>WNEZ01003986.1_pt1 | contig 16439 bp, 16 predicted proteins | sample 5400521 | NCBI WGS metagenome assembly WNEZ01 (sample SAMN13153339, study PRJNA577476) | soil metagenome | isolation source: 120 cm saprolite under Douglas fir tree site 2 hole 1 replicate 1 | place: USA:California | collected 2015-04-18
GCGGGCTTCTACTCCGATCTGTCGGTGGTAAAGAAGTTCCAGGTCTTCGAGAGGCTCAGTGCGCAGTTCCGAATGGACGCCTTCAACATTTTCAATCATCCCGTCTATGCCTTCAGTCAGAACAATGGAGCCAACGGCTGCATTGATTGTCAGGGTGGAAACAACGGGAAGATCACCGCCCTGGAAGGTGGCACGACCATGCGGGAACTGCAATTCGCAATTCGCCTCGACTTCTAGAAATAGAAGCGAGGTCGTTTTTTCGGAGGGAATCTTTATGATTCCCTCCTTTTTTCTGCTCCAATGGATACTGCATGTTTTCTGCTCCAATGGATACTGCATGTTTTCTGCTCCAATGGATACTGCATGCGCGTCGCGACTCTCTGCAAAATATCTACTACGCGCCGACAAATATGTCGGTTTTGCCGAAGCCACGCTCAACCCGTAATGCGCACACCCTCCGCGCCCCGATTTTTTGTGCTCTAATTTTGGGCGGGACTAATTTCGAGGACTTCTTCGATGAACCGGATGGCATGGATTCTTGCCCTGGTGTGGGCAGCCTGGGTTTCGGGACAAGCGCAGTCTCCGCCCGCTTCCCCGCCCCGCACGATCAGCGACGCCACGCCGCTCGAGGTGGTCAATCCAGACTTTACTCAGGCGCGGCAGTTGCTGCGGCAGGGCCGCTATGACGAAGCTGTAACTCAACTCTCGGATCTGGCTGCGAAGAAGCCGGGGTTGAAGGGCTTGTCCCAGGAATTGGGAACCGCCTACTACCAGAAAGGCGACTACGTCAAAGCCATTGACGCGTTCAAACAGGCCCTGGCGGAGGATCCGCAGAATAAAGAGGTTGTGCAATTGCAGGGACTCTCCTACTACCTCTCAGGCAGGCCTGGCGAGGCCATCCCGCTGCTCGAAAGAGTTCAGGCCTGGTATCCGAGCGCCAACGTAGATGCTTCCTATATTTTGGGCCTGTGCTACATCCAGACGAAAGATTATCCCCAGGCGCGGAAGGCATTCGCCCGCATGTTCGAGGTCCCGCCTGACTCAGCCGCCAGCTACCTGTTCACGGCGCGCATGCTTTTGCGCCAGGAGTTTGATCCGATCGCGGAGGAATACGCCCAGAAAGCGATCACGCTCGACCCCAAGCTTCCACTGGCCCATTTTTTTCTGGGAGAACTGCATCTGTACAAATCCCGGATTCCGGAAGCGATCAGCGATTTCCAGCAGGAAATGGCGATTAATCCGGGTCACGCGCCAACTTACTACAAGCTGGCCGACGCCTACTCTCGGATCCAGAAGTTCGATGACGCGGAACGATTGCTGCAGCGCTCCATTTGGCTGGACGCGACTTCGACCGGGCCCTACATCCTGATGGGAAAGGTGTTGCAGAAGAAAGGAGAGACCGAGCTCGCGGTCCGTGCCCTCCGGCACGCGTTAAGCATGGACCCGAATAATTCCGTGACCCATCATCTGCTAGGGCAGGCCTATCGCGAAATGGGAAAGAATGAAGACGCGGAGCGAGAGCTGAAGCTCGCGCAACAGTTGCAGGAGAGCGGGAGCGCCGGTCCGTAGGAGAGGATCCGGACTTCGCGAAGGGTACGGTTTCCAATCGCGCCACCTGGCCGCCGGCGACCCGCCCGCGAAGCTCTGTACGGCGTTTTTCCGCACCACTAGGCCAGCGCCTTGGCCTCAGCCGTGGCTTCTTTCAGGATATCGGGAGGCACTTCCTTGATAGTGAGATGGAATTCGAACATCGGAGTTTCGGTGCCGCGCCCCCAGCGGTTGACCTCCCAATGCGCGCGGACGAACTTCACCTCACGGCTCCCGCTCAGATCGAGTAACAGTGGATGCTGGCCACGGTAGAACTTCTGGGGAAAAGCGATTACGGGTTTCGCCACCCACGCTGCGCCGTCGGCGGAGCCATAGATGCTCACGTCCAGGGATTCCTGCTCAATGATGTTGGTGATGTCCAGGGTTAGAAGGAAGACGCGGCTGGCGGCGTTGCTGACATCGAGGGCGGGTCCGTCGCCTTTGGCGTTGACCACCGTCTTCTCGGGAACCAGGGAGGTATCGATCGTCGCAGTAGCGGACATGGCGAGAATTGTAGCAAAGCCGGATGGGTTGCTTACGCTCCAAGAACCGAGTCGAAGAACTGACGCAGCAACTGGCCCACTTCTTCCGGCTGCTCCCATGGTGAATAGTGACCAGCTTTCCGGATGATCTTCATTTGGCTGCGCGGAATATTTTCCCGCATCAACTCGGCCTCCGCAGGACCGGTCAGAATGTCCTCGTCTCCGGTCATGATCAAGGCCGGCACGTTGATGGTCTTCAGATCGGGAACCGAGTCGGGCCGCTCCGCCATGCCTCGTTGCACCTGGGCGACGTTTCCGGCTGACATCTTGCGCATCATGCCGAGCGCGCCGTCTACCAGGTCGGGACGGCTCTCCCGCGTGGTCCGGCCCAGCAGTTTGGGAACCATGCTCTCGAAGAACGGCTCGGTGCCGCGTTCTAATACGTCTGCTGCGGCCTGCAGACGCACTGCCTTGGCCTCGGATGCATCTGCCTGGGCTTTGGTGTTGCACAGCACGAGCGCCGCCACGCGCCCTCGGTACCGCCGCCAGAATTCGAACAGCACATAGCCACCGATGGAAACTCCGGCCAGGGGCACTCTTCCCACGCCTGCGTGATCGAGGATGCGGGCGATATCGCCGGCATGCTTCTCCATCGTGGCGGGGCCTTCGCCTCCGCTGGAGTTACCGTGTCCGCGCAGGTCAGGAAGGATCAATTGGTAGCGCGATGTCAGCGCCTGAGCTGCGGGAAGCCAGAGTTCATGATGGGCCGGGAATGGGTGGAGAAGTACGACCGGCGCGCCAGTTCCAAGAACCTGGTACACGATGTCTGCGTCGCCGCTTTGGATGTGAATCATCTTTGCGAGAATGTTAAACCCGGGCAAGGTCGAATGCTTCTATCCAAGACTCCATTCCAATCCCGCCCCCTGTCATCCTGAGGCAGTGGAGCCCTCTGCAAAGCGGAGGACTCCCAACGAAGGACCTTTGCATTTGGCCTGCCTCACGGGTGCCGCCCGTGAATCCATGGATCCTTCGTCCCGCACAAAACGCGGGCCTCAGGATGACAACACCGCGAAGGACGCAGAGAAGAACGTCGAGTTCACAAAGAAAAGCTTCATGGAGAAATACCGCCCAGAGGCGTTCCATCAGTGAGGGGCGTGGACGCCTGCCGGGACTTCCACGGTCTGAGGCTCCTCTGGCATGACGATCCAAGCGATGGGATAGGAAAGCACGCCGACACCCGTCATCACCGCGGTGATCAGCCATACCAGTCGCACCAGGGTTACATCGAGATCGAAGTATTCGGCAAAACCGGCGCAGACCCCTGCAATCTTGCGATCGCCGCGCGGACGCACCAGGCGTTTGCGGGCCTCGACGCCGCCGATTCGGGTACCGCAGTAGGCACAATGGTTGGCGTCATCCTGAATTACTTTGCCGCAGTAGTTGCAGTACATTTGTGTCCTCCTGCGATTGGATTTACGAATCCCATTTTAGATACGGTCCCCGCCGCCAAAATGTTCCTCCGCTAGTTTTCCCGGTAGGCCTCTTTCATGCGTTTGCGCGCGGTCTCGGCGGGCGGACCGCTGGCGCCATTGGCCACGACGGCCTGATATTTTGCCAGCGCCAGATCGCGCTTTTGCAGCAGATCATACATCTCGCCCGCGCCCAGGTTCGCTTTCTGCAGGACTGCGGGATCTGGCTGCGGGACCTGACCCACCTCTTCGTAGGCGGCCGCCGCGCCACTGTAGTCTTTCTGGCCGCGCAGTAAATCGCCCAGGCTGAGGGCGGCGATTTCGTAGTGGGAGTTGGGATAGCGTCCTTCCCTGCCCGCCTGCCAGATTTTCTGATACACCGCCTCCGCTTCCTGATTGCGGCCAGCGGCGCGCAGCAAGTGTCCCTCTTCCAGGGCCAGGAGAACATCCTGCGGATAGCGCGGAATCAGCCCGCGCGCGATCGGCAGGGCTTCATCGTAGCGGCGCTCGCGCCGGAGAAACACTACCAGCAGGATCTGCGCGTCCACGCTGGTTTCCCCGCTTCCCTGAGCACACTCTTTGAGATACTGGATGCCCTTTTCCTTGTTTCCTCCCAGGCCGAGGGTGGAAGCCGCGATTTTCACTCCCCAGGGCAGGTTTCCTACTACGTAGTTGTGCGCGCCTACGATTAACTTCGCCTCCACCGCGTTCGGCGCCAGTTCGAGCACGCGTTCGTGGTCGTGCCGCGCTCCTACCGCATTCCGCAACGCCGAAAACCAGGCACGCTCGACCAGTGCCGTGTAGGTGGCGAATTGAGCTCGAGTGACGCCGCGGGCATAAAGAGCATCCACGTCGTTCGAGTTCGCGCTCAGCCGTTTTTCTTCCACGTCGAGCGCCCGCGCCACCAGGTCTTTGATCTGCTGCTTGATCTTGGGGTCGGCCGGGCGGTGTGCAGCGGAGATAAAGCTGTCACTGGCGTACTCGCCAGTATCCAGGACGCCCATGCGGTAAAGTTCCCGGAACAGGACCGCAGTCAGCAGGTGATTGATGGCGAAGGGATCGTCCGAATGCCGCCCCAGAACCTGTTCAAACTCCTGCACCGCACGGTCGTAGTCGAGATTGTAAAAGTGATTGAACGCGGTCAGGTTTTGCGGATCGTGAGGACGATAGGCAAGTGACTCCTGTACCTCCGGCGATGCCGCAGGCGCTGTCGCCGCAACCGCCAGCAGGAAGCTCACCAGAAACGCAAACACGCGGGGTGGATAGGAAAAGGACAATTCACTCTCAGTCAAAGGTTCGTTGAACCTTAGTTTACCTGAAGGCGCAGGATTCGCCGGCGAACCAAGAGGGTTAAGGCTCAACGCAAAGGAGCGAGGAAGAACTGTGCTTATAATCAGCCGGCGGATTACCTTTTTATCATTAACATTTTCACAGTCATTCGGGCGCATCTTTCCTAGTGCGAGCGGTAATTCTTGCTCAACTTGAGACTGCCGGCTCCTGGTTCAATTTACAAGCAACTGGCGTTTCAATAAGTTACGGTTCCTTGGTTTTTGGTTACTGGCTTGCGAACGTAAAAGGATCGAGGTGTGGGTTATGTCCGACGTGGTGCGTGACGCGCAACACGAGTTCTGGCGGCCACCGGTGGTCCAATCCGAGGCGGCTCGCCCGGGCATGGTGGAAGTCTGTGAGGGCTGTAACAGCGAGTTTATGGTTGGCTCGCGCTTCTGCCATGTCTGCGGGATGTCCCGCGAAGCGCGGACTTCGACCGCACACTGGACGCTCTACCTGCAATTTCACAGCATAAAGCGCGCACTCGGACTATCTACGGTTGCGCTGGTCGCATTCGTCGCCGGGCTGGCCTGCCTGGTGATGGCGGCGGTCGCTGTGGGCATGATTTACAGCATTCAGACCTTCAACGATTTCCAGGCGGTCCAGTTCTACCGCATGCAGTGGCTCCTGGGCGCAATCGCAGCGTTCACCGCCGGCCTGCTCCTGAAGAAGCGGCCGGATCCCAAACCCTAGCCCAACCCCACCACAAAACACGTAGGCCCGGACGCCCTCGTCCGGGCGGGCGAGCAGCGCTCGCCTTGTAGCGCCGGGCTGGGCGATGGAGCCCCTACGTCGGATCGTTGATCACGACCCGCCTTTGCTGATACATGCGATAGAGGTGATGGATCGGGCCGGTGCCGCGTCCCAGGGGATGGGCATTGGCGATCGCTGCCGAGACATAAGCCTTGGCCAGCAGGACGGCTTCGGGCAGTCCGCGGCCCCGCGCCAGATGGCAGGCCATGGCCGTGGCGAAAGCGCAGCCGGTGCCGTGGGTAGAATTCGAAGTTTGGCGGTCAGACTTGAAAACCTCCTGCTCGACGCCCCGCCGCCCGGTAAAGCTCAACAGCTCAATCGCCTTTTCGAGGTGCCCCCCGGTTATGACCACGGAGGCGGCGCCCAGAGCGTGGAGGTTGGTGGCGGCGACCCGCATTTGCTCGAGGTTTGTGACCGGAAGCCCGGTCATGGCAGCTGCCTCGTCCACATTGGGCGTTATTACCGTAGCCAACGGCAGCAGGCGCTCGATCAAGAGCCGGGCTCCACTGGCATCAATCAGGTCGGCACCGGAGGAGGATTTGACGATAGGATCCAGAACCACGTTGGGGAGCTCGGCTTTCCCCAGAAAATCGCTGACCACCCGCACTACCTTTCCCGAGCCCAGCATGCCAATGTGAACGGCCGCGATCTCGACGTCAGAAATCAGTTCATTGAGGGTCTCGGTTACCAGCTCCGGACTGACTGATTCGACCCGTCGCACCCCGGCCGTGGACTGAACCGTCAGCGCAGTGATGCAGGCCACGCCGTAGCAGCCGTGCGCGGCGATAGTCTTTATGTCCGCCGTTACCCCTGCCCCGGAGGAGGGGTCAAAGCCGGCAATGGTCAGAACCACGGGCGGGGATTGGGCCATAGGGGCAATCTAATGGAAACCAGGGCGCTTGCAAATTCGGTTGTTCGGTTCCCCATCCCTCGTCGGTACCGGGCGGAATCTTGAGCCAGCCATTACCTAAAAGCAAACTGAGGTAATGCTCGTAACCAGCTGAAAATAAACACCGGGTAATTATTGCCACGGTGACCGCCTGGTGCGGTATTTACTAGTATATAAACATGTAAGACCATTGTATACAGTGATATGTGTAGTATCCATCATGATTAACAGTATGTTACGTGCGACATCTATTACTAGATAATAATCTTGCTACAGGTAAAACCGGGTTGACAGGGTTGCCGGGGACGGGTAGCCTTGTCCAATCCTTGGCGATGGTAGGGGAGGAACGACTTAGAGACTTAGAGACGTGAGGTGACCGAATGCGAGGAAATATTGCTCGTACCCTGGCGACTGTCTTATTGGTTGCCAGTTTAGGAGCGGCTCAGCGGCCAACCAGCTCAGAGTCCGTGAACACCCGAAATAGCGTTCAACCGGGCAAAGTAGCCCGGAACAAGCCGTATCAAATTGGGACGGCGTCGTGGTACGGCGACTACTTTCAAGGCCGGCCGACCGCCAGCGGTGAGCCGTACAACATGTACGATCTCACGGCGGCCCACCCCACGCTGCCCCTGGGCAGCTTCGTGCGGGTAACTAACCTGCGTAACGGGCGGGCGGTAGTGGTGCGCATCAACGACCGCGGGCCGGTGGTTCCGGGACGCATTATCGACCTGTCTTACAACACTGCGCGGGTGCTCCAGTTCAAGTCTCAGGGCTTGCAGCGGGTGCGTCTGGACGTGGTAAGGCAGAAAACCGCGCAACCGCCAGTGGTGACCGCAGCCCTGCGGTACTAGTAGCATCCCAGCCACAAATCCCTTAAACTCCCCTTGATGTACGATTCAAAGAGGTACGATCCGCGGCAACATCTGATTGTAGCTTTGGATGTTTCGTCCGCGGACGCAGCCCAGAAGATCGTGGCGGCGGTGGGCGACTCCGCCTTGACTTACAAGGTGGGCATGCAACTGTTCACCGCCGAAGGCCCCCGCGTAGTACGGGACCTGGTCAGTTCGGGACGCCGTGTCTTCCTGGACCTGAAATATCACGACATTCCGACCACCGTCGCTGCGGCCACGCGCGAAGCTGCCGAGCTGGGCGCGGGCATGATTACGGTGCATGCGGCCGGCGGGGGAAAGATGTTGCGAGCCGCCGTGGACGCCGCCCGCAACGTGAATCCCGCGCTGATGGTGCTCGGGGTGACCGTGCTCACCAGCCTGGAGGATCAGGATCTCGACAAAATTGGCATACGCGCCCGGGTGGTCGACCAGGTGTTGCGCCTGGGAGCGCTCGCCCTCAGCAGTGGATGTCAGGGTGTGGTCGCGTCCGCGCTGGAAGCTTCTGAACTGCGGTCCGGACTGGGCGAGGATTTCCTGATTGTGACTCCGGGCGTGCGTCCTGCAGGAAAAGACCACGGAGATCAGAGCCGAGTGGTTACGCCCTCTGAGGCCATCGCTGCCGGAGCCAGCTACATCGTGGTGGGACGCCCGATCACCGCAGCAGCCAACCCGGGCAGTGAGGCGCGGGCGATCCTGGAGCAAATGAGCCTGGCGGTAAGCGCCTAGGGTTCCTTGCTGGGTCCAAGTTCGACATCATTAAGGCCGGAAATTGTGACGTCGGGAAGGGCACGACTTTCAGTCGTGTCGTAACGTCGCTAAAGCCGGGCTCTCGGCACGGCTGAAGGCCGTGCCCTTCCCGACTGTGCGTGCTTTACGGAGTTTGCCGTCTGGCTATAGCTTCTCGTAGAACTCACAGGCTGAGCAGGAAATAAAGATTCCGCCGGGAACGCCGCGTTCGCGGTCCTTGACGCGCTTCACGATACGAGTGGCTTTGCCGCACTTGGGACAATCTGTACTCTTGGTCGTGTCCATCACCTTCTTACGATCCGCTGTCTTCGCAATCTTCGTTGCCATTCACAAATCTCCTTTTTTCCTTGCTGCCCAATGTCTCGGGTCAAAATCAGTCGTAGTACTCCAATCCCAGGTGCGTGATCAGCTCTTCGCCCTTCAAGTAGCGGAGAGTGTTCTTTAACTTCATCAACTGAATGAACAGATCATGCTCCGGGTAAAGCCCGGGCGCGGTCATGGGAGACTTGAAGTAAAAGCTCAGCCATTCCTGAATTCCCAGGCCGCGCAACTCGGTACTGCGCTGCGCCAGGTCAAGGAACAGCACCAGGTCGAGAACCAGGGGCGCGGCCAGAATCGAGTCGCGGCACAGGAAATCGACTTTGATCTGCATGGGATAGCCCAGCCATCCGAAGATGTCGATGTTATCCCAACCCTCTTTGTTGTCGCCGCGCGGCGGATAATAGTTGATCCGCACCTTGTGCGTGAAGTTACCGTACAGCTCGGGATAAAGTTCGGGCTGCAGGATGTGCTCCAGCACTGACAGCTTGGACTCCTCCTTGGTTTTGAAAGACCCCGGATCTTCCAGCACTTCTCCGTCGCGATTGCCCAGAATGTTGGTGGAGAACCAGCCGTTCAGGCCGATCATGCGCGCCTTGAATCCGGGCGCCAGAATGGTTTTGATCAGGGTCTGCCCGGTTTTGTAGTCTTTGCCGCAGATCGGCGCCGAATTTTCACGCGATAAGTGTTGCATCACCGGAAGGTCCACGGTCAGGTTCGGCGCTCCGTTGGCGAAAGGCACGCCTTCCATCAGCGAAGCATAGGCATAGATCATCGAAGGCGCGATAGCCTCATCGTTCTTGGTCATCGCCTTCTCGAACGCTTTCACCGACTCGTGAGCAGCAGTGGGCTCCAGAAAGGTTTCAGTCGAGCCGCACCAGATGGTGATCAGCCGGGTGGCTCCGGAAGTCTTTCTGAATTCGCGGATGTCGGCGCGCACCTGCTCGGCCAGGTCCATCTTGTTCTTGCCCTTTTTGACGTTGGGCCCATCGAGCTTCTTCACGTAATTGTGGTCGAAGACGGCCTTGCGCGGCTTGATCGAGCTGAGAAAAGGCTTTACCTGGTCGAGCAGTTGAGGCTCCAGCACTCCGGCCTTGGCCGCGGCCGCGTACATGTTGTCTTCAAAAATGTCCCAGCCGGTAAAAACCATGTCATTCAGGTTGGCCAGCGGAACAAATTCCTTAACTTTGGGAGAGCGGGCATCGGTGCGCTTGCCAAGCCGGATGGTCCCCATCTGGGTGAGCGATCCAATGGGCTTGGCGATGCCTTTGCGGATTGCCTCGACTCCGGCCACAAAGGTTGTGGCCACGGCGCCCATGCCGGGAATCATTACGCCCAGCTTACCCTTGGGCGCCTGGATCTGGCTGCTGTGTTGCTTGGACTCCGTCTTCGCAATTGCGCTCTTCGGCCGCGTCGGCATATTTAGGCTGCTTCCTTATGGGCTCCGTGGGATGTAGGCGAACAGCTATGTTCTCGTATCGAGTCGGCATTTGCAACCGCGGGAGCAGTGAACGGCTGCGCTGGCGATGCGAATGGGCGCATCGCGTGACTGGGTAAAACCAGTGGTCAGTTTCCAGTTCCCAGTTCTCAGTTGTTCGCTGGTTCCAGCAGCTGGGAACTGGCAACTACTTGCTTTCCAGATCCATCATTCTGACCGGCACGTCCCAGTGCGCGTCCAGGATTTCGAAACGGCGCTGCTCCTCGCGCTCGTAAGTTTGCTGGTCGGGGAACAATTGCTTCTTCAGGGTTGTCTCGTCGAAGGGCTCATTGGCGACAGTCGAGTTTTTGAAGACGATGGTCACACGATAGTCCCAGCGGCCGTCTTCAGTGGCGTGATAGCGCGTCTGGTCCATCCAGACCTTGAGCATACGTCCCATCTCGACTTCTTTCTTGAGCAAAGGGTAGTGATTCTTCTTGAACAGGCGCAGGAACTCGTCCGCGTGTCCCCATTTTGTCTTGTAGTAGTACTCCACCACGAAGGGCTTGTCCGATGCCGCGGGCGTGGTCTGGGCAAGTGCGGCGCCATTCATCAGCAACGCGCTCAGCAGGAGTATGAGTACCTTCATGGCAATTTCCTCGGTTGAAGAATTTCAGATTGAAGATTTATTCCGCGGTTCGCATTCTATTCTGCCAGTGCGACCACACAAACCAGATAATTCCTGCCGCCAGCACGACTCCGATGACGAGGTCAAACTGATGGAAATATTTGCCCAGCCCGCGCCAGTTCTCGCCCAGCTTCATGCCCAGCCAGGCCAGGCCGAAGCACCACGGCCAGGAGCCCAAAAAGGTGTAAAGGTGGAAGCGTCCGCGAGGCATGCGGGCGACTCCGGCGGGCAATGCGATAAACGTACGGACCACCGGCAGCAACCGTGCGATCAGAACCGCCAGATATCCCCAGCGCAGGAAGAAGCGATCGGCCCAGTCCAGTTCACGCCGGCCCATCAGAATCCAGCGACCGTATTTCTCGACCAGCGGCCGGCCACCGTAGCAGCCAATCTCATAGGCAACCAGCGATCCGAGGTTGCATCCGAGCGCGCCTGCTGTGGCCACCCACAGCAGTTTCATGGAGCCTTCATAGACCAGATAGCCGGCAAACGGCATGATCAACTCGGATGGCAAAGGAATGCAGGCCGACTCGATCGCCATCAGCAGGGCAATACCGCCGTAGCCCGTGGCTGCCACAACCGACTTTATGAACAGAAACAGGACTGCGAGAATTTTTTCGGTCATCAGAAAAGTATATTAGGGCGCTGCCGTGCGCGAGGATGCGCCCGATTTCGGAGAAGCCTTGAGCCAAGTCCAAGCGAAAGTCGAGGAACCCATCCCGGCCACCCTGCTAAGCAGGAGTGATTAGAATGCGCCTTCCTGAGTAAAAGTGTATCCCGGCAGCGAGGCGCCACCAGGGCTCTTCGTCACCTTTACGCGAACCGTCGGCACATCCGGCGCCGACAACCCCGCCGGACGCAGCAGGGCATATTGGGTGAACACTTCGCTGTACATCTTGGTGACAAGATAGTCCTGGCCATCTGTATCGTTGCGCCAAACCTGCCCGAGTTGGATGGATTTTACCGCCACGTGGAAACTCCCTGCATTTCCTTGAATTCTCTTTCAGACTACCGGGACAGGTGCAGTGCGTCAATTGTGGCCGTGGTTCTGTGGCATTACGAAAGGAGGCCCTTGGAGCGGGTGCATAAGTTCCTGCGCCTGTGTAGGGACGGGCGTCCCCGGCCGTCCAGGCCGAGCGAAGCTCGGCAGTTGCTCGGTACAAGGGCATTCCCGACTCCTGCGACGCATTTGCTAAGATTAGCGTTTGATTTTGAGGGGCATCCATGCCACGAGGCATCACTCCGCGTCGACCCGCCAGAACCGGACGACACGAAGGCACCGGTCACGCTGCAGCGGGAAAGAGACCTGCCGCCCTGGGGACCTCCAGGACGGGCGGGGACGCCCGTCCTTCCATCGACCGTGGCACCCGCAGCAAGAAAGCTTACGCCCCCACCGCTCCCGCGCGGGTTAAGGAAATTCTCCAGCGTCTCGACGCTCTCTATCCCGACGTGACTTGCGCTCTGCACCACAACAGCGCATGGGAGTTGCTGGTCGCGACCATCCTTTCTGCGCAATCGACCGACGTTCGCGTGAACATGGTTACACCCGAGCTGTTCAGGAAATATCCCACGGTCCAGGATTTTGCTGGGCTCACGCCGGAACAACTACAGCCCGATGTTCGCTCCACAGGCTTTTTCCGCAACAAGTCCAAATCGGTGATAGGCGCGGCGAAGAAGATTGTTACCGATTTCGGCGGCCAGGTGCCGGACCAGATGGAGCAGATTCTCACGCTGCCCGGAGTGGCGCGCAAAACCGCCAATGTGGTGCTGGGCACATGGTTTCACAAAAACGAAGGCGTGGTGGTGGACACGCACGTTCACCGCATCAGCCGCCGTCTCGAACTGACCCGGAACGACGATCCCAAGAAAATCGAACAAGACTTGATGAAGATCATCCCGCGAGAAAAGTGGACCCTGTTTTCCCACCAGGTGATCTGGCACGGACGCAAGTTATGTATCGCACGCCGTCCCAAGTGCGCGGACTGTCCGCTGGAAAACATCTGCCACGCCGCCGACAAGACCTGGAGCACGGTGGAGATGCATAAGAACGCTCTGTCATCCTGAGCGGAGCATGCGCGATCGCTTTGCGATCGGGCGTGCGCAGTCGAAGGATCTCTACTGAAACGAAACGCCCTGCGGTTGCCGCGCTTGGTCGCGTCCGGAGGCGGGCAATCCTGAGAGGGAGAGCGTCAAAAGAAATTGCAGAGGTCCTTCGCTCCGAAATTGCAGAGGTCCTTCGCTCCGCAGCCACTTCGCTTCGCGAAGTAGCTGCGCTCAGGATGACATTTGATTTTCATCGCTCTGCTACACTTTTCCTATCTCACACACCATCCCATGCGCACGCTTATCCTGTTTGCTATCGTCATCTCTATGAGCACTCTTACCTTGGCCCAGACTTTGCCGGTTCCGCAGGCAATTACCGATCCCAAGCAGATCAGTAGCAAGCCCAACGCCAACGTGGAACAGAATCAACAGAGTGTGTCCATCGAACGGCTGTACATGACACGCTCGGTTGGAGCCACGGCATGGTCCCCGGATGGCAAGACCATCGCCTTCGTCTCCAATATCAGCGGCAGAAATAATATCTGGCTGGTGCCTGCCGATGGCGGATGGCCGACGCAGCTAACCGTCAGCGACCAGCGTCAGACCTCGCCCGCATGGTCGCCGGACGGCAAGTGGATCGCTTACCAGTCCGACTATGACGGGGACGAACAGTGGGACATTTTTTTTGTCTCGCCAAAAACGGGGCAGGTGGTGAACATCACCAACACGCGCGAGATCGCGGAGGAAAGCCCCACCTGGTCGCCGGACGGCCGTTATCTCGCCTACACGGTGAAGCCCAAAACATCGTCTGTGTACGAAATCGATATCTTTGACACGTTGATGCGCGATACCAAACATCTGACCGCGGGCACGCCCAAAGACAAGATGAACGTTAATCCCATCTGGTCCAAAGATGGGAAGTGGATCGCCTACACGCAGCAACAGGCCAAGGGTACCGATTCCAATATTTTTGTCGCGCAATTGGTGACCGGCAAAAGTACCCTGCTGACGCCGCACCAGGGCGAACAGCTGTTTACCGCGAAGGAATTCTCTCCCGACGGCAAGCATCTGCTGATCACGTCGAATGCCGGCAATGGCTACGATAACGTCGGCCTGCTCGACCTGGCTTCGAAACAAGTTCAGTGGCTCACGCAGGACAAGTGGGAGGTTGATGGCGGTAATTTTTCTCCCGATGGCAAATCGATCACCTGGACCGCCAACGTGGATGGCACCACCGACATCTACGTGCATGACGTGGCTTCGGGAAAAACCACTTCTCTGCCCCTCCCCAAAGGCGTAAACCACCTGGGCGGCGCGGACTCTGCTTTCACCCGCGATGGCGCTCGCCTCCTCTACTACCACAACGGTCCCACGTCGCCCAATGACGTCTGGGTTTATTCCGTAGCCGATGGCAAGTCGCAGCAGATCACCAATTCACTGGTTGCGGGCGTGCGTTCCGAGGACCTGGTGGAACCGTTTCTGGTTCACTATCCCAGCCGCGATGGCAAGTGGACCATCTCGGCTTTCGTGTATGTGCCCTACAACATGGCGCGCAGCGGCCAGAACGCCGCGATTGTCTACGTGCACGGCGGCCCGACTTCGCAGACTGTGAATTCGTTCAGCCGCATCATTCAGCACATGGTCAACCAGGGTTACATGGTGATCGCGCCCAACTATCGCGGTTCCACCGGCTACGGCAAGGAATTTCAGCAGGCCAACCTGTTCGACATGGGCGGCGGCGATCTGCAGGACGTTCTGGCCGCCGCCGATTGGATCAAGCAAACCGGTTATCTCGATCCCAAGAAACTTGTTTTGATGGGCGGCAGCTACGGCGGCTACATGACCATGATGGGCGTTACCAAGGCGCCGGACGTCTGGGCGGCGGGTGTTCCCATCGTGCCTTTCGTCAACTGGTTCACCGAGATCGCTAACGAAGACCCGGTGCTGCAGCAATCCGACCTGGCCACCATGGGTGATCTGGAGAAAGACAAAGACCGCTTCCACGACCGCTCCCCGATTTTCTTCGTGGACCAGATCAGGGCGCCCCTGCTTTTGCTGGCGGGCGGCAATGATCCGCGCTGCCCCAAGGAAGAGGCGCAACAGGTCGTGGATGCGGTCAAAAAGCGTGGCGGGGTTGCGGACTACAAGGTGTACGAAAATGAAGGCCACGGCTTCGCCCGGGTGGAGAACCAGATTGACGCCTACCGGCGGGTGTCCGATTTCCTCAAGGCCCGCGTGCCACCCGCGGACTGCGGATGTTCGCTGAACCAGTGATGCTCAGGGGCTTGATGGAGGACGGGCGTCCCCGCCCGTCGGCGGTGCTCCTCCCAAGACGGGCGAGGACGCCCGTCCTCCATCCAACACTTCCTTCCAACCGATCCGTTACCGTCCCGGCTTGGCAAAGCTCTCGAAAAAATCTCCCCGGTTCCAATGCGGGCGCTCAGTCTGCTGCGCGATCTCATAACCCACCGCCAAATCTACGCGGGTACACTTGACGGTGGCATTCAAGTCGAGCGGTTGGTTCATGTCGTCGCTGGGAAGGTGATAGCGCTGGGTCTCCCAATCCAGGTGCATTTTGTTCGCATCAAGCCTGGGGTCGACGGTTTGCAGACCCTCCTCGATGTAAAGCGACGGCACCCCTTGCAGGATGAAGGAATACTGGTCGCTGCGAACGAAGAAAACCTCTTCCGGCAGGGGATCGGGACTGACTAGAAGGCCCATGTGGCGAGCCACATCGTCCGCCACCGCGCCCAGGCTGGAATGCTCTCCCCCCAGAGGCACAATATCTTTGAAGTCGTAAAGGAAGGAGACTTCGTCCATGTTGATGTCGGCCACGATCTGCGTGATCGGCACCGTGGGGTAGTGGGCGTAATAGTCGGAGCCGAGCAGGCCTTCCTCTTCACCGGTGACCGCCAGAAACAGAAGTGAACGCCGGGGCGCCTTGGGCAGTTCGGAAAAGGCGCGTGCCATCTCCAGCAGAGCCGCGGTGCCTGAACCGTTGTCCGCCGCTCCGTTGTAGATACTGTCGCCCTTCACCGGATCCCCGATGCCCAGGTGGTCAAGATGCGCGGTGAAAACGACATATTCATTCTTGAGCTGCGGATCGGAGCCCGGGAGAATCGCGGCGACGTTCTGGCTTTCCACCTCGGAGTAGCGGCTGACGACGTGGATGGACACGGTAACAGGCAAGGGGAAAGCCTGCGACTGATTGTTCTCGGCGGCGCGTAGCGCTTCTTTCCAGGGCTTGGGCGCGCCTTCGAAGAGGATCGAGGCCGCGCTGGAACTGATCCTGGCATAGCCCCGAATCTGCGGCTGGACGTCGTTGGGTACACCTTTTTCATCCAGCCAGCGCAATGCCGGCCCTTTTGTAAAACGAACGTATTCCGAAAACGGAGTGCGCTCCTCTGTTTTCCCCGCCCAAATCGATAGAAGTCCAATCGCTCCGTGCGCGGCCGCCACGCGCAACTTTTCTTCCGTGGAAGAGAAGTGCGCTCCCGGGGCGGACGGGAGTCGGGGGGGAGCACCGTACAAGGTGGCCACAATCTTGCCCCGGACGTCGATGCCCGTATAGTCGTCGTATTTGAACTGCGGCGCACTCACGCCGTAGCCGACGAATACTACCTGTCCCTCGGCCGTAGTGTCCGCGGAAACCGGATCGCCAGGCATCACGTAGTCCTTGTCGATGGTCAGCACCCGGCTGGAGCCGTCCCGCTTGAACGTAAGCGAGCTCTGATCCTTCATCAATTCGATTTTGCGGAAGCGTATGTTTTGAAAATACGAGCCATTCACGCCCGCCGGCCTCAATCCCATCTCTTCGAACTGTGCCC
>WNEZ01002494.1_pt1 | contig 16438 bp, 14 predicted proteins | sample 5400521 | NCBI WGS metagenome assembly WNEZ01 (sample SAMN13153339, study PRJNA577476) | soil metagenome | isolation source: 120 cm saprolite under Douglas fir tree site 2 hole 1 replicate 1 | place: USA:California | collected 2015-04-18
GTCTCTGGAGCTTTCAGGAATGCCTCGATCATTTCCCGGCCAACCAGGATGGGATGTCCATGTCTCCCGTTATGTTCCGGAACTACTGCCCAGACCTCCGAAGGAGCAGCTTCGAATGCCGACCGCAGTTTGTCCAGCCCTGCGGCGCTGGCCGGCGGACGATCTACCAGCGTAATCATAGCGGCATCCCGGCCCTGATTCAGGACTTCGCGCAAGCCGACGCGCAGGGAACTGAACTGTCCCAGCTCGGGGGCAGGATTCCGCACCAACGAAGCCCCGGCGCCGTAGACCGCGGCGGCGAGCTCGGGCTCGTTTTTTCCCGCGACCACCAGCACCATGTCGGTGAAGGGAATCAGAGCGCGTATCGCGGCAGAGACAAAAGTCTCGCCTGAAAACGGAACGCCAGTGGCAACCGGAGGCCACGGCAAGAGGGCTTTGTCCGAACCCATGCGCGTGGACTCACCCGCCGCCAGTATCACCCCGCACCAGCTCGGCGCACGGCTCATGTGGGAACGATAGCAAAAATCCAAGATTTGCGAAGGCCGATTCGCGAACGATCCATGTAGGGACGGGCGCCCCCGCCCCACACAATCAACCGAGACCCGTCCTTCGTTGCCCGTACCCACGCGTCTCGTTTAGAGTGTTTGGGCTCATGCCAACCACTGGGGAACGCTTTGAACGCGCGGTTTCTATCATGGCCCGCCTGCGAGGACCGGGCGGGTGTCCCTGGGACCGTGAACAGACCTTCGACTCGATCAGACCCTACACGCTGGAGGAAACCTACGAGGTTCTGGAGGCCATCGACAATCGCGATTGGGATGAACTCCCGGGAGAACTCGGCGATTTGCTCCTCCAGGTGCTGTTCTATGCCCAGATGGCGCAGGATCAGGGAACTTTTTCCATCGACGAAGTGCTGGACCGCCTCTCCAACAAGCTGGTAGAACGCCACCCACACGTTTTCGGCGACGTGAAGGCCGAAACGTCGTCGGAGGTGTTGCGGAACTGGCAGGCGCTCAAGGCGCAAGAAAAAGAAAAAAAACAGCGATTGGCAGGCGAAACCGCGAAAGAATCGGGCGCATCAGAGTCCCTGCTGGCAGGCGTTTCCACAGCGATGCCGGCGCTGATGGAAGCCTATAAGCTCAGCTCCCGCGCCGCGCACGCTGGTTTTGACTGGCCCGATGTGGGCGGGTTGTTCGAAAAACTGCAGGAGGAAACCGAGGAGCTGCAGCAGGATTTGGAAGAGTTTCCCGCGCCGGGCCCCCGACCGCACGGGCGGGGAATCGCGGGAGCGGGGGCGCCGCAGGTCCCTGAGGAACTGAGGCAACGCCTGGAGGAAGAAGTCGGCGATTTGTTTTTCGTGCTGGTGAATATTGCGCGCTATCTTTCGTTGGATCCGGAGTCGGCGTTGCGAAAGACCAACCGCAAGTTCAAGCGACGCTTTCAATGGATGGAGGAGCAGTTGCGCAGCTCCGGCCGCACCCCGCAGCAAGCGTCGATGGCGGAACTGGAAGGGCTGTGGCAACGGGCAAAACTTCAGGAGCCTGCCCACCAGCGGAAGAAAGAGCGCGAACAAGGATGACGCCAGGCACGATGGTGATCCGCAAGTGCCACAGCCTGGAGGAAATGTCTGCCTGCGTCGCTTTGCAGAAAGAAGTGTGGAATTTTAGCGACGCGGAACTGCTGCCGCTGCGCATGTTCGTGGTGGCCGAGAAGATCGGTGGGCAGGTTATCGGCGGCTTCGACGACGGCCGAATGGTGGGGTTCGCGTTCTCCTTGCCGGGTGTGCGGGGCGGGCACCCCTACCTGCACTCCCAGATGCTGGCGGTGCGCCGCGAATATCGCAATGCTGGGCTGGGCCGCCAAATCAAACTTTTTCAGCGGCAGGACGCGCTCGCCCAGGGATTCGAGTTGATCGAGTGGACCTTCGATCCTTTGGAGATCAAGAACTCCTATCTCAACATCGAGCGGCTGGGTGCCATCGCGCGCCGCTATAACGTCAACCAGTACGGAATCACGTCTTCACCACTGCAGGGCGGGCTGCCTTCGGACCGGCTGGTTGCGGAATGGTGGCTGAAGTCAAAACGGGTGGAAAATCTGCTGCGGCCGGCGCCACGTGCTCCTTTTGAAATCCTGAAAACCGTACCGGTTCCGGCTGAGATCTACGACTGGAAGGCTTCGCCAGCAACACGGGTACGCGCCGCTGGGGTTCAAGAGTCCAACCGGCGTGATTTTCTGCAGGCATTTTCCGAGGGCTTAGCTGTGCTGGGGTACGAACGGGATCAGCAGGGAAATGGTAATTTTCTGCTGGGCCGGTGGGATGAAAACTGGTCATACTCAAACTGAATTCTCATGAAGATTGAAAGCGTTACGCTGCGCGAAATTCAGATGCCTCTGGTGCATTTTTTTGAAACCAGCTTCGGTCGTATTTACAGCCGCCGCATTCTGCTGGTCACCGTACATTGTGAGGGAGTGTGCGGGTGGGGAGAGTGTGTGGCGGGAGAAGATCCTTATTACAGCTCCGAATGGATCGAGACCGCCTGGTCCACTCTCAAGCACCACCTGGCGCCTGCCATAGTGGGACGCGCCTTGACCGCCGCGCACGAGAGCGCCGGCCTGATGGCCAGAGTGCGCGGGCACCGTATGGCCAAGGCGGCCATTGAAAACGCGTTGTGGGACGCCGAGGCCCGGCAGAGACAGCAGCCCCTGTGGAAGCTGCTGGGGGGAACGACCCGTCAGATTGAGTGCGGCGTCTCCATCGGTATTCAGGATTCCATCGAACAGCTGCTAGACAAGGTGGAAAGCGAGCTGGCGGCGGGTTATCGCCGTATCAAGGTAAAAGTGAAGCCGGGTTGGGACCTGAATGTGCTGGAGCGGATTCGATCGCGCTGGCCCGGCATTCTGCTGAGCTGCGACGCCAACTCCGCCTACGCCCTCGATGAAGTCGAGCACCTGCGCAAATTCGATCGCTTCCAACTGCTGATGATTGAGCAGCCGCTGTGGAACGATGACATCTATTACCACGCCCGCCTGCAACGCGAGCTGCAAACCGCCATCTGCCTGGACGAGTCCATCCGCCATGCCCGCGACGCTGCGGCTGCCGTCGAAACCAAGGCCTGCCGAATCGTGAATATCAAGGTTGGGCGGGTGGGCGGATTCAGCGAAGCCCGAAAAGTGCATGATGTCTGCCATGACAATAACGTTCCGGTATGGTGCGGCGGCATGCTCGAATCGGGGGTCGGCCGCTCCCACAATATCGCCTTGTCAACGCTGCAGAATTTCCGCCTGCCCGGGGATGTCTCAGCTTCGAAACGCTACTGGAAGGAAGACATCATCGAACCTGAGGTGGAAGTCAGTGCGCAGGGAACCATCGCGGTGAGCGACGAGCCCGGAACCGGCTACCGGATCCGCGAAGACCTGATCGAGCGGCTTACCGTGCGCAAGGAGACGATCGCGGCGGGCTCGGGGAAGTAGAGGGCCTGACTCCAAAGGGCCCAGGCACGTAAAGCAGAAATAGCGATCGCTGGCAAGAAGGCTGGCTGCTCATCCTCTTGTGACCCGTAGCTTGCTATTTCTCCATCTCCGAGGACCAGTTCAGGATGACTGACAAAGGCGCCGAATTGGACACGTCCACTCTCGTGTTGACCAGAAATTTCTGTCCATCCGGGGTCACGTCGTAGGAAAAGAAATCCATGGCGGAAATCGGTTGCCGGGGATGGGTCAAAAACACCGCGATCGGGGAACCCACTTCGAACCCGGCGGCGGTCCTTACGTCGGCAGCCATCAACCTTCCGTCCGGGGCGAGATAGAACAATTCCTTGCCATCGCGCCTCCAGCGGGGCTCTTCTCCGCCGCCACGCGATACTTGCCATTTACTGCCAAAGCCGGGAAAGGGCGAAACGTAGACCTCCCAGTTTCCAGTTTCGCTTGAGGCGTAAGCCACGAACTTCCCGTCGGGCGAAAATTGTGCGTTGCGAATAAGCCATTGCGTTTGCAGCAACGGCCGCGTCTGCCGGTCCGGCATCGTGATGTACCACAGCTCGCGCTCCTTCCGCGCCAGCACGTACCTGCCGTCGCGAGACCAGTCCCACGGTCCCTGCTGGGGAGTGCTGAAGTCCACAATGTTCTGCGCCGAGCCGGATCCATCCGCGTTCTTCAGGTAAAGACTGAAGAAGAGGTTTTCATTGGAGGTGTAGAGCACTTGCTTCCCGTCGGGACTCCAAACCGTCACTTGTTCCAGCCAGGGGCCGAAACCGAGGCGAGACGAGGCGTTACTGGTCAGTTCATGGATCCAGATGTTGACATGACGGCCGTCGGTGTCGGTCTGGTCAACGGCAACGCGTCTCCCGTCGGGCGAGAGTTTGGGATTGGCGACCAGATCGGGAGGTCCGACCGACCCTACCTGTTTGCCGTGTCGGTCAAACCAGATCAGCTGCGACCGGTTGACACCCTTTCCCGCACCGGTTTGTGCAACCAAAGTCTTGCCCGCTGCGGCGAAGACGGCAAGGTTGGTCTGGGGGAAATATTGTACGGCGTCGCTGACGATGCGGGGTTCACCCGTAAGCGAGTAGGTGTGCAGATCGAAGCGCTGGGCTACGAGGGCATTGTCGCGCCAGTAGAGGATATAGCCTGGGTCGGCGTACACGGCATTCGTACTCGCGGTGACAACGGGACGCTTTTCATCGGAGTCCAGCGAGCCGACGAAAATCGTGTTCTTGTCGAGCCGTCCTGAGAAATTGCAGGCGAGGTAGAGAAAGTGCCGCCCGTCGGGCAGGAACACAGGCCAACGATGGCTTACCTGGAACTGTGAAACATCCGGCTTGGTCACCGCCACCGGCATTCCACCGGAAGATGACAGGCGGTACAAACCGCTCCACGCGTCGGGCGTAAAAAGGATCACGCCGTCGCGGCTCCAGGAGCCTCCGCGGCCAAAAGGCGCGTCGGCCAATACCTGGGCTGATCTTCCGGAGGCAACGTCGATGGTCTTGAGCTTGCCGTCGGCGAAGAACCCGATGGAGCGTCCATTGGGCGACCAGAAGGGATAGAACGCGCCTTCCGTTCCCGCTACCACGCTCGCGCCCCGGCTTCCTATCTGGTGGATCCAGATCGCATTCTTGTTTGCCTGATCCGAATAGGCCACTAGAGCGAGCATTCGCCCGTCCGGCGACAATGCAACGTACGCCGCGGGGAAAGGGACCGAGCTGTTGAAGTACATCGCCGGTGGTGTCTCGCGGCCTCGAAGCCACCACGCGGAGGTGCCACCGAGAAGAAGCAGTAGCAGCAATCCCGCGACCAGCCATGCCAGACGATCCCAGGGCTTTCGCGCGGTGGGACGGGCGGCCGCCAGACGGGAGGAAGACACACTCTCCTGGATCCACTTAATCTGGAGCTTGACGTCGTGAGCGGTTTGCAGGCGTTCGTCGGGATCTTTCGCCAGACAGCTTTTCACCGTAGCTTCGAGCGCAAGCGGGGACAACGGCTGCACACTTGAGATCGGCGGCGGGTCAGCCGCAAGGATGGCCGCAATCGTCGAGGCCGTCGTCTTGCCTTCAAAGGCGCGTCTGCCGGTCACCATTTCGTGCAGCACCGCACCAAGAGCGAAAATGTCGCTGCGGGCGTCGGCTTCCTTGCCTTCCAACTGTTCCGGCGACATGTACTGGAATGTGCCCACCACCATGCCTTCCGCCGTCAGGGGATGCTGCGGCGTAGCCTGGGTCTGGGTCAACCCGGAACTGGGCGGACTGGCGGGGATGACCGGTTTCGCCAGGCCGAAGTCCATCAGCTTGGCGCCACTCTTGGTCAGCATCACGTTCCCGGGTTTCAGGTCGCGATGAACAACTCCGCTCTTGTGCGCTTTTTCAAGGCCTTCGCAGATTTCGATTCCGTTTCTCAAAACCTGTTCGAGCGGCAAAGGGCCTTTCAACAGGCGATCGGCCAGCGTCTCGCCTTCCAGATACTCCATAACCAGGTAGCTGACGCCGTCTTGCCGGCCGACATCGTAGAGATGGCAGATGTTGGGATGACTTAGACAAGAAATCGCGCGGGCCTCGCGATCGAAGCGTTCCTTGGCCTCGGGTTGGTCGGACAGGTGTGGGGGCAGGACTTTAATGGCAACGGTGCGTGCGAGACGAGAATCACGGGCGCGATAGACCTCTCCCATGCCGCCCGCTCCGAGCAGAGACTGAATCTCGTAAGGCCCGAGCATCGTTCCCGAAGAGAGCGCCATTCGTGGTTCGCAATTATAGCGTCATTTCACCCGGCCATCGACGACTGGGGTGCTCGGGGAAGCAAGACAGCGTACTCGCTTGTTTCGCGGAGCTAGGTTCGAGTGTCGAGGTGAAAAGGCGTTTCGTATCGCTCCACCGGATAGCCCTTCGCTTTCCAGCCCGCCAGTCCCCCTTTGAGGAATTTGATCCGCATAAGATGCATGGCCAAGGCTCGCTCTGAGATCAGTCGGCTGGTCTTATCGCTGGGGCAGGTGCAGTAAACGACCGAGTCCTTCTCTTTTGGGATGAGCGATGGATTCTCAAGCAGGTCCTTGGGGGGAATCCTGGTTGCGCCCACGATGATTTCAGAGTCGGCTAACAAGTCGAGCGGCTGGCGAACATCAAAAAGGAGAACCTCTTGTTTTGCCGCCATCAATGTATGGAGGGCCTCCGGTGTAATGCTGTGCTGCTCCATCTCACTTCGTTCTCTTGCACGCTTGATCCAAATTGCAATCAACAGAAACAACGCCACGGCGCCAATGGCAGTCAGAGTCAGAGACATCACCGTTTCTCCTCGACACTCTGTAATACCAGATTCCGCAGAGGTTCGAGAGGATTCTTCGGGCGCATTGTCACTGCTTCAGAAAAATTACTGAGAACCGATGAGCAACTGTCTGCTCTCGAGGGTGCCCCGCTCAAGCTTCGCTTGGGCGGGGATTGTCCACCTGAGGAAACTGCTCCCGCGTAAACAGTAGGGACAGTAATCAACCGGTGGTTGCTTTTCGAGTGGTGAGATCGCGGACGATCTGTAGCAGGACCGAATGGGTTTCCGCTAGATGTGACCCTGACGAGTTATCTTGTCCAAGCGTATCCATAGCCGCCGGGAAGGAAAATCGTTCCGCCGATTTCCAGCGATAAAGCCGAACGTGCCCGGTGAAAAGTTCGTCTGTAGAGTCTTTCTCCGACATCCGGAATTGCTCGACATAACCACGTCTCGAGTCTGCATCAACCCACTGGCCATGTCCGAGATACGCCGCAACGTGGACACCGAGCCGTGCTGCACGCGGCCAATCTGGCCCTTCAAACGCCGCCACGTCGCCGGGCCTCAGGATCGATTCGTTGATCTGGCGCCGATTGCGGACTTCCGCGATGAGGTTGAGATCGTCGAACGTGTTCAGATAGAAATCGCTCGACCTGTGGAACTTCTCGCTGTGAGCGTTTGAGATAAAGCCCGAGCAATTAAGTCCATCGCCCGGTTCTGTGTCCCAGTGCTCCAGCATCTTGAGCCGTGCCAGGTAATTCACCGGGAAAGGGTTGTAGGCGCGAACAAAGAAGAAACAACGTCCCAGGCTCGGCATCAGGACGATCATCGTGACCGCTATCACGGCCAGAAGGGCACCGATTTTGAGTTTCCGGGCTTGTTCGAGTGTCATGCTTTCCTCGGGCTGCGGTCGTGTGTAGCTGCGCCTTCGGGTTGTCCCAACAGCAGTAAAAGCAGGTGGGCGGCCAACCGCAAACTTGGTTACCCGCGGGCGGCTGGAGCATTTCGCTTCGCGCCCATCGCGGCTTGCAAGTCCACCACGCGGACAGACTTAGCTCGTGGTCCGCCGCACGGCAACCTGGTCTGTGTCGCACGTTCGTTTCAGCGCAAGCCGGCTTGAGGTTACGATGGTAATTTCAGCTCAAGTTACCCTGGGAAGAGAAGTTCCATGGGAGTAGAAAACAAATTCCACTCGAGTGGAATCCAATCTCGAGGGTGCCCCGCTCAAGCTCCGCTTGGGCGGGGATTTTCTGCGGGTGGTCGAACTCTCACTTTAGGAAAGATTCCAAGTTGCTCCCGTTTCCGCCCTGTCCATTGCGATTCGATCTCGACTGCTCCCGGGTCACCGGTCAGATAATGGCGAAAGCTGCTCCAAGCCCAATCTTCAGGGCGCATGACCAACCCGCGCTGCACCGGATTCCGGTGAATATAGCGAAGCTTTTCCACGAACTTGTGCTCACTCCAAACATTGAAGTCGTAGTAGCGGGCTTGCCAGAACGAATCCTGGGCTCGTAGCGCCAGCTTCCGCGCAACTCCCTGCTTCAGAGATTGCATGGCTTGAGCCAGCGTCCCACGCTCGGGTTCGCTCACCAACATATGCACGTGTTCAGGCATGACTGCGTATCCGTAGACGCAAAGTCTATAGTGTTCTCGAACGCGCTCCAACGCGGCTTCGAAGAGGTTTCGTGACTCTGGAGTTCGGAGGTTTTGTCGGCGGTTGTAACAACTAAAAGTGAGGAAGTGAAGCTGGCGGGTCTGGTGGAAGCGCTTCAGTCCCCAAGGCATGGGACAGGATATTTCTTCAACAGGATCACGTCTGTGATGGATGAACATCAAAAGACCCGCCCAAGCGGAGCTTGAGCGGGGCACCCTCGGGGTCAATTGTTGGATAAGGTCGGCGAACCCGCCAGCTCGGTTCCCATTAGTATGGGTAACGGAGGCCTTCCCCTATGTTCACCTCGCAACCCATCGGCTTTGTGAGCAGTCCCTACACGAACACTAGTGAGATTCCCAAGGGTCTTGGCGCTAAACACGACGTAGATGGTGTACTCAAGATCCTGCCCGAGTTTGAGCCGGGGCTTACGGACATCGAGGGCTTTTCGCATCTCATCGTCGTCTGGGAGTTTGATCGCTCGCCCAGGGAGGAATTGCGGGGGGCCGACTTACTCGCTTCGCCGCCCTCCGACAACCGGCAGCATGGGGTGTTTGCGACCCGGTCTCCGTGCCGTCCGAACCCGATTGGTTTGACCACCGTCGAGCTGCGCCGCCGGGACGGCATCGAGCTGCATGTTCGGGGTGTCGATATGCTGGATGGGACACCGATTCTCGATATCAAACCCTACCTGTCGAACATCCCGCCCGAGAAGCTGCGCCGGGGGTGGCTAGCCGAAGCTGAGGCGCGACAGAGGTGATGACGTTGCAGTAGCTCGCCACGTGGAAGCGCAGAGGTCTTCCTGCAGCCGCTGCTCAGCCATGTAGGTTTGCAGGCACATTGTGTGACTTGCGTCGCCGGATAACGGCCAACTCGGAAGTCATGGGCTCGGTTATGGGGAGCTTGCGGCGGGTGGATGGTTTTCGTACCTGTACGACCGCCTTACTTACCGCTGCCGTTCTCCGCCACCGCGGATTGCTGCTTCTTCAGCAGCTCGACTCCCTGGGCAAAACTTAAGTCCGCAGGCACGGGATGAAAATCGCTGTAGACCTCGGTTGACTTGAAATTGAGGCTCTTAAACAAAAGCAGTTTGCCGGTGAAAGCCAGGTCCATGCGCGCGATTGACCAGTTGTTCTCGGCGATGCTGGTCTGGTTCACGTGGAAATGTCCTCCCCGGTCCAGATGGCCGAGGATCCCCCACCCGAAGCCGACATCCTTAGCGAGCGTGCCGTCGATGGCTGCGATATGCTGCTTTTGCGGATCGATCAGAACCGTCCCTTCCATGCCGGTAAGGACCTGCTCCACGCGGGTCGGCGGGTCATAATTAGGATTGGGGCGGAATTTGAGCCGGACCAGTTGGCTCCCCGGTTCTCCTACCCCCGGCGTACCTGTTTCCGTTCCGTCGTATTCAAATAGGAAAGCGTCGGGCAGCGCCTTCAGGATGCTCTTCACCCGCTCCGAATTTTCCCTTTCCTGCCGTCGCTTGTGAGCCAGCTCTTCCGGATCACGCAGGAAGTGCTGAAGCCGGTCGTATTCTCCCTGACGCTGGTCCGGGTTGAGGGGCTGGTCGTTGTAAGCGACGACTATTCCGGCGATGGCGTCACGAGTCTCCACCATGAGTCGAGTCTGCGAGCCGGCTGGAGTTTCCTTGCGCTGGCGGAACATGTACTTCACCGGCTGATCATCTGACCTCATTTCGTTGGCCACGGCGCGCTTGACCAACTCGATCGGCGGCACCGCAGGAGGGCCCTCCGCAACGCTCCCGACGGCGGCGGAGAGAGCCAGCGCCACAAATATTCGAGAGGCGGTCCGAAATGGGATCAGTTTCATAAAAGGATGGGCCCACACCTAACTAGATTAGACGAAAAACGGCGGCAGTATGTTGTCCAAATGGTCCTCAGGGAAGCGCCGCTGGAACCGCGGAAGCTACCGGTTTCGCAGCCGCTTCCGCGTTTGTCAGGTTGCCCCGGTGGTCGCCGTAAGATATAGTTCGAGCAAGAGCAAATAACATTCGCGACTGTTTGGGGCGCGTGCTCTGGTCAGTCTTTCCGTCCCCGGCAGGTCACAGGTTACCTGCAAGTCCCGCGCCAGTTTCAAGTGGGAAATACGCCCGAGGAGGCCGAAATCTATGGAGACACCGAAGACGGCAGAGTTTGCGCACATCGGCAAGTCCGTCATCATCAAGGGAGAACTCTCCGGCAGCGAGGACCTGTACGTGGATGGCCAAGTGGAGGGCAGCATCGAACTCTCCGGTAATAAATTAATCATTGGCCCGCACGGTCAGGTACGCGCCAACGTGAACGCCAAGGGCGTGATCGTGCAGGGGAAGCTGGAGGGCAACATCCACGCCAGCGAGCGGGCCGAGCTGACCAAGTCCGCCATCGCGGTGGGCGATATCGTCACTCAGCGGGTCGCCATCGAAGAAGGGGCATACTTCAAGGGCAAGGTGGATATCCAGAGAGAAATGTCGAAGACGGACGGGAAGCCGGCCACTGCATCCGCCGTAGCTGCCTCAAGTTCCGCGGGCGGCGGTTCGGCGGTGGCAAAGGCCGCCGCGAATGAAGGGAAGTAGTCCCAAGCCCCCGGGTTCTCAGACGACGTAGGCAACGAACCGGATGCGAGGCGGTCGCCAAAGGCTTCAGATGCACAAAGCTTCATGAAACTTTTTCGCAATTCATCCGACAGCGCCACACAAAATCCCGCAGGTGGTTCGGCATCGCAGCGGCTCACGCGCCGTTCCAGCGGTTTGGCCGAACTGGTGAAGACGCTTGAGTCGGACGAAATGCTGTGCGTGCTTGATCTGGGATCGACTTCTCCGGCCAACATCCGCTATTGCACCGAGCGCGGGCACAAGATCTACAGCGAAGATCTGCTGATTTCTTCTACCGACCCATCGCTGGTCACCAAAGATGAAGCCGGCAAACCTGCCCTGGATAGCAAGCGCTTCCTGGAAGAAAACCTGGTGTTCCCGGGAGCACAGTTTGACATCGTGCTGTGCTGGAACCTGGCCGACTATCTGGACGAAAGCCTGGTCAAGCCGGTGGTGGGACGGCTGTGGTCGTTGATGAAGCCGGGAGGCGCTCTGCTGGCTTTTTTTCACACCCAGGAAGCCGGACCGGACGCGCCCTGTTACCGCTATCACATCGTCGGTGGCGGCGACACCCTGGAGATGCAGCACATTGACGGCCGCGGGGATGCGAAAAAAGGCTCGCCGCGAGCTGCGAGCAAGTTCCGGCTGCAGCGGGTGTTCAACAATCGGCACATTGAAAATCTCTTCCGCGACTTTGCCTCCATCAAGTTCTTCCTCGCGCGGGACAACGTCCGCGAAGTCTTGGTCGTGCGTTAGCGCGGGCGACACTTCCCCGAAAAATGCGCGCTTCGTGGCCGTTCGTCTCGTGATAAAAACACTGCATGCCAAAAACCAATCCCACGGATCCTGCAGGCAGGATCGTGGCCCAGGCTCCCTGCCGCGCTGACCTGGCCGGAGGAACCGTCGATTTGTGGCCCCTGTACCTGTTTCATCCCGGCGCGATCACGGTTAATTTCGCGGTCAACATTCTCGCCACCTGCCGCATCACACCGCAGAAAGGGAAGCGCATCCACTTGCGCTCGCTCGATACCCGCCGGGAGGAGCAGTTCCCGAATTTCGAAGCGCTGCGCACCGCCAGCCGCTTTCGCCTCCCTCTGGCCGCCCGCCTGCTGCAATTCTTCGCTCCCAAAGAGGGGCTGCTCATGGAGACCGACTCCGAGTCCCCGGCCGGCGCCGGCATTTCGGGATCTTCGGCTCTGATGATTGCCAGCACCGCAGCCCTGGCTCGCTTTACCGGTCGCAACCTCACCCTGGAGCAGATGCGGGTGATCGCCCAGAATGTCGAGGCCCAGATCATCCAGGTGCCCACCGGCTGTCAGGATTACTATCCCGCGCTCTACGGAGGCGTCAGCGCCATTCATCTCGACGCTGACGGCATTCACCGTGAGGGCGTGACGGTGATGCCGGAGGAAATCGAAGAACGCTTCGTTCTGGCCTACACGGGCGCCCCGCGAAAGTCAGGCATCAACAACTGGGAGGTTTTCAAGGCGCACATCGACGGCGACAAGCGCGTGTTTCGCAACTTCGAACGGATCGTTGCCATTGCGCGGGCCATGCATCAGGCCTTGGTCGATGCCGATTGGGAGGAGGTCACCCGTCTGCTGCGCGAAGAATGGAAGCTCCGCCGCACCAACGCTCCCGGAATTACCACGCCGCTCATCGACAAGCTGATCAGCGTGGCCGCAAGACACGGAGGCCGTGCGGCCAAAGCCTGCGGCGCGGGCGGCGGAGGCTGCGTAATCTTCCTGGTGGAAAAAGGCGCCGCCAGCCGGGTCGCGACCGCTATCGGCGACAACGGAGGCCGCGTGCTCCCGCTGCAGGTGGCGCGAAACGGGCTGAGGGTGTCGTCTAGCTAGCGAGGGTTTCTTGAGGAAGGCTCGAGCCGCCCGTTTTCTGGTCGATTCCTTCACGCTCAAAGCCTAGAATGATCGGTGAACTGCGGGGAGGGAGCTCCTTCCGATGGCCAACCGGGCGTTCGGTCAGGATTCACTCGTCGGTTTCGGGCTCGGCCATTACCGGATTGTCGAGAAGATTGGCGCCGGCGGCATGGGCGAAGTTTATCGTGCCCACGATGAGCATCTCGACCGCTACGTAGCCATCAAAGTATTACCCCCTCAGACATTCTCCGACGACTCCGCGCGCAAATATTTCCGCAGGGAAGCCCTGGCGCTGTCCAAGCTGAACCATCCCAACATTGCCACCATCCACGATTTTGATACCCAGCAGGGGATCGACTTTCTGGTGATGGAGTACGTGCCCGGGGTTACGCTGAACGAGAGAATCGCAAATCATGCTCTGACCGAGAAAGAGATCACGCAGCTGGGGTTGCAACTGGTCGAGGGACTGGCCGCGGCGCACGACCAACACGTATTCCACCGCGACCTGAAGCCGAACAACCTGCGTCTGACCCCCGACGGACGACTGAAGATCCTCGACTTCGGGCTGGCGAAACTGGCTGAATCCCCGACGCCGGATGCCGAAACGGAAAGTCGAGGCCTGGCCGGAGTCGGAACGTTGCCCTACATGTCGCCGGAGCAACTACGGGGGGAACGAGTGGATGCGCGCTCCGATATCTGGGGCGTGGGGACCGTGCTCTACGAGATGGCGACCCGGCATTTCGCTTTTCACGAAAAGACCAGCACGGCTACCGCGGACGCCATTCTGCACAAGCCACCGGCTCCTCCGGGCCGCCTCGCGCTTGAACTGTCACCAGGCCTGGAATTCGTCATCTTGAAATGCCTCGAGAAAGAGGCGGAGAACCGCTACCAGTCGGCGAAGGACCTGGCTGTGGACCTGCGGCGGCTGAGTACTCCAAGCTCCGCCAATCCAATCACGGCCGCTTACCTAAGGCCACGGCGAAGGCTCGTGAAAACGGCCATAGAGGGCATAATTATGTTGATGCTCGTTGTTGCTTTGCTGGTCGCGCTCAACCCCGGCGGCTGGCGCGATCGTTTGTTGGGACACGATGCGCAGCCGCAGATCGGTTCGCTGGCGGTGCTGCCCTTAACCAATCTCTCGCACGACCCTGAGCAAGACTATTTCGCCGATGGCATGACCGAGGCCCTGATTACCGATCTGGCCAGAACCACAAACCTCCGCGTGATTTCGCGGACTTCGGTGATGCACTACAAGGGAAGCGATAAATCATTGCCGGAGATTGCGCGCGAATTGCACGTGGATGCGGTGGTGGAAGGGTCGGTACAACGGTCAGAGGACAGGGTGAGAATCACCGCGCAACTGATTCGGGCGATCACCGACCAGCACCTGTGGGCGGACAGCTACGAGCGCAACCTTCGCGACGTTCTGAACCTGCAGGATGAAGTGGCTCACGCCATCACGCAGCAAGTCGAGGGCAAGCTCAGTCGAAAGAAGGATGTACCTCCCCAGAGTTCACGGCCCATCAATCCCGAAGCCTACGAAGCCTATCTCAAAGGCCGTTATTACTGGAACAAGCGAGATCGCGCCTCTCTCGAAAAGAGTCTCGGCTATTTCAACGACGCTATCGCCAAGGATCCGAACTATGCGCTGGCCTATGCGGGACTGGCCGACGTCTATGTTGTTCTTGGTCCTGATTGGGCCATGCCGTCAAAGGACATCAATCAGAAGGCCAAGGCAGCCGCCCAGAAAGCACTGGAAGTCGACGATAGCCTGGCAGAAGCGCACACTTCTCTGGCCAGCATTTATCACAACGAATGGAACTGGAAGGGGGCTGAGCGCGAATTCAAACGGGCGATTGAGTTGGATCCGAATTACGCGACCGCTCATCATTGGTATTCCATCTACCTGGCCACGGCCGGGAGATTCGATGAATCCGTGAAGGAGGCGACGAAAGCGGCAGAACTGGACCCGCTATCGCTGATTATTGGCGCCAGTTTGGGAAACCGTCTCATCGAGGCGCGACGGTACGAAGACGCTGCCAGCCAATGCCGGAAGACCCTCGAGATGGACCCTAACTTCGGGCTTGCCCACGGTTGTCTTGGCACCTCGTTCGTCGGTGAAGGCCACTTCCAGGAAGGCATTCCAGAACTGGAAAAGGCTATAGAACTGCTTCCGGGAAGTCCCTATTTTATAGCCCAGCTGGGCATGGCCTACGCCCAGTCCGGGGACCGAGCACAGGCCCGAAAGGTCCTGGGCCAGTTGAAGAAATCGTCCCAACCCCACCTTCCAAACTGCAGTATCGCCATGGTATACGCGGCATTGGCTGATAAAGAGCAGACCATTTCCTGGCTCAAAAAAGGCTATGAAGAACGTAATGACGACATGGTCTATATAAAGATCGAGCCCGTGTTAGACCCTGTCCGCTCCGATCCTCGCTTTCAGGATTTGCTCCGCCGGGTTGGCTTCCCCTAAGCGTGGGCTGAATCCTGTTGACAACAAAACCTGGCGCGCTTATCGTCCACAACGCTCGAGATTACAGCCTTGATCTCAGAGGGGGAGGCGGTCCATGGCTGCTCGACAGAAAATAGACAAAAAGACAGTTAAGAGATTGCAGAAAAAAGTCAGGGTCATTGCGCAAGCAGCGAAGAAGCTTGACAGCAACATTCAAAAGCTGGAAAGAGCACTTCTCAAAGGCAACTATCGCATACTGTGAGGGGTCGGATACTCGATTCGTGAGGCCGCGATGGTGCCACCTCTGAGACGGCTGCGCCGCGCAACAAGTCTGGTTTCCTACTGGCGCGACGGCGAACTGATCTTTGAGAACTATCGCAGCGGCCACTTGATCTCTGCCGATCCCATCGTGACCTCGCTTCTCCACCTCTTCAGTAAGTGGCAGAGTCCTGCCCAGGTGTGCTCGCGCCGGCCGGAGCGCTGCTGCACTTCTCTACCAAGGATTTGCCCTACGTCTCCGATCTCGGCGAGTCCCGGCGTGCGCTTCTAGCTCACGCCCAACGTGAACCTGCGCCGCCCGAAGTGAAGCAATATCCGCGCGTGGCTCGGGTGCAACTCCCCAATCCAAATACAAGGGGTGAGTTCCCTCAGGTTCTGCTCGCGCGGCGCACCTGGCGCGAGTTCTCCGAACGCGCTCTCGATCTCGAAGACTTGAGCACATTGTTGTGGCTCACCTGTGGCGTGCAATATTGGGTACAGTTGCCGGGCTCGATCGGTCGCGTCGCGCTGAAGACTTCTCCTTCGGCCGGTGCGCGACATCCGTTGGAAGCATACGTGGCGGTGCTCCGAGTCCGCGGTCTGCCGCGCGGGCTGTATCACTACTCGCCCGACAAACATAGGTTGGAGTTGCTAAGAAAAGGCTGTAAGCCGCGAGAGTTCGGGAGTTATCTGGCGGGGCAGTCCTGGTATGGCTCAGCCAGCGCGTTGATGTTCATGACCGCCGTCTTCAAGCGCAACCAGTGGAAGTATCCCGATTCAGCTGCCTATCGCACGATAATTCTCGACGCCGGACACATGTGCCAGACCTTCTGCCTGACCGCGACCTGGCTGGGCCTCGCTCCCTT
>WNEZ01002263.1_pt1 | contig 16433 bp, 14 predicted proteins | sample 5400521 | NCBI WGS metagenome assembly WNEZ01 (sample SAMN13153339, study PRJNA577476) | soil metagenome | isolation source: 120 cm saprolite under Douglas fir tree site 2 hole 1 replicate 1 | place: USA:California | collected 2015-04-18
AGGATGGGCGTGTGGCCACACCCGCCAGCACACCCCCCGTCGGTTCCGCAACCGGCCTGCAGGCGGAGTCCGCCTGGAAGCCACTGCGCCTGAAGATGTTCCGCTGGATCTGGCTGGCCACGCTGGTCAGCAACATCGGGACCTGGATGCAGACCGTCGGCGCCCAGTGGCTGCTCGTCGGCCATGCCCACGCCTCGGCCCTCGTCGCGCTCGTCCAGACGGCGACGACGCTGCCCGTCCTCCTGTTCGCCCTCCCCGCCGGGGTCCTCGCCGACGTCGTGGACCGGCGGCGCCTGCTCATCGGCAGCCAGGTCTTCCAGACGGTGGTGGCCGGCGCCATGGCGGTCCTCTCGGCGAGGGGCGGGCTCAACCCCGCCGTGCTGCTCGGGCTGACGTTCCTACTCGGGTGCGGCGCGACGTTCAGCCTGCCCGCCCAGCAGGCGATCATCCCGGAGCTGGTCCCCCGGACGGACCTGGCTGCGGCGTCGGTGCTCGGCGGGATGAACCAGAACCTCGCCCGGGCCATCGGGCCGGCGCTGGCCGGAGCCGCGGTCGCCAGGCTGGGCGCCAGCGCCGTCTTCGCCCTCAACGCCGCCTCCTTCGTGGTGTTCGCGATCGTGCTGGCCGCCTGGCGCCGCCCCCGTGCCACCGACGACGTGCCCGAGCGCCTTGGGGCCGCCCTGCTCGCCGGCACCCGCTACATCCGTCACTCCCCGGTGCTGAGGCGGATCCTGCTGGCTGCGGGGCTGTTCGTCGTCCCGGCCAGCGCCGTCTGGGCGCTGCTCCCGGTGGTGGCCAGCCATCGTCTCGGGCTGGGGCCTGGGGGCTACGGCGTGCTGCTCGGTGCGCTGGGCGTGGGCGCCGTCGGCGGGGCCGTCGCGCTCCCCCGCCTGCGAGCCGGCCTGAGCGACGCCCGGATGCTCCTCCTGGCGTTCTGCACCTATGCGGCGGTGATGGTGGCGATCGCCTCGACGCGCACGACGCCGGTCGTCGCCCTGCTCCTGGTGCCGGCGGGTGTCGCCTGGATCGCCGTCCTCGCCACGGTCAATGCCGAGATGCAGCTCTTCCTCCCCGGCTGGGTGCGGGCGCGCGGCCTCTCCATCTACCAGGTCGTGCTCCTGGGCGGCATGGCGGTCGCATCCGCCGGCTGGGGACTGGTCGCCGAGTGGTCCGGTCTGTCCGGGGCGTTGCTCATCGCCGGGGGGTTGCTGGCGCTGAGCGCCGTCGGTCTGCTGCGATGGCCACTCGCCGACGTCGGCCACCTCGACCGGAGCCCGGCCATCTACTGGCCCGAGCCGCACCTCGTGGTCGACCCCGACCCGGAGGCGCCGGTGATGGTGTCCGTGACGTACACGGTCGCCCCCGAGAACGTGCCGGCGTTCCTCGAGGCGATGGAGCGGGTGCGTCGCTCCCGCCGCCGGACCGGCGCCGTCCGCTGGGAGCTCTACCGGGACGGGGAGGATCCGCGGCGCTTCGTGGAACTGTTCCTGGTGCGGTCCTGGGACGAGCACCTCCGCCAGCACGGCGGGCGCCTGACCGGGACCGATCGGGACGTCGAGGCGGCGGCGACCGCCCTGGCTGAGGGCCCGACCGTGATCGCCCACCTGTTCCCGGCGAGGCCCGAGCCGGACTGAGCCCGGGCTCTCCTCTCGTGGCCCGCTCCTTCGGAGCCTCCACGAGCCCCGCATAGGAGCCAGGGGGATTCGCAGCTCATCCGGCTCCGCTGCGCTCCGGGCGGGCTGCTAGTCCCCCCTGGACCCCCCCGGTTCCGGTTCGTCGTGCCGAGCGGTACGATCGCGTCTGCGATGGGTCATGTCATCGAGCTTGACGAAGCCGTGTGGTTCCAGCGGTGCCGCCGTGCCTGGGATCTGGGCGCCGGGGAACGGCGCAACTTGGAGGCCCTGGAGCCGCTCCGGCCCTTCGACCTCGCCGTCGCCCTCCGGGAAGGGCTGGGAGCCTGGTACTTCCCCGCCATGTGGGCCTGGACGAGATCCATGGTGCGCCCCATCGCCCTCGAGAGCTTTCACAAGTCGATGCGGACCCAGCGGGCCAGTTTCCTCGAGTCCCACGACGCCGCAGCCTTTCCCGAGGACGACTGGGCAGGCGCCGGCCGCCGGGGGAGCGAGCTCCTCGAGGGCTACTTCGACTGGGCGTCGAACCTGGACGACTTCACCGCCGTCCGGGTCAGCCCGGAGATCGACCTCGTCGTACCCGACCCCGGGCTGCCGGGGGCCGGCCTGATCGCTGCCGACGGAGGGCCGATCCGGTTCCGGGACGCATCGACCTGCTGGTCGCCGACGAGCACAACCGGCTCTGGTTGGTAGAGCACCGGTTGGTCGACGGCGAGTGGCCAGCCCGCGACACCCTCGTCCTGGACCCCCGCAGCACGTTGGCGTGCTGGGCGCTCGAGCACCAGTACGACGCCCGGATCGGGGGGGTGTTGATCAACGAGCTCCGGCCCGAGCCCGTCTCCCCGACGGGTTCGGGGAGCCCCGGAGGGGCGTGATCGTGATAGAGGACCCCAGCGGGCGGTTCCGCCGGACACGCATCCGCAAGACCCTTACCGAGTTGCGCCGGCTCCTCCGCCAGTTCGCCGCCGCCGCTGCCGAGATGACCGACCCCGGGCTGCCGGTCTACCCCAACCCCTCGCCGCAGACGTGCGCCCAGTGCGCCTTCGTGGCGCCCTGCCTGGCGCTGAGCGCAGGCGACGACCCGGCACCCGTCCTCGAGGCTTCGTACCGGCGGCGGGTCCCCGAGGTGATCCCGCTGCCGCCCCGGACCGGAAGCTGCGGCCCGCAACGGGTGTACGGCTGGAAGACGAAAGGGCCCGGCGTCAGCCAGCCGATCTGAGGTCGGGGAGGCCCGCCGCCGATGGGCCGGGCGGTTTGACCCAGGCCCGAGTTACAGGCGCTTCAGGCGGGCGGAGTCGGCGGGGCGGTAGATGCAGATGACGTCGTTGACGTAGCCGAGCCGGACTGCCATCTCCAGCATGGCGAGGCCCGCCCCGGCCTCGGGCAGGTGCGACGTCAGCACGATGAACGGCGGGCAGCCCTCCATGCCCTTCAGCAGCGCCCCGTTGGCGATCGCCTTCTTGAGCGTGTCGGTCCGGAGCAGCCCGGGCCGCGAGCCCTGCACGCTCCCCTTGTACTCGAACCAGATCGTGTGGCCGAGGGGGCTCACCGCCTCCCGGTCGACCTCGATGCCCGCCTCGCTGACCAGCACCCGGGAGCCCACCTCGTAGCCGGAGTTGAGGAGCAGCAGGTCGCACTGCTCGGCGAACTGGCGGCCCTGTGCCGAGGCCGCCGCCTGGAACAGGTTCATGGGGTCCCTGCGGGGGGAGGCTCCTGGAAGATCGGCAGGAGCCGGATCTCCATGGAGGCACGGTCGTCGTCGAGCATCTCCTCGGTAACGATCTGCTCGTCGGGATAGCCGTCGAGGACATCGCCGGTTGCCAGCATCCATGCCGTCACGGCGTCGGCCCACCGTTGCTCCAGGAGGGCGGAGCGGATCTCCTCCAACTCGGCGGGGCGGAAGTCCTCCGGGCGGGACGGGCCCACGAGCCTGACGGCGAGGAGCCGGCCGAGGACCGCATCGGATTCGGCCAGGAAGATCTCGGGCGTGTCGCCGTGGAGCACCCCGACCGCAACCCTGCCCGGCCAGCCGAGGGTTCCTCCGGATGCGCCCAATGCCGCCTCAGGTCGCTTCTGGCTGGGCCCCGAGCGCGTAGCCGCGGAGCTTGCCTTGATCGTCGGCCGACGTCATCTGCAGGACGTCCAGGATGGGCTTGCCCGGACCGCGGACCACCCGCAGGGCCGCCTCGCCCGCCCCGCCTTTCGGGGCGTCGGTGGTGAGCAGGACGAGCGGGATCTTGGGGTACGCCTCGTGGAGGACCGCCGCCTTCCCGAGCGCTTTCCACAGGGTGTCGGTGCGCTTGAGCCCGGGGCGCGTCGAGGTGAACCCACCGGACACATCGAAGAACCACTCGCCGCCGTCCCGGTCGTAGGCGCGGAAGTTGACCTCGACGCCCACGGGGAGCGGGACCTTGGCCTGGATGGGGTCGAAGCCGCACTGGCGCAGGAGCGCCTCCGCCACGTCACGGGCGGCCCGGCCCTCCCGGACGGCCCGGGCTTGGAAGTCCTCGTCCGGATCGCCCTTGGCCGGGATGGCGGGCAGGACGACCGACAGGGTCTCGTCCTCCAGCCCGGGCTGGCGCTGGCCTCGGCGCGCCTCCTCGACCCGGGCACGGGCCTGCTGCACGTAGGCGGCGTCGATGTCGTACCCGGCGAAGTGCCGGCCGGTCCGGATCGCCGCCACCGCCGTCGTGCCCGATCCCATGAAGGGGTCGAGGACGAGGTCGTCGTAGTAGGTGTAGAGGTGGATGAGCCGCCTCGGCAGCGCAACGGGGAACGGCGCGGCGTGGCCCACCCGCGTCGCCGATTCCGGGGGCATCTCCCAGACGTCGGTCGTCGCCTCCATGAACTCGTCGCGCCAGAGCGAGGCGGCGGACGGCAGGCCCTCGCGGTGGCGCTGCCGGGCCGTCAGCGCCCGGTCGAAGCGCCCCTTGCTCGCGATGACCACCCGCTCGGTGAGGTCCCGCAGGACGGCGTTCGCCGGCCGCTGGAACGATCCCCAGGCGCAGGATCCCGAAGAGCCACGGGCCTTCTGCCAGATCACCTCGCCGCGCAGCAGGAGCCGGAGCTTGTCCTGGAGGATGCCGATGACATCCGAGGACAGCGAGCGGTAGGGCCGCCGGCCGAGGTTGGCGACGTTGACGGCGATGCGACCCCCGGGCTCCAGCTTGCGGACGCACTCGCCGAACACCTCCTCGAGCATCTGCAGGTACTCCAGGTACGTCGCGGGGATGTGGCCCTCCCCGAGCGCCTCCTCGTACTCCTTGCCCGCGAAGTAGGGCGGCGAGGTGACCACGAGGGCTACCGAGCCGTCTGCGACGTGGGTCATCTCCCGGGCGTCGCCGACGAAGATGTCGTCGATGTCTTTGCGGGCGTGGACCGCGTTGTCCGCACTGAGCTTGGGTGGGGTGAACCGGGCGTAGAAGGCGCTGGCGTCGTGGTTCTCGCGCCGGGAGACCCCGAAGCGTGAGGTCTGGGTCGGTTCCCGACGATCTGCCACGACCTTCGACCCTCCTCGAGCTCGAACGTTCGTTCGATTCTCTTCGCGCTCCGGCGCCCCTGCGCGGATCATAGCCCGCCACGATCGCCGCACCATCGCCATTTTCCAAACCCACAGCCGGCCCCCAAGGGGCTCTCACAGATCTCCCAGCCGGAACTGGCCTACTGAAACCTGTCAGAAGGTAGGCGATCAGCGGGTAAAAGGTGGTAGTGATGATCTTCGAGCAGTTCTACTTGGAGAGCCTCGGTCACGCCTCCTACCTCGTCGGCGACGAGAGGACCGGCAAGGCGCTCGTCCTCGATCCCCGACGTGACGTCGAGATCTACCTCGAGTCCGCCCGGATGCACGGCCTCCGGATCGCCTATGCGATCGACACCCACGGCCACTCCGACTACGTGAGCGGCCTCTCCGAGCTCCGCCTGCGCCAGGACGTCGAGGTGTTGGGGCTGGCGGGGGCCGACTTCGGCTACGACTTCCGCGGCGTCACCGACGGCGAGGTCCTGGAGATGGGCGAGGTCGCCTTCGAGGTCCTCCACACCCCCGGCCACACGCCCGAGCACGTCAGCCTGCTCGTCTACGACCGTTCTCTACCCCAAGGGGACCCCGGCCTCTCCGTTCGCACCGAACCCGGCAAGGACCCGGCCCTCCTGCTCTCCGGCGGCACGCTGCTGGTGGGCGATCTGGGCCGGCCCGACCTGCTCGGGGATCCCGAGGAGGTACGGGAGGCCGCCCGCTCCCTCTGCCACACGATTCAGGAGCGCATCCTGTGGCGCCTGGGCGACCACGTGGCTGTCTACCCGACGCATGTGCGGGGCTCGCTGTGCGGCGGCACGATCGGCACCCGGCTGTCCACGACCGTGGGCTACGAACGCCTCACCAACCCTCTCCTGTGCAACATCGGCTCGTCACAGGAGTTCGTCGAGGCGTGCGTCCGGCTCGACGCGCTGCCTGCCGTGCCCCCGTACTGGCGGCGGATGCGGGCGCTGAACCTCGCCGGCCCGCCTGCCGTGGACCTGTGGGAACCCGCCGCCCTCGTCCCGTCCGAGTTCCGGCGCCACCGCGATGCGGGGGCCCTGGTGCTCGATGCCCGGTCGCCGGAGGCCTTCGCCAGCGGGCACATCCCCGGTGCCCTCAACGTCGGGATCGGGTCCTCGTTCTCCACGTGGGCCGGCACGGTCCTGCCGGAGGGGGCTCGGGTGCTATTGGTGCTCGACGGGCCGGGGCAGCTCTGGGAGGTCGCGTGGCAGCTCCTTCGGGTGGGCTACGACGTCCCGGAGGGTTGGCTGTCCGGCGGCATGGCCGCCTGGCGGGCCGCAGCCGGCGAGGTCGACACGCTTCCGCAGATCGACGTCCACGAGCTTGCGGGCCGGGTGGACGCCGTGGCGGTCAACGTCCTCGACGTCCGCCAGCCCGCCGAGTGGGCTGCGGGCCATATCGACGGGGCCACCTTCATCACCGGCGCGGAGTTGCCGGGCCGCATCGACGAGGTCCCCAACCACAAGCCGGTGGCCGTCATCTGTGCCACGGGCTACCGGTCCTCGGTTGCAGCCAGCCTGCTGGCGCCGGTGCGGCCGGGCCGTGTCCTCAACGTGGTCGGGGGCATGAGCGCCTGGACGACCAGCGGCTATCCGACGGTTTCCGAGCTTCATCACACCAGCGCCCTGGGAGGTGCCCGATGACCCCGATGGTCCCGATGGTCCGCACAGCGCTCGACCTGCCCTCTCGGCCGGAGAAGCCTCGGGCCCGCGGCATCACCATGGTCATCGACAACGGGCTGCCGACGGGGGCGTTCCGGGACCACGTCGAGAGCACGGCGGGGCTGATCGACTTCGTGAAGTTCGGCTGGGGCACCGCCGCCGTCTCCCCGGACATCGCCACGAAGATCGCCACGCTGCGGGATCACGACATCGGCTTCTTCTTCGGCGGGACCCTCTTCGAGAAGCATCTCTCGCAGGACCGCTTCGACGACTACCGGACGTTCTGCCATGCCCACGGCTGCCGGTACGTCGAGGTGTCCAACGGGACGGTTGCGCTCAGCAACGAGGAGAAGGCGAGCTACGTCACCAAGCTCGCCGCCGAGTTCACGGTGCTCTCCGAGGTGGGGCTGAAGGACACCGCCCGCTCCGAGCGGATGGGGACGGGGGACTGGGTCCAGTGCATCCTCCAGGACCTCGATGCCGGTGCGCACCTCGTGATCACCGAGGCCCGCGAGAGCGGCCGGAGCGGGATCTGCCATGCGGACGGCAAGCTCCGCGCCGACGTGCTCGACGGGATCCTCGACTCGGGCGTGGGCACCGACCGGCTCCTCTTCGAGGCCCCGACCAAGGACCTGCAGGCCTCGTTCATCCGCCGGATCGGCCCCAACGTCAACCTCGGCAACGTGGCACCGGGGGACGTCATCGGGGTCGAGACGCTTCGTCTCGGCCTGCGATCCGACACCTTCGCCGCCCCGGTGCCGTCGATCGGGCGGGCCGTCAAGCCAGCGACCGAGCCCCCGGCCGGGCCTCGCCGGGTCCCGAGCCGGGGTGCCCGCACGATGGGCGCCCGGCACCTGGCCGCGGCCCCGGACTTCTAGTCCCGGGGCGTTGTTGCCGGCGCTGCCAGCGCTGGTCGCCACTCCGCGTGGCCATCTTTGCCCCGCGGAGGAGAGGCTCTGAAAAAGAGATTCTGTTTCACCGCGATATGCGCGGTGAAACAGAAACCAGATGGTCACACCCCTTTTGGAATCCGGCCATGTCGGTCACCGAGGCCCCATCAGACTCTTGAGCGACCACTGAGGGTGATGAACCAGCCGAGACTCGAAGCCCCAGGCATGTCGCTCCAAGGGAACCACACGCAGAGCGGCCGGGCTCGCTCGCTTCCCTCCCACCGTCCGAGATCGATCGCGGGACGCGCGGAGACGGTGGGTACAACTGCTTTTGACAGATGGGGCTACGTAGTTCAGATTGCTTCTAGCGGAGGGCAGTCTGTGACCAGAACAACCAACTCGACAGGATGGCAACCCCCGGGAGGCTACCCTCCAGCGAAGGGTGCAAGGCAGCGTCCCGCCCGCGGCCGCCCGGCATGGCCCGCGTGGCCCGGCCTCCCCGTGCCGCCGGGCATGCGCGTGCCGCTCATCGTGGGCGCGTGCGTGGTCCTACTGGCTGCCACGGTCTCTGCGGCGGTCGGTCTCTCGTCGCCGGCCCAGGCGGGCGGGGCCGCGCAGGCGGCGGCAGCGGCCAGCGCCGCCCAGGTCGCCACATCGGGCACGAGCCAGGACGGCCTGCAGGAACTCCTGAGCCTGCTCTTCCCACCACCCCCGCCCCCGGCTGCCGCAGCCCCGGCAGCCCCGCCCCCGCCGCCAGCCGACGCCCCTACGACGTCGCTCATCGCCGACGCGATCGGCTCCTCCGTGCCGGTGTACGCCAATCCCAGCGGTGGTCCGGTCGTCAACCGCGTCTCCGGCTCCAACGTCCTGGGCCAGCGCGAGGCCTTCCTGGTGACGGACTCCTCCGTGGCGGGTTGGTACCAGGTGGAGTTGCCGGTCAAGCCGAACGGAACGACCGGTTGGATCCAGGCCTCGAGGGTGACGACCCGCACGAGCCCATACCTCATCCGGGTGCACCAGTCGCAGTTCAAGCTGGACCTCTACAACAACGGGCAGCTCCAGCAGTCCTTCACGGTGGCGGTGGGCGCCCCGTCGACGCCGACGCCGGACGGCAACTTCTTCGTCTGGGCATCCCAGGACTGGAACTCGGCCCCCTACGCCGTCGGCATCTTCGCCCTCTCGGGGTTCTCGCCGGTGCTCGACAACTGGCCCGGCGGGGGTCGCACAGGCATCCACGGCTGGCAGGACACGAGCATCCTGGGGAGCCGGGCGTCGCACGGCTGCGTGCGGATGGGGCCAGGCGACTTCGCAAAGCTGCTCCACACCGTGCCCCTCGGCACACCGGTCGAGATCCAGCCGTAGCGTGAGCCTGTACGTCGCTCCGTCCCCGCTCCACGGGTTCGGGGTCTTCACCGACGAGGCGTTCGCGGCGGGCGATCCCATCGAGGAGTGCCCCGTGCTGGTGATCCCCGCCCCACAGCGAGAGCTCATCAACCAGACGGTCTTCAGCGGTTACTACTACGAGTGGGGGGAAGGCGACGGCGCCCTCGCCCTCGGCTTCGGGAGCCTCTACAACCACTCGTACAAGCCGACCGCCCGCTACGACCCGGCCGACGCCGGCCCGGTCCTGGTGATCAGTGCCATCCGGGCCATCCGGCCTGGGAGCGAGATCACGATCAACTACAACGGCAACCCCCGGAGCCGCAAGCGCCTCTGGTTCGATCCCGCGGGCTGACCCGCACCCGGCTCCCGGCGGGCACCGCACAAAAAACGGCTAGCGCTTTTTCTTATTCTTCTCATTCGGCGGCCGGGCAACGGCCTCGCCTTGGCGTGGGGCCTGGAACAGGTGGCCCGCCACCGCCCGGGCCACGGCTTCGAGGTCGCCGCCCAAGGCAGGCGGGAGGTTACCCGCAAGACCGAGCGTCGCCAGGCCGTGCATCAGCGACCATGCGGCGACACCGGCCTCCAGCGGATGGTCCGAGACCGTTGCCGCAGGTCCGTACAGCATGGCGCCGGACGCCAGCCGGGCGGCGGCGATCCCAGGATCGTCGGGGTCGTAGAGTTCGGGACGGAACATCACGTCGAAGAAGGGCCGCTCCTCGACGGCGAACCGCACGTAGGCCACCCCGACCTCGGCGAAGCTGTTGGTGGCCTCGTAGGCGGCCCGCAGGGTTGCCGCCAGCCGCTCGAACCCCTCGGTGGCCACCGCCGTGAGCAGGCCCCGCTTGTCCCTGAAGTGGTGCGCCGGTGCGGCGTGGGAGACGCCGGCACGCCGGGCCAGCTCCCGCAGGCTGAGTGCGGCGGGGCCGGACTCCCGGATGGATGCGACGGCCGCCTCGAGCAGCACCCGGCGGAGATCGCCGTGGTGATACCGCCTCGCATCCTCCGCATCCGGCACGGGCAGAGTCTACGGCAGAAATATAGGCATTGACAAGATAGACGGGAGCCTACTATCTTGGCACTGGATAGATCGACACGTCCGCATGCGAGGAGACCCGTCATGGCCCAGCCGCTCCCGCTGTCCGCCGATGTTCGGAGCACCGCCGGGGTGATCCTGCTCACGATCGTCGCCATCGAGTTCGGGGGGACCTACCTGTTGCGCATCGTCCGGGGTCGGGTGCCGATGACCGAGTTCCAGCGGGACTTCGCGCGGGCGGGCCACGCCCATGCGGGGGTGCTGGTGATCCTTGCCCTCGTGTGCCTGGTGCTGGCCGACGCCGCCGGCGTGCACGGACTTGCGGCCTTCGGCGCCCACACCGCGCTCCCCTTGGCGGCGATCCTCATGTCCGCCGGGTTCTTCCTGTCCTCCGCCGGCCGCGGGCGCACGCAGCCGAATCGCCTGATCGCCATCCTCTACGTGGGCATGGCGTCCCTGGGGTTCGGCGTGATCGCGCTGGGCGTGGGCCTCCTCACCGCCTGACGCCCGGGGTGTTCAGGGTGGCTGGGCTGCCGGGGCAGCGGCCCACCCCTGCACGCTCGGCGGGTATGGTTGGAGCGGGGGGTTGGTACTCGCAGCGGCGGGCGGCTGCGCCGCCGGGGAGAGGAAGGGCAGGTGCGATCCATGACGGGCGTGCCCGCAGGAACCGCGCGCGAGGAGGCGGTAGAAAGCCCCTATCCTGGCGCGCGTCCGGCCATGAACAGCGTGATCAGCCCCGCCCCGCGGGACGCATGGGACGAAGTGTTCCAGGCCGATCCCTTCGCCCTCGAGACCCAGTCCCCGGCGTGGACCGACGCGATGTGCGACGGCGGCGACTACCACGACGTCAGCCGTCTCTACGACATCGGGGGGCGGGTCATGGTCCTCCCGATGCTGCGCCGCCGGGCCGGCGGGATCGTTGCCATCGACGCCGCCAACCCGCTCCAGTGTGGCGCCGGCGGCCTCCTGGCCCCCGGGGGGCCGACGCCGGCCGACACGGCAGCCGTCTTCGCCGATCTCGCCCGGCGGCGGGTGGTCTCCCAGACCGTCTGGCCCAATCCCCTGCTCGCACCCCAGTGGGCTCCGAGCGTTCCGTCGACGGCCACGGTGGTGCCGCGCCTGGGCCACATGCTCGACCTGGATGGTGGCTTCGACAATGTCTGGGCGAAGCGCTTCGAGGGGTCCGCCCGGACGGGGGCCCGCAAGGCCGAGCGCTACGGCGTCGAGGTGGAGTGCGACACGACCGGGCGCCTGGTACCCGAGCTGTACGAGATGCTCGAGAACGCGGTGAGCCGGTGGGCCCGCCTGCAGCACGAGCCGCGCTGGCTGGCAGCGCGGCGACGGCGCTCCCGGGACCCGGTGGAGAACGCCTGCAAGGCGGGCTGCCGCTGGTACTACATGGGCGACTCGGGGCGGTCCGAAAGCCTCCCGCGCTACAAGGAGCAGTTCGGCGCCCAGCGCTACCACTACGCCGAGTACCGGCTGGAGCGGTTGCCGATCTCAAGCAGCGAGACGGCGATCAAGAGCCTGGTCAAGAAGGCGATCCGTTTCAGGTACTGACCGGGACCTCACCGTGGACTTCGCGAGCAAGTCCCTCCCCGAGGACCACGACGCCATCGCCCCCGACGGTTCTGAGGTCCGGATCCTCCTGTCCGCCCGTGGCGGCTCCATGGCCCACTTCCGGCTCCAGGCCGGCCACGTGTCCGCAGCGGTCCGGCACCGCAGCGTCGACGAGATCTGGTACGTCCTCGACTGGTACGGCGAGATGTGGCGCCGGACCGGGTCGATGGAGAACGTCGTGGCCCTCGGCCCTCACCTGTCCCTGACGATCCCCGTAGGGACGTCCTTCCAGTTCCGGGCCGGCCACGATGCACCGCTGTCCGTCCTCGGCATCACCATGCCGCCCTGGCCCGGTCCCGAGGAGGCCGAGGCGGTCGAGGGACACTGGCGGCCGACGTCGCCGTAGGTGGTTACCGGTGGCCCGGCCCACCGTGAGGCCGTACGCGATCGCCGGAAGCTTCGGCCCCGCCGGATGGTCCGTCCCGTTGTGCGCCATCGCCGCCGCTACTCGGTCCGGGAGCCCGAGCCCGCTCCGGCGCCGGCCACGTCCTGCTGGGGGCCAACCCAGACGGTCTTGACGTTGCAGAACTCCTTGATGCCGTGGCTGCCGAGCTCACGCCCGTACCCGGAGGTCTTGACCCCACCGAAGGGGAGCTCGGGGTACGAGGTCGTGGCACCGTTCACGAACACCAAGCCGGCCTCGAACCCGTCGATGAAGCGTTCCTGTTCGCCGGGGTCGGTCGTCCACACGTTCGAGCCGAGCCCGTAGTCCGTGACGTTGGCGAGCTCGATGGCCTCCTCGACACTGGCGACCCGGTAGAGCTGGGCCACCGGGCCGAACACCTCTTCCCGGTACATCCGCATCTCCGGTGTGATCCCGCTCAGCACGGTGGGCGGGTAGAACCAGCCCGGCCCCTCGGGGATGCGGCCCCCGCAGTGGATCACCGCCCCCTTGGAGATGGCGTCGCTCACCTGCTCCTGGACGAGGCGGCGGCCCTGCTCGGTGGCGAGGGGACCGATGTCGGTCGCGGGATCGGCGGGATCGCCGACCTTGAGGGCCGACATCCGCTCGATGAAGCGCCGCTCGTATTCATCGGCGATGTCGGTGTGGACGAGGAACCCCTTCGCGGCGATGCAGCTCTGACCGTTGTTCTGACAGCGGGCCGCGACGCCGACCTTCACCGCCGCCTCCAGGTCCGCGGAGGGCAGGACGACGAAGGGGTCGCTCCCGCCCAGTTCCAGCACCGTCTTCTTGATCCCCCGCCCGGCGGCAGCCGCCACCGACGACCCGGCGGTGGAGCTGCCGGTCAGGGTGGCCGCACGGATTCGTGGGTCTCGCAGGAGACCCTCCACCATGTCCGAGCCGATCAACAGGGTCTGGAAGACACCCCGGGGCGCCCCCGCCCGATCCAGAAGGTCCTCGATGTACAGGGCGGTCTGGGGGACATTCGACGCGTGCTTGAGCAGGGCGACGTTGCCCGCCATGAGGCCGGGGGCCGCGAACCGGGTGACCTGGAACAGCGGGAAGTTCCACGGCATGACCGCGAGAATGGGCCCCAGCGGCTGGTAACGGACGTACGCCTGCCGCGCCTTCACGGCTGCCGCGTCACCCGGTTCGTCGGCCAGGAACTCGGCCCCGTGGCGGGCGAAGTAGCGGAAGGTGTCGGCACACTTGGCGACCTCGGCCCGGGCGGCCTTGAGGGGCTTGCCCATCTCGAGGGTGATCGTCTGGGCGGCGTCCTCGCGCTCGGCGTCGAGGATCCCTGCGACGGTGTCCAGCAGCTCCGCGCGGTCGGCAAAGCTCGTCTTCCGGTACGAGGAGAACGCCTTTGCGGCGAGCGACACCTTCGCTTCGAGCTCTGCGTCGGAGAGGGCATCGAAGACCTTGATCGTCTCGCCGGTGGTGGGATCGATGGTTGCGATGGGCATGGTGGCCTCCGGATGGATCGGCTCAGGATGGCATAGGCGTCCGTACGCCTCTCCAGTGTGCCTACCCGGCGTCGGGGCTGCCAAGCAGTCCGGCTCGGCGACTACGCGGACGCGGGGCTTCGGGCTCCGCCACCGCAGACGCCCTCCCACGGGCCCTCCCCTCTTGCCCCCAGGTCCTAGCGCACCATGCAAGGATGGTGGGTCCAACACCTCTTGGAACAACGTGCCCTGGACCGCAGGATTGGCACTGCACGAACAAGTGTTCCATACTAACGCAGCGGGATTTGCCGTCGGACCAACACGGGGATGAAACGTGAGGATCTCGAAGAGTTGCACTTCATCACGTCCGTCCGGAACGTGACGTCGGTGGTGAAGTACGGCATCTTGTCGTATAGCCGGGCTGGGCGGATCGAGCACACCTCCCTAGCGAAGGCTGACGTGCAAGACCGAAGGGCTAAGGTCAGAGTTGAGAACGGGCGCCCACTTCATGATTATGCCAATCTCTATATTTGCGGGCGCAATCCCACGCTGTATCTCATGATCCGAAATGCGGGGGGCCACCAGCACCTAGCAGTTGTGACCGTCAGCACGGCCGTGCTTGATCTGCCGGACGTTGTAATCACGGACCAAAACGCCGCAAGCGATTGGTGCAGGTTCAGTAGCTCACCGCAAGGCCTGCGCATTGTTGATCGGGATGCTGTCTTCGCTGAATACTGGACGCATCCGGATGACCGCATCGCTGAGTGGCGCCATAAGTCCGTCAAGTGCGCAGAGGTTTTGGTTCCCGATCAGGTGGGCCGGCAATACTTAACCGGCCTCAAGGTATCCAGTTCACAGACAGCAGCGAACTTGGCATCTGACGGCTGCGATCTACCAATATCCGTAGACACACATCTCTTTTTCCGGTAAGGTGAATGGCATGGAAGTGCGCATTGGTGACCTATTTCAGTCGCGAGCCCAAACAATCGTTAATACAGTCAACACGGTTGGTGTGATGGGCAAGGGCATCGCCCTCGAATTCAAGCGTCGATTCCCGGCCATGTACCAGGACTATCTGGAACGCTGCGAACGGGGACAGGTCCACCTCGGTGAGCCATACATCTATGCTTCCCTCGTTCCCCCTTGGATACTGAACTTTCCGACCAAAGAGCATTGGAGATCGGTTTCAAGGCTTTCCGACATTATCCACGGGCTCGAGTACCTAGAGCGGCACTGTAAGGAGTGGGGGATAACTTCGCTTGCCGTTCCGCCGCTCGGTTGCGGACAGGGTGGTCTTGATTGGCGAGTTGTTGGGCGCACTCTATATAGGCACCTGCGGCGTCTTGAGATCCCTGTGGAGCTATACGCTCCTTTCGGAACTCCCGCCGCTGAATTGGAGGAGGATTTCCTCGCCGCTTCGGAGTCGCAGCCTTCCTCCGTAGAGCACAAGACCATCCGCTTGTCGGCGAGTGCCATTGCCCTAGCAGAGGTCCTGGCTAGAGTTATAAGCGAACCACATCACTGGCCTGTTGGCCGAACCACGTTTCAAAAATTAGCATATTTCGCTACCGAAGCTGGGCTACCCACTGGCATGAAGTACGAGCGTGGGAACTTTGGTCCGTTCTCAGCGGGAGTCAAGCCGCTAATAACGCAACTGGTCAACAACGGCGTGATAAGCGAGCGACGCTTAGGCGCAATGTTCTCGGTGCTTCCAGGGCCAACGTTCAAGGATGCAAAGATGGTTCATATCCGAGAGCTCGAGAATTGGGAGAGCGTCATCGATCGCGTGGCTGATTTGATACAGAGGCTAAGAACAACCAATCAAGCTGAGATAGCCTCGTCGGTCCACCTTGTCGCCCGAGATCTTGAGAACCGGCCCGGCAAACCGCCATCTGAGATGGAGGTGCTCGAAGACGTAATGCGATGGAAGCAACGACGCAGGCCGCCGCTTGACATACTCGAAGTGGCGATGGCGGTAAGGTCTTTGGGCGCACTAGGCTGGGTTCGCCTGCAACCCAGTCCCGAGCTCCCAGTCCTGGACGATGAGCTGTTGGGTGTCTGAACTCACGCGGGGGGATGCTCTTTAGCCACGCTCTCCAATTCATCGGACATAGCACCCCTGCTGGTCTTCACCAGGGAGGATGGGTCTCCGATCCACCCGGACCCTTTCCAGAGGACCTTTGAGCGGCGCTCCGACTTCAGGACTCCCCAGGATCACGCTCCACGGCCTGCGGCACACATACGCGACTCAGGTTTAAGGCTTAAGGCACGTTTGAGGCCCGGGTGCATCCGAAAGTCGTCTCGGAGCGTCTGGGCCACTCCACGACTGCTTTCATGCCTCGACGTGTACTCCCACGTGGTGGAGGGGCTCCAAGAGGAGGCCGCCGTGACGGTTGCGAACCTGCTCTTCGAGCACGTTACGTGACGCCCCCGCAGGCTGTTGTTTGCAATCCGTTTGCAAACAGAGGCCAGAGGCTGGCCGCTGCCTGGGCGATTGGGCTCCTGACGTGCAGCAATGTGAGCTGGTGCCCGGATTCGAACCGGGAACCTACCGATTACAAGTCGGTTGCGCTACCGAGTTGCGCCACACCAGCGAAGGTAGAAGGTCATTGTAGGTGGCGGCCCGCCTCGGCCATGACGACGGCGGCCGCCACCGCGGCATTGACGCTCGCCAGGGCTCCCCGCATCGGGATCCGCACGATCAGGTCGCAGCGTTCCTTCACGAGGCGGGACAGCCCCGGACCCTCGGCGCCGATCACGAGGCAGGTGCGGGCCGGGTAGTCGGCCTCGTGGTAGTCGACCGGCCCGGCGGGATCCAGGCCGACCACGCCG
>WNEZ01002679.1_pt1 | contig 16431 bp, 17 predicted proteins | sample 5400521 | NCBI WGS metagenome assembly WNEZ01 (sample SAMN13153339, study PRJNA577476) | soil metagenome | isolation source: 120 cm saprolite under Douglas fir tree site 2 hole 1 replicate 1 | place: USA:California | collected 2015-04-18
GATTACATCGGCGTTAGTCTTGAAGAGTGGCGGCAAACGCCCGGAACGTTTTTTACTCCCGGTGGGTTCATTCATCCTGATGACCTGGAACGGACGGCGCGCGCTTCTTCCGATAGTACTCGCTCCACTCGCTCCGCTTACGAGTTGGAGTTGCGGGTGCGGGGAGCGGATGGGAATTATCGCTGGTTCCTAGTTCGTTTCAATCCGTTGCACGACGACAAGGGACAGGTCAAGCGTTGGTATGTTGCGTGTACGGATATTGATGAACGCAAGAGAGCTGAGGAGAAACTTCAGCAGGAGAACGTTGCCCTTCGCGAGGAGATCGACAAGGCTTCGATGTTCGAGGAGATTGTCGGCACATCGAGGTCTCTGAAGGCCGTTCTTTCCCGAATTGCCAAAGTCGCTCCGACCGACTCGACCGTGCTGATTACCGGGGAAACCGGCACAGGCAAAGAACTCATCGCCCGTGCCGTTCACAAACGATCCCAAAGATTTCGTGGCCCCTTCATTAGTGTGAATTGTGCTGCGCTTCCACCCACGCTGGTTGCCTCGGAATTGTTTGGCCATGAAAAGGGAGCCTTCACGGGAGCCACGGAGCGTCGACTTGGCCGCTTCGAAATGGCTGATGGCGGAACGATATTCCTAGACGAAGTGGGTGAGCTCTTGCCCGACACCCAAGCCGCGTTATTGAGAGTGCTGCAGGAGCGGGAAATCGAGCGCTTGGGTGGAGGTCAGCCTATCCAAGTCGACGTTCGGGTTATCGCTGCGACGAATCGCGATTTGAACGCCGCCGTAGCGACTGGGACCTTCCGCCAGGATCTCCTCTATCGGCTGAATGTGTTTCCCATCGAAATGCCGCCTTTGCGCGAACGGAAAGAAGACATTTTGATGCTGGTCGAGTATTTCGTGCAGCGCTACGCCAGCCGGGCGGGCAGAAATATCAGATCGATCGACCAGAAGACTTTGGATCTATTGCAGTCCTACGACTGGCCGGGCAACATCCGTGAGTTGCAGAACATTATTGAAAGGTCCATCATCCTGAGCTCCACGGATGTTTTTTCACTTGATGAGTTGTGGCTTTCCAAAAGGACTTTTCCGCAGGCATCGCGGGCTAAAACGTTGCCCGCTTTGAATGTTGAAACGCGAAGCGAGCGGGAGTTTATCGAGGCGGCGCTGGCCGAGAGCAGAGGCCGGGTTCCCGGTCCGTCCGGAGCGGCGGCTAAGCTTCAGGTTCCACCTACTACCCTTGAGAGCCGCATCAAGACGCTGAAAATCGACAAACGCCAGTTCAGATTCCGCTAAGAGTACTTCCCTGAAGATCCTGAACCGCGGATTCACGATATTCACGAATATCGCGACATTCATGTTAATCGCGGCGAGCCATGTCTTGCGTACCCAACCTTTTCAATGACTTACGAATGGCTTAAGGCGTGCCAGTGGGAGCGGTAAGCTTGATCCGAAGGAGTGGAATCCGAAGGCGTGTTAACACCTGATGAGTTTCGGGAACTGAGCGCTTTCGCAGCCCTGCTGATACCCCACCACGAAGCCACGCTGACGCTCTGGCCGCGGGGCAGGCTGCATAGGTCTCTCTTTCTGAGCACACAAGGCACCGATCCAAAGGTTGAGGAGCCCAGGCCACCGGGCGAGATGGATGTTGTAAGACTGATGACCGAGGACGAGACGCGCGCGCGCGGTTTTGGCTCTGGCGTGCGAGTGCCGCTGAGAATCACGGATGAGGTAGGTGGTTTCTTGATCTTGCATGCGCGCAGCCAGGGCGCATACTGCGATGAGGTGCTTCCGAAAGCGAAGACGCTCGCTGATTACCTCTGTGCCGAGCTCTTTCGGGACCATTCTGTATCGCGAATGTTCGAAAATCTGATCAATACTCTGGCCGACGTGCTCGATCCGCGGGAGGTATTTTCGCGGGTGTCCGAGAATGTGGCCGCGGTTTTGCCGCACGATCGATTGGCCTTAACCTTCGAAGACCAAGGGCACCTAGTTTTTCAGGCCGCTACGAGCGATGAAGCAATCCCGCTCGAGCAGCGCAGGCTAAAGGTCTCCGACCTCGACGAAGCCGTCGCCGCTGGATTTAAGCTGATCGGAGATCTGGCAGCCGAGTACCTTCCGGTGGTAGAACCGGCCGATTTCCAGACACAGATGCTCGCAGCCGGCTACCGGTCGGTCTTGGCCGCGCACACCTCGACTCGTCATCGTTCTTTCGCTCTTCATTTCTGGTCGAAACGGCCAAACGCATACAGCTTGCGGGATCTTCCCGTGGCGCGGCGCGTGGCCGACTGCGTCGGGTTGGCACTCTCCCATCAACAAATCGCGGAGGCGGAACGGAAAATCGTGGAAGAGCGTGCGAGGGCCGAACGCCTGGAACTCCGAGTGCGATCACTTGTGGAGGAGCTTGACGCGAAAAGCGGCTACAGACGGGTGATCGGACAATCGAAGGAATGGAGGGCAGTCCTCAAGCGAGCGGCTCAAGTAGCAGCAACAGATACGACGGTTTTGCTCACCGGCGAATCCGGCACCGGCAAGGAGGTGGTCGCGCGCTTTATCCATCGCGCGTCGGCGCGGAAAGACGCGCCGTTGCTCGCGGTTAATTGCGCCGCGTTGCCTGAACAGCTCCTGGAATCGGAGCTATTCGGCTACGAGCGAGGGGCGTTCACAAGCGCCCTCCAGTCCAAGCCTGGACAGATCGAACTCGCCGCCGGCGGCATTCTGTTTCTCGACGAGGTGTCAGAAATGGTCCCGTGCGCCCAGGCGAAGCTTCTGCGCGTCCTGCAAGAACGGGAATTTCGGCGGGTCGGCGGAACCCGACTCCTGAAGGCCGACATCCGTGTAGTGGCCGCGACGAACCGCAACCTAAAACAGGCCATGGAACGCGGGGACTTTCGGGAAGACTTGTACTACCGGCTGAGCGTATTCGACATTAGCCTGCCACCGTTGCGAAGCCGGGTCGATGACCTTTTGCTATTTACAGAAGCCTTTCTTGATGAATTCGCTAAATCATTCGGCCGCCCGCCCGCTGGGCTGACCCGGCGCGCCAAGGAGGCACTCCTGGCGTACCATTGGCCTGGAAACGTCCGGGAATTGCGGAATGTCCTGGAACGGGCGGCGATCCTTAGCGAGGGTGCTCTGATCGACATCGACCATCTCGCTTTGGACATGTCGCCGGCAGTCTCCAACCCGAGTGCTGCCTGTACAGACCTGAATGTCGTGGAGCGGGAGACTATCGGTCGGGTCATGCGGGAGTGTAAGGGCAACAAATCTTTGGCCTCCAAACGGCTAGGCCTCACCCGTACGCAGCTATATGTTCGGCTGCAGAAGCACGGTATCGCGGCGGTCAGCACGTAGCAGTGCGCATCCGTAAACAAGATGCGTATTCCCATGCAGGCGATTCCTGAACCAGAGTTCTCTCCCCAGTTCCATCAATACGCACAGCTTACTCGATCCAAACGGGTTATTGGAGGAGCATCGAGCATTCTCTCGAATGGCTTCGGGCTTGCTCCTTGGGATGCCAAGCCGCAACAGTCAGCGGCCCTATCCGAAACAGGACAAGCGATACAGGAGAAAAAGGCAGAGACGAGGAGACCAGTATGACAATTGGAATCATTGGTGCCGGCAGCATCGGACAGGCCATTGCGAAACGGCACGCCCGCGCAGGAATTCCGGCCTCAATCAGCAACAGTCGCGGACCGAGCTCTCTGTCTTCGATTGTGCAAGCCATTGGCGCCGGAATCACAGCCGCGGAGCTCAAGGTGGCCGCGAAGGCGGACGTCGTATTCCTCGCGGTGCCCTGGTCAGCTCACACCGATGCGGTCGCCGGTCTCGCGCGATGGGACAGCCGCATCGTGATCGACGCCATGAATGCAGCCTCCTCTGGACCGAGATCTGTTTGGCATATCCGGTATTGAGCGCTCTCGGCGAAGGCTATGAGGTGTTCATCGTGACCGACGCCTCAGGCGGTGTCAGCGTGGAGGCACACCAGATGACCATACAGCGCATGGTGCAGGCGGGCGCGGCGCCGCTCACTTGGATCGGGTTCGCAAGCGAGTTACAACGCGACTGGGCAAGGGAGAAGACGATAGCAGGTATCGGAGAAATCATGTCGCGGCACGGCGGCAATATCGGCACCAGTCTCGCCTGGGAGTTTCAGTTGTTGGGCACTCAGCCGCAGACAAAACGCGCGTAGCTATCACTGCCAAGAGGACTGAGGCGGTGACCTCTGAAAGCCACCGAGTCAAAAATGGGCAACTCACGGAGCATTGAAAAGTCGCAGACGTCGCGGCAATCATGCGGCAGCTCCAAGGCTGGACGGGTTTGACGGTTGGGGGAATTCGAGATGATTCGCTTTGTTCGTTCAGGATTGTGCATTCTCGTGCTGGCTTGGGGCACTGTGTTTGCTCAGACAGAGTGCCCCACGAGTGCACCAGCATACGGACTGCTCCGACAGGACGAAGACTACCGATATCTGAGTAACCCAGCCTGCTGGGACGACTATTGGGATCGTCTCAAGTATGTGCAACTGGGATCAAATCAAAATACATTTCTCACGCTCGGCGGCGAGATACGGGAGTGGTACGAAGGCTTTCACAATGCGAGTTGGGGTTCCGGTCCCCGGGATACTAATGGTTATCTCTTTCAGCGTCTTTCGATCTACAGCGATATTCACGCGGCGCCTCGTATTCGGCTGTTCGTACAACTCACGAGCGATATAGAAGCGGGACGGAATGGCGGCCCAAGACCAGTGATCGATGAGTCAAAGTTGTTTTTTGAAGAAGCATTCGCCGACATTACGCTATCGAAAGTACCCAGCGACAAGTTGGTATTGCGTCTCGGACGACAGGAATTCGAGCTCGGGGACGGCCGCTTAGTGGACGTCAGAGAGGGACCTAATGTGCGCCAAACGTTCGATGGTGGCAGCCTGAACTGGAAGGCCTCATCGTGGAACATCCATGGATTCGCTTTGAAGCCAGTGTCGAACGGAACTGGCGTTTTTGACGCGCCGCCTGATCACGGTTCTACCTTTTGGGGAGTGTATGCAGTTCATCCGATGCCGAAGATTAAGGGTGGAAACCTCGATCTTTATTACCTTGGTCTCGCTCGAAAAAATGCAACGTTCGATATTGGTTCGGCAGACGAGCTGCGCCATACGGTGGGAGGGAGGCTCTGGGGAGGCCGAGGCGGTTGGAGCTACGACAGCGAAGCCGCTTTTCAAGGGGGCAGTTTTGGTATAAGAAACATTCGTGCCTGGGGCACCGGCCATGAAACGTCGTACACATTTCGATCCATCCGCCTTCGGCCGCAGATTGGCGCTAGCGCGCTTGTCGCCAGCGGTAACCACGGCAATTCAAAGTCGGACCTGGGAACGCTGAATCCGCTGTTCCCAACGGGCTTTTACTTCGGTCAAGGCGGGATAAGTCTACTCGGACCCTCAAATCTTATGGCGATCGGCCCAAGAATACGTTTGCAACTCACAAAATCGCTCAGTGTTGTCGCAGACGACAATGTCTTCTGGCGAACCAGTATTCAGGACGGCGTCTATAGCCTTGGCGTTAACTTGTTGGTTTTCGGGCAAGGTAATTCTGGGCGTTACGTTGGGAGTCAGCCGTCGGTTGGAGTGTACTGGACCGCGAGTCGTCATCTTTCGGTGGCCGCCGCGTATGCTCATTTTTCCGTAGGCTCATTCTTGATGAAAGCATCGTCACCAAGCCGAGACGTGGATTACGCCGCGGTATGGACGACGTATAAGTTTTAGGATCTGATCCGTAGTGACCTGCCTCAGAACTCGCCCACGCGATCATACAACATTCTCATCCCGTCGAACCTCCTTGACTTGGTCGTTCGCCTCGCTCTCAAGCTGCACAAGCACCCCGAAAACGTGGCCGCTGATTTTGATCCCGTCGCGTGCGCAATTCTTCGGCTTCGTTTACCTCGACACCGCCGTACTTGGCTTCTGGCGTAAATAGCGCGCGGCGATAGCTTCCGCTTCGCGCGCCACATTAGTGGCCGTGCACTTGAAAGAGCTATTTCACCGGGTTGAGACTCATCACCTTGCCGGCCATCTGGCAGCTCCTCCTCCCGATGACTATAGCTGCTCATCACCGAGCCGGGTCCATACCATTAGGTCAGTAGGAGAGAGCATTCGGTTCTTGATGTGCAAGCCCGGATGCTTGGACGGCAGTTTACCCGCGGAGCGGTCACGCCACTCAGTCCGATTAATGAGAGCAGCTCCATTGAGATCGCCACAACCCGGTCGTCCTTTCTTGGCAGTGTGAGTCGTAGCGGTGCGCACGGGTAAGCAGTGTGCGCACTCATAAACAGGGCTGTCTGCGAAATACTGCCGGCTCATTGATCCCGTGACCTTATAAGTCATTCAATCAGAACCCGTTGACTCATTCGGCTGAATCGCCGGGACTTGGGCGTTCCTTTGCAGATTGATATACCGAGGAAAACATGAGCATGAGTACCAAAGGACAAAGAAAGCGTTCTGCCGCAATCACCGGCGCGGGAAGCGGGCTTGGCCGGGATATCGCGCTTGGCCTCGCGGCGAAGGGCTACCGCGTCTTCGGAACAGCAATGTCGTCAGAGGAGATCGCGGACCTCAAGAAGGCATCGGATGGGGCGGTGAGTCTGAGCCAATGCGACATTACCAACGAAGCCGCCGTCAAGGCTTGGGCGAACGAAGTCTCAATTCAGACTGAAGGCGGGCTCCATCTCCTCATAAGCAACGCCGGAATCCTGACGCCCGGCCCCCTAGAGGTTCTGCCGCTTGATGCTGTCCGGCACGAATTCGAAGTCAACGTCTTCGCCGTTCTCGCCGTTGTGAATTCCTTTCTCCCCGCGCTGCGGAAGGCACGGGGGCGAATCGTCCAAGTCAGTACGATGACGGCCGCTTTACCGTTTCCCTTCAACGGTCCATCTGGCGCATCGAAGGCCGCTTTCGACGCGCTTGCCGCGGTCTACCGCGCGGAGCTGAAACCTTTTGGCGTCGATGTCGTTGTAGCCGTTGCCGGCAATATGAGAACCGGTGGGCCAGCCAAGACGGCCGCGGCTCTCCAGCGAGTCGCGGAACATATGACACCTGAGCAGCGCGAATTGTACGGGAAGGCCTTCGATACCTTCGCGACAACCCTCAATAACATGCAGGGCAGCGGCCTCGATTCAATCTCGGCCGCCAATCGGGTAATCGAGCTTTCTGAGCAAGTACCCCCGCCGAGCCGGGGAGCAGTGGGCGAGGACGCCGAAGAGGTTCTCCGGTTAGTCCGTGAGAGATCCGATGCCGAACAGGATGCGATGCGCCTCCATATGGTCGGCTTGGAGTAGTAATGGGCCGGCGTCCACGGTGGTTTCAGAGTCAAGTCTTAACTTCAAAGGAGAATTATCATGATCGTACTCGTCGACCCCGAAGATAGCCGCGCCGTTCGTAACAAGGACACCGTTCTTGCCCTCTACGAAATGATGATCAACCAGAAGGAGTCGGAAGAGGCAACGGCCAAGTTCGTCAGCCCGGCCTACATCCAACACAACCCCTTGATTCCGGACGGTTCTGTAGCACTGGGGCAGTTTTTTGGCAAGGTTACGCACGAACGAACGCGCGCACGCGTTGTCGTCCACCGCATCATCGCAGTTGGCGAATATGTGTGGGCACACGTGAATTTTCTGAATCTCTTCAACGATGACCCGCAGGATACGGGAATCGCCGGTGTCGATATCTACAAAATGGACGCCGACGGAAAGGCGATTGAGCATTGGGACACCTTGCAGCAGGTCGGTGACCCGAAAAACTCGGCCCCGCTGGTCGCCCCGAATATCCCCCGCGCTAATCCAAATGGAATGTTCTAGTAGACTGCGCTGCCAGGGAAAAGAGTCTTGAGCTACTCAATCATCGGTTCCGGTGCCATCGTTACCGGAGGGCGCCCCTCCCCGCTAGGCAGTCGGTGAACGTGATGATACACAACAAGAGGTCCGAGGAAGATGGGCATCCGCGATGTCACAACGAATCGTTGAAAGAGTAATAGGTCGGCTCGCCACGGACGAGGAACTACGAGTCGAGTTCACGCGGGCTCCGAGAGGCACGCTTGAGGCTCTTCGCGAGCAGGGGTGGGAACTGAATCATGCCGAGGTCGATGCATTGATGAGTACGGACATCGGCCTGTGGTCCGAGATCGCCGGACGCATTGATTCTCGGCTCCAGCGCTGCAGTCTCAAAGGAACTGAGGAAACAAGCGAAAACGTCTAACCCTGTCCGCGGCGGCCAGTGCGCCACTCCTCCGTGGAGACGGGCCTGGTCGGCTTCATATGTGTGGTTAACAGTGGCCCCCAGGATGCCCCTGTCCCTCAGAACCAACAGTTCGGTGAGCCATGGTCGAGTCGCGGTGATTGCCATCAGCGCGTGGCGACTCGTACGTAGCTGCGCGCCCACATCCCAGGCCTTGACTCTCGCCTGGGCCGCAGAGGACGGTCCTCCTGACGCCCGGCGCCAGACGGCGATAGGGGCGATAGCTCGGACTTCAAGCGCTTCCGTCCGGCGCGCGTCCACTGATAAATCTGATCCCGCTCCTGGTCCGACAACCGGGCCTCGCTGTGCAGCAGAACATACCGCTGAAAAGGCATCTCGTGGTTTTTGACAGCACTTCCAACCTCGCTCAGCAATATGTTGCGATCTTCGGCCGAGTATCCCTGCCATCGGGAAAGGTTCATATGGAGGAGCCGCAGGACTGGATGAAAGCGCTTTGGCCGCTTCCAGATCGGTTGGTATGAGGTGATCGAGGATTTCGCGATAGAACTCCTCACTCAGAACGATCACGTTCTGGCAATTCCTTGGAAGAAGCTTCTGATCGGGGTCTCTGGAATACCAGATCCGGGCTTCGCTCATGAAATTAAAACGTGCACGGTGGACAACCGCCGCACGCTCACGTTGCGAGTCGGTGCCGAAGAAGATGGTTGCCCCGAAGATCCGCTGGAAGGCTCCGACCAGAAGACGATACTGCGTGCCACCCTGCTGCATCGCGAACGTGTCCAGCATCTGCGCGGCGCTTTCAAAAGTGATCCTCGGACTCTTCTGCCGGATCGCGAGCGTCGCCAGAAAGATGGGAACCAAGCGATCGTGTCCCCAGGGCATGGCAGGCTCGACGCGGCAAATATCGAGGCCCGGAAACGAGTGATGCTGAAGTCAAGGCAATCCTCGTTTCAGCGACGGCCGAAGTTGGCGCCGATCCGGCCCTGCTATAGGCATTTCAAAGAACCGGCGTTTATCTCTGCGAAGAGAACGAGCGGCGGTGTCGAAACGCAAGTTGGCGGCGCGGAGCGGCGCTCCTGCTAAATGTGAAGATTCTCGACCAATCGCGAAGCCCCAGGTCCCGTCGTGATGCTTTTAAGGGGCCAGTAGAACCTAGTGCGCGATGATCGGCTGATTACGAATCAGGCGATCAGTTACGGCTTAAATCGCTGATTCTTTGATCGATCCTTGCTTTCGTGTGCGCGCCGATTTCGCCACAGTCTGTGGCCCCTGTGCAGCACGATTCAACGCCCCTGCCTGGCAAGCAGATGCGTTAGATTCTATGGAATTCGCGATTCGTCTCCTCTGCCGGTGGGCAGACGAAGACGACTTTGAGTACTTTCAGTCTACTCGCAAACAATTGATTCAGTTAATGTTGCATTTAACTAATGTGAAACTGTGTAAGTCATGAACTTCCTGGCCCGCGATCCACCACCATTCAGTCTCTCGTGGTCAAGGCCGCGGTGATCCACGAAAAGACTCACGCCTCCTCGGCGAGGGTAATCGGCCCGGAATATTGGGGCACCTCGGACCGGAACCGATCGACGGATTCGTGCCGTAATGCCGGGAAAACCCGATGACGGATGGTACCTCCCCACGGTTCACCCACTTGCCACTGGCCGTTGAACGACTTCTCACTGGGCGCGCCGAAGGAAACCGGAAACCCTTGGCACCGGCGTGAGAATGAGCTGAGTATTCAGGGGAGCTGGTGTAAAGAGGTGAAGGTTGCGGCGGTTGCGCAATTGGCAGACGCGCAAGCCGGTATATGCATCGCCTTGCCGAGGAGGTGCATCAAAACAGGAGAACTTTGAATAGTTCCGGGAGAGCCCTCGGCCATATCCGCAACACGACCGTATGGAATAGAAGAATGAAAGTTGCGCTGTTTTCGCCCGACCCCGAAACAATGCCGCGTCATTGGGTACGACATGATCAGGCGTTCGCAATGATGTTGGGGCCCGGCTCAATTGAGTGGGGCTCGAAGCGTTCCGCCCTGCAGAAGTTCGACTACACGGCATGCGACTTGGCACTGTGCGATCGTCATGAAGGAGAGTGGGTCGGGGTCATGAACGTGCCGCACCTGCAACTCGGTATTTCCGATGCGGCACTGGTGGCCGCCTCAGATGAAGGAAGTGGCGAGGTCGCCCTGCGTCCTCACCGGAAGTTTGCAGACTCCCGCCTGGGTGCGCTGGCTACGGTCGTTCACGCCGAGATGGTGGCTGGGTTTCCGAGCGGCAGGCTGTTTCTGGACTCTATCGAACAGGCAATGGCGGTTGCCCTGGTCGGTAGTCAGGCAGTGAGGCATCGTTCCGCGAGGGTATCCCGTGGCGGATTAGGCCCAGCGCGCTTGCGAAGGATAACAGACTTGGTCCATGCCAGGTTGGAAGACGACTTGGGTCTCGACGAGTTGGCGCGATCGATAGGATTGAGCACGACTCATTTCGCGCGGATGTTTCGCAAGTCAACGGGCGAGACCCCACATCAATTTGTTCTGCGGCAAAGGCTTGAGCGTGCTAAGGCGATGTTGCGTGCTCCCGACGCGCGAATACTGGACGTGGCCGTGGCCTGTGGTTTCAAGACCCAGCAGCACTTTGCGCAGGTCTTTCGTGACGTCTGTGGAGTTAGCCCGACACGGTATCGCCAGGACTTTCTGGGCTATCAAGCGACTTGCGCATCAGAAACTCGCTCCGAAGATGCGCCACGCTTGGTTGGCGTTGGTTAGCAGCCAGCGGCTTCTGGCGGTTTGCTTTTCACTTCGCTGAGTTCGTAACTGAACCCTCCCTTTTCTCGTCGTCGGTGGCTCAACCCAAATCCCGCATGCGAGTGTGCATCGCTGGGCTTTTCTCTCGGACCGCATCAAATAAAGCAAGATTCCGACCATCCAGCAAAAATCCGCACAAGCCCGTTTTCGATGTGCAGTTTAATCGGGTTGTAAGCATTATTCTTCGGCGGCGATGAGAGGAGGCCAACGCGATTAGAGCGACCGGCCGGCCGGTCCATCTCCCGATCCGATCCGAAGCGTTTCGTCGGTAGCGCGCCGTCGGCACCAAGATTGATTCATCGGAACACGAAGGAGCTTCGAAATGCCATACATTACGATCGGAAGAGAGAACTCCGGCGACATCGAGCTTTACTACGAAGACCATGGCTCGGGGGAACCCATTGTCCTGATCCACGGATACCCATTAAGCGGTGCTTCGTGGGAGAAACAAGTACCGGCGCTGCTGGATGCGGGTTATAGGGTGATCACCTACGATCGCAGAGGCTTCGGCAAGTCGAGCCAGCCAACCGCGGGCTACAACTACGACACGTTTGCAGAAGACCTTCACAAGCTGGTCACCCAGCTTAAGCTGCGAGACTTCACTTTGGTCGGCTTCTCGATGGGCGGGGGCGAAGTCGCACGCTACTTCGGGAAATACGGCTCCACGGGTGTGAGCAAAGCCGTGATCATTTCCGGCGTGCCACCGTACCTGCTAAAGGCTGCGGACAACCCCGATGGCGTGGATGGCGGCGTGTTCGCCGGGATACAGAAGGCGGTAGCCGCTGACCGGTATGCCTTCTTCACGGGCTTCTTTCAAAATTTCTACAACACGGACGAATTCCTGGGAAAACGTGTCAGCGAACAGGTGATGCAGGCCAGTTGGAACATCGCGGCCGGCGCCTCTGCTACCGCCAGTTTCGCGTGCGTCGCAACGTGGCATGAAGACTTCCGCAAAGACCTGGCTCGCGTCGACGTGCCCACGCTCGTGATTCAAGGAGATGCCGACCGCATTCTTCCCATAACGGCCACAGGCCTTCGCACCGTCAAGCTCATCAAAGGAGCGCGCCAGTTGATCGTGAAAGATGGACCGCACGCCGTCACCTGGACGCACGCGGAAGAAGTGAACGCCGGACTGCTGAGCTTCCTGGGCGAGAAGGTCGGCAACCGGCAGCAGGAAGTTGCCTAGCTACCCGTCCGTGCCCGAATTCATTTGAAGGAGAACCACATGAAACTCAAAGCAGTCTTGCGCGACAAATCATTGCATCTTGCAGCCATCTTTTTGCTCGCTGCGCAGGTGATTCCAAACATCGCCCGGGCCCAGCCGCAGCCAGCCCCGCCACTTGCCGGTGTTCTGGGAAAAGTCCAATCTTTTACCGACAGTTCGCTTGACGTGGCAACGCCTACGGGCGTGATCCACGTCAAGGTCACGCAACCGCTTGCAACCTATAAGCAGATACCGTCCGATTTGAACCATGTCACCTCAAACTCTTATGTCGGCGTGGCATCCGTGCAGCAGGCGGACGGCACAGAACTCGCGAAGCAGGTCATCATCTTTCCCAAGGAGCTGCGCGGTGCGGCGGAGGGTAGTGTTCTGACGGATGCGCCAGGCGCAACCGCTCATAGCAGAATGACAAACGGCTCCGTCTCTAAACCCGCCGTTTCCCACTCGCGCATGACGAACGGCACGGTACAGAAGGGCGACAGCAGCACTCTGGTGGTTCGATATCAGGACGGCTCGCAGACGATTTCGATACCTTCGGGTGTCCCTGTCGTGATGGTTGCAAAAGAACCGGTGACCGTGAGCGCCGGCGATACCGTCTATGCAGCCACCGAAAAGCTGCCGGACGGAACACTGACCACGAACAAGATCCTTCAGATCGCGGCCGCAACCGGCAGCAACGGGCAGTAGGGTGGCGGGAATGAGCCGGGCCACAACTCCATGTCCGGAAGCGATCTCCACGAGTATGCCATCGAAACAACCCGGCGTGCTCGTGACCAGGAGGCATCATCTCCTGGTCCGCTGGAGTCACTGGCTGAATGTGCCGATCCTTCTGGGCCTCATTTTGAGCGGCATTTCGATTTACTGGGCTTCGCCGATTTATCAACACAAGCCCGATCCGATTACCGGGAACTTCGACCTCGCGGCGGATATTGGAATCTGGATATGCGACCACGTGCCAGGGCTGCATCGCTACAGCAGTCCACCCGACTGGGTCTACAACCACATGAGCCTCGGGCCGGGAATGTTGGCGGTCGCGTTGCGGCTCCATTGGCTGTGCGCGTACGCATTCATGCTGAATGGCGCTGTGTACGTCGCAGGGCTGATCGCTGGGGGAGGTTGGCGCGGCTTACTGCCCCGCAGGACCGATCTGTTTGACGCGTTGAGGATGTTTCGGTATTACATCGGATTTCCGCTGGCCAAACTGGTGCGCCGCCAATTGCCACATCCCAGTTCCAACACAAAGTACAACGCGCTCCAGCGCGCCGCATATTTCACTATTCCGATCGCAGGGTTCCTTTCGGTAACCACGGGCTGGGCGATTCACAAGCCCATGCAGTTCCATTCGCTGGCTGCGATCTTTGGCGGATTCGATGCGACGCGCGTTTGGCATTTCTGGCTCATGTGGGTCTTCACCCTCTTCGTCGTACCTCATGTGATTCTGGTTTTCGCCGACGGGTGGGATACGCTCCGCGGCATGATCACAGGCTGGTCGGCGAGAGTAATGCGTCCGGAGGTCACGGCTGATGAGCACTAAGAGTCGAGACTTCTTTGGAGAGCGGCCTCTCCCAACATTCGAGGTGGATTCTCAGTTGCTGCATCGCCGCACCCGCCGCGACCTTCTGTTGTTCGGCGCTGGAACGGTGGCAGCGCTCGCGGGTGCCAGATCGCTCCTGCCGCACGCTCTTCGTGTCGCTCTTCGTATCGATGACGAAGTGGCCGAGTCGCTCTACTCGCCACGTCGCATGGTACCGACGTACGCCAAATCACAAATTACTCAGCTCAAGAACAACTACAACGGAGCGACTCCCGATCCCAGCTACATCCCCGGATGGCACGTGACTTTGGATGGGCTCGCCTCTGGCGTGAGCGTCGCCCTCGATATACGCAATCTCATGACTCGCTTCTCGATCCACGAGCAGATCACGCGGCTGGTCTGCGTCGAAGGCTGGAGCGCGGTCGCGTGGTGGGCCGGCTTGAGATTCGACGATTTGCTTCGCGCCTACCCGCCTGCGTCACAGGCCAGGTGGGTGCGGGTCGAGTCGTCCGTCAATCTCGATGCTTCCGGAAATCCCGACCCCTACTACGTCTCAATTGACTTGGCGACGGCCCGCCATCCCCAAACATTGCTCGCAACGCACTTAAACGGTCAGCCCTTGACTGTGGAGCACGGAGCGCCACTCCGCCTGATGGTGCCTGTAAAACTCGGCTTGAAGAATGTGAAGGCTATCACCGGACTGACCTATGTCGCGCAAGAGCCGCGAGACTACTGGGCCGAACGAGGTTATTCTCACTATGACGGAATCTAACCCACGCGCCGCAGTCGAGCGAATTGCTGCCTTCACTGCATCCGCCCGACCAGGGCAACTCACGAACGAGACCCGGCAACTTTTCAAGCGCAATATTCTGGACAGCATTGGTTGCGCCATCGCTGCACTGCCAGGACAGCCCTTCCAGGCGCTGCGCGAACAGTTCGAGGAATACCGGGCTCCGGGCCGGTGCACGTTGATCGGCGGCGGCAACACCTCCGCGGATCAGGCAGCGCTCTTCAACTCCGGTCTTGTGCGCTACGTCGATCTGCTCGATAGCTATATGGCGCCTGGCGGCCTCTGTCATCCGAGCGACAACTTCGGGACCGTTCTCGCCGCGGCTGAGCAAGCAGGGGCATCCGGCGAGGATTTCATGCTCGGACTTGCCATAGCGTACGAAATCCAATGCAGGTTTTCAGCCGCAGTCCCGGTGATGGCGAAGGGCTTCAACCACGCCACCCAACTCGCGATCTCCGCCGCCGCGAGTGCCGGCAAGCTTCTCGGACTCACCGCCGTCGAAATCGCGAATGCGATTGCGATCGCGACGGTCGACAACATCTCGCTCGCCTGTGTCCACGCCGAACCGGTGTCGCAGTGGAAGGGATTCTCACCCGGGATGACGGGAATGCGCGCGATTTACGCCGCCTCTCTCGCGAAGCGCGGATTCGAGGGCCCAAGCGGCCTGCTCGAAGGCCCTGACGGGCTCGAACGCATGTTCGATGTTCGGCCAACCGATTCATGTGGATTGGGACGATCCCTCGCTCGAGATCGTCAACCAGACTGTGTTGAAGAAATACTGCTCGCTCATTCATGGCCAGCCCGTGCTGGAGGCTGTGCTTGATCTGAAGCGCGGCAATGGCCTGGTGTCGGCAAATATCAAGCGCGTCCACTGCGACGTCTTCCAGGGGGCGTTCGATTTCGGGGGTTGGTCGCTATGGTTCGAAGGATCATCCCCAGGCCAAAGAGCAAGCCGACTACAATCTCAAATACCTCATCGCAGCGGCTTTGCTCGACGATCAGGTGGGGCCAGCGCAGTTGCAACCGGCACGCATTCAGGCGCCGGATGCGCAGGCGCTGCTTGCGCGAGTGCAGGTCCGTCCCGATGAGCGCTTCACCGCTCGTTATCCCAAAGAGCTTAATGCCCGAATCACGATCTCCACGAAAGACCAGCGGGTTTTTGTGAAAGAACAATTGGGCTACGAGGGAGGCCTGACCAATCCTATGTCGTGGGACCGGACCGTGGAGAAATTTCATTGGCTGAGTGAACCATTCGCGAATAAGGATCTCCGAAGCAGGCTCATCGAAACCGTGCAGCAGCTCGATAGTCGGCGGATCGCAGATCTGACGGAACTGCTCGCCCAGGTACGACCAACAGCGGTGTTTCGGATCTCGGACCTGATGGACCTGCTCGCTCAGGTTCGACCGACAGCGGTCTTTCCAGCAACTCACCCCGGCATTCAGTGAGTCTTCAAGTGGTTGCCTTTCTCCCTCAGGAAAACGAATGTAGCAGGATTCCGACCATCCGGCAGGAATCCGCACATGTCTGTCAGCGATGTGGAGTTTAATCAGGTTGTGAGCAGAGCACGGCATTCAACAACTGGACACCAAGATCACCTAATCATTGCCGGCAGGAACTAATTCGACACGGAAGGGAACGTCAATGGAAGCAATTGGATTGTTAGTCACGCTCGAAGCACGCGCAGGTAAAGAGACTGATGCCGAAGCATTTCTTAAATCAGCTCAGCCACTCGCGCGTGATGAACAAGGGACCTTGAAATGGTATGCGATCAAGCTCGGGCCGGGGAGGTTCGGGATCTTCGACACCTTTGCAAATGAAGCGGGCCGCAATGCCCACCTG
>WNEZ01006872.1_pt1 | contig 16430 bp, 12 predicted proteins | sample 5400521 | NCBI WGS metagenome assembly WNEZ01 (sample SAMN13153339, study PRJNA577476) | soil metagenome | isolation source: 120 cm saprolite under Douglas fir tree site 2 hole 1 replicate 1 | place: USA:California | collected 2015-04-18
GCGTATGCGGAGCTTCATCGAGATGCTGGAGAAAGGCGAAACCCTGCATTAGATAGCGTCCATGCCGGACGCACAGCGCATCGTTATTCGCATAAAGAAAGGGAAGGATGGTCGCACCGCCCTCAGCTGCACCCGCGCTGATGGAACCACGACGTGGCAGCGGCAACTGGGTGCGCAGGCTGCCTTTTTTCCCAAGCATGACCTCACGCACTGCGCAGTCGAGACCGCACTCCGACTGCGTCAGGGATTCTACGGTCTGGTTTCAGCGGGCTGGGATTTTTCCGACTTCGGCAGTCCGTGGCCACGCGGCAAACTCCCGCCCGAGGCAAACATCTCCGAAATGATCGTGGGATTCTTTGACCTCGAGCGCCGAATTGAGGAGCGAGGAATTGCTGCCGATCTGAACCAAAAGCTGGCCGAGTACTGCGCGGAAAACGGTCTGCCCGCGCAGTCGCAGTTCACCGAGGACGATCTCGCCCGAGTGAGAGCCAAGCGCGCTGAGCTATTCGCGCAGTGGGACGCGGTCCTGCCGGGGAATGCTCTCGAGGTTGTGTTCGACCCCCCGTTGCGGTGTCCTATTTGCTAATTTAAGAAAGGAGCCGGCGCCCTCCCGGGCGGAGGGGAGCCGCCCAGCACGCGTAAAGCGCACAATCTCATCGCGCCGAATCGGAGAAGTCATGGGAACCGCGACACTTACGGCACCTGAGCAGGTTACGGACACCTTTCCGATCAACGGAACGGATTTTGTAGAGTTCTACGTCGGTAACGCGAAGCAGGCCGCACACTTCTACCGCAACGTCTTCGGATACAGGATTCTCGCGTACCGCGGCCCCGAGACCGGAACGCGCGATCGCGCGAGCTATATACTGGAGCAGGGAAAGGTAAGGCTCGTTCTCACGACCGCGCTCCGGCCCGACAGCGAGATCGCCACGCACGTGCACAAGCACGGCGACGGGGTGAAGGACATCGCGCTCTGGGTGGACGACGCGAGAAAGGCATTTCGACTAGCGGTCGAGCGCGGAGCGAAGCCGGCATACGAGCCAAAGTCGCTCGTCGACGAGCACGGCGAGGTCGTCATAGCGGCAATCCACACCTACGGCGAGACGATCCACACCCTGGTAGAGCGAAAGAACTACAAGGGACCGTTCATGCCGGGATTCGTTCCGTTCGCCGGCAAGGGCGAAGCGCGAGGTGTGGGTCTCTTGTACATCGACCACTGCGTCGGCAACGTCGAGCTCGGCGCGATGAACAAATGGGTCAAGTACTACGCCGACGTGCTGGGCTTCACCCAGCTAATCTCCTTTGACGACAAGGCGATCTCCACGGAGTACTCCGCTCTCATGTCGAAGGTCGTCGCCAACGGCAATGGTCGCATCAAGTTCCCGCTCAACGAGCCGGCGAAGGGCAAGAAGAAATCGCAGATTGACGAGTATCTCGATTTCTATCAGGGACCGGGGTGCCAGCACATCGCGATCGCGACCGACAACATTATCGATACTGTTACCAAGCTGAGAGACAACGGAGTCGAGTTCCTCCGCGTTCCCGGCACCTACTATGACACCGTGACCGAGCGGGTTGGGAAGATCGATGAGGATCTGGCGCCGATACGCGATCTGGGAATCCTGGTCGATCGTGACGAGGAAGGGTACCTGCTCCAGATTTTCTCGAAGCCGATGGAGGACCGCCCCACGCTCTTCTACGAGATCATCCAGCGAAAAGGCGCGAAGAGCTTCGGCGCTGGAAACTTCAAGGCGCTGTTCGAAGCTTTGGAGCGCGAACAGGACCTCCGGGGCAACCTCTAGACCATGCCGATCTATCACACCCTCGGAAAGATTCCCCGCAAGCGGCACATCGCCTTCAAGAAGCCCGGTGGTGGCATCTACGCCGAGGAGTTAGTCGGGCACGAAGGATTCATCGGGACGTCAGCGCTGCTCTACCACATTCATCCACCGACAACGGTAAAATCCGTGCGTCGCGTGCGAGAGATGAAGCTCGAGGCGGATCCGAACCAGACACTGCACCACCGTCATTTTCTTACCTCACGCGCAAAGAAGGGCGGAAGCGCAACGCTGGACAGGATTCCGCTGCTGTTCAATCAGGACATAGCGATGCTCTACGTCGAGCCCGACGAAAACGACGCGCATTTCTACCGCAATGCGCAGGCGGACGAGCTGGTCTACGTAAGCAAGGGGAAGGGAGTGCTGGAGAGCACGTACGGCTCACTTCCGTTTCACGAAGGCGATTATCTCGTCATCCACCGCGGCATCCTTCATCGGTATCGATTCGACCTGAACGCCGAGCAGCAGCCGAAGCTCGTTGTCTTCGAGAGCAGGGGACACGTCCGGTGGCCGAAGCGGTATCGCAATGAATTCGGACAACTCATCGAGGGTGCGCCCTATTCGGAGCGCGACATCAGGCGTCCGACATACGTGGAGCCGATTGACGAGATGGGAGATTTTCCGATTCTCGTCAAGCAGTACGACGGGATCAACGAGATAGTGCTCGACCATCATCCGCTGGATGTGGTTGGCTGGGACGGATACTTCTACCCGTGGGCGTTCAACATCAACGACTTCGAGCCGATCGTCGGCCGCGTTCACCAGCCGCCGCCGGTGCACCAGACTTTTCAGGGAGACGGTTTTGTCGTCTGCTCATTCTGCCCGCGCCCGTACGATTTCCACCCTGAAGCGGTTCCGGCTCCGTACAATCACAGCAACGTGGATTCCGACGAGGTGCTCTATTATGCGTCGAGCGAATTCATGAGCCGCAAGGGAATCGAATTCGGCAGCATCACGCATCACCCGGACGGAATTCCCCACGGTCCGCATCCGGGGCGCGCCGAGGCGAGCATCGGCGCCAAATACACCGACGAGCTGGCGGTGATGATGGACAGCTTCCGCCCGCTGAAGGTGGCAAAGCAGGCGCTGGAAATTGAGGACAAGGAGTACCACAAGTCGTGGCTGCAGGGGCAGCACGCGCAATTCAATCCTCCCACGAGCTGAGAGCCTGAAGCAGAAATGAGCGAGGCGCTGTGGACACCCTCGCCCGAGCGCGTGATCAAGGCGAACATGACCGAGTTCCTCCGGTACGTGGAGGAGCGCGGTGGTCCGCCCGTTCCTGACTATTCGTCGGATTCGTACTGGCAGCTCCACGAGTGGTCGGTAAACAACCCGGAGCGATTCTGGTCGCTCACCTGGAGATTCTGCGGAATCATCGGGCATCGGGGCACGGGCGGCGGCGCCGAGCGAGTCGGAGTTGGATTGGACAACATGGGTCCGCCCGATCCCGAAAAGGGACCGCACTGGTTCCCGGACGCCAGTCTCAACTTCGCCGAGAATCTTCTCCGCTTCACGGATGACGGGCCCGCTCTCTCCTCGTGGAACGAGGAGGGTCATCAGCGCACCATCAGCTATCGTGAGCTGCGTGAAGCAGTGGGCACGCTGGCGCTCGCGCTCGACGCCGCCGGTGTTGGACCCGGCGACAGAGTAGCCGGCTGGCTCCCCAACATCCCGGAAGCCGTCATCGCCATGATAGCCGCGACTTCGCTCGGGGCGACCTGGTCGTCGTGCTCTCCGGATTTCGGCGCGCAGGGCGTGATGGACCGTTTCGGCCAGATCGAGCCGAAGGTTCTGTTCGCCGCCGATGGTTATTTGTACAACGGCAGAGAGATCGATCTTCTGCCGCGACTGAGACAGATCGCGTTCCGGATTCCTTCGCTCGAGCACGTGGTCGTCACTCCGTACAGAAAGCAGATGCCGGACCTGGACGGCGTTCGGAAAGGAACGCTCTGGTCGAGGTTCATCGTAGCGCAGTGGGCAGTTGTCGCGAGCAAGAGCACGCCACCCGAGGGATACAAGACTACTCCGGCCGAAGGCTACCGCCACACCCCGCCGGGAGGAAACCGGATCCTTGAAGGCGGTCTCTCGGGGACGCCAGCGCGCGGAGTGAAGAAGGTTTCCTCAGCCCCCGCTCCGGTCGAACCGCCTGACCCGAAGACGATGACATTCGAACGGTTTCCGTTCGATCATCCGGTTTACATCATGTACTCGTCCGGCACCACCGGACTGCCGAAGTGCATGGTGCACAGCGCTGGAGGGACACTCCTGCAGCATTTGAAAGAGCTGATTCTTCACACCGACCTGAAGCGCGAGGACTGCGTTTTCTATTACACGACGTGCGGCTGGATGATGTGGAACTGGCTCGTCAGCTCGCTCGCCGTCGGCGTGAAGATCGTCCTCTACGATGGCGCGCCACTGTCGCCAACGCCGTCGATTCTCTGGGACATGGCGGATCAGGAAGGAATCACCGTCTTCGGCACCAGCGCGAAATACCTGGCGTCGCTGGAGAAGTCGGGCGCGGAGCCGCGCAAGAGCCATGACCTGTCGAAGCTGAAAGCGATCCTCTCGACGGGAAGCCCGCTCGCGCACCACAGCTTCGACTACGTGTACAAGAAAATCAAAACCGATGTGCATCTCGCCAGCATCAGTGGCGGCAGCGACATCATTTCCTGCTTCGTGCTCGGCAATCCGATTCTACCGGTTTATCGCGGCGAGATTCAGACGCCGGGACTCGGTATGGCGGTCGACGTGTTCGATGATCGCGGACGGCCGGTGAGGCTCATCCCCGGAGAGCTGGTCTGCACTCGGCCTTTCCCGAGCATGCCAGTGGCGTTCTGGGACGATCCGGATGGCGCGAAATACCGCGCCGCGTACTTCGAGTACTACCCGGGCGTCTGGAGGCACGGGGACTGGGCGGAGATCACTCGAAACCGCGGTTACATCATTTACGGACGGAGCGACGCCACTCTAAATCCCGGCGGCGTGCGCATTGGGACGGCAGAGATCTACCGGCAGGTGGAGCTGCTGCCGGAAGTTGTCGAGAGCGTTGCGGTGGGGCAGGAGATCAACGAGGGAACCCCCGGCGACGTGCGTATTGTGCTGTTCGTCAAGCTGCAGCCGGGCGTGAAGCTCGATGAGACGTTGTGCGAGCGGATCACGACGCGCTTGCGCGAGAACACGACGCCACTCCATGTGCCGAAGAAGATCATTCAGGTCGAGGACATTCCGCGCACGATCAGCGGAAAGATCAGTGAGCTGGCGGTGCGCGAGGTGATTCACGGGCGTCCGGTGAAGAACACGGAGGCGCTGGCGAATCCGCAGTCGCTCGCATTGTACGAGGGACTGTCACAGCTCAGGGACTGACGCAGGCAAGGACAACTGAACGGGTGCCACTAGCCACTACGCTACGGACGGCTGGCACCCGTTCAGTTTTCAGTTTCCCGCTCGCGCGGGTGATGGAGTCGGTTAGTGCTGGGCGACTACCGGCTCGCGCTTTGCCGCGGCGGCAAGATCGCCGACCATGTCCTGCAGCTTCGGACCGCGACCAGGCTCTGGCGCACCCAGCGTCAGAGCGGTGTGGTAGTGCGAGACGCCATAGATGGCGCCCGACCTGCGCTCGACCGTGATTCCCCAGTTCTCGTCGCCGGATTGATCTTCAACCGGGGCAACGGCGCCGGCCTGCGGAAGCGCGTGCGCCTCCACTTCGGAGAGGAATGCCTTCCAGTCGGGAGTTCCCTTCAGCTTCGCTTCGCAGATCGAGCTGACCCAGCGATCCTCACCGAAGTGCGAATCGCGCTTCGAGATCGGGCCGCAGTCATAGCCTTTGCGAACGAAGTTGTCGACGCGAACGTCGGCGGAGGCAGGATCCGACTCGTAATACTGATCCCACCACAGCATCAGGCGGCCGGAGATTTTGGTGCCGTTCTGCCGAATGATGACGAGGTACTGCGGATTCCCAAAACCCGAGTACCAGATTCTCACCTCGCGCTGTCCTTTGGGGAGCTGCGACTGCGCGAGCGGGACGAGTCCAGCTGTTGCAACAGCAGCATCCTTGGTCTCGAAGATCGCGTCAGAGACGGGGCCGGTATCGTTGGCCGAAAATGATGCCTGCTGGGCGACGGACGAGCTGGACACTGCGAGCAGGAGGGTGGCTGCGAACGTGAGTCGGCTCATGCCAATAGGACGGTTCTCGTCAGCCCGAGGTCACATTTAGTGACCTCATCCACACTTCAGCTCCAATCCCTTTAGGGCCAATGAGTTAGCCGGTGGGAAAGGCTCCTGTAAACTTACGTCGCCAGCCCGGCACCCCTTACAGCGAGGTTAGCCGTTTCCCGAAGACCTGGCAGTAGTAGAGGCCGCCCGCTGAAGATCTCGCGATGCCGATTCCAGTCTCCTCCACACTGCCGTCGAGAATGTTACGGCGGTGGCCGCTCGAGTTCATCCAGCCCTGGACGACTGTCTCCGCGTTGGGATAGCCCAACGCGACGTTCTCAGCGAGGCGACCGAATGGATACCCGACATGGCGCGCGCGATCGCCGAGTGTTGGCAGCTGCGACTCGGGGATTTTGTGCGCCATTTTCTGGAAGTATGCCATGTTCTCGGCTTGGATCTTCGCCATTCGATCCAGCTGCGCGTTGTAGACGAGCGCGGGCAACCCGCGATGCTGCCGTTCAGCGTTGATGAGATCGAAGATGCGCGCCTCTGTCGCGCTGTAATTGCCCGCGCTCGCGCCCACCCGGTTCGACGGCGAAGGCGCCGGTGTCCCAACGGGAATCGCGCAGCCGGCAACCAGTAAAGCGACGGCTGGCGCGGCGAAATATTTCTGCGCGCGCATCCATCTTATAACGATCGGTCAGCGCGATCGTTCCAGCGCGTCGAGAAGTCGCCGCGGCTCCAGGCTGGCGCGCTTCGCCGTAAAGACGCGCAGCCACCTCGCGCTCTTGTACAACTCTTCAGAGAGGGAAGGAAGATTGATGGTTCCGATCCAGCCCTCGCCCGTGAGGCGCTCGACCTTGCCGCTGCGCCTCAGGACCGGAATGTCGAGTCCCAACATCTGCGTCTTGACCGGATAATCCAGCAGCAGCTCACCGGGCGCGAGTCCGAACTCCTTTGCGAGGGAGTCTTCCGCTTCGGCGACGCGCTTCCTGTCGGTCGCAATCCATTCGACCACATCATCATCGAGCTCCGCTGCTGGCCATTCCGCCGCGCGCTTGTAAAGCTTCCGCTCCTTGAGCGCGACGAGCAGCGGCGTCGGCCTGTCACTCTCCAACGTGTGCATCAAGCCTTCGTCGGTGTGACGTGCCAGGGATTGAACGTCCACGACTCCCGCCTTCACGGCATCCTCCACCAGTCGCTTGTACATTGCCGTTGCGCTTCTCACCGCGTGGTGCCAATACACATTCCGGTACATCTGGTACTTGGCGAAGAGCAGCGACTCCAGAGCCGACAGCGCTTTCTCCTGCACACCCAGCGCGCGCCGGCCGGTTTCCGGATCGTCGACCAGGACGAGCGAATTCGTCAGTCGATCCACATCGATCTCTCCATACGGAACGCCGCACATGAACGCATCGCGCTTCAGGTATTCGATCTTGTCGAGATCGAGCGAGCCGGAGATGAGTCCCTGCAACGGATTCTCGCTCCGCCCGCGTATAAGGTCGAAGATCTTGAGCGGAGCGTCCTTGCCCAGGTGCGATGACAGGAGAGACGCGACGCTCCCCTCGGTAATTAGTGGCCGCGCGACGTCCTCGTGGTGGAGTGCTCCGATCTCCTCCAGCGCGTGCGAGAACGGGTAGTGGCCCACGTCGTGAAGGAGCGCCGCCGATCTGACTATCGCCTGGTCGATTTCACCGATCGACGTCGAGTCTTCCGCCTCGCAAAGGAGCGCCAGAGTGCGACGAGAGAGGTGATGCGTGCCGAGTGCGTGCTCGAATCGCGAGTGCGTGGCGCCAGGGTAAACGAGATAGGTCCAACCAAGCTGGCGTACGTATCTGAGCCGCTGAAAGACTTCGGTATCGACGAGCTTGAGCGTCAGCTCGTCGACACGAATGTTGTTCCAGACGGGGTCGCGCAGAATCTCGAAGCGCACCGCCCGTCTCTCGCGCCGGGTTAGCGTCAGCCCTTCGGGCCGGCGTTCTTGGTCGCCGCGTCCACGTTGCCGATCTTTTCGAAGTTCTCGCGGAACATGCCAGCGAGCTTTTTTGCCTGCGCATCGTAAGCGGCTGGATCCGGCCAGGTCTCGCGCGGATTCAGGACTTTCGCCGGGACGCCTTTGATCTCGATGGGAATCGCCAGACCGAAGAAAGGATCTGTCTGAGTCTTCACCTTGTCGAGGTCGCCCGCGAGCGCGGCGTTGACGATTGCGCGTGTGTACTCCAGGTCGATTCGCTTGCCCGTTCCGTACGGTCCTCCGCTCCACCCGGTGTTAATAAGCCAGACTTTCGACTCGTGCTTGCGAAGGAGCTCGCCCAGCATCTTCGCGTACTTGGTGGGGTGCCAGACGAGAAAGGCGGCTCCGAAGCACGCGCTGAACGTCGGCTGCGGCTCCTTCACGCCGCGCTCGGTTCCCGCCACCTTCGCCGTGTAGCCGGAAAGGAAGTAGTACATCGCCTGTTGCGGAGTCAGCCTGGCGATCGGCGGCAGCACCCCGAACGCATCCGCCGTCAGAAAGACCACGTTCTTCGGGTGTCCACCGCGCCCGCCCTCGACGTGATGCTTGATGTAGTGGAGCGGATACGAAGCGCGGGTGTTTTCCGTGATCGACTGATCCGCAAACCGTACCTTCTTCGTCGCGGGATCGAGCACGACGTTCTCGAGCACCGTGCCGAACATCTGCGTCGTCCGGTAGATGTCGGGCTCGCTCTCGGGTGAGAGGTTGATCACCTTCGCGTAACAGCCGCCTTCGAAGTTGAAAACGCCGTTCTCCGACCATCCGTGCTCGTCGTCGCCGATGAGGCCGCGATTCGGAGCGGCTGAAAGCGTCGTCTTGCCCGTTCCGGAAAGGCCAAAGAACAATGCGGTGTCGCCGGCCTTTCCGATGTTGGCCGAGCAGTGCATGGAGAGCACGCCCTGTTTCGGAAGCAGATAATTCATGACGGTGAACATCGCCTTCTTCAACTCTCCAGCGTAACGCGTGCCTCCGATGAGAATCGTGCGTTCGGCGATGTTGAGAACGATGAACGTACCCGAGCGCGTACCATGGTGCGCGGGATCAGCCTCGAACTCGGGTGCGTGAAGAACCGTGAAGTTCGGATCGAAGGTCGGGAGGTCGCTCAACTCGGGGCGGATGAACATGTTGCGCACGAACGCCATGTGCCACGCGTTGGGTGACACGTAGCGGACCGACAACCGGTATGATGGATCGGCGCCACAGTACAGATCTTCGACGAACAGCTCGGGGGTCTCATTCAGATAGTTGCGGACGTCGTCGAGGAGCAGCTGATATTTCTTAGCCGATAGAGCGTGGTTGACCTTGCCCCAGTCGACATCCTTCTCCGAAGTCGGATCCTTTACGACGAACTTGTCGTTTGGAGAGCGTCCGGTGTGGGGAGTCGTAACGGCGACGAAGGGACCCATGTCCGCAAATTCGCCCTCGCTACGGCGGGCCGCCGCCTGAAACAGCTCGGGCGCAATCAAATTCCAGTGGACTTCGCCGCGGGGGCTGAGTCCCTGCCTGCTCAAACCAATGCTGCTCTCGCGCACGACCTGCTTGCGCTGAGGCTTTATCTCGGTTGCCATTACGCGCCCTTCCTCTCGTTGGTCCGCTGCTGGGCGTCGATCACCGCGACGGCGGCCATATTCACTATATCCTGAACGTCCGCGCCTTGCTCCAGCACGTGCACGGGAAGATTCATACCCAGCAGGATCGGGCCGATTTTCGTGGCGCCGCCCAAATGGTGGAGAAGCTTGTACGCGATGTTCCCGGCGCTCAGGTTGGGGAATATCAGTACGTTCGCCCGCTCCTTCAGCATGCTGAACGGATACGCCGAGCGGAGGATGTTCTCGTCCATGGCGGTGTCCGCCTGCATCTCGCCATCGACGACGAGTGCAGGATCGCGCTTCCTCAGAATCGCGACCGCCTTCGCAACCTTCTCCGCCTCCGGATGGCGCACGGATCCGAAGTTGGAAAACGACAGCATCGCGATCTTCGGCGTGATGCCAAAAGTCTGCACGATCCTGCCCGCGGAATAGGCAATCTGAGCCAACTGCTCAGCGGTGGGATCGATGTTGACGGTCGTGTCTCCACAGAAGATAACGTGCTTCTCAAAGACGAGCATGTAGAGGCCGCTCACGATCTCGGCCTTTGGATGGGGCCCGATAACCTGGAGCGCCGGCCGAATGGTCTCGGGGTAATGCATGCCAACGCCGGCGAGGAGCGCGTCGGCATCGCCGCACGCGACCATTACTGATCCGAAGTAGTTCCCGTTGAAAAGAAGCTGATGCGCTTCGCCGTGACTGAGTCCCTTGCGCTGGCGGCGGTTCCATAAATAGTCCGCGTATTTGTCGCGCTTTTCGGACGTGCCCGGATCATCGATCGCGATGTCGCGGAGGGAAATGTGATTCTCGCCTGCGGCGCGCTCGATGTTGGCGCGCTGGCCAAGGAGAATGGCAGAGCCGATGCCTTCATCGACGATCATCCGCGCGGCGCGAATGATCTTCGGCTCTTCGCCCTCAGGGAACACGATCCGTTTCGGATCGCGCACGGCGCGATTGATGATCCCGCGCATGATTCCGCGCGCGCGCCCGAGCCGGGCTTCGAGCTGCTCGCGGTACTGCTCGAGGTCGATCATCTCCTTCGCGACGCCGCTTGCGACAGCGGCCCAGGCAACGGCCGGCGCGACCCAGAGCAGCACCCGAGGATCGAAGGGGAAGGGGATCAGGTAATCGGGTCCGAATTTCACCGAGCGCAGGCCGTATAGTCGCGACACGCTGTCAGGCACGTCCTCCTTTGCGAGCGCGGCCAGCGCGCGTGTCGCCGCCATCTTCATGTTTTCGTTCACCTGCGTAGCGCGTACGTCGAGCGCGCCGCGAAAGATGAAGGGAAACCCGAGGACGTTGTTGACCTGGTTGGGAAAGTCGCTGCGTCCGGTGGCGATGATGGCGTCGGAGCGGACGGCACGGACCTGGTCCGGAAGTATCTCCGGCTCCGGATTCGCGAGCGCGAAGATGATGGGCTTTTTCGCCATCTTCGCCACCATCTCTCCCGTGATGGCGCCCGCCACCGACAGTCCGACGAAGACGTCTGCGCCTGCGAGTGCCTCGCCGACCGAGCGAGCCTTGGTCTTACTCGCGAACTTCGCCTTGTAGGGGTCGAGCTCTCCGGGCCGACCCTCATAGACGACGCCCTGGCGGTCGGTAAGAAGAATGTTCTCACGCGGCACGCCGAGCCTGACATAGTGCTCGGCTGTCGATATCGCGGCGGCACCCGCGCCCGAGAACACTACGCGGACCTTTTCGATTTTCTTTCCCACGATCTCGAGTGCGTTGAGCAGAGCCGCGCCGGAGATGATCGCCGTACCGTGCTGGTCGTCGTGGAAGACAGGAATCTTCATCGTCTTCCGCAGCGTCTCCTCGATGTAAAAGCAGTCGGGGGCCCGAATGTCCTCGAGATTGATTCCCCCGACTGTCGGCTCGAGCAGCTGGCAGAACCTGATCACGTCGTCCGGATTCTCGGAGCCGACCTCGAGGTCGACCACATCGAGATCGGCGAACTGCTTGAAGAGATTTGCCTTGCCTTCCATCACGGGCTTCGCCGCCAGCGCTCCGATGTTGCCGAGCCCGAGCACGGCGGTGCCGTTGGTCACGACCGCGACGAGGTTACCCTTTGCCGTGTATTTGTAAACGTCGTCAGGCGCCGCCTTGATCTCGAGGCAGGGCACCGCCACCCCGGGGGAGTAGGCGAGTGCGAGGTCGCGCTGGTTGTTGAGGGGCTTGGTCGGTACTACCGCAATCTTTCCGGGACGGCCGGATGAGTGGTAGTCGAGGGCATCTTCACGCTTCATGGAACATGGAAAAATGCCACGCGCGCCAGCCAAGTGCCACCTCGCGCGGGTACATTACCACCGACATGGTAATTCCGTATCCACGCATCCCGCCCACGATAGTCTCGATTGGCCCGATCGCGCTCCGATGGTACAGCGTGATGTATGTAATCGGATATGTGCTGGGTTATCGTCTCGCGCTAAGGCGCATCGAGACGGGTCGTTCCAGTCTCAGCCGCACTGATCTCGACAATCTGATCTGGTATCTCGTGGCGGGAATGCTGACCGGAGCACGTCTCGTGTACGTCTTCGTCTACGGTCGCGCGGAGTACGCTGCACATCCGTTGGAAGCATTTGCGATTTGGAGGGGCGGGCTGTCATTCCACGGTGCAATCGCGGGCATGACGGTGGCGATCGCATTTTTCGCGCGACGGTATCGACATTCAATCCTCGAAGTGACTGATCTGGTCGCGCTTTGTGGGGCGCCCGGTTTGTTCTTCGGACGCCTCGGCAATTTCATCAACGGCGAGTTATACGGCAGACCCACGAACGTTCCCTGGGCGATGATCTTTCCCAGTGATCCGCTGCACGTGCCCCGACATCCCTCGCAGCTTTATGAGGCGCTCGCGGAAGGAGTGGTCCTGAGCGCGATTGTCTGGTGGGTCGATGGCATGGCGCGTGCGCGTGGCTACAATCGACCGGGGTTGGCCACGGGAGTCTTTCTCGTCGGATACGCGATTGCGCGATTTTCTCTCGAGTTCACGCGCCAGCCCGATGCACAGCTTGGGCTTGTCCTGGGGCCGCTGTCGATGGGTCAGCTGCTCTCGATGATCATGCTGGCCGTTGGATTGGCGCTGCTTGGGGCGATTTATCGGGAGCCTAACGCACCATTGAGCAGCGGGTGAGTGCTACCGTTTTCGTGGTGTGAGGGTACTTTAAACTCCAGATGATGCTCGCCGGCCTGATATCTCGCGACCCAATGTGGCGGCTGCGCTTGCTCGCAGCGGTGCTGGCCATTGCCGGTCAGCTCGGACTATCGGGTGCGTCACTCGCACTCGCACGCGACGAGTCGAGCGTCGCATCCCACGCTGAACGCAGCGGCATCGATCTACACCGCGGGCATAATGAAGCGACGTGCGCGTCCTGCACTGCGCTCTCGTTTCACGCGAGCGTAGAGGCGGTTTCCCCCCCGATCTCGAGCGGAGAGATCTCCTGCGCGGTTCTCGCACAGCGTCCGGTGCAGTTCGTTCCCGGTCCGCAACTCCTCCCCAACTCCTGCCGAGCGCCTCCCAGAAAAGGCTGAAACACTCTTTCAGCTGTTAGTCAAGATTCTCTGGTGAGCTAGTGCACTTCCTCGGTCAACGATCCTGCTGGCGTTGTTTGCAACGAGCGGATCGACGCCGGCCGGAAACCAACAAAAAAGGATCTTCAAATGAGGGCATGTCTCGTCCTTTGCGCGCTCGGCATCGCTCTACCGACTTTCGTAAAGGCTCAGGTCACTAAACCGAAGTCGAAGCAGGATTCTGTCGCGCGGGCAGACAGCATCGCTCGCGCGGATTCCATCGCGCTCGTGAAGCAGCTGGAGAAAGAGCTTGGTGCGCAAGCCGCTGACACCAGCGGCACTGCGGCGGCCACGCAGGGGCCGCGGGCAACCGGCGGTTACATGAACATCGGGTTTGTCGCCTTGACGGATGCAGGATGGTCCACCGAGCCGAATGTCGGCGCCATTCAAGTCGGCGACCACGATCCGCACGTGAACGGCTTCTCCATTCCCAATGTGGAGCTCACGCTCGACGGAGCCGTCGATCCTTACTTCAAAGGGTTTAGCAACATCGTCTATAAGCTCGACAAGAATGGCGAAACGAGCGTCGAGCTGGAGGAGGCGTACGTACTGACTACCTCGCTGCCCGCCAATCTGCAGCTCAAGGTCGGACAGTTCTTCGCCGAGTTCGGTCGCCAGAACAATCAGCACCCGCATGCGTGGTCTTTCGTCGACGAACCATTGGTGCTGAACCGGATGTTCGGTCCCGACGGCCTCCGCAGTCAGGGACTGCGACTCTCCTGGCTCCTGCCGACGTCCTTCTATGCGGAGGCGCTGGTCACCGTAGCTAATGCCACCGGGGGAACGGCGTCGAGCTTTCGCTCGCCGGATTCGCCGGAGATCCACGGCGGCGTAATCAACGACCGGTTGGTGGATCGTCCTTCCGACCTGCTTCTCGTGCCGCGTTTCAACACATCGTTCGATCTGACCGAAACTCAAACCGTGGTCCTTGGCGCCTCGGCTGCGTTCGGCCCGAACAATTCAGGACCTTCCGCGCGGACTCAGGTGTACGGTGTCGATGGATATTGGAAGTGGAAACCCGCTGCTGCTCAGGCGGGTTTTCCGTTCCTGTCGCTGCAGAGCGAGGCGATGTGGCGCAGTTATGACGCCGCGCAGCGGATCGCCGAGGCGAATCCGGCGGTTGCGTTGCCGGCGGAGACACTGAAGGATCGCGGTATGTACGCCCAGCTGCTGTGGGGAATCAAGCCCCGGATCGTGGCGGGAGTACGCGGTGAATTCGCATCGGGCGACCCGGCGGCGTTCGTCTCGGAGGTACGCCGCGATCGGACGCGGTGGTCACCGAATTTCACATGGTATCCGACAGAGTTCTCCAAGATCCGAATGCAGTACAACTACGACAATCGCAAGGGAATCGGCACCGATCACTCGCTCTGGTTCCAGTTCGAGTTCCTGCTCGGCGCACACGCGGCACACAAATTCTAACGGTAGAAAGGGAAATGAAATCAAGGAATCTTTTTAAAGCCGCCACTCTCGCTCTCGTCGCGATCGCGGCAACAGGCTCGTCGGCAGTTGCGCAGATCCGCGTCGTTGCGACAACTCCCGATCTCGCTTCGGTGGCGAGAGAGATCGGCGGAGACAAGGTCAGTGTCCTGGCGCTGGCGAAACCAACCGAGGATCCGCACTACGTCGATGCGAAGCCGAGCCACATCGTGACTCTCAACCGCGCCGATGCGCTCATTGAGGGTGGCGCCGAGCTGGAGCTCGGATGGCTGCCGCCGTTGCTCGAGAACTCGCGCAACTCCAAGATCTCTGCCGGCGCACCGGGCCGAATCGTGGCTTCGGATGGCGTCAAGATGCTCGAAATTCCCACGAGCTTCGATCGGTCGAAGGGCGATGTTCACTCGCTGGGTAACCCGCACTTTATGATCGACCCGGTGACCGTGAGAATCATCGCCCGCAACATTGCCGACCACTTCGATGAAAGCGACGAATGCGAAGGTCGTCCTCGTCCAGCCGTTCCAGAACCGCAAGACGGCCGAGACCGTGGCACGTCAGACCGGCGCGACGGTTCTCGATGCTCCAGAGCAGCCCGGGGCAGCACCCAACACCACGACCTACTTCGAGATGATGGACAATCTGGTGCACACGCTCGCGGGCGGGCTCGGGGCACAGAAATGAGCCCGGACTTTCAGATTGCCTGGGAGGTCATGAAGTGGCCCTTTGTAGCCTGTCTTCTTTTTCCGCCGCTGCTGGTCTACCTCGGCCTCCACGTGGTAAAACGCGAAGTGATTTTCGTGGATCTCGCGCTCGCGCAGGTCGCGACGCTCGGCACCTGTGTGGCATTGCTGATGGGATATCACTTCGATGATCGCACAACATTCTGGATTTCCCTGGCTGTGACGTTCGTTGGTGCGGCGTTCTTCAGCTGGACACGAAGCACCCAAAAAGGTCCGGTGCCGCAGGAAGCGATCATCGGCATCACGTTCGTCGTAGCCGCGGCGGGAGTGATTCTGCTGCTAAGCCGGGTCGCCGGGGGCAAGGAGGAGCTCGAGCACCTGCTGACGGGCGATATTCTCAATGTGACAAAGGGGGAGATCGGCCAGCGGCTGATTGTTTTCGCGGCACTCGGTGCTTTCTATGCCGCCTTCCACAAGCGCTTTGTCCTCATTTCTTCTGATCCTGACAAGGCCTTCGCCGAGGGAGTGCGCGTGCGTCTGTGGGATTTTCTCTTCTACGCGGCGTTCGCGCTGGTGGTTGTGAGCTTCGTGCGACTTGCGGGAGTGCTGCTGACTTTTGCGTACCTGATAGTGCCCGCGGTTTGCGGAACGATGCTGGCCCAGGAATGGATGAAGCGCCTGGCAATAGGATGGGGCATCGCCGGCGCAGCGAGCTTGCTCGGTCTGTGGGCTTCGTATCGAATGGATCTGCCCACCGGAGCCGCCATCGTAGTCGCGTCTGGGCTATTGCTGGCAATCGTTGGCGTTTTCAGCACTGCACGGCGGGCGTAGCTCTGCCCTCGGCCCGCACGGGAAAGCCCGCGCCCAGGTTTCTGCACGAAGCCTGAGCGCGGGCCTTTTTTTTCACCGCGGGCCTATCCCTTGGTCACAAGTAGCGCGGGAAGGCGCTAATGCCCGGTAATGCGCGGCTACTGCGTGATGTTCAACCTGAACTGAAACTCTCGTGGTCTTCCCACCGACGCTCCACTGAAAAAAGCGCCCTTCAACAGGTACTTCTTGTCGAAGATATTGTCGATGTAGAACTCGGGACGAACCAGTGCGCGGCCGAAGGCAAAGGAGAATCCGGTGCTTCCATTCAGAATGAAGCTGGGCTTCA
>WNEZ01009015.1_pt2 | contig 16424 bp, 19 predicted proteins | sample 5400521 | NCBI WGS metagenome assembly WNEZ01 (sample SAMN13153339, study PRJNA577476) | soil metagenome | isolation source: 120 cm saprolite under Douglas fir tree site 2 hole 1 replicate 1 | place: USA:California | collected 2015-04-18
CGGCGATCCTACGATCTACGATCCAACAGCGAATCGATTTCATTTGCAAGCCTCCACAGGGCGGTTCATCGGCGATCCGTCCTTTTGACTTGAACCAGCCAGCCGTTTCATTCGGAACATAGCAGAAAAGAGCGCGCGGGATTAGTCCCAGCGCTGGTGCGGGAGGCGCTCTATTGTTAAGCTTGGTGGCTATGAAACCCAAGATTTCGCTTCATCGGATAGAGATGTTTTTAGTCTTGGTCACATTAGGGGCCTTCGCGCTGCAGCTCGCCTCGGCGCAGAAGAAAGAAGTTGTCTGGAGCGCGGACGAGAAGCCGCTCGCGGACCAGATCCACGGACTGCGCGCGCTCGCAGACGACGTCCGGGCGGAGACTACTAAAGATCTGGCGCTGAAGATCCGGAAGCTGCCGGCGACCGACAACAAGCTGCGGCTCGCGGTGAATTTGGCGGGCCTTTCCACCGAAGGCGATTTCGGACACGACACGCTGCAGGAAGTAGCGACGACGCTGGCCGAGACTCTACGCGAGCGGCCTGTGCCGTGGGCGAAGCCAGCCGAGCAAAAGACCTCCGACGCGAGCAGCAACGCCGCCGCAACGCGCGCGCCGGCGTATCCATATGTTGAGCTTGCCACGCTGGTGCGGTATGAACATGTCGAGGCGCCGGGCAATCTTAATCTTAATAATGACGAGCAGTTTCGGGCGGCAATGGCCCGTCTGGAGGCGGATGACCGCAAGCGGGAGCATCCGGAGTTTACGCTGAAAGATCTTTCGGGCAAGACCTGGGCGTTTGCCGATCTGCGCGGCAAAGTTGTGCTGGTGAATTTCTGGGCGACCTGGTGTCCGCCATGCCGCAAGGAGATGCCGGATCTGGAGACGCTTTTTGGGCGCTTCGGATCGAAAGGGCTGGTGGTGCTCGGCATTTCCGATGAAGAGGCGGCGAAGGTGGAGCCGTTTGTCCGTGAGCGCAAGGTTTCGTTTCCCGTGTTGCTGGATCCCGGGCGGAAGGTAAACGAAATGTTTGTGGTGGAGGGGATTCCGAAAAGTTTTGTGTACGACCGCGAAGGGAAGCTGGTGGCGCAGTCGATCGATATGCGCACGCAGAAGCAGTTTCTGGAGATGCTGGGCAAGGCTGGACTGGAGTAGGTACGGGGCTTGCCGCGTCTCTACGGGAATTGCAATTATTGGAGGAGCGAAATGAAGAACGGAATTGTTAATGTACTTCTTGCCGTTGGGATTCTTGCCGCGCTGGCCGTCGCGCAAGAGGCGCCGAAGAAAGACGCGACGCCGAAGCCGGCGGTTGGCCCGTCGCAGGCTCTGCTGGACAACTGGAACGATGTCGGGCGGAAGTTGATTGCGATGGCGGAGGATTTTCCCGAGGACAAGTACGACTTCAAGCCAGTGCCGGCGCAGCGGAGTTTCGCGGAGCAACTATTGCACGCCGCGAATGCAAATTATTTTTTTACCAACCCCGTGATGGGACTGAAGCCGCCGGCCGGAGAAGATCCCAAGCGCGACCAGTACAAGACAAAAGCCTCTGTGGTCGGGTTTGTGAAGGGAGCGTTTGCCGACGGCGCGGCGGCAATCAGACTGAAGGGCGATAAGGGGATGAACGACCTAATCGTCGATCCATTCGCGAATCAGCAGACGCGAGTCTCCGATATGGCGTGGGGCCTCCTCGAGCACTCCGGAGAGCATTACGGACAACTCGTCGTGTATTACCGCGTTGCCGGATTGGTGCCGCCAGAGTCGCGCCCGAAGAAGTAGTCTCGGCGCTGATAACATACTCTTCGTGCGCCCGCTGCTTGACGTCCGCGACCTGACCATCGGGTTCCCGCAATCCCGTGCTGGGCGGGCATTTTCGTCCATTCAACCGGAAGGGCTTGCCTCGCCCGTCGCCGCAGTTCGCAGCCTATCATTCTCCATCGCCCCTGGCGAAGTCCTTGGACTAGTCGGGGAATCCGGCTCAGGAAAATCCATCACCTCGCTCGCCATCATGGGCTTGCTCCCGCCCGCCGCCATCGTCACCGGCGAAATCACTTTTCAAAATGGCGATGGTCTGCCCACGCATCTGACCAACCTGCCCTCCGATCAGCTGCGCCAACTTCGCGGTTCGCGCATGGCCATGATTTTCCAGGAGCCGATGACCGCCCTCAACCCGGTCATGCGCGTCGGCGACCAGATCGCCGAAGCCGTCCTCGCTCACCACCGCGTCTCCAAATCGGAGGCATGGGGACGAGCGGTCGAAGGCATGCGCGACGTTGCCATCTCCGACCCCGAGCAGCGCGCGCGCAGTTATCCGCACCAGCTCTCCGGAGGCATGCGCCAACGCGTCATGATTGCCATGGCCATCGTCAATCGCCCGCAACTGCTTATCGCGGACGAGCCGACCACCGCGCTCGATGTCACAATTCAGCAGCAGATCCTTGACCTGCTCAACGATCTGCGCCACAAATTCGGATTGGCGATGCTCTTCATCTCGCACGATCTCGCCGTCGTGTCTCACGTCGCCGATCGCGTCGCCGTCATGTATGCCGGAAACCTGGTCGAGCTCGGGGCGAAGGCCGATATTTTCCAGGCGCCCGCGCATCCTTATACCCAAGGCCTGCTTCGCGCCATTCCAACCCTGGAGACCGACCGCTCCACTCCGCTCGCGACCATCGAAGGCACCGTCCCGCCCATCGACCAAGTTCCTCCGGGATGCCCCTTCGAACCCCGTTGCCCGCACCGCGTCGCCGCCTGCGCCGTGCACCTTCCCCCGCTTGTTGAAGTGAGTCCGGAACACTGGGCGCGGTGCCCGGTCGTGAATCCACCTCGAATCTGATAAACATATTCTGATAAACACGATCTGATAAACATGGACGGCATCGGTACCAACCGGCTCGAAGCTTTCAGCGACGGCGTCATCGCAGTCATCATCACCATCATGGTGCTGGAACTCAAGATTCCGCGCGACACTACGCTCGCCTCGCTGCGCGGGGTTCTCCCGCAGTTTCTCAGCTATCTCCTAAGCTTTCTCGTCGTCGCCATCATGTGGGTGAATCATCATCACATGTTGCACTCCGCTCGCCGCGCCGATGCGCGCCTGCTCTGGTCGAACAACATTCTCCTGTTCTGGATGTCGCTCGTCCCCTTCGTCACCGCTTTCATGGGCAACCGTCCGCGCGATCCTCGCGCCGTCGCTCTCTATGGAGTTGTGCTGACGCTGTGCTCTTTGTCGTTCGCCCTGCTGCGCTCCGCCATCATTCAGCACCACCGCGACAACCCTGATATGGTCCGCTACCATCGCAGCATCCAATTCAAGAATCTCTACTCGTTGTTCCTCTACCTCGCCTCGGTGCCGCTCGCGTTTCTCGATGTTCGCATCTCGTTTTTCATCTTTGTGTTCGTCGCGCTGTCCTATTTCCTTCCGGAACGCAAGCTGGCGGAAACGCCGAGCCGCGTCGCATAACCAGTTCTGCCGTAGAAACAGGGCTTGCCCCGCCTCCGGAGACGCGGCAAGCCGCGTCTCTACGGGAAAGTAGATGCGCCTCGTCGTTTCCCCTCCAGAAAAGCTATAATCCTCCCTTTGTGCGTATCCTTCTTCTCAGCGACATTCACAGCAACCTCGAAGCGCTGGACTCCTGTCTGGCCGCCGCTCCCGCCTATGACCTCGTCGTCAATCTCGGGGACACGGTCGGGTACGGCGGCAACCCGAACGAAGTCATTGCCCGCTCTCAAGCTCTCGGAAAGGTCTTTGTCCGCGGCAATCACGACAAAGCCGTCTGCGGCCTCATGAACCTCGAGGACTTCAACCCCGTCGCCGGTCTCGCCACTCTCTGGACCCGCGACCAGCTCACTCCCAAAAATCTCGACTGGCTCCGCGGGCTCCCTCAGGGCCCGATCCACGTCGACGAACTTCCTGGCATCCAGTTCGTCCACGGCTCTCCGCTCGACGAAGATGAATACATGGTCAGCGCCCGCGACGCCATCGAACCGCTCATCACCATTCCCGTCCCCGTCACGTTCTTCGGACACACTCACCTCCAGGGCGGCTTCGTGCTCACGGGTGAAATCAGCGAGGCCTACCATCCTGGATATCGCAGTGTAGGCCAGCCCGAGTCGTCGGACTGGCCGCTAAGAAAAGATCGCCGCTATCTCATCAACCCCGGCTCCGTCGGACAGCCGCGCGACGGCGACTGGCGGGCTGCGTTTGCCGTGTTCGACAGCGAGGCTTGGATTGTTACTTACTATCGGGTGCCTTACAATCTGCGCGTGGCGCAGGAAAAAATCCTGGCTGCGAATCTGCCGCAGCGGCTAGCTACGCGACTCGCTACGGGAAGATAGACGCTTGGGATTTCTCCTGACGACTGAAGTGCCCCTCGTCAATAGAGCGCACCAATGATCCGCGTCGCCGACCCGCGCTCGGCGGGCTGTTCGGGTTCTTAGGAGCGCGGGCCCGCGCCCCGAGATTACAATAAGAAATGCTCGTAATAGGGAGGCTAGTATGCATTCTTGCCTGGTTGATCCCTGTAAGCCTTTCCCCTTGGTTCGCATTGCCTTCATCGCGGCCCTCACCCTGCTCTTAGCTGGTTGGACCACTTGCAGTGCGATGGTTGATTTCAATAGTTGTGAAGGTTCGGTGCCGCAGCCCCAAATTATTTCACTCTCCCCGGGCGCCATTCCAGGCGACGCGGCGTCAGTTCTACTGACGGTGAACGGAAGCGGCTTTGCTCCCCAATCGCAGATCACGTGGAATGGAAGCGCATTGCCGACCAGGTTCATGGACTCACGCCACCTTCAGACCACGATTACTCAGCAGACCTTCGACTCTTTTGGCGGCTCAGCCGGGAGCAGTGTGCAGATTTCGGTAAGGTCTCAGGGATCGGTCGCTGTCTCGGGATGTCCTAACGGTGGGAACTCGGCCACGCTGGATCTAGTCATCAACTAGGGGGATCTCTCAGGCCGAGGTGCCCTCGTCCATGGGGTGCACCGCTGATCCCCATCACCCACTCTTTTCGCAGAGTGCGCGAAAAGGTATGGGGCACGCCGCAAACTACTTTTGTTTGGAGAGCGAAATATACACCGGCAAGCCAAACCGCGGCAGGTCGCCTGTCGATTCCGTCCGTGCCGTGCCGATCAGGTGGCTGCCGTCAATCCAGAGGAGTTGTACCTGTAACTTGGAGGGTTGGTTGCCGGTTTCTGGCAAACTGAGGCTCGTTGCGGCCTCCCCTGACAGAAAGCCCTGCTCGACCCCAAGACCTTCCACCGGAACCATGGCGCCGTGCTCGAAACCAATCTGCATATGATCATCACCGGTAATTTGCATCCGGGTGGCCAACTTTCCTTTCGGAGTGTCCACGGTTCCGACCCAGGTGCCAAGTTGGGATGGGTCCGCGTGGAAGGGTCGAGAGGTCTCTGCTGCCTCAATTTCTTTGAACGCTGACTCGAGATTGGCCGAAACGCCGCTCGAGAACAGGTCAGCGAACTGGAAGGCCAGATGGTCCATCGCCTCGCTTGCCGTATTCGTCAGACAGGCGATCACGACACCCGCCTTCGGAAGAACCTGAAGCGTTGCAGAACCGGCCAGCACTCTCCCGTTACTGATGAACACCGAGGAACCGTCCTTGAAATTAAAGACACCCCAGCCACTGGTATAGCCCGATTTAATCTGCGGGTCTGTTTCGAAGGGATGCATTGCGGTGTGCATTTCCTTCATTCGTTCGGGGATGATCAGCTTCTGGGCAGAATCGATCTGGAACAACCCGAACAATGCCAGGTCGTGCGCCGATGTGTAGAATCCGCCACCCGCTTCTGGTTCAAACGTGTGAGGAGGCACTGCTTTGTCCTTCCTATATCCAATGGCCACGTCGCGGCCTGTAAGATTGAAACCGCTCGAGGTCATGTGCAGAGGATTCAGCAGTTCATCTCGTATGAATTCTGGGAACGGGCGCTTACCGGCTCGTTCAACAATCTCACCGAGAACTCCAAAAGAAAAATTCGAGTATATAAAGTGCTGCCCGGGAGGGAACGCACTAATGGCGTAGCGGTTCAGCAGTTTTGTTCTATTCAAGTCCGAGGCGTAGTTATAGAACCAGCCGTGTTCGATGCCTGCCGTCATCGACAGAAGTTGTCGAATTGTGATTCCAGTTCCTGCATGGGCGCGAACACGAATGCCATACCGCTCCGGGGCGTCATCCAGTCGAATCTTTCCTCTACCGGCGAGCATGAATGTAGCCGCTCCGGTCAGGGCCTTCGCGACCGACCCGGCTGCATACACTGTGTTCGGAGTGGCTGGGACTTGTTTCTCCCGGTCAGCCCAACCCCACGCTTCTTCGCACACGATGCTCCCATGCTGAGCGACCGCAATCGCGATGGAAGGCAGTTCACCTTTCGTCACGCGTTCACGGGCGGAGGAAGCGGCTTCCGCAAAACGCGCGGGCAGGTGCGTGGTATCACACTGCGACTGAACCGGACCCACAAATGCGACAAGTGTAACCACCAGACCGCCAAAGGGAAGCAGTGGAGAGGTTGTCATACACTCGAGTACGCTAAGTGTGCCATCCAGGTTCCAGAAAAACCCACAAGAGGCAGGAGTACATTCTCGCGGACTCTTGAGGCGTCCTCGTCCATAAGGTACCGATGATCTTCGGAGGAACCGCGCCTGCGTTGTAAACTCGCTCTATGCCTCCGCGTTCTTCCGACTCCGGCAATCTTTTCTCCGCGCCGAAATCCGCGTCTGCCGCGCACACCGCCCACGTCGATGGCGGAGCCCGCGGCAATCCCGGTCCCGCCGGATACGGTGTTGCCATCAACGACGCCTCCGGCCACCCGGTTGCCGAGCTTAGTGAATACCTGGGTCACCACACCAACAACTACGCCGAGTATCAGGGACTCCTCGCCGCTCTCCGCTACGCCGCCGAAAATCAAATCAAAGCGCTCAAGGTGATCAGCGATTCCGAACTGATGGTCCGGCAGATGAAAGGCATCTACAAGGTGCGTCATCCCGAACTTCGCAAGCTGTACGATCAGGCGCAGCAACTGGTTCGCCGGCTTGAGCACTTCGAAATCCGGCATGCGCTGCGCGAAAACAATCAGATTGCCGATCGGTTGGCGAACGAGGCCATGGACCGGGGGCGATAGCAGGTTCCTGAGAGTGTCGCAAATTTTCCCCTTCCCTACACCCTGCCCGCAGGATTACCATTGCGCCGTCATCGCCACCCCTAGGAGGACGACACGATGATCGGAGCTCACTCATTTACTGGAATCAATTTCTGGGCGGTGCTGGTATCCGGCATCGCGACCATGGTAATCGGATTTCTCTGGTACTCCCCCATGCTTTTCGCGAATCCCTGGATGCGCCTAATGGGAATCGATCCCAACGACAAAGCCAAGCTCGCCGAGATGCAAAAAGGCGCAGGCAAAACCTATGGCTTGGCGTTCGTCGCCAGCATTGCGTCCGCCGTAGTGCTCGCAAAGATCATCGGCATCAGCAGCGTCAACACAATTCCCTACGGAATGAAGATCGGCTTCGCCGTCTGGCTGGGATTCGTAACCACAGTTCAACTCACCGGAGCACTATTCGGCAAGCAGCCCACGAAGCTCTACCTGATCAACACGGGATACCAACTGGTCTGCTACCTCGTGGTGGGAGCGATTTTGGCGAAGTGGCCGCACTGATCCGGTGGAGGGACGGGCGTCTCGCTCGTCCAGCCGGGCGGGGACGCCCGGCTCTCCACTTACTCTCCCGCTGAGTGATCGTGGATAATCTTCCATCCCTCGGGAAACTTGCGGAAGATGAGCGTAAACAACCCGTGCGGCGACTTGCCGTCCGACATCGTCAGATGGAACTCGCCGCGCACAAATGCCGCCTCCGGCCCCAGCATCTCGATCCGCAGATTCGCGAATTCGAGCTTTCCCATCTCGTGCCCCGCGCTCTGATAGTTTTTCTTATAGCGATCGAGCGCGGCCTGCCAACCCTTCGATTCATGCGCGCCCGAGAAAAACGTCAACTCGGGCGAGTTCCAGTACCCGGCCATGAAGCCTTCCAGGTCCTGCCGGTTCCAGGCCGCCTGCTGCTCTGCAATCACTTTTCGGATCGCTGCACGCGCGGCATCGCCGCCGTCCCGCGCAAAGCCAGAGATCGCTAGCCCAGCGACCACACCCATCAACAAAATGAAATCGCGCATAATCCCTTCTGCTCCTTAACTCGTCAACTCGCCATCGGTGCTCATCTACTTGAGTGTAGAACAGTGCTAACGTCAGGCCGTTTTCAGCGTCTCATCTTAGCCCGCTAGTCTCGGTGCATCAGATATAGCGCAAATTATCTGTTAGGAGACCAATTATGAAATGGACGGTGATATTTGGGGCAATGTTCCTGATGTCTTTCCCAGCGCTGGCGCAGTCTCAAGCGCCCGCCGAGGGAGTGCAGGGAAAGTCGTTGCACGACCGCGAATTCTGGCGGGCCATCGTGAAAAACCGGTATGCGGTTCCGGACGGGCAGCCAGTCTTCCCGTTGCTGCGTGAATTAAGTGGGTACTCCGGTTCGAGAGATCCCGAACTTCGCGACGACCTCGCGTACTCCATCACCACAATCTGGATCAAGCGTCAAAAGCAAATTTCAACCGACGAACTGTACTCGCTGCTCGATGACTGGCAGGCCAACTTGCGGACCGGGATTGGTGAGACTGGGAATGATGGCATCCTCAAACGTTCGTTTTCAGCCCTGTCATTGGTAGCTCTGGCGGAGCGGGACTTGAAGATGCCGTTTCTCGGCGAAGAGCGGTACCGTGCATTCCTGGCGAATGCGCTCGCCTATCTTAGGGATGAACGCGATCTGCGCGGATTTGATCCAACACTGGGGTGGATTCATGCGACCGCGCATACCGCCGATCTGCTAGCAGCATCGCCGGCATTTCAAAACTGGCTTAGCGCGCTGGACGCCGCCGACCAAAAAGTTTGGAAAGATATTCCGCCGCATCTCGAATTGCTGCAAACCTTCGAGAATGACACCTACATGCTGCGGGGACTCGCGGCATACCTTAGTGTGAATGTATCGGATCCTGCGGGGATGGAGGCGCAGAAGGCGGTCTTGAAAGTGCTTCAGAAACGGTAGCGCTTTTCAACCCGTCAGCATGAAAGCCGACGGCAGAGCGCGCGACATCTACGCCCGGCCCTTTTTTGTCGCGGCGGCGACCTTCGCTTTCACCGTCTCCCACGGCCGCTTCGGACGCTCAACCTCGGGCTGGTCGCGGTCTTTGATGCGATCGTACTGATACGACTCGCTCACGGTTCCTAGCGACTCATTGTAGAGGCTGGGAAGACCCAGCGCTTCTTTCATTTCTTCGGAGAACTGCTGCAGCGCTTTCAGGTGGTCGGCAGTCGCCGGCACTTCGGTCTTCGACGTTTTCAGAAACTGCTGGTAGCCGCGATTGACCAGCTTCGAAATCTCGCTGCCAATCAGGTATCCCGGATACGCGAAAATTTTCACGCCGCCGTCGTCCGTCTTCTGGATTGCCGCCGAGCAGTTGTACTTCCTCAGGAACACGCGCCCTTGCGTACCGGGAGCCTCAATCAGGTCAAAGCCATGTTCGCGCAGCCAGCTGACTGCGTCTTCGTAGGTTCGCTCTTCGACTTTCGCTGTCATTTTATGAACTCAATTCTCGTCTGCCTTTTATCATCGCATCAGGTTAGATGCGGTTTGAACGGTTTGGGAACCAAAACCGGCCGCCGCGAATCTAATGACGAAGGAATACAGTAACGCTAGTATAGATATACCTTTTTAGGATTGCGGGCACATTACCGTAGTCATTACCGTAGTCACTGGGGCATTCCACGCAATGACATCATCAGCTTCCGGCTCCGCGCCGCCGCAATGGCCTTCCCCCGCCGAAGCCGCGTCAAGTCAAACTTCAAGTCGGCGAGGAGAAGCTCTGCTCGCGGGCATCGGCAACACGCCCCTGTTGCCGCTCGACGCGCTCGTCCGCGATTTTCCCGATGCGCAACCTGCCAATGCAGAACATCCCGACGTACACCTTTTGGGCAAGGCCGAATGGTACAACCCCGGCGGATCCGTCAAAGATCGCGCCGCCGCCCGTATCGTGGCCGAAGCGCGCGCCGCGGGCAAACTCGGTCCGGGAAAAATTCTGATCGATTCCACCAGCGGCAACACGGGCATCGCCTATGCCATGCTTGGCGCGGCGCTCGGATTTCCGGTCACGCTCTGCGTACCGGAGAATGCTTCCCCCGAGCGAAAACGGATTCTACAGGCGTACGGCGCAAATATCATCTACACCGATCCCGCCGAAGGCTCCGACGGCGCCATCAAGATCGCGCGCCAGTATGCCGAGCGGGATCCCGATCTTTATTTCTACGCCGATCAGTATTCGAACGACGCCAACTGGCGCGCGCATTACGAAACCACGGCGAACGAAATCTGGCAACAAACCGAAGGACGTATCTCGCACTTCGTCGCCATGCTCGGCACCACCGGAACCTTCGTCGGCACCACGCGCCGTTTGAAAGAATTAAATCCAAAAATTCGCTGCATCTCGCTGCAACCTGACTCCGCCTTCCACGGCATCGAAGGCGCGAAGCACTTGCCCTCGGCAATCATGCCGCGCATTTACGATTCGTCGCTCGCCGACGAAAATCTGGAGATCGCGACCGAAGACGCGCACGCCATGGCCCGGCGCCTGGCGCGCGAACAAGGATTGCTCGTCGGAGTCTCCGCCGCTGCGGCCATTGTTGGGAGCTTGCAAGTCATTGATAATCTCAAAATGAATCAACGCGCAACCATCGTGACCATTCTCGCCGACTCTGGCGAGAAATATCTGAGCGAGAGATTTTGGAATGAAGAATAATTGCAAGAGGTAAGAGGTCAGATTGCAGAGGTGAAAACCTCGTCCTTCGCGACAGCAAAGCCTTTGGGTTTTAACTTCTGCAATCTGACCTCTAACCTCTGACCTTGCGATGCTGACAATTTCCGAATCTGACTACGCCTCCCTTCGTCAACACGGAGAGGAAACCTATCCCCACGAGTGCTGCGGCGTGCTGCTTGGGCGCTTCGACGACAACGGCGCCGAGTCCGTCTTAAAGGCCGTCTCGCACATAGCCCGCTGCGGCAACACGCGCGCGGACTCGCCACATAACCGCTATCAAATCGATCCCAGGGAACTCATCCGCATTCAGCGCGAAGGCCGCGACCGTGGCGAGGACATCGTCGGCTTCTATCACTCCCATCCCGACCATCCCGCGCAATGGTCGCCCACCGACCTCGCGGAAGCCCACTGGTTCGGCTGTTCCTACGTGATCACGAGCGTAGAGAAGGGTACGGCGACGATTACGAATTCATTCGAGCTGGGTGGGACAGATGAGGGAGACAAGAAACTGAGCGATGAGCCCATCAACGTGACTTAACGCACAGTAATTTTCGGTCGCCGGCATGGATCGCGCACCGATCTGCGCTTCAGATGAAAATTAATTTCACACGTTGGCGAATGGACGAGACGGGTGTACACTCGATGCCGTTTTGGGACCTGAATAAGGAATTCTCGCTTCAAAGGAGGTGCTTCGTGCAGATTTCCAACTCACGCGTTCTGCAGGTTGGAGTTTTGGTGTTCATGGTGATCGCGCTCGCGCTGTCGGCGCAGGCGAGCTTCAGCAATGCGAGCCTGAAGGGTGGCTACAGTTTTTTGACCAACAGGTGGACCGCGGATGTGAATACAAACGAGGACGCCACGGTGGGAGTCGTGACATTCGACGGCGCGGGAAATGTGACTGCCTCATACACATCGATCTCAGGAGGTGTAGTTCAGACCGGGACCGCGAGTGGAACTTACACCGTCAATCCCAATGGCACTGGAGCGATCAAGTTTGTAACCGGCTCGAACCCGCCTCAGTTTGCTATGACTATCACATCAAGTGCCGCTGGACTGGCTCACGGCGTGCAATTGTTGCGGACTGACAACACTAGCAATGTTGTCGAGAGCGGGACCGCTTTGCTGCAATCCGCAACGGCGGCGACTTACACCCTGGCGAGTGTAAAAGGGAAGCTGAGCTTCCAGCTCAACAAGTGGACCGCGGATGTGAATTCGTCCCAGGAGGGCATTGTCGGGATTTTGACTTCTGACGGCGCAGGGCATGTCAAAGGTGCATTTACCCAAATGAAGGGTGGCGTGCTCGGGACGGGGACCTTGACCGGTACATATACCGTCAACGCGGACGGCACTGGCAGCATGTCCCTGATAGTAGGAACCGACAATCCTCAGCTGGCGTTTGCGTTGAACAACGCGACACCAACTAGCCCCGCCAAAGGGTTGCAGCTTCTGCAGACGACTGAGAACGGCAATAAAGTCCATAGCGGGGTTGCGCTGAAACAGTGAACACGCCCGGTAACGCTTGAGTTGATCCGGTCTTGCTGGACGGCCGGGGGCGGCCGTCGCTCCATTTCCGCTTGCATCTTTCGCCAGTACCATAGCATCTTTATTGACATGCCCCAGATCCAGATTCCGTCTCCACTTCGCCAATACTCGGGGAAGCAGGCGTCGGTCGAGGTCCCTGCAAAAACCGTGGGCGAAGCACTTGCTGGCCTGGTTTCGCAGCATCCCGACCTGAAGCGCCACCTTTATACTGAAGATGGCAAGCTGCGCGCGTTCGTGAACGTCTACGTGAATGACGAAGACATGCGCTACCTACAGAAAGAAGCTACCGCGCTTAAAGACGGTGATACCATTTCCATCGTGCCGTCGATTGCCGGCGGGTGCTGAGTTATGATTCTCTTTGATATGACCTGCGAACCGACACATCGCCGAATGTCCCGTCCCGCGCGCTGCTGCCGCTGTCTGTAATCCGCAGTCAAACTGAGTGAAATCTAAAAGGAACCTATGCCCACTCTGACCGAAGCCAAACCCGAAGCCGCTTTAAGCAACGACGAAATCCTGCGCTACTCGCGCCATCTCATCATGCCCGAGGTGGGCATGGAAGGGCAGCAGAAGCTGAAGGCCGCGAAAGTCCTGTGCATTGGAGCGGGCGGACTCGGTTCGCCGCTCGCGCTCTACCTGACGGCTGCGGGCGTGGGCACGCTCGGCATCGTGGACTTCGATGTCGTGGACTACACGAACCTGCAGCGCCAGATCATCCACACCACCGCCGACGTCGGCCGCAAGAAGCTCGACTCGGCCGCCGACAAACTGAAAGCGATTAATCCTTTCCTGAACCTGCGGACCTTCGACACGAAACTAACCAGCGCCAACGCCCTTGAGTTATTTCGCGAGTTCGACATCGTCGCCGACGGCACCGACAATTTTCCGACGCGCTACCTGGTCAACGACGCCTGCGTGCTCACCGGCAAGCCCAACATTTACGGATCGATCTTTCGCTTCGAAGGCCAGGCGAGCGTGTTCGCGACCGAAGAGGGACCGTGCTATCGCTGTCTCTATCCGGAGCCGCCGCCGCCGGGACTGGTGCCTTCGTGTGCCGAAGGCGGAGTGCTGGGGATTCTGCCCGGCCTGGTCGGCGTGATTCAGGCGACCGAGACCATCAAGCTGATTCTGGGGCAGGGCGATTCGCTCGTCGGACGATTGCTGCTGGTCGACGCGCTAGGTATGAAGTTCCGCGAACTGAAGCTGCGCAAGAATCCCGATTGCCCCGTCTGCGGCACGCACCGGACGATCACCAAGCTGATTGACTACGAAGAGTTCTGCGGAATCCGCGGCGTGGAAGCGCCCGTGGCGGCCGGTGGCGATTTGCCGGCGATTTCGGTAGAAGAATTGAAAAAGAAGTTAGACGCCAAGGCTGACATCTTTATTCTCGACGTGCGCGAGCCGCACGAATACCAGATCTGCAACCTGAATGGATATCTCATCCCGCTAGGCGATCTGCCAATGCGCGTGAGCGAACTCGACTCGAGCCGCGAGATCGTGGCCCATTGCAAGATGGGCGGACGAAGCGCGAAAGCCGTGGCCTTTCTGAAGCAGGCCGGCTTCACCAAAGTGAGTAATCTGACGGGCGGAATTACGGCTTGGGCGGAGCGGATTGATCCTAAGATGCCTAAGTACTGACAGAGCGTGGGAGACTGTCATCATCTCCCACTGGGTTTATTGGTTCTCAATCGCTTCCTTTAGGTGCTTCGCGCACGCTTCTGCTGAGCTTTTCTTACCGTGAGTGGACGCTTCCTCGTGTACGGAATAAGCCCACACTACTTCGGAGCTCTTGATGTTACTGACTGTAATGCTGGCCTCTTCGCGCGAGTGCCAATTTCCCAGGATGACCTTCTTGGCGGTGCTCGCCTTCTGGCTTTCGGCGGCGCCGGTGATTTCGTAATCCGCTTGATCGCGACTGGCAACGATCTCGACCGGGACTTTTTTCTTGGCGATGGCGTCCTTCAAATAAGTGTCGTAGCCACCTTCGATGGGAGCCACAAACACTTTTGCTCCCTTGGGGATCTTCTGCGAAGGGGGCGCGTTCTTTTCGCCCGCCAGCGCCGTAGAAACAGCAGCTACAACCAGAAGCACCACGATGCTTACTACGTTCCTCTTAAATGACATATGCACTCCCTCCTTGGACCGGCTATCGACTCACTACTCAAGCACAATCTGCTTGATATGTTTGGCGCACGCTTCACCTGCGCTTTGCTTGCCGCGCACTGAGTTGGTCTTGTGGACGGAGTAGCCGAAGATGACTGCTCCAGTCTTCAGGTCCGAAATCTTGATGCTGGCTTGTTCATTCGAATTCTGCGACCCAATGAACAACATCTTCGCCCACCCTGCCTTCTCGCTATCGGAGACGCCACTGATCTCGTAGTCAGCCTTGCTGCGGTCAATCACCACGGTCAGCGGCACCTTCTTGTTTCGCAATCCGGCAATGATGTAGTTCTCGAAGCCACCCGGAATCGGGGCGACATAGACTTTGGCAAACGAAGGTATCTTCGCGTTGTTTACGGTGGCGAGTTGCCCCTCGTCGGTCGGAGCCGACTTAATAGTGGAAACAGGGACCTTCGCTTGGTCGCCGGGAGCTGGTTTTCCCGGGTCGGCGGCTTGGCTCTGATCCTGGTTTGAATTGTTCTCTTGAGATGTCGATGAGCGCGCAGCTGGCGGATTTATCGCAAGGCATAAACTCAGCGCGGTCAGAACCAGAGACATTAGCATCTTTCTGCTATACATGATGCCCTCCCGGTTGCCTATTATGCTCCCAAATTGAGAAAAACGCGCACTCTCTCTGCTCCGGGCGTATCAAGAGATTCACCTTTAGCCGGTAAATACCTTCGGACCATTCCTTGACGTCCTGTGTTACCCTACGTTCAAGCAGCCTTCGCGGTGCTGTATTTGCGTGGCGTGCAATCCATTCCCTCGATCCGACTCCGGGCCATTTTTTTTTGCCAACTTTCTGTAAAGATTTAGGAGACAGTGTGAATAAGCTTATAGTGATTCTTCTGTGCCTTGCGGTGCCGCTGATGGTCTTCGCTAGTGACAACGGGTACAAGGTTAAATACGACGGAGGTTCCATTCCCGACGCTAAAGCAGGGACAGATATGAAGTTGATCATCGACTCCAACCAAGTGCGGCTGCTGAGGGATAAGGGAGAGGTCATAACAATTCCGGCTTCGGCGATCACGGAGATTAGTTACGGCCAAGATGTCCATAGGAGAATCGGGGCAGCAATTGGGCTGGCCGTTATTTCCCTGGGGATCGGTGCCTTAATGGCCCTTACGAAGTCAAAGAAACATTTCGTCGGGTTGACTTGGGCCGACGGCGATAAGAAGGGCGGTTTTGCGATGCAGTGCGATAAGAACGACTATCGCGGAGTGCTGGCTGGACTTGAGGGAGTTACCGGGAAGAAGGCTGTGGACTCGGACGCCATGACGGTCAAGAATTAGATCTGTCGTGGATGAGGATGGCGCCAGCGTCCAAGCCGAGCTTTACCCGGCTTGGACAGCTTGGCAGTCTGCGGAGTGTAAGTTACTTGTTCGAGCTATCGCTCATTTCGGCTTTCTCAGTCGCGCCGATAGCTAAGGCGTACTTCTTGCCGGCGAAGCGTACTTCGGTAACGATTGCTTTGCCGCTGGAATGGTCCACGATCGCCGCGTCGTTGTCGGATGCTTTATCGAGGTTGACGAGTTTTGCCGAAGTTTTCGCGACTTCCTTCTTGCCCTGCATGACCCTTACTTCGACATTCGATCCGATGCCGTCCCACCGCAGTTGATACTCACCAGCGGCAAGTTGCTGGCCGGCGACTTCGGACGATTCGTGCACCCGCAGCGTACCTTTGTTACTTGCGAAAGCACTCGATGCGAGCAGCACGGCCAGCCCGAGCACAACCGTCTTTGCCAAATGATTCAGTGCCAGATTGTTCAGTTTCATATGCTCCTTTGCTTTCTGCCCGGTTTCTGGCCGGGACGTTAGGGGCGGCTGGTGATGGTTCGAGGACTCTTGACTGAGGGCTTGCCTTTTT
>WNEZ01003632.1_pt1 | contig 16418 bp, 18 predicted proteins | sample 5400521 | NCBI WGS metagenome assembly WNEZ01 (sample SAMN13153339, study PRJNA577476) | soil metagenome | isolation source: 120 cm saprolite under Douglas fir tree site 2 hole 1 replicate 1 | place: USA:California | collected 2015-04-18
CCGAATCGGCCCGCCCTTTGTTTTTCCGCATCAGGATTGGCTTCTCGCGCATTTTTTGCACATTTTTGCAGCAAAGAATCGCTCAACCTAGGTGGAACGATCATCCTCCTCGGCGCAGTTGAGGATGCTCCGCTGGCATTCACGGTCCTTGGCTCTTACTACGGTGTAATTTTGCTCCACGAGTGCGGCCACATGGTCGCCGCGCAACGAAAGGGTTGCGCCGTTTGGTCGATCGAGTTGTACCCAATGTGGGGAATCACACGATTCGGAGAACCATACTCTCGATATGACCGCTGCATCATCGCCTGGGGCGGTGTCGTGGCGCAGGCGCTCGTCGCAGTTCCGCTGCTTGTTTGGGTCCAAGTGTTCGGCCACACGCGCTTTCAGGCGGTGAACGCCATACTGGCGATCTTCGGGTTCTTCAGTTTGAGCACTATCGTTCTCAATCTACTTCCCATTCGGCCGCTCGATGGTGCGATTGCCTGGGGCCTTCTCCCAGCATTCTTCAAGCGTTCTGGCGCACGCGCCACCAAACGCCAGCCAGGTTGGAGATCTTGGCGGTAAGGCACTTTTTCAAGTGCGAATATTCTCAGGCGTGCGCTTCCGGTGAGTGCGCATTCGACGGAGACAGTGGCAAGCTGCCATGAAACTGTTCAGCTTCTGTCGAGCCCGCCAGCGCGGTAGTAGAAGAGTTGCCGCTCGAAACTACCTGGGCGATCTCGTCGAAATAACCTGTGCCGACGAAGCGCTGGTGCGTGACGGCACGATAGCCGAGTTCCTGCGATGCGAACTCTTCCTGTTGAAGTTTTGAGTACGCCGTCATGCCAGCCTGCGAGTAACCCCGCGCGAGGTGGAACATCGACATATTCAGCGCGTGGAAGCCGGCCAGCGTAACGAACTGGAATTTGTAGCCCATCTTACCCAGCTCCTGCTGGAAGTTCGCGATGGTCACATCGTCGAGCTTTTTCTTCCAGTTGAACGACGGCGAACAGTTGTAGGCCAGCAGTTTTCCAGGGAATTTCGCATGGATCGCGTCAGCAAAATTCTTCGCCTCCGCTAGATCGGGCGTGGACGTTTCGCACCACAGCATATCGGCATAAGGCGCGTAAGCCAGCCCGCGTGCAATCGCCGCATCAATGCCGCCGCGGAACTGATAGAAGCCTTCCGCCGTGCGTTCGCCGTAAATGTATTCCCGGTCGCGCGCGTCCGCGTCGGAAAGCAAAAGACCGGCGGAGTTGGCGTCAGTGCGCGCGATAAGAATAGTCGACACGCCGCAGACGTCGGCCGCAAGCCGCGCCGCCACGAGTTTCTCGATGAACTCTCGTGTAGGAACAACAACTTTGCCGCCGAGATGTCCGCATTTCTTTGCGGAAGAAAGCTGGTCTTCGAAGTGAACACCCGCGGCGCCCGCTTCAATCAACGCCTTCATCAATTCGTAAGCGTTCAATGACCGCCAAATCCGGCCTCGGCATCGGCGACGATCGGAGCAAACCAATACGTCCCGGACTTCTTGCCCTCCGCGGATTCGATCTGGTCAGCGCGAAGCAACGCGCGATTGATGCGCTTCACCAGATTCGGCGCGGAATCGCAAGGATAGAGACTCTGGTCGGGATAGACATCGCCCGCGGTATTGCCGTCAGCAGCCACCTGCCAGCCGCTGCCATAGATCGCTTTCAGACCAGCCTGCACCATTTCAATGGCCTGATTGCCGGTGATGGCCCCGAGGGCCGGAACATAGGCGTCGGTGTGCATAAGATTCCACAGCCGGTCCGCTCCGAGCCGCGCCAGCGTGTATTCAATCTGGATCGAACCGCGCAGCCGCAAAACATCCGAATACGAGTAGGGACGCGTGATGCCGGACCAGCGGGGATCGGTGGTCCACTGGGAAAGCGCGTTGCGCTTGTTGCCGTTACCGTTGACCCCGTTCGTTCCGTTGGACGACATTGGATGTTCCTTACCTTTCTGTTCTCTCGCGACTGCCAATTGAAAGACTAAACAAATTTTCCGGGTCACGGGTGAAGCAAGGCCCGCTTCCACTTAAATCAAAAACTACAAATCAAATCAATCACGAACTAACAACTGAAAACTGAAAACTGAAAACTGAAAACTGAAAACTGAAAACTGAAAACTGAAAACTGAAAACTGAAAACTGAAAACTCTTCTCACGCCGGATTGAACTCCTCACGCCGAATCATTTCCTCGCTGACGCTGCGCGCCTCCCGAAGCGTCGCGGCCATCTGCGGATCGCTATTCTTTGGCGTTTCGCTCAGCAGGCGGTCGAATTCCTCGTTAAACAGATCACGGATAAGTTCGGGTGTGTGGCGAACGGGCATGCCACTGTCATCGAGAATTTCAACTTGGCCGGAGTGCTTCAAGCGCTGCGCGATCATCAACCGGTAAATGCGATCCGTTGCGAGATCTTCCATGTAGCCATCGAGGAGACTCGCGCCCTTGCCGTTGAGAACGCCGTTACGATAGCGAATGACCGTTCGAACCGCCGCGCGCGTTCCCGCCAGCGTGCGTTTGCCGACTACCGTTGGCAGCGGGCGAAGATCGGGACGCGCATTGGCGTTTGTCGGCCGCGCCTGAAGCTGGTTCGGAGCAGGGAACTGGCCGACAGCGATTTCGTTCTGATCGGGATGTCCAGTCCACGCGCCGTCCATCAACGAGTTGGCTTCGTTCTTCTTGTCTTCGGCGAGGGCCTTCAACGCGCGCGCGTTCAGTCCCGCATCTTCGCGGCTGGGAAAGAGTGCGGTCATGCCTCCAATAGCGAGCATGCCGTGTTTGTGGCAAATCTCGGGAATGAGGTTGCGCAAGTTCTGGAAGAAAGCCACATTGTGCGGAATGGTGTTGCGATCGGGGAGTACCCACTCCGGTTTCTCAAGATTGAAATGAATCAAACTGGCCATGTAGTCCCAACGGCCGAGATTGAGCCCCACGATGTGGTCGCGAAGATTCCAGGCAAACTCTTCCATCTGAAATGCCAGCGGATGCGATTCGACCAGCGCCATGCACTTGATGGCATTCGTTGGCAGGCCCTTGAGCCGGGCAATTATCTGGAAAAGATCGCGCCACCAGAGCGCCTCGTCGGCGGATTCGGACTTGGGAATGTACACACAAAGTGGATGCTTCAGCGCGCTGAGGTCCACCTGATAAGCCACCATCGCGACGTCAAACAGCGAAGCCGGAAGCAATTCCCCGGGCAGAACACCAGCCTGATGAATGTGCAGGCCGCGGGGCCGCGTGAAAATAACCGTTGCACTGGAATTGATGCCCACTGTTTTGTTGCGCTTGCGGTCAAAGTACGTGAGCCGGCCGGTGAGCGCTTCCAGAATATTCTTAATCGCTTGCGAATTGTGCTCCCAGGCGTTGGCAGTGGAGTCTTCCAAATCGAGCATGACGCCCGGAGCGCCGGAATTCAGCATTTTCACGACAAGGTCTGCGTCATCCGCAGGGCCGGTCATCTGGTTCCGCTGATCCGCGCACCAGGCGGGAAGCTCAATGCGCCAGGAATTTGTGGTGGCGACCGAGGGCGGCAGGTAATCGGGAACCTTGCCCGCGTGGGCTTCGGCCAGGGCGTAATCGCGGCGCGCGATCAATGCGCGCTGCCGCAGCGTGAGCGCGGCATGCAGCGGCGCGAGAAATTCGAGAAAACCCGCAGGCAGATCGCGTGCCGGGTCGAACTCCGTAGGAGCGGAATTGACCTCCACGACGCGATTCGAAAAGGGCAGGGGAGCGAGCTCCGGATTCGGCTTGGTGGTAGCGGTAGCCATGGTCGAGGTCAGTCCTTTCCGGTACGAATTCGAACGGAAGCTGGCCGGCGAACTAGAAGGGCAATTCGAAGGCCAACCGGCAGCCACGAGCAAACTCTAAGGTCCATTCGCTCAAGGAGATAGGAGGGCCTCGGGAGAGCGCCAAAGATTCCGTGGGAAAACGCGGACAAAGAGTGGAGAAAATTGCGCACCATCGGCGAGTTCGTTCCTTCCCGACTCTCCTTGTTCAATATATCGAGCATACGTTCAACTCTCTTTCTCTTCTACCTGAGCGACGCCGCGGCCACAAGATGATGTTCAATATCCTGAACAATTATTCTATACTTGGGCGATAACTATTTCTTATGGGAGGCGGCCATGGCAGCTGCGGATACCAGTCCCGCGAAAGCGGTGGAACGGGCGCTGAATATTCTGGAGGCCGCCGCGCAACGCCGCGAGGGACTGACCAACGCGGAAATCAGTCGCAAGCTCGGAATACCGAAAAGCTCCGCGAGTTACATCCTGCGGACCCTGGAAAAACGGAGCTACTTGCGGCGTGAAGCGGAAACCGGACGGTATCGGCTGGGCTTGAAGATTTTAAGTCTCGGCGGCGACGCGCAGGCAAACCTGGATATCGCCGACGTAGCGCTGCCGTTTATGAGGTCGCTGGTGGAGAGAATTCATCTGACGGTGCACCTGGCGGTCTTGGACCAGGGCGAAGCGGTTTACATTGAGAAAGTGGAGGCGCCCGGATTTTTCAAGGTGAATACGTGGGTGGGTCGGCGGATGTTTTTGCATTCCACGAGCGTCGGGAAATGTTTACTGGCCTGGCTGCCGAAGCATGAGGTGGAAACAATTGCGAAGCAGCAAGGTCTGAAGAAGAGGACGCCCGAGACCATCACCAGCATGCCAAAGCTGCTTGCGGACCTGGAGCACGTGAAGCAGTCGGGATACGCGGTAGATGACGAGGAAAACAGTTTGGGTGCGCGGTGCCTGGGCGCACCCATCTTCGACGCCGTGGGAAATGTAACGGCCGCGCTCGGCGCCAGCGGGACTTTGACGCAAACGGATGACGCCAATATGCCGCGGATCATCGAGGCACTGAAGGAAACGGCGCGGCGGATATCGCGGCAACTGCAGAAAAGCGGCGCAACGGGAACCGCCTAGTAAACGGCCCCGCGCGCGCAAAGGATTACTTGGCCTAGCCCGCGACGACCAAATTGTTCTTTACCGAGAAAACGTTGGGAACTTGATTGGCTCGCAGGCCCGCGAGATTCTTGTCGGTTTCGTTGTCGACAACGCCCTCAAGGGTAACGTTGCCGTTTTTGACGATGATGTGAATGGAAGGCACGGCCTGAATGGAGTAACGCGAGAGGCCGGAGTCCCCATAAATGGCACGGTACAGGGCATGGCGGAGCTGGTCATCCATCGGCGAGGGTGGGAGAACCTCGATGTTGTTCACGACCGAAGAGACTCCCTCGATGCTCTTCACGGCGGCCTCGCCGTCGGATTTCAAAACCGGCCGAGTCACTTGGCCGGAGAGAATCACCTTGTCGCCCTCCACCTGGTAGGCGAGGTTGTCGAACACGGAATACCACGGCAACATGACGAGCTGGTGCCGCACTTCCTTGTAGAGTTTTTCCCGATACTTTGCATCGCTGCGTTGTTTTTTCTCATCCTGCGGCCGAGCCGCGGCGGAGTATGGCAACGCCACAATCGGCGCGGCGAGCAGAGCTGCTACAAACAAGGCCCGGAGTTCCATTCTCATGATTTCCTCCTGGACAAGCGTTCGATAACTCTTCCACCAGTTAGATTCAAGACGCAGGGCAAATGGGTGCGCGGTTCCGTGCCGCGGGCAGGTGTTAGCATACTCTCTACAAGGGCTGCAAGCAGTGTGGAATTGTTTCGGAGGGGAAAACCTTGTGAGCGCAACGGCGTTAGGCGGATACGTTTTGAGACGTGGAGAATAGTCTGATGCTGGTCATTGCACATCGCGGGGCATCGGGGAACGCGCCGGAGAATACGCTGGCGGCGTTCAAGAAAGCTGTTGCGCTGGGAGCGGCGTTCATTGAAACGGATTTGCAACTTTCGCGCGATGCGCATTTCGTAGCCATTCACGATGCCACGGTGAATCGGACCACCAACGGGCAGGGAGCCGTGCACGACATGAAGCTGGCGGAATTGCGGCGGCTCGACGCCGGATCGTGGTTCGGGAGCGAGTTCGCCGGAGAACGCATCCCCACGCTGGAAGAGATTCTGGAGTTCTCCAAAAAAAATGATGTGGTGTTCTACCTGGAGATAAAGCCGGGCGGATCGTGGGGCGGGGAGCACGCGCTGGTGGGAGCGCTGCGCGAATCGGGAGAGATACCGCGGACGGTGGTGATTTCTTTTGACCCGGCGATCGTGCTGAGCGTGCGGAAAATCGAGCCAACGCTGATGACCGGGCTCCTGTACGACGGGCAGCTCGAGAATCCGCTGGAGAAGGCCGTCGCCATCGGCGCGCGGCAATTGGTGGTACGCGGAGATCTGGTGACACCAGCGCTGATTGCCGAAGTCCGGAGGAAAGATCTGCAAGTGGTGTGCTGGACGGTGAATCATCCCGCGCACATGCGCATGCTCGCCGCTGCGGGTGTGGACGGAATTATGAGCGATTATCCGGACCGGCTGGTGGCGTCGGTGAAAAAAGAAGCCGAGAGCGTCTCTTAAGAGAGAGAAGCCCAAGTAGCGAAATTCCATTCCAAAAATGGAGAGCGGTCGAGCGTCCATCACGAACCAGCCAGATGAGCCTGGAGAGCGGCGAGTCGAGCGACGGGCAATTGTTCGGCGCGGGCGTCGGGACGCAGATTCAGTGAGGCTAAGGCCTCGCGAACACTATCGGGTTTGGCGAGAGACCGCAGATTATTGACCAAGGTTTTGCGCTTCTGCGAGAAACATAATTTCACAAAATCCAGGAAACGAGATGCGTCGCTGAGGGAGAGCTTTGCGCGTTCGCCGGGCAGGCGGAGCGTGACCAGGGCGGAGGCGACTTCCGGAGGAGGCTCGAATGCGTCCCGAGGAATCTCGAAGACGAATTCGGGGCTCGTGTAGAACTGGGTGACGACGGAAAGATAGCCGTAATCGCGCGTGCCCGGCTGGGCCGCGAGGCGACGCGCGACTTCGGTCTGAATGACGATGTGGATTTCGTCGATGAAGTCGGCAAACGTGAACAGGTGATGAAGGATCGGCGAGGTGATGTAGTAAGGAAGATTGCCGTAGATCCGTAGGCGGCGGCCGGAGGCGATGGCGGCAATGTCGGCTTCAAGAATGTCCCCGGGAACGACCGCGAGATTGGGGAATTGCTTTGCGAGATGGCGAAGGCCCGGCAGGAACGCAGGATCGATTTCGACGGCGTGGACAGGAGTGCCGGCGGCGAGCAGGTGCTGGGTCATCTCGCCGTGTCCAGAACCAATTTCGATCCAGCAATGTTGATCGTCCCGCGGGAGCGGCACGGTGGAATGCGGCGAAACCCGAATGGCGCGCGCAATCTCTTCGCGCCAATGGAGATCGGCGAGGAAGTGTTGGCCGAGGCGTTGGCGTGCCATGGGGGAAACAGTGTAGCAGGCGACCCGGGGAGAGCCGCGAGAGGTAAGGAGGTAACGAGGTAAGGAAGAAAAGACTTGGACGTGCAGTGTGACAGCCGGAACGTCGAAGGGCGGAGCCCCCACCTGAGCCCCCACCCCCTGTTTCTTGTAAGTGTTGCCTCTAAAGGGCTTTACCCCTACCGTAAGTCTTTTTGTTTGCAACACTTGCGGGGAGATCCATAAGTGTTACAGCTAAAGGACTTACGCGGACGAAGTGTTGGCGAGAGAGTAACTGAATGGGATGGGAAAATTCTGAAGGAGTTAGTAAGGACCGCGCGGCGGGCGAGCATGGTTCGCTGGGCACCATCCTTTCCGACAAGGGCCGGAATCTGCGATCCCGACAGGATCGGGATCTTCGATCGCCAAGGCTGCGATAGGCAGGCGGAGGAATCGCGCCGACTTACCCAAGCCATTACAGCATATTGGTACTGTATGTCACGCGTTACTTGTAAGTGGTTTGAATACTGCGGGATAGCCGATCCTCAGCAGCGGCTCAATCCGGAGGAGGGCGCAGTGCCTGACCCGCAAGCCTTGGGAGCAATTGCAGGTTTGGTTGCGCTGCTCGTCGCGGTGATTGCGGGGTGGTGGCACACACGTTCTCTCAAACACAACAGCGCGGGAACGCCTGAGCGGCCGGATTCAAAGCCACAGTCTCCCTGGGCTGGGTGGAGCAAAATAGTGGCATGCCGGGAGGAGATTTATAAGTACTATCACTACCTCTCCCAAATCTTCTGATGTGGCACGGCGCGCGCTACGCGAGAAGCATGTGCGCGAGGCGCTGGCGACCCTGCGCCTGGAAAATTTGGCACCCAGCAAAGAAGTCCTGGCACTTGCCAACGAATATATCGAAGGCCGTCTGGAAGCGAAGCAACTGACGGCCGCGGTTCGGCGGCTCCACAGCGGTTGGTGAACCAGCAAACTAACATCGAGGACGATCCCTACGTTTATCCTGGTACCTCGATTCTCCGCAATCTTGCCGATATTCGTGATGAGGAGCGCCTGGAACGCTTTGAAAGCGACCACTGTTTTGCACGGCTCCTTGAGCTTTACGGAAACCCCGTTTGTCAGGAATTCGTAAGGCGCGTTGTTTGGAGAAAATCGCCGAACTTCTCCCCGACAGGGTCCCGATCGGCCTGTGCCACCCGTCCCAGAGACTTGTCAAGCCGTGGCATTTTTGGCCTTTTCCCTCGCGCCTTGGGATTGCCCCGGCCACTTGGCCAGCAACACTACGTTGCCGGTGACCGGCGAAATGTGGATGTAAAAGACGTTTTTGGCATTTTCTACTTCATAGAAATTCTCGCGGCTCGGGTCGCGGCGCGCCCGGGCGCCCGCGGTTAGCAAATTCCGAAGCTCATCAACGACCTTCGCGATGTAACCCCTAGGATTTTCGACCTTTGTTTGTTTCTTCACTCGGAGCACCATCCTACGTCAATTCCTGGCATTCCCGCGACGCCGACGTGATGAGACGTGTCGGCCCGCGGAAAGTCCACGGAGATAAGTTGCGGCTGGATAGGACTGGGTAGGCTGCCCCGAGCGAGCAAGGGACATGCCGGACTGCGGCAAGGACACACATCTTACTACGGTCCCGCTTAATTAGCAAAGAAACGGGAGACTGAACTGAGACTGAACGGGAGAAGCGAGCAGTGAACGACAAGTAAGGAGGGATTAACTGTGGTGGCGGCCACAAGTCGAAGAGTGGGCCGAGCTTCCTGAGACCCTAGACCGAATGCCAGACGATTGGTTTGTTCCCCGGCTTGCAGGAAAGGAAAAAGACTCGTTCTAAGCGAGTCGCCGGCCGCGCGGACCCCTACTGCGGACTCCTACTACTGAAGGACAAATTGAACTTCGGGATAGAGTTGAGACGGCTTGTTCAGCAAGGCGATAGGTGCGTCCTTCAGATATACGTCGAAGAACGTGCGCACATACTCGGCAGTGATCGCGAGTCCGCGGCGCCCGTCCAGGCCGCCGAATCCAAATATGCGCAGCAGCCCGATGACGTAATGGCTCTTCAGTAGCATCTGGTCACTGAAGCTAAAGTGATTTGCCCGGCGAATCGTTATGAGCAGCCGTCCGCTCGGAAGGCGGCCGTAAATGGATTGGATGTCCGCAAGGATCTGCCTGCTAGCCGGATCTGACAGTTCACGACTATGGTCGCTGAAGATAAACATGAAAGGCTGTTTGAGGCCCTCCTGAACGACGCTGCCGAACGGAGCGCCATCCATATCAATCCCCGCCTTGCACCGGGGATCGTCATGACAGAATTGCAACGCCGTTGCCCCGCCGAACGAATGCCCAAACATGCCGAGCCGCTGCATATCCAGCCGGCCCGTAAACTTGTCAGATGGATCAGCGGCGTTCAGGTGCCCTAATTGGGTCACAACAAACGCCGTATCGCTGGTCCACATGGGCAGAAGTCTGTTGATCAGGCGATTCGCCTGGTCCGCTTGCAGATTCTCGGGATCGTTCGTTGGAGGTCTGATGACGACGCGGTTGTCCGGAAGGACGACGACGAAGGTCCTGTAAGGCGCGTCGAAGCCCACGACGATGTAGCCGTGACTTGCCAGATCCTCAGTGAGTGTCGTGTAGTCTGTGGTCAAGGCTCCGCCACCAGCGCGCATGATCACGACTGGATAGGAGTGCCGCTCCGGCGAGACTTCCGGATCGGATGTGCTATGGGCCCGAACCAGCGACAAATCTCGCGTAAAGAATTGACTCATCAGGACGCCTGAGTGCTGTGCGAGGGCTGACCGCCACGGCGCGGGCAGATACTCCACCGGTGCGCCGGATGTCGCAGCCGCCGACGGGTACCAGATCCAAACCACTACCTCCCGCTTCGCTCCTGAAGAGGGTGCCAATTCGTCCGTCCGCGCGTTGTTGACCCACGCGTACGTCGCCCGCCCAACGGCAAAGTGGCCTGCGGGCGCCGGCAACGTGACTTCTGTTTTGTGCTCCCGCCAGAGTAAAGCGAGCAGCATCGTCAGTCCGACGACAGCGAAGATGGCCAGTGCCGCGAGGCCCTTGATGAGGCGCTTGGCAAAGGCGGGAAACTTTCGGCGCGGATTTGGGGAGTCGGATAGAGTGCGCGGCTGGGACATGGGCGCTATTCTATGAAAAGTACTTTTGGCTGTAAAGCAAATAATTATGGCGCCTTGCCAGCACTACCAGAAAGAATATTGAGAGCTATGTCGCGCAAAGGCCATAGCCGCTGGACGGCCAAGGGGCGGGCTCGCGCACGCGTTTTTGCCGCTCTCGCCGACAAGACGCGGCTATCGCTGGTTGCGAAGCTCTGTGGCGGGCAGCCTTATTCGATCTCTCAGCTAACGGAGGGTTCGAAGCTGACCCGGCAGGCGATCACCAAGCATCTTCGAGTGCTGGAGAGTGCAGGAATTGTGCACAGCGTCCGTACGGGCCGCGAGAGCCGATTCGAATTCGATCCGGAGCCGATGGAACGAATTAAGGAGTACTTCGATTTCGTTTCCAAGCAGCGGGATCAGGCGCTGTCGAGGCTAAAGTCGTTCGTCGAAAATTGAGCGCCTGGAGTCAGATAGGGTCTTTGTGGCGCACTCGAAGCGAATTTTCATTTCCCAGAAAAAGGGCAGGGCGATTCTTCGCCTCGGAGATGTTAGTGTTGCGTTCTTTTCTGGAGTGATGCTAAAATGCATCACATGAGAAAAGCAACGGTGCGTGACCTGCGCTACCGGTTTTCCGTGGTGGAAGACCTGTTGGGCGAAGGCGAAGAGGTGCAAATTACCAAACGCAAGCGCATCATCGCGCGATTGCTGCCCGTTCAGCCTTCGGCGCCAGCAAGGCGGCCTGATTTTCTGGCGCGGCTGAAAAAGCTGTACCGCGGAAAGCCGCTGAAAGTGACTGCTGCCGAGCTCTTTTCCGCGGAGCGGGGCCGCTATTGAGCGCGTATGCGGATACGAGTTTTCTGGCATCACTGTACGTTCTGGACGGCAACTCGGCCCTGGCCGCTGCCCGGATGAAGCGCGCCAAACTTCCCCTGCTGATTACCCCGTTTGACGAACTCGAGCTCACCAACGCCGTCGCTCTGCGGCTTTTCCGGAAAGAGCTTTCTGCCTCTCAAGTGAAGGCCGCGCACGCGCTGATCCGAAAGGACCTGGAAGACGGCGTTCTAATGGTCAACGCATTACCCGCGAGCGCCTTCGAACGGGCGAAGCAGATCGCGCGAAGGCAAACGCCTCGTTTGGGTACCCGAACACTCGACGTACTTCACGTGGCCTCCGCACTCGCCCTGCAAGCGGACACCTTCCACACCTTCGACACGCGGCAAGCGAAACTGGCCGCGGCCGAAGGGCTGCTTGTTCGTTGATCCAGGGCCGTTGAACCACGAGTCCATTTGAAAGTAGGCGCGGTGGCGCACGTATGGCGCTTATCCAGAATGAAAAAAGCGTTGTCGGAATGCGCTCTCAGGACTTCAGCCACTGGTCGCGGCGTTCGAGGACGAAGGAATCGTCGTTTAGATGGGGATAGGCGGCGTAGATGCGATCGATCTCTTCTCGTTGTCCAGGGCTGAGGGTTTCGTGGGGATCCAAGCACCAGATACCTTCCAGGAGGCCTTGCCGCCGCAAGACCTCATGCAGTCCCGCGATGCAACCGGCGAAATTGTTCGGCACGTCGAAAAAGGCCGCGTTGGTATCTGTGATTTCGGCGCTTCTTCGGAGCAAATCTTTCGAAACGCCTCCCGCTTCGTGCGCAACGGCATGGCACTCCTGTAAGAGATCCATGGCGCGGCGAGTCCATACCGCCCAGTGGCCCAAAAGGCCGCCTACAATGCGGTATTCCCGCGCGCGTCCGTTGACCTGGAAAACATAGGGCGTGAGAAGGTCGATGGCGATATTGTCATCATTGCCGGTGTAGAGCGCGATGTCTCGCCCGGATTCGGCGACGGCGCGGACGACATCCAGCGTCTGGTAACGGTTGAATGGCGCAATCTTGATGGCGACAACATTTTCAATCTCGGCGAACTCGCGCCAGAATTTGTAGGAAAGTACGCGGCCGCCCACGGCCGGCTGCAAGTAAAAACCAACGAGCGGTATGACTTCCGCCACTTTTCGGCAGTGAGCTATGAGGGTCGCGTCCTCCGCAACTTTCATGGCGGCCAAGCTCAACAGGCCCGCGCTGTATCCCAAACTCGCGAGCAACTCCGCTTCCGCGACGGCTTGCGATGTCGCTCCGCAGATGCCTCCGATGCGGATTAACGGCTCTGCGCGACCGCGATCGGCGCAGTCCATTTCTTCCGCCGCCAATTTTAGGACGGGTGCGAAAAGCCCGATGCGTGAGTCTCTGATCGCAAACTGCGTGGTATGAACGCCCACGGCTAGGCCGCCTGCGCCAGCGGCGATGTAATAACGCGTGAGGGCTCTTTGGCGCCGCTCGTCCAGCCGCCGGTCTGCCGTGAGTGCTAATGGATGCGCCGGGATCACGGCGCCTCGCGCCAAGACGCGCCGAATCGTTGGATCCAGTTGCCGTGCCATAGGAATTGGTCTTCGCTCTCCGCTGCTGGTTCTTTCTAAAAGCGTCCCGCGCGTTCCTCAAAATGTGTGGGTTTTGCCAATGTCACTCCGCCCCGGCTAATCCAGTCCGCGATCCAGGCGATCAGCTGATTGGCGTCGACACGGGGATGGCCGAAGAGCTCGTACGATTTTTTTGCGTCGCTCAAGAGAGCGTCGGCCGATTCCTGTCCTTCAAGGCGCACGGGCTTATGCAAGCGTTCACCAAATTGCTCGGCGACGCGGCGCACACTCAGCAACTCCGGTCCGGCAATGTTGATCACGAAGGGAGGCACTGACGCGATGCCAAGAGCTTGCAGGCTCATGGCAGAGGCATCTCCCTGCCAGATGGCATTCAAATAGCCCATGGAGAGCGAAACCGGCTGTCCAGCGTAAACGCGCTGCGCAATGTCCACCAGCACGCGGAGAGCGATTTTGGGTCCAGCAAGTCACAGCGCAGCGTCTCCACACCCCACAGTTGCAACTGCGACTCCAACTTGGAGGATGAGAAGCGGGAGACGCCGATCACACGCCGCGAAACTCCCGCGATGTCCGATGCTCTTTTCGCCATGCAGGCGAGAGTCGGCCCCATCTTCCCGCCCACGCCCAAGATGACAATGTCGCCATCGAGGGCACCGAGCGTGGGAATGACGGCTTCCGTCGGCTCGCTGAGAAGTTCATCCAGCTCTTCGATATCGCGGACGGAGGTCTTCTGGCGTGATGTTGCCATTCGTTGCTCTCAATTCATTCGAAGCAGCGGCGATTGGATGCCTATAAAATCGGCGAGTGCGATTGTACTCGAATCGCCGAGGCATGGCTTCCGTCTTTGTCTGCGTCTTTTCAGACTTTTTTCTAGAGTCCAGATTTGTCCGGAGACCATTCGAATGGGTTTACAATCTCCCCCGGGGAATTCGGCAGCCATGCGCTTGCGCATCATGACGATGGCGGACATCCCGGCGGGAATGCGGCTGAAGGAGATCGCGGGCTGGAATCAGACCGCGGCAGACTGGAAAAGGTTTCTCGAAGCCAGCCCGGGAGGTTGCTTCGCCGCGGAAGAAGACGGGAGGGTATGCGGCACGGCAACGACGATCTCGTTTGAAAATCGATTCGCATGGGTCGGGATGGTGCTGGTGGACCCGGAATACCGCAGTCGAGGTATCGGAACCCGGCTTCTTGAAAGAGCGATCGAACACCTCGATGATTTGAGAATTCCCGCCATCAAGCTCGACGCGACACCGCGGGGAAAACCGCTCTACGAAAAGTTAAAATTCGTGTCCGAATACGAGATCGAACGATGGACTCTGCGAAGATCTTCCTCCAAGGTGGCGAATGCGTCCGGTTCCGGTGCGTGCGATTCATTATCTCCGGGACTCTTGGAATCGATTTGCAAAGCGGATCAAGAAATTTTTGGCGCAGACCGCAGTTTGCTGCTTAGGTCTCTCCATGAGGATGCGCCCGAATTCACGGCGGGGATTTGGAATGCAGGCGTGATCGAGGGTTACGCATTCGGGCGGCGTGGCTCTTTCGCGGATCATCTCGGTCCCTGGACGGCGAGAGACGCAGGCACAGCTCGCCAGCTACTCGAAACATTCCTCGCGCACTCTTCGCGTGAGTTCGTGTTGGTGGATTATTTGAAATCAAACGCCATCGCTGGCGGCCTGCTGAGGTCCTTCGGGTTCAGCTATTCGCGCGTGCTCACTCGAATGTACCGGAGATCGAATGAGCACCCGGGACGACCCGAACTCCTTTGTGCGATTCTAGGCCCGGAATTCGGCTGACAATGTTTGGCCACCGGATGCGCAATTTCCTTCTTCTTTTCAGACGTAGATTTCGGTTTTTGGGGAGACACGGGGCTCATTCATGGCGGACCATCGATCAACGCGCATCTTTTATGGCTGGTGGATTGTTGTTGCGGCGTTCCTGAATCTCTTCTTCGCCGTCGGAATCATTTTTTATGGATTCCCGGTTTTTTATCCCGCGTTTGTGGAGTCCCTCGGTTTCACCCGTGCGCAAGTCACGCAGGGCTTCCTCCTCGGATTTCTTGTGGCGGGCCTGCCGTTTGGCTTGCTGGCGGGAGCGGTGATTGACCGGATAGGCGCGAGATGGGTCATTCTCTCGGGAGCCGGACTCGTCGGCATTTCCCTAGTGCTCATGGGGTCCATGACCAGGCTGTGGCATTACGAACTGCTCTGCATCCTGGAGGTTGTGGGCTACGTGCTGGCGGGGCCAATCGCCAATCAAGTCCTCGTGGCCCGATGGTTCCAAGTGCGACGTGGCCGGGCGATGGGTTACGCGTATCTCGGGTTAGGGCTAGGCGGAGTCGTTTCGCCGCTGCTGGTGCATTTTTTGACGCGAAGCTTCGGTTGGCGCCATGCCCTTGAGATCGTGGGCCTGCTGATATTGATCGTGTTGTTTCCGGTGGGGATCTGGATCACGCGCTCCACCCCTGCGGAAATGGGGCTTCTGCCGGATGGTGCGATAAGCAGCGCTTTGCAGGAAGAAAAGAACAGCGCCACGGTTTCGCCCTCGAGCGGAGTCGGGGCTGCGGTTCGCACGGCGAATTTCTGGCTTATCCTGGCGGGGTCCACGCTGGTGATGGGCGCCATAGGCGCGGTGACTCAACACTTCATCCTCTTCCTCAAAGATCAGGGCTACTCGGCAACCACCGCCTCTCGATACTTTACAGCCCTGCTTGCGGTAGGCCTCGGCGGCCGCGTACTGGCGGGCTATCTGGCGGACCGCTTCCGGAAGAAGAACACCATGGCGTTGTTCTACGCATTGCTCAGCGCGTCGCTCCTCTTACTCGGTATGGCCCATCAGCCTGTTGCCGCCGGGACCTTCGCGCTGATATTTGGCTTCTCCATGGGCGCGGACTATATGCTGATTCCCCTCCTCACGGCGGAGTGCTTCGGGACCGCGTCGCTCGGCAAACTGCTGGCACTGATCATCATGGGATACTCGCTCGGTCAGTGGGGAGCGCCGTGGATTGCGGGAAGAATCTTCGATTCGCAGCACAGTTATGAATTAGCATGGAAAATCATGGCCGCGGCGGGTTTGTTCGGAGCCGCCGCCATTTACGCCGTCTCGGACCGGCGTAACACAAAGCACGTCTGACCGGGAAAAAAAGCTTGCAGCTCGACGACAACCAAGCCCCACGCCTTGACGGCGTTGGTAGCGTCAGATAGCGTAAAATGATTGCGTGGTTCCTTTTGAGCCGCTGGTGAGAACACCGTGAGAATTCTGTTCGTGGCATCGGAGGGGCTGCCGTTTTCAAAGACGGGCGGCCTGGCGGACGTCGTGGAGGCGCTGCCGAAGGCGCTGGTGGTGCAGGGCCATGAAGTGGCGGTGGTGTTGCCGCGGTACCGCGGGACGAAGGCCACTGCAGTGGTGATGCCGAGCCTGACGATTCCGATGCGCGGGACACGGCTGCGCTTTCCGGCGATAGCCGATGGCACGCAACTGAATGGCGTGCGTTACTACTTTGTGGATGACGCGGAGTATTTCGATCGTGACGGATTGTATGACGGCGGCAG
>WNEZ01003975.1_pt1 | contig 16416 bp, 13 predicted proteins | sample 5400521 | NCBI WGS metagenome assembly WNEZ01 (sample SAMN13153339, study PRJNA577476) | soil metagenome | isolation source: 120 cm saprolite under Douglas fir tree site 2 hole 1 replicate 1 | place: USA:California | collected 2015-04-18
CCACGTGCGCAACTTTATTCACCTTGTCCCGGCTGATTCTCACAACACCGCCTTGTACTTACGTGTCAGTTCGCTTTTCACTTTGCGAAACATCTCCTGGTAGTTGGCGCCGGTACGGTGCATTTCCTCGGAATATGCTTCCAGAATGACCCGCACCTCGTCATTGATGCGGTCTTCCAGCGACAGCTCCTCCAGCATCGAGGCATGCACCTTCTCGGTGACCGCAGGTACGCTCTTGGTCTCGATGTGCCCGCCAGCAATCAGCTTTTTGGTGACTTCGCGGGCCAAGTAGCCCACATATTCTTTGGAAAGAAGCATAGCGCGGATCGAAGTGGTTTGTGAAACAGGTAGTGTAGCACAGGAAGCATTCAGCACTCAGCCGTCAGCATTCAGCCAAGCGTGGGCGTGGTGGGCTGAACGGTTCCAGCAGGTCCCTACGTGGACGCCGAACCTCACCGTGACCACTCCTCGCTGAATGCTGAGTGCTGACTGCTGATTTTTCCCCCTGTTCAGGCATACAATGCAGAAATAACCGAGCCCCTTATGCCTCCGTTGCCCGACAATCTCGCTGGCCTCAAAGACGACATGGTCGCCTTCATCGAAGGTCACGGCATGCGCCGCTTTCACGGTTACGTCGACTACGAAGAAGTCCAGAGCGTGATCTGGAAGACCGAGGACAATCCCGATAGCTGGAAGGACTTCGTGGAACTGGCCAAGGCCGCGGCCGCCCCCTTCCTGACCATGGACTCCTGGACGCTGCGCCGCGAAGAGCTCGATCAAATGGTCGAGCGTTTGGGCAACCTCGAGTTCACCAGCGACGAAGACGTGGAAGAGGCGCGTTGGCTGCGGACCTACGTGGGCAAGACTGGGTTTGTGCAGCTGGGCTTCGCCCACCAGGGCATCATGATGGTCTACGAAGCCTCCACTGAGTGGTACGACCACTATCAGCGACTGCTGGAATTGTCCGAAGACTTCGGCGGCATACCTATCGACGAACCGGGCCCAGACGACGACATCTGAACGCGACATTGTAGTGACGGGTTGCTTCGCGTCCTTCGCGGTTAAAAGCTCGGCAGTCAGACATCGCTATAATCGATTTTCCCGAGAGCTGAGATTTTCCTTCCCCCATGCGCTGGGTTGCAAAAAACGCCGACGCGGCTGCAGCGGAAACTCTCGCTGCGGAATTGAGTATTCAGCCCTCCCTCGGCCTGAAAAATCCTAAACTCGCCACCACTGTCGCCCGTCTCTTGCTGATGCGAGGAATCAGTGGAGCCGAAGCGGCGGAGCATTTCCTCGCGCCCTCCCTCTCTCATTTGCATTCGCCTTACCTGATGACTGGCATGAGGCCGGCCATCGACCGCATCGAAGCCGCCATCGAGAACAAAGAGTCCGTCCTGATCTACGGCGACTACGACGTGGACGGTACGACCGCAATCGTAATCCTCAAGACCGCGATCGAATTGTGCGGGGGCGCCGCCGAATTTCACGTTCCGCACCGCATCCGCGACGGCTACGACATGCGGGACGACGTGATCGAGCGCGCCGCGGCTGCCGGCATCAAGCTGATCATCAGCGTGGACATGGGCATCCGCGCCTTTGCTCCTGCGGAGACGGCACGAAGGCTGGGTGTCGACTTGATCGTCACCGACCATCACCTTCCTGGCCCGCAAGGCATTCCGTCCGCGCTGGCCGTGGTCAATCCCAATCAGCCAGGCTGCATGTATCCGTGCAAAGCCCTGTGCGGCGCGGGTGTCGCCTTCAAAGTCGCCCAGGCACTGATCGAGCGCCGCATCCCGGAGAACGATCGAGCGCGCCTGCTGCGGTCGTTTATGAAAATGGTGGCCATCGCGACCATCGCCGACGCTGTGCCGCTCACCGGAGAGAACCGTGTCTTCGCAAAGCTGGGATTGGAAGGCTTGCGCTCGCCGGTCAATCCCGGACTCAAGGCACTGCTGGAAGTCGCGCAGCTCAGCGGTCGAGCTCTTACTTCCGGGGAAGTTGGGTTTCGCATCGCTCCGCGCATTAATGCAGCCGGCCGCATGGATGTGGCTCGCGACGTGATCGAACTCTTCAGCGTGAAGGACCCAGTACGGGCTCGCGAGCTCGCCAACCGGCTCGACCGGCTCAACGGTGACCGTCAAGAGGAAGAACGCCGCATCCTGCAATCGATCACTTCGCGCTTCGAAGAAGAGCCGGCGTTGCACGACGCTTTCTGCATCGTGATCGATGGCGAGGGCTGGCACCGTGGTGTGATCGGCATTACCGCCACACGGATCGTGGAGCGCTATGGACGCCCCGCGCTGGTGATTTCGCGCGACAGCGAACAAGCTCACGGCTCGGGCCGGTCAATTTCTGCATTCCATCTCCTGAACGCACTGGAATCCTGCGCCGGACTGTTCACCCGCTTCGGCGGACACTCCCATGCCGTCGGCTTCTCCCTGCCCGCCGCGCGCGTGCCAGAGTTGCGGGCCCATCTCGATGCCTATGCTCGCGCTCGCCTGACCCTGGCCGACTTCGAGTCCACTCTTGCTTTCGATGCCGAACTGGCGCTTGACCATGTGACTCCCGAACTCTTTCAGGCCGTGCAACGCCTGCAACCTTTCGGCGTCGGGAATCCCCAACCCCTCTTCGTAGCCCGCGCCGTTCGCCTCATGGCTCCTCCCCGAGTGCTCAAGGAAAAACACGTGAAGCTGAAGCTGGCCGACACTGACAACCGGGAACAAACAACTGGGAACTGGCGAAACGCGATCACTTTCGACGCTCTCGGTTGGAACCTGGCAGAGCGTTGCCAGCAGGCCACTCTGCTCCTCGGCGACCATCTCGATATCGCTTTCACGATCGACAACAACGACCATCCCGACTACGGCGGGCTGGAACTGTCAATCCGGGATTTCAAAACCCAAGCGAAAGAGACTGAGGCGAAGGCGAAGGATGAAGGCGCGTCCCTTCAGTCAGAAAACCGCAAAGGCCTTTCGGTGGCGTCACCATAGGTGGTAGTAACCGTCGTGCCGCGCCATCTCCACTTTGATTCCAAACAAGCCTTCCAAACGCTCCGGCTGAAGCATCTGATCTTTGGGTCCCTCTGCGACGATTCGTCCATTCGACATCAGAAGCACGCGCTCGATTTCCGGAATTACGTCGGAAAGGTCATGCGTAACCAGAATGATCCCGATACCTGCTCTGGCCAGCGAACTCATGGTTTGACGCAAGCTCTGCCGGGCGAACACGTCGAGCGAGTTGCTGGGCTCATCAAACAACAGCGCCCGCGGTTTGTGAACCAGGGCGCGGGCAATGAGGACACGGCGCGCTTCCCCCGACGACATTTCCGCGACCGGGCGTTCCGCCAGGTGCGATATCTGCAATTGCGCCAGAGCGGCGTCCGCCAGTTCCCGGTGCCTGGGGTCGACAGTATGATGCGGAAAGATGCGGGTGCTGCTGAAAAAGCCGGAGAGGACGACGTCGCGCCCGCAAGCCTCGCCGGTGCATCTGGACATGAGATCGTTTGAGACAATGCCCAGCAGCGAACGCAGCTCGAAAACATCCCAGCGTTCCTGCCCCAGAATGGTCATCGAAGAGCCTTGCAGTGCTACGGGATAGCATTCGCGCGTAATCGTCTTAATCAGAGTCGATTTACCACAGCCATTCGGTCCGAGAATCGCCACATGTTCGTCACCCCTGACACGTAGACTGAAATTCTCCAGAACAACTTTCTGCCCGCGCATCACGGTGACATTCTGCAAGTCCAATAAAGCAGGCCCGTCCATATTCATCGTGCTCTGAGTTTAGACGATGGGGGGAGGCTGTCCATCGCTGAGGTTGTCAGCCGGTCATAATTTCTGAGAACGAAATACTGGGAACGGAGAGCTGCCTTTAGATAAGTGACCTGTGGCTCATACTCTGCCAACAGAACGCGCTCAAGGAAGTCCCAGCGAAAATCGGAATTGAGGTTCAGCAGAGCGCACAGGGTTTTACTGTCTCCCGCTCCGAGCAAGGGCACACGCTATTCAAAATTCAGGCCAGCAAGGCGGTGAAATTCAAGCAGGGTGACCGCGCCGAATTGCACGATGTCACGATCACTCTTTATGGCCGCGACTCCAGCCGCTTCGACCAGATCTACGGCGCGGATTTTGAATATGATCCCCATTCCGGCGATGTCATAAGCAAAGGTGAAGTCCAGATGGATCTCGAGGCCAACCCCGGCGGTCTGACTCATCCCGATCAGGCCCCTCCCAAAGAACTGAAGAATCCCGTCCACCTCACCACCACCAACCTGCTCGTTAACCAGAAGACAGGGAACGCCTCTACTCAGGAGAAAGTAGAGTTCAGTATTCCCCAGGCCAACGGATCGGCGATGGGGCTCAGCTACGTGGCCAACACGGCGGTACTTACGCTGCAGTCGCAAGTCGCCGTCGCTTTCCACGGTTCCACTCCCGCGACGCTGACTGCGGTGGGCGCTGCGATCAGCAAGAATCCGCGTGTGGTTGTTCTGGATCTTCCCCGGATCCAAAACGCTTCCCGGCGCGCCTCCGCGGATAAAGGCACGCTCTTTCTGCGTCCCGACAACACGTTGGATCGCATTCTCGCCAGCGGCAACGTTCATGTGGAGTCCCAGGGTGTAAGTTCCGCGAAAGTCCAGGCTAATCAGCTGGAGTTGCTGATGGCGGAGGGGCAGGACACACTGCGCAACGCCACCTTTTCCGGAGACGTCCGGATGGAAAATTCGGGCACCCAGCCCATGCAAGGGAACGCCGGCCGGGTCGTCCTGAACTTTACCGGAAACAATGTGCTTGCCGCCGTGCACACTCAGGAAAACGTCAAGCTGGTGCAGCACCAGCAGCCTGCGAAAGCTTCCTCCAGTGGCTCGAACTCGGAAGCCCAAGACGTCGAAGTCACTGCGTCGGTTATCGACTTCCTGCTCGCTGGCGGCCGTCGTCTCCGTCGCGCCGAGACTTCCGGAGCAGCGCAGATTGCCATGCGTCCAACCACGCCGGCGACCGGGCAAACGCTGATTACGGCAGACAAGTTCCAGGCTCGCTTCGACGACCTGGGACAATTAGCCTCAGTCCACGGCGCGCCGGAGGCTCGCATCGTGTCGCAATCCCCCGGCCAGCCCGACCGAGTTAGTACCAGTACGACGCTGGACGCATCGTTCCATCCCGGCAGTGGTATCGATTCCGTCGTGCAGCAGGGAAGTGTTGCCTACAAGGACGGTGAACGCAAGGCCTGGGGCGGCCGCGCCACCTACACGCCAGCCGACCAGATGCTCGTTCTCGCCGCGTCCCCGAGGATTGTCGATGGCGGCATGACCACCACCGCGCGCACCATGCGCATGGACCGTACTACCGGCGACGCCTTCGCCGAAGGCGACGTCAAGAGCACCTACAGCGACTTGAAAGCGCAACCCAACGGCGCGCTTCTAGCTTCTTCCAACCCAATCCACGTCACCGCCCGATCCATGACGGCACATAGCAGTCCGGCCCTCGCTCTGTACAGCGGCGATGCTCGCCTCTGGCAGGACGCCAACGTCATCGAGGCTCCTTCGATCGAGTTCGACCGCAATCGCCGTTCAGTGGTCGCTCGCGGATTGCCCTCCCAATCCGTCTCCACCGTGTTGGTTCAAACTGAGAAGAGTGGAAAAGTTACGCCGGTAAAGATCACTTCCGCCAGGCTCAGCTACACTGACAGCGAGCGCAAGGCCCACTTTGAAGATGGAGTGCAGGCCAAAGGAGCGGATCTGACAATCGTCGCACGTGACATGGATGTATTCCTGCAGCCACGGGATCAAAGCACACCAAATCACCTGGTTGCAGGAACCGGCGCAGGAACGGGAAAGATAGATCACATCGTCGCCAAGGACCATGTGGTCATCACCCAGCCGGGCAGAAAAGCGACCGGCGATCAGCTGGTTTACACCTCGTCCGACGATAAATTTGTTCTGACCGGCGGACCGCCCAGCATTTTTGATGCCGAACATGGCAAGATTACCGGGGTTTCGTTGACTTTATTTAGACACGATGATAGGGTCCTCGTTGAAGGCGATAATTCATCCCCTACAGTCACTCAGACGCGAGTGGCACGTTAAATGCGTACCCTGGCCACCGACGAAATCGGCAAATCCTATCGTGGGCGCCGGGTTGTAAATGGGGTCAGTATCCGAGTCGGGCAGGGCGAAGTTATTGGTTTGCTTGGACCTAACGGTGCCGGCAAAACCACAACCTTTTACACCATCGTCGGTTTGATACCCCCCGACACCGGCCGGGTACTGATCGACGACGAAGAAATTACGAATGTGCCCATGTATTTGCGGGCACGCCAGTACGGCATCAGTTACCTCCCTCAGGAAGCTTCGGTATTCCGCAAGCTCACGGTAGAGGAGAACATTCTCGCCGTGCTGGAAGCCCAGCCCATCTCCTGGCACGAGCGCCGGGAAAAAATGGAAGAGTTGATCGACCAGTTGGGCCTGGAGCATATCCGGCAAAATCGGGGATACGCTCTCTCCGGGGGAGAGCGGCGGCGCGTGGAAATTGCCCGCGCTTTGTGCATCAATCCCACATTCATCTTGCTGGACGAGCCGTTTTCCGGCATCGACCCGATCGCGGTGCTTGATCTGCAGAAGATCATCAGCGATCTGAAGGCAAGCGGAATTGGAGTGTTGATCACCGATCACAACGTCCGCGAAACGTTGGCGGTCACGGATCGGGCCTACATTATCGATGGCGGAAGGATTTTAGCCTCGGGCATGCCCGAGCAACTGGCCAGTGATCCCCAGGTTCGCAAGGTATACCTGGGTGAAAGTTTCTCGCTAGTGTGAGGAAGGCAGTCGTCGGTCTTCGGTCGTCTGCCAGACGACTGCAAGCACGTTTTTCTGACAACTGACAACTGTTCTTCTGACGACTGAAGACCGACGACTGACGACTGACTATGGTTCTTCTTCAACCCAAGCTGCATTTGAAAGTCTCGCAGAGGCAGATACTGACTCCCGGCCTCGTGCAGATGGTCAGCGTGCTGGCCCTTAACAAGCTTGAGCTGCGCGACATGATCACCGCCGAGATGGTCGAGAATCCAGTTCTGGAGGAACTGGAAGACTCCGTCCCCCTGCTCGACGATGCCGTGCGCCGCGAAGAAGAACGCGAACGGGTTGCCCCCGAAGAAAACACGGTTACCGCCGTCGAAAAGAAGGATCCTTTCGAAGAAATCGATTTCGGCTCGTTCTTTCAGGAATATCTCGATCCCGGCTATCGCAGCCGCGGCGAGATGGAAGAAATTGAGCGCCCGTCATTCGAGAATTTTCTCTCCAAGCCCACCACTCTCTCCGACCACCTGGCCTGGCAACTCGGCGCTCTGTCAGTGACTCCGGAAGTGCGGGAAGCCGCCGAAATCATCATCGGCAATCTGAGTGAAGACGGCTACCTGATCGCCAGCGACGAGGAGTTGCTGGGCACGGCTCCGCCCACCCCACCCGAAGTTGACGCCACCATCGCCGCCAACGTGGTGAAAGAAGCGGCCGCGCTCGGCTTGGCCACGGATGATGATACCGAAACAGGAAAAGACAAGCTCGACGCGGCGCTCGACGATACCGGCAACGGGCAGCCCGCATGGGCCCAGGCAGGCGATGCCGATTTGAGCTCGTCCAATGGCGCCTCCGGAACCGTGGTGGCGGCTGCTCCAGAAGCGGCGGCTCCTCAAATCCCGGCACCAGCTCCAGCCGTAGCGCCGCATCCTGATCCTGTTCCCCCGCGGAAATCCTCTCAGCCTGCCTACAAGCCCAACTTCAACCTCCAGGATCTGCATGAGGCCCTGGACCTGGTGCGCCAGATGGATCCGCCCGGAGTCGCCTGCCGCGACCTGCGCGATTGCCTGCTTTATCAACTGCGCTACCACCAGCAGCAGCTGGCCACCCACAAGAACGGCAACGGCGAAGCCGTCGGGCAGGTTCTTGCGGACGCGGTCGCCATCGTGGACCAGCATCTGCGCGCGCTGCAGAACAAGCAGTATAAGGAAATTGCCCGCGCTATCAACCGTCCGCCGGAGTCCGTGCAGGAGGCTTTGGAATACATCCGCACCCTCGATCCTCGCCCCGGTCTGCGCTACAACAAGAGCCAGCCGCGCCTCATCGAGCCCGACGTCGCTTTCATCAAGCACGGCGATGAGTGGCTGGTGATGATGAACGAGGATGACGTTCCGGTGCTGCGCCTGAACCCAGCCTACAAGCGATTGCTCACTCGCGACGGCAATGACAAGGACACGCGCAACTACGTCAAAGAGCGCTACAAAAGCGCCATTCAGCTCATCAAGAACATCGAGCAGCGCAAGCAGACCATCACCAAGGTTTGCTATTCCATCGTGACCCGGCAACAGGACTTCCTGGAAAAGGGCATTGATCAGCTCAAACCCATGATGATCAAGGAGGTCGCCGAAGAAATCGGTGTGCATCCTTCCACGGTTAGCCGCGCGGTCGCCAACAAGTACGCCCACACTCCCCAGGGCGTTTTCGAGTTGCGGTATTTCTTCAGCGAAAGCGTGAACGGACCCCAGGGTGGCAACACGTCGCTGCTCATCCTCAAGCGCCGAGTTAAGAAGCTTATCGAGGAAGAAGACCCGAACCGGCCGTTGACCGACGAGCAGATTACCCGCATCTTGCAGTCGCAGGGTATCCAGGTCACGCGCCGCACGGTCGCGAAATACCGGGAAGACATGCGCATCCCCAGCACCCACCAGCGTAGAGTGAAAAAATAAACGCGGGAAGGGCACGGCTTTAGCCGTGCTACAAGTCGCGGCCCATACGGATAGAAAGGCGCGTTCATGAACGTAGAGTTCACTGGCAGAAAGTGCGAAATCACTCCTGTCCTCCGCAAGTCAGTCGAAACCGGCCTGGCCAAAATCCGCAAAATTCTGGGCGACAAATTCGATAGCAAGGTAATCCTGGCCATCGAAAAACACCGCCACAAAGCGGAAATCACCATCAGCCCGCGCAACGGACCCCTGGTCGGCGTGGCTCAGGCTGGCGACATGAAGTCGGCCATCAACCAGGCCATCGACCACCTGGAAAAGCAGGCGGTCAAATACAAGACCCGCTGGCGCAGCAAGAAACGCCATGAGCAAAAGAACCACGACAAGAAGTGGAATGGAAAGGGTGCCCAGGACAGTCTGCCGGTCGCGGTCGGACTCGAGGAGACCGCGACGGAGATTTCACTGGTAGTACACAAGTTCCCCGCGGTAGCCAAGTCCACCGAGGTTCACCTCGTGCGTACCGAAGATGCCGTCGCCGTGCGCCCCATGACCCTGGAAGAGGCCATCAAGGAAGCCCACTTCCGCGACCGCGACGTGTTCGTCTTCCGCGATCTCCAGGGCAAAGTAATGGTCCTGCACCGCACCCGCGAAGGAAAGATGGAGCTGATAGAGGCGCCCTGAACCGATCGCGGCTTGTCAGCCAGCGGACCTGTCTCAGGCTTCTGTTCACGACCCCGCCGGCCCTGACGTGACGATCCTCCCAGGCTGAGGAATGGGGAGCGAGAATATCCAGGGCAGCACGCCGCCTCTCCTGTCAGACCCCAACCCCACAGACTTACAGGCCAGCGTCTCGAGCGTATCGCGAGTTTGCTGGAGCGGATTCAAGACCAGCCAGCGGAAGGAGGCGCAGTCAGTAACCACCCGGGGGCTTGATTCTTGCGAAAAGCGGGGTCTTCGCCGATCACCCGCCCGACACTTCTTCCGTCACTACCGTAAACCCAGTCAGATTCGCAATCCCGAACGACGTTGTGATGGCAACGTCGGAGGCGTCTCGTCCGGTCGCCATCAGCACCCGCCCCATCCGCGGCTGTGTATGCCGCGCGTCAAACGTCCACCAGCGGTGCTGCAGATAGACTTCAAACCACGCGCTGAAATCCATCGGCGTCGGTCCCTTCGGCACGCCGATATCGCCCAGATACCCTGTTGCATAGCGGGCTGGAATGTTGAGCGCCCGGCAGAAAGTGACCGCCAGGTGCTGAAAATCGCGGCACACTCCCGTGCGCTCGGTGAAGACATCCAGGGCAGTTTTTGAAGAACGCGCGTGATGATATCCGAACGCCACCTTCCAGTTGACCCAGCCGCAGATAGCCTGCACCCGCCTCCATCCCGGCTTCAGGTGGCCGAACAGTTCCACTGCGATATTCGACAGCCGGTCCACTTCGCAGTACCGGCTGTTCAGCAGATAGCGAAGCGTCTCCGGCGGCAATTCATTCACCGGATGCTCCTGCGCATCGGGATCAGAAGCATCCGGAGTTCCCTGGTCCTCAATCAAAGTTGACCCGGTTAGCCGCAGCGGACCCGCCGGCGCGAACCATCGGGCACAGCGGTTGCCGTAGCTATCAAGGTAGCTTTCCACCTTTACATCGGGGCTGATGGTTACCTCATCCGCTTCGCGCAGGTCGGCGGCACGAGAAGGATGCACATGCAACATCCCGACCATGGCCACGGCAGCGGGAATCTCGAATTGAATGTCATACCCCAGACGTATCAACATGCGGGGCTCCATCTGCCAGGGGAAAGAGCACAACCTGCAGGCAGGCATTATTACCCATCCCGGCGCCCAACCAGGATGCAAAATCCGAATAGGTGGCAACAGCCGGGCCTTTCCAGGGGACGGCAGTTCTCCCGACGCACTTCTCTCCCATCCCAAGTCCAACAGGGCAAAGGCGTTATTGCTAATTACGTATCATTGTGTACGTACAACAACATAATGACAAAATGTTCCACGTGGAACACTTTTTACTTTTGCAGGGATGAGATGAAGGGGAACTCCGAGCCTCGCCAGTTCACTCGTCGCGGTGCACAGTCTCCATGGAGAAGGCCGGCAGGCAGATCGCGATGTATTCGGTTTCGCCCTCCGCGGGCGTGGAATATTGCACCCACTCGCCACGGTGGGCGATTACAGCCTGGCCTGCGGGCACGTCCATCTCTCCGCCCCTGTGCTTCACATGCAGGACTCCCTTGAGCACCAGCGTGAACTCGTCGAACTCGGGCGTTTGTCCGGGTTCTTCCCAGCCTCGCGGACTGCGCATGTGAGCCACGCTCACTCCCGGCGTCTTAGTGTTGACGCGGCCAATAAATTCGTCGATCAGTTTTGGCTTGGTGCCTGCGGCACGGATGCGCGTGGGTTCAGCGACCAGAGTGGGCATGATTCTCCTCGGAGGTTGAAAACAGAATGAACCCACCCAATTTACCAAACGCGAGCCGGAGAATGGATTTCTAAACGGATAGCAGGCGCGATTTTTCGGCTTGCATCGATGCCAGCGCGTCCAGCGGCGGAATGGACGCCGGGGCGGTCAAGGTTTTCTCCGGCGGCACGGTGCCGCTCTGGAAGGCCTTCACCAGCATTTCCAGCGCCTGACCCGTATTGGGTCCGGCGAAGATGGTTGCGGTCAGCAATCCCCGCTTGACCCAGGCCTGGCCGGTTTTTGGCAAGCCGTCACATCCGATAAACGGCAGGCTCAGCCAGCGCTGGCGGGCAGCAGAGTCAGGTAGTTCCTGAAAGGCTTTCCTTGCCCCTATCGCCATGCCGTCATCCTGGGCTGCGATCAGGTCGATTCGGTTCTGGTGAGAAGTGGACAAGCGCAGCCACGAGCTTACTGCCCGATAGGCGCTAGCTTCCGTCCATTGCGCTCGCATGACTTTTACCTGCACATCCGCCGGTTTGGTCTCGTACATTCCGCTGGTGCGCTGTTTCGCGGCCAGGCTTTCTGCGGGACCCTGAACGTACAGGACCGACCCGCCTTTCGGCAGAAGCGCGGCAAACTGGTGTCCCTGAATGCGGCCGATCTCCTCGTGGTCCGAGCTCACCCCGAAGACTGGGACACGGGAGGTTTTGCGGATCTCGGCAATGTATTCGACATTGCGGTTCAGCACCACCCAGCCGATACCTGCGGCCGCCGCGGCCCGAGCTACCTGCGGCAGAGCAGTTCCGCCCACGGGTTCGAAAACGATTCCGTCAGGCAGGGATTCGGATCGCGACTGAATGACGTTCAGGATTTGCTGGCTCTGGGCTATTGAATCGTTGTCGGCATAAATGATCTGGATTTCTATTCCAAGACGCTTCGCGGCCGCCTCAGCATCGGCTGCTTGCTCGATCTGATAGTCGTTGTCGTTAGTAGTGAGCGAAACCAGAAACTTTAGCTTCTTCATGGCGGTGCCAAAATCATACATGGGCATTTGCTCGTAGGCACGGTGACTGAAGTAACCGGTTTCAGGTGCCTGTCCCGGCATGGACAACAAATATTTCCGGGAAGGAGGGTTTGGTGCCGTGGCTTCAAAATCCGGAGCCAATTTTCGGGAAGACGTAGAGCCCAAACCTGCGATGTAACTTGAGTAACGTTGGCCGAGGTTGGCACAAATGCTACGCTCCGGCATAGGCAGGAAAATCAGCCGTTTGCGAGGGGGGAGGCTGAATGGCAGTTGCCAGGCGCCCTCTCCTGCTGACGCAGCGGCGATAAAGCTAGAATCAGCTATCCCGCCATTCCGCGCCGGTTAAATCAGCTCAGCGCGGCAGCCCTAGCCGAGCGAGAACGCCAACGATGCCACGCATTCCGATCTTTAAACTCGGACGCTCTCGGGAGCAGATACTGCCTCCGCAGCTGAGCAGTTACACGCCCAAGCTGACCCTGAACGATCTTCAACTGGGCGTGGATAACCTCCGGCACGACGTGCACCTGAGCCCCCGATTCGTGGAGCAGGCGCGCCTCCGGATTGCACGCCTGATCGTGCGTCACGGTGACATGGACGGACTGCTGGCGGCCGAGTCGCTGGAACCGAAGCCTGGCAACCACTTTGTAGGATCGATGGCGAGGCTGCAACCGCCCAAGGCTACCCCCTCGGAACTCAAATCTCTTCTGGCCGATCTGCACTTGTCGGCGCTGAATCGCGCCAAGGCCGCGGAAAATCTTTCGGTGGATGTGCTGGCGCGAGCGGCCATCGTCAAATTCCTGCGCACCGAGCTACATTCCCAATTTGCCCAACTACTGGAACGTGGCCGCATGATGCTCAAGAGTTACGAAGGCGTGCGCCAGCACAAAGCGCTCGAGTATCGCGAGCGCGTGGCCGCTTTCCAGGTGGCAAAAAAGATCATCCTGCGCAAGACCGGGCAGGAGCTATTCCGAATCCTGCGCGAGATTGAGAAGGAAACGCTGGCCCGCACACGCCGCTCGTTGTTCGGCAATCGCGCTGAGGCGGAATACAAACTTTTCCTCAACCCGCTGCTCTTCACCGAAGACGGATCTGACACTTACCTGAACGCCGAGCACTATGTGATGCTGGGCAATTTTGATCGCGACCCGGACCGGTTTTCCAACGTGCGAAGAGTAGTCCGCGATTTTCTGCTTTCGCTGAACCTGGGAACCGAAGCCGAGGACGACAGCGTGGTGGACGGCTGGCTGAACGTCCCGGAAAACGCCCATGCACTGGTAGGTTCGGGACAGGCCGACGAAACCACTGGCGAGGGCCGCGCCCAGAAAATCAGACTGGACTCCTGGGTTGAGCTGCTGGAGCGCGAGAAGCTCATGGACTACGTGATCGCCTCCTACGAGGTGGTGCCGCTGCTGGCGGAATATTCGCCGCGCATTAACGCGCAACAACTAAAACATGGGCTGCTCTCACGCGAAGAACGCGACCGGGTGGAGAAGCTGATCGAAGAGCACGGCAAACTTTCCGCCGGGAGCCTGTACTCGGCGATGGCGCGCTTTGCAGCGTGCCGTGGAGCCGAACGGTCGAAAATGGCGGCGCGCTTTCTGCGCGACTTCCTGCGCTATCACCGCGATCTGCGCCGTCTGGAAGCGCTGAATTCGGCCATGGACAGCGGCAACCTGATCGGCAATTCGAAGATGCGTGACCTCTCGGCCATGAACAGCACGCTCTACGAGTTTCTGTTGCCCGAGGAGCAGAAGCCATCGGAAGACAAAGTTCTGCGGCATGTGATTCTGAAAGCGGATATCCGGGACTCGTCACGGCTCACGCGATCGCTGCTGGAAAAAGGCATGAACCCCGCTTCCTACTTCAGCCTGAATTTCTATGGTCCGGTCAATAAGTTGCTGGCCAAGTACGGGGCCCGCAAAGTGTTTGTCGAAGGCGACGCCATCATCGTCGCACTGCTGGAGCGCGAAGGCGACCCGCCGATGGCGGTGAGCCGGGCTTGCGTGCTGGCGCGGGAGATCATCGAGATCGTGCGGGGCTACAACCAGCTGGTGGAGCGCGCCGGACTACCCACACTGGAACTGGGAACGGGAATTTCGTTTCAGGATTCCGCGCCCATGTACTTGATGGATGGGGAACAACAGATCATGATCTCCGAGGCGTTGAACGAAAGCGACCGGCTGTCCTCTTGCAGCAAGCGCGTGCGCAAGGCGATCGCAAGCGTGGAGAGTCCGTTCAACGTGTATGCCTTTCAAACGCTCAACGACGCCGAGGCGGCCGACAGTCCCGACGACTTTAGCTTGAAATACAATGTGAACGGAATTCGCATCAGCCAGGCGGCGTTTCTACGGCTGCAGCAGGAAATCTCTCTCGAGCCTTGCCAACTCGACCTGCCGGCGCTGTGGGGCAGCGAAACCTTTCAGTTGCAGCGTGGCGTGGTTCCTATCGGCAACGACATTTTCAAGAAAATCCTGGTGCGCTCCAGCCGCATTCCGCAAATCGATCCCCAGAAATTTTCTCTGCAGCACTGGACCGAGCAGTGCTACTACGAGGTGTGCTCCAATCCGGCGATTTACGCGATGCTGGAGGGGAAGAGTGCGAAGAGCAGTGGGTAGTTTCCAGTAGCCAGACATACGGCTCGGGAAGGGCACGACTCCCGTCGTGCCGTGAGCGTGAGAACGCTGAGGAGTGTTATCATCCAGCCTAAAAAGCTATCTATTTGCTTAGAGCTCCTGACCCCACCCGGTCGCCACCCGGCTGCAATCGCCGGGATAGACCAGCGGAAATTTCGAACGGTTTCGCCGATTGTTCGATGTGGTGCGACGTTACAACATCTAGCCGAGCTCAGTGCCGATTCGGAAACACCGCAAGCCGCGCGTGATAGTTTCCGGGTTGCCGACCATCCGGCCAGCAATCGTTGGGTCAGCAAAACCGCGTTACTGTTCGACAGCCGCACGCCATGCGTACCAATTTTTGTGCGATCAGCTTCACATTACAAATCTTTACACGGTCAGAGTCGCTGTACAGCAACCAACTTTGCTTCCATGGGCATCGAATCCTACAATAGCAACGGCTTACGCCCACTAAAATGGACACCGCCTCGAATCTTTAGCACAGCCCGGGCGGATATAAGGACCAGAATGGTCACAAGCACCGTTGATTCTGCGGTGGGCACTCTCTATTCCGAACATGTGAATCCGCAGTGGGTCCGGCTGTTGGACTTGCTGGAAATGAATGTCTGCTACGAGCGCTGCTCCGGCAGCGAATTATTCACTGCCGACGGCAGGCGCATCCTCGATTTCCTGTCCGGATATTGCGTTCACAATGTCGGGCACAACCACCCCGCCGTGATTGCTGCGCTTCACGAAGAGCTGGAGAAAAGTGGCCCGGCAATGGTTCAGACGCATGTGGCAGAACGGGCAGGCGAGCTTGGAGAAAAACTGTGCCGACGGGCCGGTGGCAGATTGACGAAGGCCTTTTTCGGAAGTTCAGGCAGTGAAGGGGTCGAAGCGGCGATTAAATTCTCTCGCGCTCATACGGGACGAACTGGGCTGCTCTACGCAAACGGCGCCTTCCATGGCCTGACCTGCGGCGCGCTGTCGCTCATGGGAAGCTCTTTCTGGCGCGAGGGATTTGGACCGCTTCTTCCCGAAACCGAAGCGATTCCGTTCGATGACGTGAACGCGCTTGAGCGGAAACTCGCCAGCAAGCGTTTCGCCGCTTTCATCGTAGAACCAATTCAATCGGAAGCGGGCGTTCAGGTGCCGGCGTCGGAGTATTTTCGTGCCGCACATTCTTTATGCAGGCGTTACGGAACGCTGCTGGTGCTGGATGAAGTGCAGACCGGCATGTATCGTACTGGACCGTTTCGGGCGTCGCAGCGCTATGGCGTGGATCCGGACATGGTCGTGCTGGCGAAAGCGATGAGCGGTGGACTGGTTCCGGTATGTGCGGTGCTAATGACGGAAGCGATCTACGATTCGGTTTACGGATCGTTACGGCGAGCGCTAATCCATACCTCGACTTTCAGCGAGAACGGTCTCGCTATGCGTGCGGCGCTGGCGACTCTGGAGGTTTTGGAAGCGGAGAACCTGGGCCCGCGCGCGATCGAGACAGGCGAGAAACTGCGCACTCGTTTGCAGGGAGCTCTTCGCGGCTACGAAATGGTGAAAGCCGTGCGCGGCGAGGGGCTTCTGCTAGGGAGACTCTGATTAAGCTCTCTGCTTTCCACAAGCGATCAAGCTAGAGTGTCTG
>WNEZ01002268.1_pt1 | contig 16414 bp, 12 predicted proteins | sample 5400521 | NCBI WGS metagenome assembly WNEZ01 (sample SAMN13153339, study PRJNA577476) | soil metagenome | isolation source: 120 cm saprolite under Douglas fir tree site 2 hole 1 replicate 1 | place: USA:California | collected 2015-04-18
GCTTCACGGTCGAAAGATCCACTTCAAGGCCACCGAAATTCCCGCGTCGCAGCGCGCGCTGCTGGTGGCCGCCTACGTCAAGCAGCACGGGAAGAAATATGGCGGCTTCGTGGCCAAGGAGTTCGAAATGATGCCGGATCCGGCCGACCATCCGGTGTTCCTCCTGATCGAAACCCGGCCGGCGAAATAACCGCTCCCACCCTCCCCTGCCTCGGAGGGGGAGGGATATTCGAAACGGGAGTCTGGGCGAACCGCCCGATAAAATCACTTCCGATGCCCCATCGTGCGCTCTCCGTGTTCGAGAATCTCCCCGATCAGTCGATCCTGCAGCGGATCGGGAATACCCCGCTGATCAGGATCCGGTTGCTCGAGAAGGAGTTCCCGCATATCACTTTCTACGCCAAGGCCGAGTGGTTTAATCCCGGCGGTTCGGTGAAGGATCGGCCCGCGCTGCGCATGATCGAGGAGGCCGAGCGGACCGGCGAGCTGACGGTGGAGAAGGTGATCCTCGACTCGACCTCCGGGAATACGGGCATCGCCTATGCCCTGATCGGGGCGGCCAAAGGCTACCAGGTGAAGCTCGTGATGCCGGCCAACGTCAACGAGGAACGGCGTGAGATCGTCAAGGCCTTCGGCGCGGAGGCAATTTTCACATCGGCCCTCGAGGGATCGGACGGCGCTATCCGCGAGGCACATCGGATCAAGGAGTCGGCGCCCGGCGTCTATTTCATGCCGGACCAGTACAACAACCCCTTCAATTGGCGCGCGCACTTCGATACCACCGGCCCCGAGATCCTGGACCAGACGCACGGCGAGGTGACCCACTTCATCGCGGGCATCGGAACGAGCGGCACGCTGATGGGCGTGGGTCGATTCCTCAAACGGCATAACCGCGGTATTCGGGTGATCGCGGCCGAGCCGTCCGATGGGTTGCACGGCCTCGAGGGGCTCAAGCACATGCCGAGCTCGATCGTCCCCGGAATTTACGACCCGAGTGTGCAGGACGAGAAGATCAGCGTGCCAACGGAAGCCGCCTATGAGCTGGCACACGACCTGGCCCGCTCCGAGGGCCTGCTGGTCGGCAACTCGTCGGGCGCGGCACTCTACGCGGCACGCGAGGTCGCCCGCCGCACCTCGGAAGGCGTCTTTATCATGGTCTTCCCCGACGGCGGCGACCGCTACTTGAGCTCGGGACTCTACCGCTCGAAGTTTTGACGCTGCGAATCCCGCAGTCCGTGATGGACCAGATGCGGGGGCATCTCGAATTGGGCTATCCGAATGAGGCCTGCGGCGCGTTGATCGGCAGGGTCGATGCCGTCGATCACGAGGTGATTGAGTTCCGCGGGATGCGCAACATCATCACCGACCGGCCCTGGGATCGGTACGCGCTCGATCCCCTGGAACAGCTCCGGGTGCAGAAGGATGCCGAGTCGCGAGGGCTGGAAATCATCGGTTTCGCGCACAGCCATCCGGACCATCCGCCGGTCCCCTCGCGCTTCGACGCGGATCATGCCTGGTCCTTCTACAGCTACGTGGTAGCCTCGGTGCAGAACGGCGTGCTTCGCGAGGCTCGCTCGTGGCGTCTCGATGACGCGAAGGCGTTCCAGGAAGAACCGTTGCTGGTCTACGAGGGTGGGGCTTCGGGCTAGCCGCAAGGCGGCGGGCTGGCGGCGTAAATGGAGGTCGCCTGTGCGTCCTGTTCGGTGCAACTCGTGTCGCTCGCGTACCAGCCATTCGGGGTCTGGAGCACCGTAACGTCCAGTTTGACGCTCGATCCCGCGCCGAAATCGAGGACGACGTGGGCGATCGCGCCGGGATTGCCTTCCGGCAGCGGCGTCGAAGTGATCGTTCGCGATTGGTAGGTGTTCTGGCAGCGGCAGAGCGGTTCGGCTTGTCTGAGTGGGTTCGAATCGAGCCGCTGCGCCAGGCCATCCGTGACCGGGCAGGCGTCGTAGTTGCCGTTGGTGCCGCATACACCGCCGGTGGGCGGATAGAGGATGCCCGCGACCACGACTGCCCCGTTGGGGTCAAGGTTTGAGACGACGATTTGACCGTTGACAACGGTGGGCGAGGGGATCGGGGTCGGCGTGGGGGAGGGAGTCGGCGTCGCTGTTGCCGTGGGGCTCGTGGGCGCGCCGGTCATTGGATTCGTGCAGGCGCTCAGCGTCAGGGCCAGGGCAATCAACGCGAGGGCAGGGCGCATGACAACGCGAGATTCTACGCCCGCCAGATGAGATTCAGGCAACGCCGCGATCCTCGGTCAAGGCCGGTGCTTTGGGTCTGCGCGGCCGGCTCGTGAGGAAGACGCCGAGCAAGATGACGACCATGCCGGCAAGGATCGGGATGGTGATCGACTCATGGAGGAGGCTGGCGCCCCAGAAGACGGCGGTGACCGGAAGGAGAAAGGTCACCGTGGTGGCGCGCGTGCCGCCGAGCGTGTTCATCATGAAGTAGTAGAGAAGGTAGGCGATGCCGGAGCCTCCCACGCCGAGCGCGAGCATCGCCATGATCGACGTCCAGTGCAGGTGCGTCGAGCCGACCGTGGGGAATGCCACGACGAGAGCGAGCGGCACCGTGAGCGCGAGTTGCCAGAAGCCGACCTGCAGAGGGCTGATGCCTCGAAGTCGCCGCCGTTGCACGAGAGCCGCCACGGCGTAACTGACCGCGGCGCCCGCTACCGCGAGCGTCCCGAGGGTCGTCGCCCGCAAGGGCTGGCCGATGAGATCTGGCGCGATCACGATTCCAGTGCCCAGGAAGCCGATGGCGACGCCCATGTAGTTGACTGCGCTTGGTCGTTCGGCGGGCGTGACCCAATAGGCGAAGACCGCCGTCCACAGCGGTGTGGTCGCGTTGAGGATGCTAGCGAGCGCGCTGCTGATCGACAGCTCACCGAAGCCGAAGGCAAACCAGGGTAAGAGGCTGCCGAAGATCGCCATGACGAGGAAGGGCAGGAGACGCGACCGCGTCCCGGTCGGAACCGGCGATTGCCGCCGCGCGGCAAAGATCAGGCCGAGCGTGACGGCGCCGAACACCGCTCGGGAGAGCACCAGCGTCGCCGGGGTCATGTCGCGCACGGCGAGCTTGATGAAGAGGAACGAGGCGCCCCAGATCAGGGCCAGCAAGACGAGCGCGAGGTAGCCGCGGCGCATCGAACGATTATGCGAAGTCGCTGCGTAACCCCTATTCGGCGCCGGGTTGGGCTCGATGCCGCGCGAGGAAGTACTCGGGCACGGTGTTCATCGGCGGACGCTCCTGGTCCTCGATCTCTTTCTGTTCGATCCAGTAGCGCTCGTCCTCATAGTGGATGAGCTTCATCGTCTTGTTGACTTCCTCGAGCAGATGGATCCGGTGGCGGTCACCGAGGTGCTTGAGCCCCACCTGCATGATCGCGAAAGCCATCTTCGATAGGTCGAACAGCGTCTGATTCCGGTGCACCCGCATGCCGAGGTCGACCTGCGCGATGGAGCGGAGACCGTACGCCTCGGACATGGCGAGCAGCAATCCAAGCTCCACCCCATAGCCGGTGAAGAACGGCACGCTCTCCAGCACGCGGCGGCGGCCGGCATACTCGCCCGACAGCGGCTGCACCAGGCCTGAGAGTTCCGGAAAGAACAGGTTCAGGAGCGGCCGCGCGGCCAGCTCGGTCACGCGTCCTCCACCCTGAGCCTGGAATTCGGTGCCGAATTGCAGCGGCCGGCGGTAGAAGCCCTTGACGTACTGGATTCCGGGGTCGCTCAGCAGTGGTCCGAGCAGGCCGTAGACGAACTTGGGGTGGATGTTGCTGATGTCGGTGTCGACCCAGCAGATGAGGTCGCCCTTGAGCGTGAAGAGGCTCTTCCAGAGGGCCTCGCCCTTGCCCTGGAAAGCGCCGTAGCGGGGGAGGATCTCGCTGTGCTGCACGACGGTGACGCCGGCACGTTCCGCGATCGCCGCCGTGCGATCCGTGGACCCGGAGTCGATGACCACGATCTCGTCCACCAGCGGCACCCGTTCCATCAGCGCGGACTTGAAGGTGCGGATGACTTTGCCGATGGTGTCCTGCTCATTCAGCGTCGGCAGCCCGAGACTGATGGTGACCCCCTGCCGCTGCTTGAGGTCGACCAGGCGCCGCAGGTCACCGAACTCCCGGCTGTGAAAGGTGTTCTCCGCGAACCAGCGATCGACTCGCTCCGCCGCCGCGGCGCGGCTCTCGACGCGGAACGGACGATCGGGATCCTTCAGCGCGGTCACCGGTCCCGCGGTCTTGACCACCATCACGCTGCCCGGCAGCCGCCGCAGCAGGCGGGCCACCGGCGCGCCCAGCACCATTGGTCGGTGCATCAGGCTCATCGTGGCGCCCAGCACCACCAGTTGATGCTGCGCGGCCTCACGCACGATCGCTTCGCGGACGGCCGTGGAGTACAGGGTGATCCGCCGGACCGGCACGTCCACGGCACTCGACAACTTGAGGAAGGCCTTTTCTTCCCGCTGCCGCGAGTCGTCAGAAATCCGTGGGTTGAAGATGTGGAGGACGCACAGCTCGGCACCGGTCTGCTTGCAGACGGTGGCCGCCAGTCGCAAGGCCAGCTCGGCGCTCGGTCCGCCTCGAACCGGCACGAGCACGCTCTTGACGGGCGCGGTATCCGGCCGCACCAGGGCGACGTCGCACGGTGGATCGACGAGCAAGTCTTCGACGGCGTTCACCCAGAGGCCCTCGCGCTCGTGGCCGCTGCCGGCTTCCAGCACCAGCAGGTTGGTATCAGTTTCCAGGACCGCCTCGCGGATACCTTGCGCGGCGACATGGGCGATACGGACCTGGCCGCGAAGCTCACCGGGACCGCGCTCCGCGTAGCGGGTGATGCGGGAGAGCAGCGCACGGTAGGCACGCGCCACCTCCACGCCTTCACTGAGCGCGCGTTCCGGCGCCATCTCGATGACCCCGAGCAGCGTGCCGCGCGAGTCTTCGGCGTTGAGGAAGGGCGAGACCGCCTTGAGCAGCGGACCCGTCCGCGCCGGATTCGTGGTCGGGATCAGGACGCGGTAGTGGCTCACGCGGAGGACAGCAGCGGTTCGATGCGCTCGGTAACGATGCGGTCCCAGGAGAGCGCATTGATGACGCTATGGCGCAGCCGGGCGACCGGCGACTCGATCGCCTTGAGGACGGCGGCTGCGAAAGCCGCGGGTCCATCCGCCAGGGGCACGAACGTCACTCCCTCCGGCGCGACCTCGCGAAAGGCGGGAAGGTCGGTGCAGACCACCGGCACCCGAAAGATCGCCGCCTCCGCCAGCGGAAGTCCGAATCCCTCGCTCGCGCTGGGCAGTATCACCACGTCACTCAGCATATAAAGGTCAGACAGTGTTGCCGCGTCGATCGCATAGCCGTCCGTCGTGGTCGATGCCTGCTCGAAGAGGAAGCGCACCGACTCTTCCAGCTTCAACAGTTCCGTCAGTTGCTTGAGTTCCTGCACATACTCGAGCGCGAGTGGGTTGTGGGGGCCTGGAGGTCCGGTGATGAGCAGCTGGACGCTGCGTCCCGATGCCCGCACGGCGGCCACCGCCTCGATCGCCCACTCGAGGTTCTTGCGTCTGGTGATCCGCACCGGGGCGAGCAGCACGACGTCCGTGCCACCGAGGCCGAGGCGCGTGGCCAGCTCTTTCGCGACTGGGCCCAACTTGAACAGCGCCGCCGGGTCGATGCCATTGGGGATGACGTGATTCGCGTCGATTTCGACGCCGGTCAATTCCCGCCATTCGTCGAGTCGCTGGCCGGACACGAAGATCGAGGTGATTTTCGGGTTCGGCCGGCGCAACAGGTCCCAGGGCTCACGCTCCTGCATCAGGGGACGGTACAGGGGGTTGACCCAGCTGAGGTCGTGGACCCAGGAGATGATGCGGGGGTGTCCCCTGTCCGCGATCTTCCAGAGGGCCGCGGTCAGCGGCAGGCTCAAGTGAAGGCTGAGGGCATTGTGGACGATCAGCGAATCCAGTCCCGCCAGCGCGGGCTCCAGCCGCCGCTCGATGGTCGCTTGCAGCGGGGCGAAGCCCGGCGGAACGTGGCCGCGATCGAGCCCGTCGCGGATAGCGCTTACTTCGGGGTATTTCGAGTCGAGCTCGGGAATGATGACCAGCTTGATGCTGCCTGCAGCGGCAGGGAAGGGGCCGCCGCGGCCGCTCAGGACCGTGACGGGGTAGCCGCGGGCGGCGAGCCGGGTGGCCTGCTCGTAGAGGATCGTTTCCACACCGCCGATGATGGGCGGGCTCGTGTAGTGCAGGAGACCGACGCGGGCCGGCCCGCCGGCCGACGCGAGCGGCGCTTTAGTGCCAGGCGAGCGTTTGAGGCGTTCCAGGTTGGTTAGGTAATGAGGGGCGGTTCATCGAGGATGACGGCCAGGTCATCGGGCTTTTCCAGGACGTCGACATGCGGACGGCCGCCGTTGTAGTCCACCTTGAAAGAGAGCTTGCCGCTCCCGACCCGCATCCCGTGGATCTCGACGCTGCGCGCCTGCCCGAACGGGATGGGGTTCAGATAGACGCGGCCGGCGGTGGTGTCGGGCACGATGCCGAGCGCGGTCTGCATGAGATGAAACGCGGCGCCCGCGCCCCACGCCTGCGGGTTGCAGGAGACCAGGTACTCGGCCGGACCGTTGTTGTAATGCATGTCGCGCCGAAATCCGCAGAATAACTCGGGCAGACGGTGGTCGGGCATGCGGATGCCCGCTTCCATGATGCCGTCGATCACGCGGCCGGCCGCCTCGGTGTGCCGGTAGCGGCGCAGGCCGGCGACGGCGATCGAGTTATCGTGCGGCCAGATCGTGCCGTTGTGATAGCTCATCGGGTTGTAGTGCGGCGAGTCCGCGGACAGCGTGCGGATGCCCCAACCGGAGAACATGTCTGGCGCCATGAGCCGATCCTGGAGGATCTGGGCGCGCTCGGGATCGATGATGCCGGCCCAGAGGCAGTGCGCCGGGTTGGATGTGATGGAGGGGATCGCCGTCTTCTGCCGATCGAGTCCCTGGGCATAGAACTGCTCGCGGTCGAGCCAGAAGGCCAGCTCGAAGCGGCGGCGGAGCTCGGCCGCCTCGCGTGCCAGCCGCTCGGCCATCGCCGGTTGGCCGAGGCGCTCGAGGATCCGGCTGAGCCCAACTTTGGCCTGGTAGACGTAGCCCTGAACCTCGACCAGCGCCACGGGCAGCTCCGCCGGGCGCCCGTCGGGGTAGAGGAGCGAGTCGTGCGAGTCTTTCCAACCCTGGTTGCGCACGCCGCCGCTGGCGCGCTCGGCATACTCGACGAAGCCGTCGTGGTCCGCGTCACCGTAGAGATCGACCCACTTGAGGGCGCCGAGGATCGCGGGCAGGAGCTCGACGAAGAGGTCCTGGTCGTTGAGCCAGTCCATCATTTCGACAGCGGTGACCAGGAAGAGCGGCGTGCTGTCGACGGATCCGAAGTAGGGCGTGTGCGGGATCAGCTTCAAGTTGGCCAGCTCGCCGTAGCGGGCCTCGTGCAGGATCTTGCCGGGTTCCTCCTCGCGGGCCGTGTCGACGTTCCGCCCCTGATGTTGGGCCAGGTAGCGCAACGTTCCCCGGGCGACTTCCGGATTGAGCATCAAGGTCTGGATCGAGGCGATCAGGGCATCGCGGCCGAAGGGTGCCGAGAACCACGGGATCCCCGCCATCGGAAAGATGCCGCTGTCGAACTCTTCGAGCAGGATGCGGAGATCCATCTGGCTGCGGCGGAGCAGGCCGCGGTCCAGGAAGGCATTGTCGGTGCGGATCCGGGTCGTGTTGTCGTGCCAGCGGCGGTAGGATCCCTGCAGCGCCTGCAACGCGTCGTCGTAGCGGTAACTCAGCATGGGCTCGTTCTCACCGAGCACCGGGATGACGTCGATCACGACGGTGACCGTATCTTTCGGGTTCAGGTGGAAGTGCCAGCTGAGCGTGCCGTCCTCGTGAAGGGTGCGGGGTTCGGGATCGACGACCACCTCGGTGCGCCGCATCAGGCCGTCCTGGCCGTCGTAGGTAAAGGTGATGCCCTTGCTGCCAATCTCGGGCGTTCGCAGCGTGCCGCGGTTTTGCACCTTGTAACCTCGGACGTCGAACATGTCGCGGAAGTCGGCTTCGATCCGGACCGAGCATTCGATCTCGACCGGCTCCGTGCCGCAGTTCTGGACACCGATGCGTTCGTGCAGGCCGCCGTAGATGAAGCGACTGCGACGAATGCTCAGGCTCTGCTGTGGGATCCGTCGCTTGCCCTCGTCGAGGAGCAGCACCGGGTTGACCATCTGGAAGGTGGCGACATAGCTCTCATCGACCGAGGCGGACAACAGGATCGGCTGTAACCGGTTCAGCCGGAATTCATATGCTGAGAGGAAGCGGGTATCAGAAAAGTAGAGGCCGAGTCCTTTCGCGTTTCCGGCCGGGATATCGCCCATCTCATCGGACACCATCATGATTCGGTTCTCTTTCAGAACCACCCGGCCGTCCGACACGGTGCCTATTATAGGTTCGGGTTTTCACCAAGCCCCCTGCTGAGTTACACAAATGTTGACAATCCCGACGCACGGCTGATGGCGCTGCCCCTCGTGGCGATCGTCGGCCGCCCAAACGTGGGCAAATCCGCCCTTTTCAACCGGATCCTGGGGGAGCGCCGAGCCATCGTTGATCCGATGGCCGGGTTGACGCGCGACCGGCTATACGCCGAGAGCGAGTGGCAGGGCCGCAAGTTCGTGATCGTCGATACCGCCGGGCTGGTGCTGGGCAAAGACCGGGACGAGGTTCCGGCGCAGCGCGAGCTGCGGCGCCGAATGGAGGAACAGAGCCGGCTCGCCATCGAGGAAGCGGACCTGGTGCTGTTCGTGTTGGACGTGAGGGAAGGTCTCACCGCCATCGATCGCGACATCGCCGAGCTATTGCGCAAATCGCGGACCCCGGTGCTCGTGGTCGCGAACAAGGCGGATGGCCGCGGCCGAGAGGTGCTGGCGAGCGAGTTCTATGAGTTGGGGGTGGGAGACCCCTGGGTGATCTCCGCCTTGCATGGAACGGGTAGCGGCGATCTGCTGGACGCCGTGGTGGAGCGGCTGCCGCCGCCAATGCCGGAGCTGGACGATGACAAGCTGGCCGGCCGGGTGGCCATTCTGGGGCGACCGAATGTTGGAAAGTCATCGCTGGTCAACGCGCTGATTGGAGACGAGCGAAGCCTGGTGACGCCTGTCGCGGGAACGACGCGTGACCCGGTCGACACGACGGTGACGTTTCAGGGCAAGCGTGTGTTGTTGGTCGACACCGCGGGCATCCGCCGGCCCGGCCTGACCAAGGGTGTCGAGCAGTACTCGCTATTGCGCGGGTTGCGGGCGATGGAACGAGCCGACATCGGGATCGTGGTCATCGATGCCAAAGAGGGACTGACGGCGCAGGACGCTCACATCGCCGGTTATGTCGTCGAAGCTGGCCGCGGACTGGTCCTGGTGCTGAACAAGTGGGACCTCCTCGCCCCGGAAGAAAAGGAGGAGAAGGTCTGGCGAAAGAAGATCAAGGATGACTTGAGTTTTGCGCCGTGGGCGCCGATCTCATATGTGTCGGCGAAGACGGGCCAGAGGGTGGCGCAGCCGCTCGAGGTCGCCCTCAAGGTGGTCGAGGAACGCAAACGTCGCGTTCCCACGCCCGAGCTCAATCGCTGGCTGCGCACGATCCTGGGCAAGCGCGAACCACCCACGCACAAGGGGAAGCGGCTCAAGGTCCTCTATGTCACGCAGGCCGAAGCCACCACGCCGACCTTTGTCTTTTTCGTCAACGATCCGGAGCTCGTCCACTTTTCCTACCGGCGTTACCTCGAGACGCAGCTACGTCTGGCCTTCGGGTTCGGAGGGACGCCCGTTCGCCTGGTGTTCAGGAAGCGCGGAGAGGAGTGAGACCGTAATTTCCCTCCCCCCGCTTGCGGGGGAGGGTAGGGTGGGGGCCGCTAATGATGGGTCGAGATCTGCAGCACCGCAAAAATCAGGGCGCCAATGGTCAACACCAGCCCAAAGATCAGCTCTCGCCGCGACCACCTTCGCAATTGCTGGAGCGACCGATCCGCGCGGGCTGGATCCTTGACTGACCAGCCCTTTGGTGGACGACCCTCCCAGATCCAGGTCATCAGCCACAGTAGTGCTGGCCCAAGGGCGAGCAGCAGAACAAGGGGAGGAAGTTGGTTTAGGATGACCAGGCTCAGCAATGAGAGGAAGAGAAGGATGGCCCCCGAGCCGCCGAGCAACCGCATGCTCTTGAGGATTCGCGCCCATTGCTCGGACCGTTCTTGTTCGTCTTGCATCGGAAAGTAGGCCCGCGATTCAAGCTTACCGTCGCGCAGCCGTACAATAGGCTCCGCGTCGGGGAGTGGCGCAGCCTGGTAGCGCACCTGAATGGGGTTCAGGGGGCCGCAGGTTCAAATCCTGTCTCCCCGACTCTCTCCCATCCGCCGAGAGGCCCAAGCTTGCGCGGCGCTTATGCTGGCGGTTGACCTCGCCGGCCCATGAACCACTCACGAATCGATCGACACTTGCCACGGTCGTCGAACCGGATCAGAAAGAGGTTGTCGTACTCACGGACAAGCTCCGCCTTGGAAGCGTCCTTGAAGTAGCGGCTCCGTCCATGCGCCACCGCGAGATCTCCCTCGATGGCGATCGACTCGTACTGTCCCTCGTAGGTGCCCGGCGCGTCCTTGTTCTCGAGCCAGGAGGCGACGATCGCGAGCCGGCTGCGCACCGGTTCCTCGAAGGGGTGGTACGAATAGGTCGCGTCCTCGGTGAAGAGATCGCCGATCGTGTCTGGATCGTAGGTTTCCCAGGCCCGAACGTAGGCAGCAAGCCAGGTGGCGACCGTGTCTTTGGTCAGCGGCACAACGCGGTCGAGTCTAAGCCTGCGGAGCGAAGAGGCTCTTCAGATCGCCCTCGTGGGTGCCCAGCAGTTCGTGCACGTCGAGGACGTCGTCAGCGGTGATATTCGGCAGGCGCCCGATCGCCCGAGTATGCAGCTCCAGCTGGAGTTCGAACATCGCTCGGCCGTCCTGGGCGTTCATTCCTCTGCTTCCTTGTTTGATTGTTTAGTGATAGGATCGATATCACTACTTTAAGAAGTCCTGATGTAGTTTGTCAATAGGGCGAGCGTCCCGATCCAATCGGGCGACAAGGGAAACGGCCGGGGACGGTGGAGGGTTTCGGTCCTTAGGCCGGGCTGGTGCCGCGGCGTCGAATCGTCCGGAAGGCCAGGCCGGCCCCGGTCACGAAGAGCAGGCCGCCAAGCAAGATCGGGGCCACCGCGAGGGGCAGAAAGAGGGGGTTGTCGAGATCGTTCTCGGCGAACCCGAGGAAGGTCATGATCAGGATCGAGATCATGCCGAGCGCCGCACCACCGAGGAAGGCGCCCAACTCGGCCGAAGAGGCCTGCGGGAGGCGGGTGCTGTACGCGGGTGCCATCAGCCCGGCCCGAACACCAAAGGCGATGAGCGCCAGCAGAACGAGGCCGGCGGCGACCGTGAAGATCACCGCCACCACGATGACCGAGGTGATCTGACCGGGGGTGAGCCCGCCGAACAGGTTCATCCAATCGAGAGACAGCCGCATCGCGCTGAATTCTATCCCGAAGCCGGCGCCCGGGTCTCGTCCGGTCTGGGAGCCAGCGCGGCATGAACGATCTTCGCCTCCTGCGCCTGATGGGCGATCGCATAGCCCTCGCTGGGGCTGGCCCGCTCGGGGCGCCCGACGTAATTGAGGGTCAGGTGCTTGGGCAGCTTGGGCTCGAGGCGTCGCTTGACGTGCCAGTAGGCGCCCATGTTCATCGGCTCCTCCTGGACCCAGGTCAGCTGTCGCACGTTGGGGTACTTCGCAATCGCCGCCAGGACGTCGTCCGTGCGGAAGGGTTCGAGGAGCTCCACCCGGATGATGGCGAGGTCCATCGCTTCCGCGCGCAAGGGGCTCCCGGCCAGGTCGTAGTAGATTTTGCCGGTACAGAGAACGATGCGGCGGACCTCGTCGCGATGCTGCTCCATCAACGGGTCGTCGATCACCCGGCGGAAGCTGTGCACGCTGAGGTCCTCGAGCCGTGACCATGATGGCCGCAGCCGTAGCAGGCTCTTGGGGGTCATGATGACCAGCGGCCGTGGCCGGCTGTGCAGGGCCTGACGCCGTAGCGCGTGGAAATAATTCGCCGGGGTGCTCGGATAAAAGACCCGGATGTTGCCCTCGGCGGCCAACTGGAGAAAGCGCTCCAGCCGCGCGCTCGAATGCTCGGGGCCGCCGCCTTCATACCCATGGGGAAGGAGAAGGGTCAGTCGCGATGACTGTCCCCATTTCGCCAGACCCGAGACGATGAACTGGTCGACGATGATCTGCGCCCCGTTGGTGAAATCGCCGAACTGCGCTTCCCAACAGACGAGCGCCTCGGAGGCATCGGAGCTGTACCCGTATTCGAAGCCGAGCGCGGCATACTCGGACAGCGGGCTGTTGTGTAGCTCGAAGCTCGCGCTGGCCCCCACCAGGTGCTGGATGGGCGCCCACGTCTTGCCGGTCCGGACGTCGTGGAAGACGAGGTGGCGCTGGCTGAAGGTGCCGCGCTCGGTATCCTGGCCGGTGAGCCGGACCGGGATGCCGCCCGTGATCAGCGTGGCAAAGGCCAGCTCCTCCGCCTGCGCCCAGTCGATTTCGCGTTCCGCCAGCGGTGTCTTGCGCCGCTCCATCTGGCGGAGCAGCTTGGGGTGCACCGTGAAGCGGTCGGGTACGGCGAGCAACTGGCGGTTGAGCGATTCGAGCGCCTCGGCCGGCACAGCGGTTTTGATGTCGGGCTCGGGGCTCGCGTCCATCGGCGGGCGGCTGACCTGCGGTGCGTGCGCCGCACTCGCCTTGACGTTCTGGTGGGCATCGGCGAGCCGTGCCTCGGCGGCCTCGGCGCGCGCACTGGCATCATCAGCCGTCAGCAGGCCCTCCTCGATCAGCTGCGCGGCGAACATCTCTCGCACCGTTGCATGGTCTTTGATGGCGTCGTACATCAACGGCTGGGTGTAGGCCGGCTCATCGGTCTCGTTGTGTCCGAAGCGCCGATACCCGATGAGGTCGATGACGACGTCGCGCCCGAACTTTTGCCGGAAGGCGGTCGCCAGGCGAACCGCGCTGACGCAGGCCGTGATGTCGTCGGCATTCACATGAATGATCGGCAGGTCGAAACCCTTGGCGACGTCGGATGCATAACGTGTGGAGCGTCCTTCCTCGGGGTCGGTCGTGAAGCCAAGCTGGTTGTTCGCGATGATGTGCAGCGTGCCGCCCGTCGTGTAGCCCTCGAGCTTCGATAGGTTGAGGACTTCCGACACGACGCCCTGCGCGGGGAAGGCCGCGTCGCCGTGGATCAGGATGGGGACGGTGCCGGTGCGGTCGAAATGCGGCTCGGGCCCTTTGCGCCGGGTCTGCGCCGCGCGGGTCCAGCCCTCGACGACCGGGTCCACCGCTTCGAGATGACTCGGGTTGGCGAGCAGGGTGACCGAGACCTGCTTGCCGTTCGGCGTGACATAGGTGCCTTCGGCTTCGGCGTGATACTTGACGTCGCCGGTGACATCGGCGCCTTCGACCCGGTCCTTGCTCTGCTCGAACTCCACCAGGATCGACTCATAGGTGCGGTTGACGACATGGGCGATCACGCTCAGGCGGCCACGGTGCGCCATGCCCATCACGACCTGCCGTGTGCCGTTGTCGGAGAGCAGCTGCAGCGTCTCCTCGAGCATCACGATCATCGAGTCGAGGCCCTCGATCGAAAACGTCTTCTGGCCGAGAAAGGCCCGCCGCAAGTACCGGTCCATCGCCTCGACTTTGGTGAGGCGTCCCAGCAGCTGCAGCTTGCGTTCCGGGCTGAGGGGTTGGCGATATCGCCCCGACTCGATTCGCTCGCGCAGCCAGTTGCGTTGCTCGTGGCTGGAAATGTGCTCGATCTCGTAGGCGATCGTGGAGCAATAGGTCTCGCGCAGATGCGTCAGAACTTCGGCCAGGTTTTCTCCCGGGACGCGTACCCGGAGCACGGCGGCCGGGACCGCCTCCATCAGCTGCGGCGTCAACCCGTGGTTCACCGGATCGAGCGAGGGATCGCCGGGCGGCGCGCTGCCCAGCGGATCGAGCCGAGCGGCGAGGTGTCCGTGACTCCGGTAGGCCGCGACCAGGGCCATCCCCGCCGCAACCGCCCGTAGCAACTCGGCTTCCGCGGTCGTAGGCGCCGCGGCCGCGGCCTCTCCGGGCGGAGCGACGGCTCGCGCCGGCTCGCTGATCCCGGCTGGCGGGGCCAGTCGCATCGATTCGAATACCGACTCATAGAAGCCGTCGGCGCCCGAGAGCAGCTCGTCGATGCGACGGAGGAACTCACCGGACTCGGCGCCCTGGATGACTCGGTGGTCGTAGGTGCTCGTCATCGTCATCACCTTCGAAACCCCGAGCTGGCGCAGGCCGCTGTCCGCAATCGCGCTGAACTCCGGCGGATATCCGATCGCACCGGTGGCGACGATCGTGCCCTGGCCCTTCATCAGTCGCGGGACGGACGCGACCGTGCCGATGCCACCGGGGTTGGTGAGGACGATCGTGGCGCCGGCCAGCTCGTCTGCGACGAGCTTCCCGATGCGGGCCTTGGAGACGAGGGTTTCGTACTGATCGCGGAAGGCGGCGAAGTCGAGGCGATCCGCGTCGCGGATCACGGGGACCAGCAGCATTCGGCTGCCATCCTGGCGTTGCACGTCGACGGCGAGTCCGAGGTGCACCCCGCGGGCCACGCGTGCCGGGTTGCCGTCGATCCGATCGAACGTCACCGCCATCGACGGGATGTCTTTGACAGCGCGCGTGATCGCGAAGGCGATCAGGTGCGTGTACGAGATCTTCTCGGGACGTCCGGCCGCCTGCACGCTCTGGCTGAGCTGGCGTCGCCGCTGGTCGAGGACGTCGACCCGGACGGTGCGAAAGCTCGTCGCGGTCGGCACCTGGAGGCTTTCCTCCATGTACTTGGCCAGCGCAGCGGCTGCGCCCCGCAAGGGGATCGGAGGGGCTGTTTGCCCTCCCCCGCCTGCGGGGGAGGGTAGGCTGGGGGCCTTGTCTGCAATAGTCCCTTCCCCGCTCGCGGGGGAAGGCAAGGTGGGAGCCTTTTCTGCTGCCTGCTGTTGTCGTTCAACCGCTTCGGCGACATCGCGGCGACGGATCGAGCCGCCGGGGCCGCTTCCCTTGATGGTCGCCAGGTCGATGCCCTTGGCCTTGGCCAGCAACTCGGCGCCCTCCGACACCTCGACTGCGACGGGCGTTGTCCCTCCCCCGCTCGCGGGGGAGGGGAGGGTGGGGGCCGTTTTTTCTTCGCCGTTCGCGAGGGAGGGCAGTGTGGGGGCCTTCTTCGCTGCCCCGTCTCCGTCCGCGCCGACGGCGATCTCCGCGAGCGCTGCACCCACCGAAACGGTCTTTCCCGCCTCAGCGAAGATCTTCACCAGGGTGCCGCTCGCGGGCGCCGGCACCTCGGCATCCACCTTGTCGGTGGTGACCTCAACCAACCCTTCGCCTTCGCGAACCTGGTCGCCCGGCTGCTTCAGCCACTTGGCGATAGTCCCCTCCGTGACCGACTCACCCATCTCGGGCAGGGTGACCTGCATGGTCGTCTGGGGCACGGTGGAATTCTACCCACTAAACTTGGGTCCGAATATGACATTCAAGTCAAAATTGCGGGCCAGCGAAGACGCCACCGGCTCGCTCCTCTGCCTCGGTCTCGACCCCGAACCCGACCTGCTCCCGCCATCGATCGACCGGTCGGCGGCGGGCATCGCCGAATTCGTCCAGAACATCGTGGCGGCGGTTGGCGACTCCGTGTCCTCCTACAAGCTCAACCTGGCGTTCTACGAGCGGTGGGGGAGGCAGGCCAGCTGGCTGCTCGACCAGGCGCTGGCCGCATTACCCAAGGACCGCCCGGTGATCCTCGATGCCAAGCGTGGGGACGTGGGCAGTACCGCCCAGGCGTACGCGCACGCGATGTTCGAGGCCTGGGGCGCCGACGCCGTCACCGTCCACCCCTACCTGGGTTATGACTCGGTCGCGCCGTTTCTCGCGCACAAGGAGAAGGAGGTTTTCATCGTGTGCCGGACCTCGAACCCAGGGGCGGCGGAGTTCCAACATCTGCGAAGCGACGGCGAGGCCCTCTATCGGCATGTCGCCCGCGCCGGCGTCCGCTGGGACCATCACGGCAACGTCGCCTTCGTCGTCGGGGCGACGGCGCCCGCGGAACTGCGAGACGTGCGCCAGATCGCGGGCGACCGCCTTCTGCTGGTCCCTGGTATCGGCGCTCAGGGCGCCGACCTCGCTGCCGCGCTCAAAGCGGCGCTGCGGCCGGATGGACGAGGGGCCATCATCCCGATCTCCCGCGGCATCCTGTTCGCGTCGGCGGGCGCCGACTATGCGGAGGCC
>WNEZ01003508.1_pt1 | contig 16406 bp, 18 predicted proteins | sample 5400521 | NCBI WGS metagenome assembly WNEZ01 (sample SAMN13153339, study PRJNA577476) | soil metagenome | isolation source: 120 cm saprolite under Douglas fir tree site 2 hole 1 replicate 1 | place: USA:California | collected 2015-04-18
TATCCGCGAATTCTCAGCCGAACTGGCAGCACAGGCTTGGACACTTAGATCACGCCGTTGCCAGGGCTTTTAAAGGCGTGAAGAATTGCGTGGCTCGAGAACTGGAATCTGGCAGCTACCCCTCCAACGTTGACGATGCGCTGCGGGTGATTTTGGTACGAAACTGCGGACGCCAATATGATGCTTTTTTCCAGGCGTGTGTGGCTACTGGCAAGGAGTCGGAAGCGTGCTTGGGGTTCGTCCAGTCTTGGACCGCCGCTGAGTTCAAGGAGCGATTCTACCGATGAACCCCGTCACGGTCTCGACGTCGCCGCACTGGATGAGGTGTGGGATCGTCGGAATTCTATCGGCTTTCTATCTTTGGGAAGCATCCCAGTCACAGCGATCTGACTTCCTTCAGATTGCTGCGAGAGCAGCGTCATCCGAATAAAAGCAAATGCATTCGGAACCGCTACGCACTATGAGTCAGCGCGGCGACCTTTTTCAAATGCGCGATTGCAGCGTGCGCCCCGGTCGTGCTGGTGAGGAGATTGAGCGTCACGTCGTCGTCGTTCACGGGGGTGAGTGCAATGTCCGTGTACGTCCGAGCGGCGGGATCGCGCGTAATCACGAGCTTGAGCAAAAAAAGGCGCGCGATCATCCCCATGATGACCACATGCTTGCTCAGCGTCTGCCAAACGAACCGTGGCCAGAAAATGAAAGCGCGTTCTCGTGGCAGACCCGGGCGGCGCTCCGAAGGATGCTTGAGCCGGAGAATGCCGCCCTGCAGCGGATGCACGTTCTCGAGCCACACCGTAGTCGCGAAATTGACCAGCACCTTGATGAGGCTGTTGACGGATACGCCGGTCGCCACCGCGCGGCGCAGTAGCGTCTCCATGTGCTTCGGCGTGTAATAGAGTGACCAGGATTCGCGATAGATCGCCTCCCATTGTTCTCGGCTCATGCGCGCATGGCCGGTGCAGACATGCTCGACGTCGTACCGGTTGAGGTCGGTATCCATCACGCTGCCTTTTTTCCAGAGAATCTGATGGTCCTCCGAGCCCGGCAGCGGGGTGAGGCAGAAAAACTCGACGATGTCGAGCGGCAGTTCCTCCTGAATGATCGCGATGTCGCGTCGAATAGTCTCTGGGGTATCCGAGGGGAAACCCAGGATGTAGCCCGCGAGCGTGATTATGCCCTGCGCCTTCCAGGCCAACAGCATCCTTCTATATTCGGTGATCTTGTTCTGCCGCTTCTTGGCCCCCGCGAGGTTGTCCGGATTGATATTCTCAAGACCGATGAACACGCGCGTGACACCTGCGCGTTTCGCTTTCTCGATGAAATTCGGGATCTTGTGGCACAAGGTGTCGACCTGGATCATGAGGCCGAGCGGGATTGCGTCTCTCTCACGCAGCAGGATGAGGCGGTCGAAGATCGACTCCCATTCTCTGTTCCGCGCGAAGTTGTCATCGGTGATGAAGAATTTATGGATGCCCTGCGCCCAATTGAGCCGTATGAGATGCTCGATGTCATCAGCCGAGCGGAAGCGCGACTTGCGGCCTTGCACGTTGATGATGGTGCAGAACGAGCATTGATAGGGGCAGCCGCGGCCCGCATCGAAGCTCGCGCTTAGGCCCAGCGTCCGCGCCACGTATTGCTTCGGCAGGAACGGAACCGGTGTGCCCGCCAGCTCCGGCAGGTCTTTGATGAAATCATATTGCGCAGCCAGACGGCCGTCTGCGGCGTCGCGCAAGAGCATGTCGAGCCGGTTCTCGGCCTCCCCGGCGAATATCGAGATGCCCAGCTCCCGGCAGGCATCGAGCCCGACGGCGCGACCGTCCAGCATGGAGAGGCAGCCGGATACGTGAAATCCGCCGATTGCGACAGATATACCAGCGGTCCGGAACGGCCGAGCGATATCGAGGGCGCGCGGGTACTGGTTGGTTTGAACTCCGACCAGCGCGACAAGTCCGAAATTGCGGTGACGCCGGAGACGGGCGACGAGCGAAGCCACGTCCACCCGCGTGTTCGTCTCGTCGATGGCCTCGATGTCGATGGTGACGTCCGGTCCGAGGACTTGTCGCTTCGCGCAATCGGCCGCAATTGCGTATACTGCGGCGAGCGAATTCGATGGGATCAATGCACGCCACCAGCGGATCACGTACCCGTCGTCGTCGTAGTGCGATGGCTTGATTAGGATAAGCTGAAACCGTCGGCCCGCCGGCACATGGACCTCCAATGCGAGGCACTGATCGCCCTGATTGTTGATTCTATCACTGCCGCCTGCGAAAAGATGCAGGGTTAGCCTGCGGCCCCTGCCTTAATTCTTTGGCCGAACCGGCTGACGAAAGTCCCGGCGGACCCTTTGGTCGGCTTAGTCGCGACCGTGTAACCATGTAGTCGAGCCAGTCGATCAGTGGCCGAATCGAGGAAAATTCCTGATCTTCGATGACGGCGGTCTAATAGAACGCCCGTAGCAGATCGCCGCGCGACTGAAACTCGCGTAAAAACCTCTTGTTGTAGCCGATGTCGAAGCCAAGCGATTTCGCGGTGGCCTAGAGATTGGCACCGTCAATGAACGGGGCGAGTTTTTCTTTAGTTTGGGGACATGAACTTGATCACCGACGAGCGAGCATCCCGCGCATGACTGCGGGAAATTCAGCGCGCGACCGTGGCTATCTACAAGGCGCGCGTGCGGAAAAACGCTCGGCGTCAAGGAAGCCGAGCGTTGTCGCTTCGGTGGATCGAGACGAATCCAGGCGTCGTTACGCGGCTTGCAGATTGGCCGCCGCCTGCTTGCCCCGCTCGGTCACGATGTCGTAACTGACCTTCTGGCCTTCCACAAGGCTGCGCATGCCGGCGCGCTCGACCGCGCTGATGTGCACGAACACGTCCTTGCTGCCGTCGCTCGGCGCGATGAATCCAAAGCCTTTTTGAGTATTGAAGAACTTCACGGTACCTGTAGCCATCATGGCCTCCTTACCTTGCAATGTGTATCCGATCACGCGAGCATCGCGTGGTCGGTCATCCAATTTTGGGGGAGCTGGCTGCGCACCGTAAAATCGGGCATCGCGAGGCATACCGAAAACTGGTTGCGGGCTGATATCTATGTGACTGCGGCCGCAACGTCAACCCAGCTGCCGGCATCAATCCGGCGCAGGCCGTTGCATCGGATAATCGTCACTCTCGTAGAGGCGTTGCTTGGCTCGCTATCGAAGGTTTGCCGTCGAGGACTTGCCGCCGTGCGCGCACTGGGCGCGTGGATGCAGGTCGTTGACGCGCCCGACGCCGAAAGCGATGGCAGATCCTGCGACATTCTCTGCACAGGAATGGCTGTGTTTCGCGGAACCAGTAACCCTCAAGGCTGCCCGGTCTTTTGCGTCTCATCCGGCGGGGCTTCGGCTACCTCGCGCTCGGCTTTGCGCAGCGCAGCCTTCTCCTCCTTTTTTCTTTGTTTTTCCTCGGTGCGTGCGCGTGCTGTCCTCTGTCGCTCGGCCCGGTCTCGACGGTAATTCGGCTTGAATGCCATTCGCTCCCTCCTTGTGCAACGGGTTGATTTGGTGCCCCACGACTATATATACGCAACGCGTTCGAGTTTTGCCCGTCCTTGCCATTGGCTTGCCCATCCAGGCTACGTGCCGGGCAATTTGGTCTTGCCGGCGGTGGCTCGATGATCGCGATGCCGCGCTCGATGCGTGGCAGCGTCGAACAATCACAGGAAAATCAAAATGGCACGCAAGCCGGCAACGCGCGCTGAATTCACGCTTTTCGACGTGGTTTACGAAGACGGCTCGCTGCGTTCCAATCGCAGAGTGCCGAGCGACGTCCTCGGGGGCCTCGATGGCGATGCCGCCGCGCGTGCCGTCATCGAAGAACAGGACCGGATTATCGCGGAGAAGTCAGGGACTCCGGCCGTTGGCGTGAAAAGCATTCACCGGTCCGGCAGCAAGAATACCGATCGGGCCGTACGACCGCCCGGCGTGAATTAGTATCGGATTGACAGCCAAAGTTTTAGATAGGCGTAGCCATCCCTTTGGGGTATCGGCTACGAGGCAGGACGGCGACCCGGTGCCGGCTGTGGAGGCTCAAGAGGGAAGAAAATGGCCAAAGGTGCTCACTGGGAACTTGTTTGTTCGGATGTATCGCGCCCCTTCGCGATTGAGACTTTTCGGTTGAAGGTGCCGAACGGATGGATTTACTGCAACACTATCACTCGGGCGCGCGTGTTTGCACGAGATGAATTTTCGCAGTCTATCGTTTTTGTACCCGATCGAGCAGGGGCCGAATCATCGACATTCCCATAATCAAACGAGCCTCGTGGTCTTTCTGAATCGTCGATCGCGTCGCGCCGAACGACATCTCTTGTGAATGCTACTCTGTTGTCCGACTTCCCACTTAACGCTTTCCGATCGCAGTCACTCGCGGCAACGACGAGGGTCACATCACCGAGCGCTCACTTCACCATCTCGACGAGCGGCTCGACGAGGCCCAGACGCGTGCATTGTTCCGCACCGCGGCGGCGCAAGCCTATCTCACGCAAGAGCGTCGGCTTGCGAAGAGCCGGCAAGGCCAAGCGCTGTGACTTCCACCGTCCGGACAAGCCAATAGCTGCCGCCGCACACCCGCTCTAGGCCGCAAAACTGTTGGTGTTTGGTCTCAAAGCTTTGAACCGCCGTCGACATGGATGGTGTCGCCCGTGATCCAGCGGGCCTCACTCGAGGCGAGGAATGCGACGACGTCCCCGAGATCGTCGGGCTGGGCGAGCCGCTTGAGTGTCTGCAGACCGAGCACGTAATCCCGTCCCGCATCCGTCTTCGTGAGATTCGACATCTCGGTCGCAACCACCCCCGGCGCCACGGCGTTGACGCGAATGCTGCGCTGGCCGAGCGCCGCGGCGAAGTGCTTCACCAGCGTGTCTATCGCGCCTTTGCTCGCAGCGTAGGCCGGCAGCGTGCCGACGACGGCATGCGCCGCCAGCGAGGAGACGAGCACGATGCTGCTGCCCTCGCGCATGATCGGCAGTAATTGCTGCACAAGAAAGAACGGCGCGCGGACATTCACGGCGAACAAAGCGTTGAAATCTTCGACCGTCGTTTCTTCGATGCCGGCTGCCTTCGACACTCCGGCATTGGCGACGAGGATATCGAGCCGGTCGCCGACAATGGCGCGAACTTGCTTGGCAAGCTTATATGGACCGTCGGCGGCGGCGAGATCGACTGCGATCGCATCGGCGTGGCCGCCGGCCTTGCGGATCTCGCAGACCACGTCGTCAGCCTCTTTCGCTCCGCGGCCATAGTGAACGAGAACCTGGGCGCCGGCCTCGGCGAGCGCCACCGCGCTGGCGCGCCCGATGCCGCGTGACGCGCCGGTGACGAGGGCGGTTTTTCCGGCAAGATTGAACATGAGCGTTCTCCAGCGGTTCGAGCCGCGCAGCCTTGAGCCTACGTTGAACGTCGGCTGTTAGCCGGCGGTCTTGCCGCCGTCGGCGGTAAGGATCTGGCCGGTTACGAACGAAGCGTTGTCGGAACCGAGGAAGACGACGGCGCGGGCGATCTCGTTGGGTTCGCCGACGCGCCCGAGCGGCACTGTCTTGAGCAGCGCTGCTTTTCTCTCTGCGTTTTGCGTAAAGCGGTTGAGCATGCCGGTCTCGGTCGGACCAGGAGCCACGGCATTGATGCGCACGCCTGAACTCGCTGCTTCGAGCGCTGCGGACTTTGTCATGCCTTCCACGGCGTGCTTGCTCGCGACATAGACCGAGGCGCCGGCTGCCCCTTCGTGCCCATACGTCGAGGATATGTTGACAATGCTGCCGCGACCCTGCGCCTGCATCACGCGAAGCTCGTGCTTCATGCTGAGCAGCGTGCCGAGCACATTGGTGTCGAAGGTGGCTGCGTAGCTTTCGGCGGTCTGGTCAATGACCGGGCCAGGCTCACCTTCGGTGCCGGCGGCATTGACGGCGACGTCGATCCGGCCGAAACGCGCAACAGTCTGGTCCACGAGACTGCGTACCTCGTCCTCGCGGCGCACGTCGGCACGCACGAACGCCGCTTGCGCGCCGAGGCCGCGGAGTTCGGCTTCCAGCGCCTTGCCTTCGGCTTCCCGGCGGCCGGACGCGACGATCTGTGCCCCGTCTTTGGCAAAGGCGAGCGCGGTGGCTCGGCCGATGCCGGTCAAAGCGCCAGTGATCAAGACGACTGGGTTGCTCATTTTGTGATCCTCGCAATCTATTGCCCTACCGGCGGAGTATGGATCGCCCCGGCGGGAAGCTGATAAAAGGCCCATGGGTGTCTCCCAAGAGCGCTTCCGCTGTGGGGCAAGTAGGCACCCCTGGCGCCCGCGCCAAAGACTTTGTAAGTAGAGGGGCATGCCTTAGGGATATGGAGGCCGCGATGGAGCTACGGCACCTCCGCTATTTCGTCGCCGTCGCCGAGGAGGGCAGCCTGACGCTGGCGGCGGAGAAACGGCTCCACACGGCGCAGCCTTCGCTGAGCCGCCAAATCCGCGATCTCGAATACGAAGTCGGCGTTGCGCTCTTGACCCGCAGCGTGCACGGCGTGGAGCTGACCGCCGCCGGCCGCGCCTTCCTCGATCATGCGCGGCTCGCGCTCACGCAAGCCGAGGCGGCCGCGGAAGCGGCGCGGCGCGCCGCACAGCCGGCCAGACAGATTTTCGCGATCGGCTTCCTCACCGGACAGGAAGTCGAGTGGCTGCCGCGGGCCACCAACATTCTTCGGGACGAGCTGCTCAACATCGAAATCAGGGTCTCGAGCGACCATTCGACGACGCTCGCCGACGAACTTCTGCGCGGGAAACTCGACATCGCGTTCCTGCGGGCCGAGCCGGTGCCCGATCTCGAATTCAAGCCGGTCGCGAAAGAGCCGCTCGTCGCCATCCTGCCGAGCGATCATCGACTTGCGAAGCAGAAGGCCGTCGATCCGCAGGATTTTGTCGGTGAAACATACATAGGCGTCTCGAACACGCCGCGGGTGCTGCGCGCCATTATCGGCGACTATTTCAAGCGACGTGGAATCGAGATCGTGCCCACGCTTGAGATCGACAACTACGCCATGGCGATTTCTTTGGTCGCGTCGAGACGTGGCGTGGCGCTTCTGCCGATTTCCGCTGAAAATTTCTTGCCGTGGTCGGTCGTCAGCCGCCCGCTCAAAGGCGGGGTGCCGACGATCGACCTGATGATCGGATATCACAAGGCGAACGCGTCACCGATCTTGAAGACCTTTCTCTCGAGGATTGAAGACTTGACCACGCGGCTCTCCGGCACGGCACGAAGAGCTCGCGGCTAGCCTCAAAACGCAGGGCAACTCGATCGGCGCGCACGCCGTCGACGCTCGGCACGTGCAGCCAAATGCTCGCGGCTCAGCGCGTTCGCTTGACCTGCGAGCAGCTGACCACGGTGGACTTGCTGTGGGTATGCATGTAGCAGAACGAGAGCGTGTCGTCGCCGTCGAGTTGTCCGTTCCAGAAGCCGTCGGTATCGGCGAAGACGAAGCTCTTGTTGTCCTTGCCGGTAAGCTCGCCGATGAACGGTTCGTCGGTCTTCTCCCCGCCGCCCGAGAGCGTCGTCACGCCCCAGAAGCGGCGGCCGTCCTGCCCCCTGATGTCGAACGCTAGGTCCTTCTCGAGCAGGGCCGGGTAGGCCCAGGTTCCACGACCTTTCGGCCAATGCCCGCCCTTGCCCACGAGGATGGTGTGAGTCTTCCCGATCCATTTTCCCTTGACGTCTGGCGCTTGACCCTCGCCGAGCGCGGACACCGGATACGCAACGAGCGCGGCGATTGCGAGGTGGCGAATGACCGACCGATTCATGGAAGCTCCTCTGGATATGTCGATACGCGGTGAATCCTCTAGCATCTGGAGTTTGCAACCGGAAGGGTTCTCTTGCTCGGGATCGTTCGTTCGCTAGCGCATTCGAGCCGCCGGGCGGCGGGCGGGCGGCCTGATTACGGCGCGCGCATATAAGCCGGCGTACCCCCGGCGAGAAAATCTTCACGCGGCGGCGCGAAGATGTCCACGACCTCGGTGTCTTCGGGGAAAAAACCTTCGTGCTCGGTATTGCCGGGAATGACTGCAACATCGCCCGCGACCATCGAACGCCGCTCGTTGCCGAGGCGGAAATCCATCTTACCCTTGAGCATCCAAACGATCTGCTCGTGCGGATGCTGATGCGCACCGGCATGCGCGCCCGCCTTGATTTTCCACCACACGATCATTCCACGCTTGCCCGCGAGAACGCGGCGCTCGATTTTGTCGTTGATACGCTCCCACGGCAGCTTCTCGAGCGCGCCGAACCCGGACATCACGGGCATAATCGTTTCCTTCCCTTGCGTTGCTCCGGAACATTATAGCGCCTCCAACTAATCGCGGGGCCTCCTAATTGCGCGTCGATCCCAGCATCGGCGCATGTGCGCTTGCGGGGGGAGCTGCGGTTCCATGGAACAGCGATGCGCCCTGATCGTTTCCGCCGCTTTTGACCCCAAGTCTACATAGACCCCAAGTCTACATAGACCCCAAGCGTACATAGCCTGCATCGAAATCCCGCCGCGCAGCAGTCCCCTGGCGCACCGTGGTGCGCTATTGTCTCGGTGGCAGCGCAGGATTCAGAACGATTCAGGGACCACCAATGATTTCAATGGTTTTAGAGGCGCCGTTTTAGAGAAAATCGGCCCTTTTTACAGCGATCAGGGCGCCCATTCCTCCACTGGGCACTGGCCCGTGCTCGTGATATTCTGGCATGCGCGCTCGCATTGCTCGCGGCCTGCCGGCGAGCAACGTAGCGACGGCCCGAAGGAGGAATTCTGCGTGAAAGCCATCGTTGGCGCCGTGCTTGCGCTATCCGCAACCGCCGCGTTCGCCGAACCGTTGCCAGTGTCCAAGCCACCGGGGCCGGGCGGCTCTTGCCCGCACGGCTACCTCGCGTCTGGCAGCTACTGCGTCCCCTCGCGCGGCGCCGCTGACGCTATCGCCAAGCCACCGAACGGCACCTGCCCGTGGGGCTGGCTCGCGAGCGGCAGCTATTGCCTGCGTAGCGGCAGCGGCGGCCGATGACGATACCTCGTCGTGGTGCGCATCGCAGCGCCAAGCCCGACCGCCGCCGCGCGCTGGAACTGCTTGCCGCATCCCCCGACGGCTGCACCGAAGCGATCATGCGCGCGCACGGCTTCACGGTCCCGCAGATGGTCGAGCTTGTGCGCGCCGGGCTGGCGAGCGCCACAGCCGAGCGCGTCGTCGCGGGCAACCTCACGATGGAGGTCGCGGTGGTGCGGACCACCGAGGCGGGGCGGCAGATCCTTGGCGGGGACTTACATGCGGGATACTAGCGCGGGCGCAGGAAAAGACGATCCGTACACGGACTCCCCGCGTAGATACATAAATAAAAGGGAGGGCGTTCGCCATGTACTTCACGCAGCAATCAGGGCCTTACTATCAGGTGAGGACCCGTTCGCGATTCACTTGCTCGGACAATCGGCAGAAAAAGTGCTCATCGATCTTCTGGAGAATGGAGGGGTAAAAGATCCACTGTTCTCACTTCTCAAGCCGGACATGCGATCGATATTCTTCGACATCTATCGCGAATCCTACAATTTTCTAAAACATGCTGATCGGGACTCCGATGGCAAACTTGGTGTCCGCAACATCGTCGGGTCAAATGATCTTCTTCTGTTCACCTGTATACTACGCTACGGTGTGCTGTTCGGGTCCTATACCCAGCACATGTCCATCTTTTTAAGGTTTGCTGGATTGCTTTACCCTGGAATTGTCGATTGGGACCAGTGGCCCAATCTGAAAAATCTACTCAAAGAGGCAACTCGCGGCCCGCTCACTCGCGGCGAAGCCACTGCGATCACGCGGCTCGCGATGCAACAAAACCCGGAGTGTCAGCGGGAGGCACAACAAGATTTGGACGACGTGGCAATCGCGAATAGCACAAAAGTGGGAGAGCACTGGCGGCGGGAAAGTTGAAAATTGGCCTATCCAACTCATTTGTTGAAGTACGGAGCGGAGCGGGCTGCGCATTCGCGCACCTCCGGTTATCTGATTGACACCGCTGATCCTCAAACGCGCGTCCGCCTCGCGGCCTTCCGGCCAATGGAGCGATGACGATTACGACGTCGTCGCCGATGGTGCCGTCGTCGGTCGCATCTTCAAGGGGCACGCCGCGCCGGTCGGAACGCCTTGGATGTGGCGAATCTGCTCCGAACACTGTACAATTTCATCGGGGTAAAGCTCGCCGCTTTCCGGCTTGAAATTTGAGCGCCCCCCAAACTGGATCATTACAATGCACGCCAATCAAGCCACCGCGGGGAGCGGCATCTGGCTCGTGTTAAGCGTTACAGGCATCCTGGCCTACTCGGACTCGCTGTTCGGAGCATTGCGGCGGGCGTACGAACTTTCCGCACGCACAACCTCGTTCTGGGAAGCCCCGAGCGCAATACAGAAGGTCGGGTCTGACCCCCAATATCTCAGTGCGGAAGATATCCTATCGTGGTGGCGTCAGCTCGAAATGTGCGGGCCGACGTAATTCACGCACCTGTCTCTGCAAGTGTGCGATTGGCCTGTGTGGACGCTGGCCTTCGGGCATCACCAAGATCGCACGCCGACGCATGGCTATGCCGAGACGCGCGAAGCCGCGATGGCGGCGTTCGCGAAGAGTTGGCGGCGACCGGCATAAAAGAGAAGTGTTGACCGCATGAATTCTCATCGCCTATGGCCCGAGCATTCCCGCTAGTTTCCGGCGAGCGGCCGCCTATGTCGATAAAATTCTCCGAGGCGCCAAGCCCGCCAATTTGCCGGTGGAACAGCCGACCATATTCGAGCTTGCCGTGAATCTCCAGACTGCGAGAGCGATTGGCGTCACCATCCCAACGTCGATATTGGTGCGCGCCGACGAGGTGATCGAGTAAGCGCAGCCGGATGAGCCTCAAGCCCGTTCACGCAGGCTGCCGACGGGCCATAGCGCGACCGTGAGGCTCTGCAATATGATTTGCCTGGGTCCGAGACCCGGGGGAGGACGCTGTCACATCGCCCGGGTGGAGGAGGCGAAGCGGGCAAAGCACGGCGCCGCATTATAAAGCCGTTCGCAGCCAGCGCAGGGAGGATGCCGTGAGGTTATTTTTTTCGTCGCTTGTGGCCGCCGTCGTCGCAATGCCGGCTTTCGCCGATGACATTCCCCGCTTTCAGGTTGACGCCGCGTGGCCCAAGCCGCTGCCGAATGACTGGATCATGGGTCAGGCCGCGGGCGTCGCAGTGGACGCGCAGGATCATATCTGGGTGATCCAACGCCCGCGAACGCTCACCGACGACGAGAAGGCGCTGACGCTCAATCCGCCGCTCTCTAAATGCTGCCGCCCGGCGCCCGCGGTCATGGAGTTCGACGGCGAAGGCAACCTGATCCAGGCTTGGGGCGGCCCCGGCGAGGGCTATGACTGGCCGCAGAACGAGCACGGCATCAGCATCGATGCATCGGGCTTCGTGTGGATCGGCGGCAACGGCGACAACGATGGACAATATCTGAAGTTCACGCGCGCCGGGAAATTCGTGCTGCAGATCGGCAAATCGGGACAGCAGACCAACAGCAACGACCTGACGCGTCTTGGCCGTCCAGCCGATGCGGAAGTCGACCCGGAAACGAACGAAGTCTACATCGCCGACGGATATTTCAATCACCGCGTCATCGTATTCGACGCCAACACCGGCGCCTACAAACGGCACTGGGGTGCCTACGGCAAAAAACCGACCGATGAAAAACTGCCGCCTTACAGCCCGGCGGCGGCGCCGTCGCCGCAGTTCGGCAATCCGGTCCACTGCGTGAAGATCGCCAAGGACGGCCTCGTCTATATTTGCGATCGCGCCAACGACCGAATTCAGGTCTTTCGCAAGGACGGCACCTTCGTCAAGGAGTTCATCGTCGAAAAGAATACGCTGCGCGCCGGGTCGGTTTGGGATCTCGACTTTTGGATCGATCCCAAGCAGACATATCTGCTCAACGCCGACGGCATGAATAACGAGGTACGAACGCTGCGGCGCGAAACCGGAGAGATCGTCGGTGCGTTCGGCCGCAACGGCCGCAACGCCGGGGAGTTTCACTGGGTGCACAATTTGGCGGTCGATTCAAAGGGCAACATTTTCACGACCGAGGTGGACACCGGCAAGCGGGCGCAGAAGTTCCGTTATGTCGGACCAGCTGTACGGTAATAGCTGGTAAGCGCAGCCCGAATGGTCGGCGAGTTCCTCGCCGGGCGAAGCCTTAAGTGAGGTCCGGATCTCGCTTTCGCGGCGCGCGATCAAAGGCTGAAGACTAGACCTGAGAAGGCGGCGCGTTTCATTTCGGCCGGCGGTCGGTCTGATCGGCCGTTTGATGTGGGACATTCGTGCTAAGAGTCCGCTTGTCATGCCGGCTGCCCCGCAATCGATCATCGACACGCGCCGCCACCAGATGTTTCCGGTTCTGGAGACGACGGATATCGAGCGCGTGCGCCGTTTCGGCAAGGTCCGCGCGTATCGTGCCGGCGAGGCGCTCGTGCAAGTCGGCCATGTCGGTCCCGGTCTCACGATCATTCTGACCGGACGAGTGGATGTCACTCAGCACGATGAATCGGGTCGCCGCCGCCACATCGTGACCCATGGGCCGGGATCCTTCATGGGCGAGTTGGCGCAGCTCGCGGGCCGACCTGCTCTCGTCGACGCCCATGCGCAGGAGGAGGTCGAAGCGCTCATCATCGCGCCCGGAGAATTGCGCGCATTGCTGATCGCCGAAGCAGAGCTGGGCGAGCACGTCATGCGTGCGCTGATTCTGCGCCGGGTCGGACTGCTCGAGACCGGCGCCGGCGGCCCGGTGATCGTGGGCCGTCCGCAGAACGCCGATGTGCTTCGGCTCGAAGGTTTTCTCGGCCGCAATGGCCATCCCTACCAGAGGCTGGACGCCGAGACCGATGCCGAGGCCAAGGCGCTGATCGAGCGTTTTCATGTCGATACCGGTCAGTTGCCTATCGTGCTTTGTCCCGGCGGGCAGCTGTTGCGCAATCCGACCGAATCCGAGCTCGCCCGCTGCATCGGCTTGCTGGGGCCGATCGATCCGAACCGTCTCTATGACGTCGTTATCGTCGGCGCGGGCCCCGCGGGCCTAGCCGGTGCCGTCTATGCAGGCTCGGAAGGATTGTCGGTTCTCGTTCTCGACTGTCGTGCATTCGGTGGGCAGGCCGGGGCTTCCATGCGCATCGAGAACTATCTGGGTTTTCCGACGGGTATCAGAGGCATGGCGCTGATGGCACGTGCATACAATCAGGCGCAGAAATTCGGGGTCGAGATGGCGATACCCGACGAGGTCATGGAGCTCGATCCATCGGGCGGCGCCGGGAACGGGCCGTTTGTGCTTAAGCTTTCGAACAGCGAGCGGGCGATGGCGCGCTCGATCGTGATCGCCACCGGCGCGCGTTACCGGCGGCTCGCCGTCGATGGTCTGGAAGCGTTCGAGGGCGCGAGCGTGCACTATTGGGCGTCGCCGCTGGAGGCAAAGCTTTGCAGCGGACAGGAAGTGGTATCTGGCGAGCCATGTCGCCAAAGTGTGGGTGCTTGTGCGCGGGCCGGACCTGGCGGCGAGCATGTCGCGTTACCTGGTCGATCGCATTGCCGGCCTGTCGAACGTGGAAGTGTTGACGCAAACGAACGTCACTGGTCTCGAAGGTCGCGGCGGCGTTTTGGAGGCGATACGTTGGCGACAAAAATCAGGCGCGGACGTGCGCAAACCCATTGCGCACCTGTTCTTGTTCATCGGAGCGGATCCGAACACGCAGTGGCTGTCGGGATCGGGCGTCGCGTTGGACGCGAAGGGCTTCGTATTGACCGGCGGAGACTGCAACGAGAGCCGCAATCCGCTGGAGACCAGCCGGCGCGGGGTTTTTGCCATTGGTGACGTACGCTCGGGCTCGGTTAAGCGTGTCGCCGCGGCCGTCGGCGAGGGCGCGCAAGTTGTCGCCGTATTGCATGCTGCTTTGGGTTCGGTAGCGAGTAAGTTGCCGGTCGGTTGAGGCGCTTCGTCGTTTTGCGCTCGGCGAAATGACCCAATTCGGACCTCGCGGGACTCCGTCGGGGCGTCTCATACGTGATTGGATGATCGACGGGCGCGGCAACGCCAGCTAAGTGGGGCACAACCCCCTACCGCCATACGCCATCTTGGATAGGATGCGATGCCGTCCTCGAACCGGTAGAGCAGCGTATCAATCAATTGGGACGACGCGAGGCCGTCACTGTTCTCGGCGGCGCTTCATGAGCATCTAGACGAACTGCCTCGCGTTGCTTTCAGGGCTGAGACTTTGAACAATGGTGGACCCACAGCCAGACAATCCCGCACCTGACGCTTGGCGATTCAACACGCGCGCCTTTCTCGTAAGGGAGTGGCCCTACCTCCTGGTGCTGATCCTTGCGATCTTTGGTGTTGCGTACACGAGTTTCTCCAAGACACCCATAACGACATATTGGATCGTTCTGGCGCCTTTCATCGGGCTCATTTGTGTCATCGCGCGGTGGCGAGACGCCGAAAACCGCGAGCAGCGTTTGCGTCTTATCTGGACGCAGGCGCTGCATTGGGCCGCGGTACTTGTAGCAATGCATCTCATGTTTGTGGCCGATGTCAGCCGGATGATGAACGCCGATGCCAGCGCGCTAGCGACATTGACGGTGCTCGCACTGGGGACCTTTACGGCTGGCGTTCACGTCGCAGCATGGCGCATCTGTGTGGTCGGCATAGTGCTGGCGCTCGGGGTCCCGGCCATCGCATGGCTCGAGCAATCAACGCTGCTCCTTCTGTTGATTGCGGTTGTCGTCGTGGCGGTCATTGCACCATTTTTCTGGCATCGCAAACGGTCGGCTCAACGTCCAGCTGCATCATGAGAGACTGCTGTACTGCGGGATATCGGCCCGGCCCCATGACCGCTGTGGGTCAATCGCATCGGATCGACACGGCCGTGCCGGGCGGCCGACGTCCGCTTCACCTCCAATAGCGTCCAAACATTGGCACCGCAGCGAAACGACCCGGTGCCCCCAGCGACGATCCGACGCCCTCAAGCGCCTCACTCCGGTCTGATTTTGGCGAACTTGATCACCTTCGCCCACCGCTCGGTCTCCTCAGCGATGAGCTTGCGGAATTCCGCAGGTGACATCATCAGAATCGGGTTGCCTAGGTTCTCGAGCCGGCCCTTGATCGTCGGATCAGCCAGCGCGGCGTTGACCTCGCGGTTGAGCAGATCGACGATTTCCATCGGCGTGCGAGCAGGCGCGCCAATTCCAGACCAGCCGCCCCCCACATAACCTGGCACCGACTCACCGATCGTCGGAACATCGGGCAGAACCTGCGAGCGCGTCGCGGGCGTGACCGCAAGCGCACGAATCCTGCCAGCCCTGATGTGCTCGATCGACGAGGGCAGGTTGTCGAACATGACCTGAACCTGCCCGCTCATGAGGTCGGTCAGCGCCGGCACCGAGCCGCGGTACGGCACATGCAGCATGTTCACGCTCGTCATCATCTTGAACATCTCGCCAGCGACATGACCGGCACTTCCAATTCCCGGAGACGCCATGCTGAGCTTGCCAGGATCGGCCTTCGCAAGGGCGATGAGATCGGGGACGGTCTTCACCGGCAGCGAATTATTGACGTTGAGAACCTGATAGCCGCGGCCGAAGGTAGCGATCGGAGCAATTTCGCGGGCGAAATCGACGGTGCCATAGAGCGTGGTGTTGATCACGTTGTTCGACGAAATGACCAGAAGCGTGTAACCGTCCGCCGGAGAGCGCGCCACCATATCGGTAGCGACATTGGCGGCAGCACCCGGCCGGTTCTCGACTATGAATGTCTGACCGAGCCGCTGCTGCAGCCATTCCGCCATCAGGCGCGCGGAGATGTCGATTGCCTGGCCGGGGGGAAAGCCGACGACGATGCGCACCGTCCGGCTTGGATAGCCTTGTGCATTCGCAATATGCGAGACGCCCGGCAGCGCGGCAGCACCAGCTGCCAGATGTAGAAATCGGCGACGTGGGAGTATCATGCACTCCTCGGGCCTACTCGGCCATCGCGTCGGATCGACCCGTCTGCGACGCTCGCGGAATGTCCGCTATCCCTCCAATACCGACCGAATTGATGCGTCACAACAAGCCGTCGCGAGTGCCAACGACAGACATTCTGCGTCGTCCACGAATCCACGAGGATTGAGCGTAACATAGGCGGCCAAGGCGTCGCCGCTGACGGCGGCAAAAAGCACGTCGGTCATCCTGGTCCTAAACCAGTACAAGTGTATCGGGTGCAGTCATGGTAAACATCCCGACACTGGAACGATGGCGCCTGGTTCAGACGACGACAGTCGCGAAAGCGTGCACGGCAGGTGTTTATGCATTTCTGTTTAGCCGTCTGAGCGGCGCGA
>WNEZ01002270.1_pt1 | contig 16403 bp, 16 predicted proteins | sample 5400521 | NCBI WGS metagenome assembly WNEZ01 (sample SAMN13153339, study PRJNA577476) | soil metagenome | isolation source: 120 cm saprolite under Douglas fir tree site 2 hole 1 replicate 1 | place: USA:California | collected 2015-04-18
CGCGATCCCGACATCCGCTGCGACCAGGGCGGGGGCGTCGTTCACCCCGTCGCCGACCATCGCGACCGTGAGGCCGCGCCGCTTCACCTCCTCGATCTTCGCCGCTTTCTCGTCCGGCAGAACCTCGGCGAAGTAATCGTCCAGCCCCAGTTCCCCTGCAACCCACCGCGCAACCGCCGCTGAGTCGCCCGTGAGCATGATCGGCGTGATGTGCATTGCCTTCAGCCGGTCGAGCGCCTCGCGGGACTCCGGCCGGATGATGTCGGCCAGAGCAATCGCCCCGATCAGCTGCCCATCCGCAACGACGTACACAACGGTCTTCCCTTGCTCGGCCCACCGCGCGACCCGCGCGTCCGCGACGGTCAAGCCCTGCTGCTTGAGGAAGCCGGGGCTCACGACCTTGACGGCCGCGCCGCCCACCGTCCCCTGAGCACCCTTCCCCGGGATGGCGGTGAACCCGTCGGGAGCCGGGTACTGCACGCCCCGGTCGGTCGCCGCCAACACGATGCCGATGGCGATCGGGTGCTCCGAGCGGCTCTCCAGCGCTGCGGCGAGGCGCAGCACGTCGTGCTCGGTCCACCCCGCGAAAGGCACGATGTCCGTCACGCCGAAGCGACCCTCCGTGAGAGTGCCGGTCTTGTCGAACACGACCGCGTCGAGCTCGCGCGCCCGCTCGAACGCCGAGCGGTCGCGGATCAACAGGCCGCTCCGCGCGGAAAGCCCGGTGGAGACCGCGACGACGAGCGGCACGGCGAGGCCAAGCGCGTGCGGGCAGGTGATCACCATGACCGTCACCATCCGCTCCAGTGCAAAGCTGAACTCCCGGCCCGCGCCCAGCCACGCGACGAGCGTGACGGTTCCGCCGCCGATGGCGGTCAACGTCAGCCACATCGCCGCCCGGTTCGCGAGGTCCTGCGTGCGTGACCGCGTCTCCTGAGCCTTGCGCACCAGCTCGATTACTTGAGAGAGGTAGCTGTCGGCGCCAGTGCGTCGGACTTCGATGGTGATCGCGCCCTCGTCATTCACCGCCCCCCCAATGACTTCGTCGCCCTCGCCCTTCTCCACCGGCTGGGACTCGCCTGTGAGCATCGCTTGATTGACGCTCGTGCGACCCGCGACGACCAGCCCGTCGGTCGGGATCTTCTCCCCTGGCTTGACGAGCACCCGGTCGCCCGGCCGAAGGGCATCGAGCGGGACCTCTTCGATGGAGCCGTCGACGCGGAGGCGATGAGCCTCGGCCGGGAGAAGCCGGACCAGTTGCTCGAGGGCCCGCGAGGCGCCGAGCACCGACCGCATCTCGATCCAGTGTCCGAGCAGCATGATGTCGATCAGCGTCGCCGTTTCCCAAAAGAACACGCTCCCGGGAAGGCCGAAGACCACGAGCGCGCTGTAGGCGTAGGCGACCGTGATCGCGAGGGCGACGAGGGTCATCATCCCCGGCAGCCGCTTCCGGAGCTCGTCGACGAGACCAGTGAAGAACGGCCAGCCACCGTAGAAGTAAACGGCCGATGCGAAGGCGAACTCCACGTACCGGTCGCCCGGGAAGGCTAGTACCGCGCGCAGTCCGAGGATGTGCTGCAGCATCTCCGACGTCGCGAGGACCGGGACGGTCAGCGCGAGCGATACCCAGAAGCGGCGGCGGAAGTCATCCACCATGTGGGCGTGCGCCGAGTGATCCCGGCTCGGCGACCCCCTCGGCGGTGTCGGATGGTGCACGTGGTGATCGTGGTGCATGGGCTCCGGCGGCGGACCTATCGGATTTCGAACGTCAGCGTGGCCCACTTCGACTCGTAGTCCAGTCCCCGCTCGGTGACACGCACCATGTGCACGAATTTGACATACCACCTACCCGGTGCGTCGAGCGTCACCTCTGCCACGCCGTCTGGGCCCGTGCGGGTGCTGCGCTGCGCTGGCGTCTGACCGCCCTGCTCCCCACCCCACAGCACCGTCTGGTTCGCCACCGGACGCCCATCCATTAAACAGCGGACGCGGAGCGCCGCACCACGGTCCATCCCGTATGGGTTGTCGAGCGGCACGATCTCCACCGGATACCCGAGGGTCACGTTGAAGCCATCGCTCCGATCCCTCCCGACCTGGAAGACCGCCTTGACGTGCTTGGAATACCGTTCCCGTGCGCCTTTGCCTAGCTCGTTGTCACGCCGCCGTGCTTCCAGGACGTCGGCGATCCCGTCCTCCTCGAGGTAGGCGTTGAAATCCTCGGCTCGGAGCTCGATTTCGCGCGTCTTGGTCGAGACGCCGACCACGTAGGTGCCGGGGGCACCGAGTGGAAGACTGAGCAGGCTCGTGCTATCCGGTCCGCGGCTCCAGGCCGTCGCCGCCCGGAGCCGTGTCCGCCCACCCGGGGCGACCAGGCTGATGTCCGCCACCCGGTCCGGCGCCACGAATCCCTCGCTCTTGGCAAACGTCCCGTTCAGCACGGTGACGCGTACCCGGGTGCGGGGCTCGAGGAAGTAGGTGTCGAGCTTGAGGAACAGGTCGTGCGCCAGCGCCAGGGACGCCACGAGAAGCAACGTGCCGGCGACGAGCACGGCGAAAAGATCTCTCTTCATCACCTGAATAGTATTCGCCAAGCCTTGCTCCCGCGACGCGCTGGCGGGATGTTCCCGCTCATGGCTCGGTTGACCCGGCGACTGCACCCGATCGTGGCCATGGCCCTCGTCGCGGGCGATGTGGCCGCGCAGGGCAGGCCGGACGCCTGGCGGCCGCAGACGGTTCCCCTGTTCGGGGCCAGCTACTCCCCCGACATCGGATTGCTCCTCGGTGTGGGGGTCGTACACACGCGTTACGGATTCCGCGCGCTGCCGCCGAGCACCCGCCTGTTTGCCGAAGCGGCATATGCGACCGGCGCCGGCACGTACCGCATCGACGTGGCCGGTGAGTTCCGGCGGCCGCTGCTTCCGACAATTCTGTACGTCGAGCTGCGCGCGTCGGGTCTCGAGTTCACTCGGTTCTACGGTGTCGGCAACACGACCGTCGGCTCCCAGCCGGACAGCGCGTACCGGGTCCGGCAAACGCAGCTGCTTGTCGCCCCGCGCCTGGCGATACCGCTCACGCCGCGACTTCGGATCACCGTAGGGCCGTTGCTCAAATACGCTCATATCCCAAGCGATCCGGGCACGGTGCTCGCCACGACGGGTCCGTATTACGGCGCTGGTGACTTCGGCCAGGTCGGGGCGCGCGCCGGGCTCGAGCTCGACACACGCGACCACACCGCCGCACCGGCCCGCGGTGTGCACTTGAGTATCGTCGGGCAAGGGTATCCCGCCGTCTGGGATGCCGTCCACCCGTTCGGCAGTGTCTCGGCGGAGGCGTCGACCTACTTCTCGACAGGCGACCCGCCATCCGCCACGCTCGCGCTTCGGACAGGCGGCGCCGCCTGAGCTGCGGCTCCTCGCGGGCCGGTTACCGTGGGGCGACGTCGGCATGTTCGGGCCGGCGGACGCGGGGCGGGTGTGGATCCCCGGCGACTCGTCAGACCGCTGGCACGCCGCCGCGGGGGGCGGGCTCTGGCTCGCTTGGCAGCACCGCCGCGCCAACACGCTGTCGATCGCCGCGGCCCGGAGTCCCGAGCGCACGGCGATCTACGTCAGGATCGGGTTCATGTTCTGATGCCACGATCGTGACTGACATCTCAGCTGGTGGCGTGAAGCAGCGTTCCGGCGAGTAGGACGAGAAACCACAGCACGAGGCTCGCGCTCGACGTCCGGCGGAACCAACTCCATGCGGCCAGCGAGCCCTGGCGCAGGGCAATCTCGGTACGTAGCCGCGCGTAGCCGTTGCCGATCAACAGGGCGACGAGCCCCATCTTGGTCCAGAAGACGACCGAGGTCCCGAAGTTGGCGACTTGGGCCAGCGCCATGAGCAGGCCGCTCGCGAAAATGAGGGCGAGGCCACCTACCACCCAGCGGTGAACCGACGCGAGGCGATCGAGCTCGCTACGCCAGTCGGGCGTGGTGCCGGGCGAGAGGCGTAGGGAGGCTCGATCCGCGGCGACGGCGACGCCACCCCCCACCAGGATGCCAACAAGATGGAGGTAGGTCACCGTGGCGCTCACGGGCGTGTGGCCGTAGAGGCGCGCCCATCCCGTGAGGAGCTGTGATACCGTCGTCGACGCCAGCATGTTGTGGTCCTCCTTGAGAGTGTCGAGATGCCAGCGCACCGCTCACGCGGAGTTGCCGCGCGAGCAGCGCGTCAGGCATCATCGAGATCATTACCGCACGACGATCGTGCCGGTCATCAGCTGGCCGTGGACGGCGCAGTCGTACTGGTACGTGCCGGGAGTATCAAACCTGACCGCATACGTCCCGCTCCCGGTCATGGTGCTGCTGCTCGCGAAGCTCGTCGAGCCGGCCGACCGGACGCCGTGCGGCAGAGATCCGGTCCAGGTCCATGTGACCGTGCCACCTACCGCGATCGTGTCGACGGCCGCATTCGTGCTCCCGTTGTGGCCACTCACGAATTGGATGCCGGGGCCGGCGGTCACCGAGCCGACCGGACCGCCACCCGCCCCACCACCGCCACCCCCTCCGTACCCACCCCCACCGCCGCCGTACGAACTCGTGCCTGCGTAACCACCGCATCCTGCTATTGAGGCGAGCGCAAGCAACCCGATTACCGCAGTGTGTATACGCATTTGAATCCTCCTCAGCTCGCCGGCTTGCGGGAGCTGGACTTTTCCCAGTTGACGAACAGGAAGCCGCCCGGCGCGTCGAACTTCGGCTCGCCCGGTCCCGGCAGGATCTGCAGTTGCAGCTCTTCGATCTTGTTCTTGGAGCAATTCCAGCACTCGAGCGCGAAGTCGCCGTCGCGTCGCGTACGTGACAGCAGCATCACGTGCACCATCGCGTTGTCGGTGACCAGGGCGTCGTTCTTGTAGAGGTGTGCGAACGCCCACAGCGCCACGGCACTGTTGATCGTGGGCACGAGCGGCGTATGCACTTGGGTCACGCCGTGGTAGTACAGGCCCATGATCACGCCGCCGAACCGCGGATGGTGTGGCACGTCCTTCGTCTGCACGCGGTCCATCACCAGTTTCCAGCGTGCGCCGTCTTGCGTGACGAATTCCGCCGTGCCGTCCACGGAATCGCGCGTGGCGCCTTTATCCCAGGCATTGAACGTGAACGTCCCGGAGATCGGCGTCACGTTGTTGGAGTACGGCCCGTTCTTCACCTGTGACTCGAGTCCCTCGCGCTCGTCGCCGAAGGCCTTGAGGATCGGGGCGGCGCTGTCCGGGAAGGGGAACGGCCCGGGCAGGATCTGGATGACGGGCCCACCGCCCGTGACGCGGATCGCCTGCAACCGTTCCGCCTGCTCGTGCGACTCACTCGTCTCGGATGCGCCATACCCTGACGCGACAACCTTGAGATGAGTCTCCATACCGAGCTTCTTGTGCGAGTCCTCACCGACGGGGCAATACACTTCGTACGTCCCGGGCTTGAGGGTGAGCGTTAGGGTGGCCGTCGACCCGGGCTGGATGAGCTCCGTCTCCCGCTCGATGCCTTGCCCTTCGACCTCGAAAGCGTGTGGGATGCTCCCCGCGTTGGTGACGGTGAACGAGACGGGCCCTGCCGCGATCGTGGCCTCCGACAGCTCCACCTTCCACTCGGAGAGCTTGGCGGTCACCGCCGCGGGGGTGCCCGGGGCTCGGTGCGCGGCGGTTGTTGCAAGGGCGACCCCGGCCAGCAAGACCAAGGCGACGTTGCGCGACGGAACAGCATGCGTGTTTGTCATGGCGATCTTCCTCCTGCGCGTGTGGGACAACAGTTTCCCTCGACGGTGGAGACCCCGTGCGCCCGGCGCTTATTCCTTCGGGAATAGACCCGCCGCTCGCAGAGTCCTCACTTGATGGCGTACCGCACACCCCGAGGACCGGTTGGAGTCGAGCGAGCTCGAGCGATTCGAAGCCGTCGTGCTGCCGCATCTGGACGCCGCGTACACCTTGGCGCGCTATCTCACGCGGAGCGATCACGACGCACAGGACGTCGTGCAGGACGCCTCCCTGCGCGCGTTCCAGCATTTTGGGAGCTTCCGGGGCGCCGGAAGCGGGGAGGGGCGGGCGTGGCTGCTCGCGATCGTTCGCAACACGGCGTATTCCTGGCAGCGCCGGCACCGTGGCGATGCGCTCACGACCGCGTTCGATGAAGAGCAGCACAGCGAGGCAGTGACGGGCGAAGATCCGGAAGCAGCCGTGGTAGCGCAGGGCGAGCGCGTCGCGCTGCATCGCGCGATTGATGAGCTGCCGCCAGAGTTCCGCGAGGTGATCGTGCTGCGAGAGCTGGAGGAGCTGTCCTACAAGGAGATCGCGGAGGTGGCGGGCGTGCCCGTAGGCACGGTCATGTCGCGGCTGTCGCGCGCCCGCCGGCGACTCGAAGAGGTGCTGTGCGCGCAAACGGAGGACTGCTGACGTGACGCATCCCGCTTTCGAGGCCCAGCTCGACGCCTACCTGGATGGCGAGCTCGCCGCGCCCGACGCGGCCGAGCTCGAGGCGCACCTCCGCGCCTGCCCCGACTGCGCCCGCTTGGAGCGGCGGCGCCGCGCCTTGAGTGCCGCGGTGCGCAAACACGTGCTCCGCTTCCCGGCGCCCGACACCCTCCGGGCCCGCGTGCGCACCGCGCTGCGGGCGGACGTGAACCGGACTGCACGGCGCCGCTCCTATTGGCCCGGGCTCGCCGTGGCCGCATCGCTCGCAGTGGTCGCGGTCGGGAGCTGGCAGGTGGCGTTGCGCCGCGCCACGGGCGATGCGCTCGCCGATCAGGTGCTCGGCAGCCACGTGCGCTCGCTCATGCCCGGTCATCTCATCGATGTGCAGTCGTCCGACCAGCACACGGTGAAGCCGTGGTTCAACGGCAAGCTCGATTTCTCGCCACCCGTGTACGACTTCGCTGGTCGCGGCTTCCCGCTCATCGGGGGAAGGCTCGAATACGTGGGTGGCCGGCCGGTCGCGGCTCTGGTGTATGGGCGGCGGCAGCACTTGATCAACGTCTTCCTGTGGCCCACCGCGGGCGGCCCCACGGGAGGGCGCCCCGCGACCACTCGGCAGGGCTACCATTTGCTGCACTGGACGACGCCCGCCTACAGCTACTGGGTCGCGTCCGATCTCGGGCTGCCGGAGCTGCGCGACTTCGCTTCGCTGCTCGAGCGCGGTGATTCGGTTGCCCCTTGAACTCCGGCCGGTGGACGGCGTATACAGAGTGGCGTGAACGTCCGGTCTACCGACTTCTTGAGGAGCATCGCATGCGCATCGCTTTGCCGAGCCTCTTTGCCATCCCACTGTTCGCCGCCTGCGTCGCTCCGACCCCGGGCAACGTCCGCCAGGTGCCCGATCCCGTTTCCACGCGCTACATCAATCCCGGGACGCTGGCGGCGCTGCCGGGCTTCACGCACGCCGTGCGCATCGGGTCGACCCTGTACGTCTCGGGTGAGGTCGCGCTCGACAGCACCGGCCGGCTGGTCGGTCCCGGCGACCTGCGCGCTCAGGCCGCCCAGGCGTTCGCCAACCTCGCGACCGTGTTACGAATCGGCGGCGCGACGCCCGCCGACGTCGCCAAGCTCACGATCTACGTGGTGAATTATTCCCCCAAGAACCTCGACGCCATTCGGGAGGCGGCGCCCGACTTCTTCCCGCAGCGGAATCCCCCGGCGGGCACCGTGATCGGTGTGCAGGCGTTGCCGCAGGAGGGGCTGCTGATCGCCGTAGACGCCACCGCGGTGGTGCGGGCCATGATTCTGCCGCGCGACCAGCGTCTCCAGGAGAAGCCCTACTAGGTCACTTCCCCACGAGCCCGGTGAAGAACGGCAGGACGATCGACACGGCGATCAGCACGATGATGATCCACTCGAGCAGCTCCATGCGCTGCGTCGCCGCCCGGTCCGCCAGTTTTCCGTAGATACCGTCGAGCGTCTGCAGCTTGCGAGTGATGCTCACGTCCCACTCCGCCAGGTGGAAGCGACGGGACACGTGACCGTACACGCGGGTGAGATACTGCTCGCCGATCAGCTTCAGGGCGTTCGTCACCTGCTCGAACAGGACTGCCGCGTCGAGCTGCAACCGCCCGAGCCGCTGGAGCGGCACGCCGTAGGGACTGGGCAAGAATCGACGTAGCCCGGGCGAGCGGCCGAGCAGGTCGTAGGCCCGCTCGAGCGCTTCGTCGAGCTGCGCGTCCAGGTACCGCATCTCGAGCAGCTGGGTGTTCGCGAATTCGATCACCGCCCGCACATCCTCCCCCTCCGGGTCGAACAACAGGGTCACGTCGGTGTCGATCAGCGTCGCGTCATTCGGCCCGAACGAGAGGCGCGACGCGAGGGCGTCACTCACCTCCTGCTGCGACAGGGGGCGAGACTCGGCGCGCAGCACCTGCGCCACCGTCTGGGCGTGCTCGGTCCACAGCATCGACGCCTCGAGCGGCTCGGTGAACGCCTCGATCTGGAACACCACGTAATCTTCGATGAAATCGGCGAGCCGGGATCGAATCGCGGCATCGCCGAGCGCCTCGATCAGCTGCTGCACGCGGCGGCGGGAGTCTGCCTGGAGCTGCTCGTTGCCGTACAGGATTGTGCTGAGCGCCGGCAGCCCTGTGAGCGGGCCCTGAAGCGGGATGGCATAGCTCACCGACACGGCGCCGAAATCGTACAGCACGAACTCGACGTAGGGTGCGGTGAAGTGCTCGCCGACGGCCAGCGAATCCGCCGGCTCGGTCACACGCAAGGGAGCGGGGTCGTACTCGAAGAACGCCGGGGCCCGCCGTTTCTGCTTGACCGTCTGGCGCTGTGTGGCGCTCGCCAAGCGCCGCTCCGCCGCCGCGAGGTCGAACGCGTGCGCGACATCGTAGGCGAACAGCACGTAACCGGTCCCTTCGGCGATGATCGGGGGTGGCATCCGCGGTCCTCCTCCCCCGAACGCTCACCCCGCGACCCACCGTTCCGCCAGGGCGCTTTCGCAGCGAGATTTCGCCCATGCTCTCTCATCGCTCACTCTCGATCGCAGCGCTCGGCGCGCTGCTGCTGGCGTGCACTGCGCCGCGCCAGACCCCCGTTCCTCTGGTGGGCGCCGCGCGCGACGTTGCGGCGCTGGAAGGGCAGTGGGACGGCTCCTACTCCAGTGCGGCGACCGGACGAAGCGGCAGCATTTCCTTCACCCTCACCGCGACCGGGGATTCGGCGTTTGGCGACGTCGTCATGATCCCCCGCGGCTTGGGCCGCCCACTCCAGGCCTGGAACAACGCCGCAGCGCCCAGCGGGGCCGCAGCTCCTCGCCCGGCCGTGCTGACGATCAACTTCGTGCGCGTGGCCGAGGGGCGCGTGACCGGCACGCTCGCCCCGTACGCCGACCCCGAGACCGGCGTACAGCTCTTCACCGCGTTCGAAGGCCACTTGCGTGGGGACGTGATTGAAGGGACTTACACAACCCGGACCGGCCGCGGCGTCGACAGCCAGACGGGCGAGTGGAAGGTGACCCGCAGGAAGAGCTAGAAGGGGCGGCGCCTACTTCTCTCGCGCCACGGTCGGCGTCGCAAACGCGGGCGCGGGCGAGGCCGGAAGCCCCAGGTGCTCCCGCGCCCGGTTCAGCGCGTCGTCGATGTTGCCGTGGACGTTCTGCTCCCCCAGCTCGTCGTAGAGACCCGAGCGTTCGAGCGCGACCACCGGCTGGGCGTGCACGTCGGAGAGAATCACCAGCGAGCCGTCATGGCGGCTGCGCCGCACCAGGTCCCGCAGCGCGTGCAGACCGGTCGAGTCGATCGCCGGGACGTGCCGCATCCGCAGGATCAGGACTTTCGGCCGCACCGCGATGCGCCCCAGCCGCTCCTTGAACGTCTCCGCCGCACCGAAGAAGAACGGCCCCGTGATTTCGTACACCTCTACCCCCGACGGCACGACCCGGCGCCGCACCGCGTTGGGATCGTTCTCGAAATCGTCTTTCGGATCCTGCAGTTCGTGCGTGAGGACGCTGATGTTCGTGACCTCCGCCATGCGGCGCATGAACAGGAACGCCGCAAGCACCATCCCTACCTCGATCGCCACCGTCAGGTCCCACAGCACCGTCAAGAGAAACGTGGTGAGCAGCACGGCCACGTCGCTCTTCGGTGCCCGGAACTCGGCCAGGAACGTGCGCCACTCGCTCATGCTGTAGGCCACGATCACCAGGATGCCCGCCAGCGTCGCCATTGGGATCAGCCCGGCCCAGCGGCCGAAGAACAGGGTGATGAGGAGCAGCGTGACCGCATGCGTGATCCCGGCGATGGGCGTCCGGCCGCCGTTCCTGACGTTGGTCGCCGTCCGGGCAATGGCGCCGGTGGCCGGGATCCCGCCGAACAGGGGCGACGCGATGTTCGCGATCCCCTGTGCCACGAGCTCCATGTTCGAGCGGTGGCGGCCCCCGATCATGCCGTCCGCCACCACCGCGGAGAGGAGCGACTCCACGGCGCCCAGCAGCGCGATCGTGAACGCCGCGGCCATCAACCCGGGCATCTGGTGGAACGTGACCGCGGGGAGGGAGGGCGCCGGCAGCACCGCGTTGATCACCCCGAAGCGGCTGCCGATGGTGTCCACCGGCAGGTGCAGCAGCTGCACCGCCGCCGTCGTCACGATGAGTGCCACGAATGGACTGGGGATGCGGCGGTTGAGCCGGGGCCAGAAGACGATGATGGCCAGCGTGACGAGCGCTACCGCCACGGCCCACGGGTTCAGCGACCCGAAATGGGCGGCCACCGTACGCCAACGCGCCAGGAACTCGGCGGGTACCGGGCCCTCGAGCCCGAGGAAGTCCTTGACCTCCCCCGACAAAATGATCAGGGCGATCCCGCTCGTGAACCCGATGGTGACGGGATAGGGGATGAACTTGATCGCGCCGCCCAGCCGCACGAGCCCGAAGCCCACGAGGATGACGCCCGCCATCAGGGTCGCCATGGCGAGCCCCTCCACCCCATGACGCTGCACGATCGCATAGACGATCACGACGAACGCGCCCGTCGGCCCGCCGATCTGCACGCGCGAGCCGCCCAGGGCGGAAATCAGAAATCCGGCGATGATGGCGGTGAACAGCCCGCGCTCGGGGCCGACCCCGCTCGCGATCGCAAAGGCGATGGCGAGCGGGAGCGCCACGATCCCGACGATGATCCCCGCGCCCAAATCGGACAGAAACTGCTCGCGGGTGTAACCCGCGAGCGTGGTCACGAGCTTCGGAACGAGCCTATCCAGATCCCCTGCCCGGTCAGCGACGCAGACAATCTAGCGAGGTCGCTGCGGCTTACCGGGTGAGGCCGAGCAGGTAGTCCAGCGAGTACCGGCCCGGGCCCATGGCGGCCACCGCGAGCGCGGCGACGATGAGCACGAGGTTGTACTCGTATCCTCCGTTTTGGACGAAGAACCCTTTCGGGCCGTGGACCTTGGCGATCGCCACGACCATCGTGGCCACGACCAACAGGCCCGCCAGCGGCGTCAGCAACCCGAGCAGGAACAGGAATCCTGCGGCGAGCTCACCGCCTACCGCCAGCGCGGCCCAGACACGGGCCGGGCGGAACCCCAGGCTGCCGATGAAGCCGGTAGCCCCGGCGAAGCCCGGACCGCCGAACGTCCCGAACGCCTTCTGCGCCCCGTGGCCCAGGAAGACCGCCCCGAGGACCAGCCGCAGCGCCAGCACTCCAAGATCGAACATTGCACACCTCCACAAATTGTCTCGAAATCGAGATACTTGACATCGAACAACATTCGAACAATGTTCCCCGCGTGGGGGTTCCCAGGGTGTCATGAAACCATCGCCAAGCCGTGTGGACGTGCCGCTGCAGCTATGGGTTGTCCTGGCCCGGGCGTTCGACGCCGTCGAGCGCCATTCCCGGGCGAGTATCGCCCGCTTCGGGCTGGGGACGACGGAGTTCGGTGTGTTGGAGGTGCTGTACCATAAAGGGGAGCTGCCGGTGTGCGACGTGCAGCGACGCATCCTGGTCGAGTCGTCGAGCACCACCTACGTGGTGGACAAGCTTGTGAAGCGAGGGCTGGTGCGGCGACGTCACAGCGGGACCGACCGTCGCGTCGTTCTGCTGACGCTCACCCCCGCCGGTCGGCGACTCATCCAGCGCATCTTCCCGCCGCACGCGCACGCCATGCGGCATGCCGTCGCGGCGCTGCCGCCGCGCGAGCAGGCCCAGGCCGTCCAGTTGCTGCGCGCGTTGGGCCTGGGCGCGGCCGAGCGGCTGGACGTGAACGAGGGGGCTAAAGCCCCTGCCGAAACCGCAGCCCCAGTGTACGGTAACGGAAACTTCCGGTCACAACCCCGGCGGTAGCCGCAGCCGCACTATTCGTGATCGACCCTACGAGCGCGACCTCGTTGTTCGCGCCCCAGCCCCGCGAGAGAGAGACACCGACGTGCCATTCGGTTTGGTGCGGAGCTGGGGGCGTGCCAAACGCTTGTACTTGCTGTGACCCAACGCCGCCATCCGTCCGCAGTCCCCAGCCGTTCCGCTGCCATTGGTACACTGCGCGACCTTCGATCACACTAAAGCGGACCGGTGTGAAGTAGAGGCCCGGCCTCGGCTGGCGATAACCCATCACGCGGGCGAACGGGCCGATCTGAAGCCCTTTCATGACGCGACCGAGCAGGGCCCCGACCGCCGAGTAGCGGTTGTTCTGGTCCGAAAACCAGGCGCCGCCGCCACCACCGGAGAGCGACCAGCCGGGACCGGGCGATATGTCAAAGCTCAGGTCGACCGCGTCGACCGTGAGGTCTTGGCGCATGAGGCCGGCGGTCTCATCGAACGGAGTGCGCGAGTAGCCGACACTCACCGCGGCGTAGCGCCCCGGCCGGAGTCCGATGCCCAGCTCCGCCGTGAGGGGCGTGGACGGGACGGTGTCCGAGGGCTCGATGCGCCGCACGCCCAGCCCGGCGCGCAGCACGGCACCCTTGCCGAGCGCCGCAATCACCGAGCCTCCGCCGCCGTAACTCGTTCCCCGGTGATTCAGGTCGGTGGCACGGCGCCACCCGGCGTGCAGGGTGCCGCGGAGATCGGCACCCAGCGAGCCCGTGATTGTCCCTTCCTGCGCCACGAAATCATTGTGGTCCGAGTCGCCCGCTCCATCCAGCTTCGTGCCGATCTCCGGCCGGAGTGCCGCGCGCACGGCCCGCGCGAGATCACGCGCCGTGCGGTCCTCGGGCGCGACCGCGCGCGCCCGCGTCGCATAGACCGCCGCGAGATCGGGTTGACCCTTCCAGTAGAGTGTCTGCGCCAGCCCGACCAGAAGCTCCGGATCGTCGGGATGACGTTCGAGGGCCTTACGCCACAGGGCTTCGGCCCGGTCCAGATCGCCGCCCCACGCGATGGCGCGCGCCCGCCCCGCGAGCGCATCCGCGCGATCCGGGAATCGCTCGAGCACGGAGTCATACAACGCCTCGGATGCCGTCGTCCGGCCCGCCCAGGCGAGCACCTGCGCCTGTGTCACCATGATGTCGGGATCGCGCGGATCGATTCGGCGCAGCCTGACGAAGCGCGCCAGCGAGCGGACCAGCTTCCCGTCCCAGCTGTCGAGGATCGCGAGTCGGTACAACGCCCGTTCGCTCGACGAGTCGGCTGCGAGGACGCGCTCGTAGCTCGCGCGGGCGGCGGCGTAATCCCCTTGCTGAAACGCCTGGTCCGCCGCCGGCAGCTGCGCGGCCAGGGGGGGGCGGACCAGTAACGCGAGACTCACCGCCAGGGCGAGGTGGCGCGTCACCAGGACCCCCATACGTCGCGCATTGCCTCGTACGCGGGCTTCAAGCGCTCGTGCCACGTGGGTACCTCCCAGGTCGGCCAGGCGTAGGTCTGCCCGGCGCCGAGTCGCACCACGACGCCACCACGGGATCGGTCCAGTGCCGCCAGGTCGAACCGAAACCCGTCGGTCACGGCGGTTTCAAACGTCCCGTTCCGGCGGTAGCGCACCATCACATGGCGCGACGACGGATCGGTGACGTTCAGGAGCCCCCAGGCAATGCGGAGCTCCACGAGCCCAGCGGCGCGGTCCACGTACCAGTCCGCCAGGGTCGACTCCGATGACCGACCGTACCGCAGCCGTCCGCGGTTGACGCCTCGCGCGGCGTAGGTCCGGCCGCTCCGGGCAATGCGCCAGCGGTTCGTCGTGACGAACAGCGAGTCGAACGCCCCGTCGCTCCGAACCTTGTCGACCCCAACCGCCTCATTAAAGAAGCGATCGAGGCCTGTCGGCCCCATTCCGCTCCGCGGCCCGAGGAACGGGTTGTACCATGGCGCGACCATGAGTTGCGCGTCGCTCGTGTCATTCAGGACGAGCGCGAACTCGGATCCCACCTCGCCTGTCGGCCCAGGCACGCCAGGCAGCCGGAACTGGCCGCGATCTCGCCGGTACGTGTCGATCCCCACCACGTAGCGGGCCGAGTCGAAGCTCGGTCGGCCGGCGAGCGCCACATACAGATAGGACGGGTCGGCCCCGACGCGCAATACGAGCGAGTCGCCGCGGGTGAGCACCGGGAGCGCCCGCCACACGGCCGGGTCGCCCCCGGGCTCGGGCGTCGCGTCCGCCGACGCGCCGGCGTACTCACCCATGAGCCCGTAGTGCTGCTCCGCGTCCTCCATGTTGTGCCATAGACGACTCCGCTCCGCCGGCACTTCCAGATCGATCGTCACCCAGGTGTGCTTGAACCATTCGTCGAGCCAGGCGAACAGCACTCCTCCTGCCGCCCCCGCCGCTCGGACCTCTCGCGTGAGCCGGGCGTCGATCTCGGCCATGGCGCGCTCGTCGTGCCCGCCGTGGCCCAGCCCGTCGGTCTGCAAGTGCGACACGCCACGTGACGAAGGAACACCGTATTCGGCGACCAGAAGCGGTCGCCCCGCGTGATGCTGCTTGAGGGCGCGTAGGTAGCCGAAGTAGCGAGACCGGCCCTCGGCCGATGCGGCGCCGTACGCCGAATCGAGATCGATGAAGTCGGGATAGTAAGGGTAGGCGTGATACGAAGCGAAATAGCCCGCCAGGTTCGCGGAGGTGGGGTGCACCAGCATTGCGTCGAGCGATTCACGATCGTTGTCGTATTCCTTGAGCCGCGGATTGGGCGGGAAGCCGTAGCGCCGACGCAGCCGCTGCTCCTCCTCGAGCGTGGGCTCCGTCGGGTGTGACAGCGGGTCGAGAGTGGGCCAGTTGGTGTATGCGATGGGCCGTTGGGCGTGATAGGTATCCCACTCGTAGGTGAGCAGGTAGTCGCACTGCTCCGCCATCCAGACATCGGCTGGTGTGCCCCGATCGAGCGCGAGAAACCGACCGGCGAACGCGGTACGATCGCGCCGGCGCACGTTGTAGGCCCGGATCGAAAACGGCTCCCACTCCCGGCCGATGATGAACCCTAGAACGTGATCCGACACGTCGCTGTCGTAGCGGCCGAAGGCGTGCCCCGGCCGGCCCGCGATGAGCCCGTGCCCGTGCACCAGATCGACCACGCGCCGCATTTCGGCACGGAACGCCGCCTTCCAGCTCGCGGCGTCGTAGTCGTGGCCCGGGGGCAGCTCGGTCCACACCCCGTGCAGGAGCCACAGGGCGCGATCGGGGTGGGCGTTATTCCACGCCCTGAGCGACCGATAGAACGCGGGTGGAAGAATCGTGTAGACGCGGACGGCGTTGGCACGCGCCCCCGCGATCAGCTCGAGCCACCGGCCGTACGTCGAATCGTCGGTGGGAAAATCCGAGGGGAAGTGGCCGGGAAGCGCGACGCCGACGTTGATGCCCTTCACGTAGAACGGTTGCCACCCGCTCGTCGTGCGGATCTCGAAGCCGTCCCCCGCCGTCCGCGCCGCGACATCAGGATCGACCGGCCGCACCACGGGGCGCCGTGCGAGCCCGCTGTCGATCCCGAGCGCCAGTAGCTGGAGCTCGGCGTCCTCGTACCCGGGGGCGAGCCGTAGCGTGCGGCGCCACGCCTCGGCCGCCGCAGTACGCTGTCCCAAGCGTACGCGGGCGAGGCCGAGCCCGTACCACGCCTCGGCGTCGCCCGCATTACTCCTCGTTGCCCCGAGAAAGTGGTCGGCGGCCGCGCGCGCCTCCCCCTGCCGTAACCGCACGAAGCCGAGGCCGATTTGCGCCCCGTGATCGCCCGGGCAGAGCGAGTCGGCAGCCGCAAAGTGCGCTGCGGCGTCCGCAATGGCCCCCCGGCGATAGAAACCCCAGCCCGCATCCGTTTCGCCGGCCGCGCGCCCGGCGTGGGGACACGAGGCGGCAACCTGCGATCCGAGCGCCACGATCAACACGAGCATTGCGGGTGGGTCAAGATAATGAAAAGCCGGCGCCCGGAGGCGCCGGCTGGAAGACAGGAGCCGCGCACGAATCAGTGGAAGGTCACGCCCAGGCCGAAATCGATGACGTGCTGCTTCCACCCGGTGGCGAACCTTCCCACGCC
>WNEZ01006892.1_pt1 | contig 16401 bp, 17 predicted proteins | sample 5400521 | NCBI WGS metagenome assembly WNEZ01 (sample SAMN13153339, study PRJNA577476) | soil metagenome | isolation source: 120 cm saprolite under Douglas fir tree site 2 hole 1 replicate 1 | place: USA:California | collected 2015-04-18
TGGCAAGCCGGCAAGCTCAGCCGCGAGGCGCTGCAGCTTTATGCCGCGCAGTACTACCGGCATGTGGAGGCGTTTCCGAGGCATTTGCGGGTGCTCGCCGCCCGCACCGAAGGCCCGCTGCGCGCCACCGTGATGGAAAACCTACAAGAAGAAGAAAATCCTAGCGCTCCGCACCCCAAGCTCTGGCGCGATTTCGCCGCCGCACTCGGAGTCGGCGAAGACGACATCACCTGCTGCCCCGCGCTTCCCGGCACGCAAACCGTCGTCTCCACCTTCCGCGAAATTTGCGGCGATCGCCCCGTCGCCGAAGCCGTCGCCGCGCTCTACGCCTACGAAGCGCAAGTTCCCGAAGTCTCCAGCACCAAAATCGACGGTCTCCGCAAATTCTACGGAGTCAACAAACCCGCCGCGCTGGCCTACTTCGCCATCCACGAAGAAGCCGACAAAGCCCACCGCGAAGCGTGGCGCACCTGGCTCAACGAACATACCGAAACCAGCAGCAACGACGAAGCCGTCGCCACCGCCAAAGAGGCCCTGGCCGCGCTCTGGGGCGCCCTTGACGCCGTCTACCACACTCGATTAGCCGCCAAACGCGCCGGCGCGAGCTAAGTAACAACCGCCCTTAGCCGCGCGGGAAGAGATTAAACGAAAAAAAGGCCCGGGAAACTGCCGGGCCTTTCTATTCTCTGCGAGTCTCAGAGGACTCTGCGTCTCAGCGTTATCCTTATTTCTGGCTCTATTCCGAAGCTGCGCTAGCGCCCCCGGTGCTCCCACCACCGCCAGTTCCGGCCGCTTCCTTCTTCTGTTGCTTCTCGCGCGCTTCGCGAATCAGCGCCTTGCGCGACAGCCGGACCTTGTTACCCTCAATCGAGAGCACCTTGACCAGCACCTGGTCGCCCAGCTTCAGCTCATCGCGGACATCGCGAATGCGATGCTCCGAAATTTCGCTGATGTGCAGCAAGCCATCGGTGCCCGGGAACAGCTCGACGAAAGCGCCGAACTCCGCGAGCCGCACCACTTTGCCGAGATAGGTCTTCCCAATCTCCGCCGAAGCGGTCACTTCGCGCACCATTTGCAGAGCGGAATCGCCGCCCGCGCCGCTCGTCGAGAAAATGTGCACCGTGCCGTCTTCCAGCACGTCAATCTTCACGCCGGTAGCCTCAATGATCGACCTGATCTTCTTCCCGCCCGGACCAATCAAATCGCGAATCTTGTCCGTAGGAATGTGCAACTTGTACAGCCGGGGTGCGTATGTCGAAATCGCAGTCCGCGCCTCGGTCAGCGTCTTGTCCATGGTGTCGAGAATCTCCAGCCGCGCCTTCTTCGCCTGCGCCAGAGCTTCGCGCATCATACCGATGCTGATGCCCAAAACTTTGATGTCCATCTGCAGCGCGGTGATTCCGGCGCGCGTGCCGGCGACTTTGAAATCCATATCGCCGTAGTGATCTTCCGCTCCGGCAATATCCGTCAAGATCGAATACTTGTGCCCCTCGCCGACCACCAAGCCCATCGCAATACCCGCGCAAGGAGCCTTCATCGGTACGCCCGCGTCCATCAATGCCAGCGAACCGCCGCAAACGGTGGCCATCGACGACGAGCCATTCGATTCCAAGATGTCGGAAACCAGCCGCATCGCGTACGGGAAGTCCGCCTCCGGCGGAAGCAAATTCACCAGCGCGCGTTCCGCCAGCGCTCCATGACCAATTTCGCGCCGACCCGGCCCGCGCAAAAACTTCACTTCGCCCACGCTGAACGGCGGAAAATTGTAGTGCAGCATGAAGCGCTTGAACTGATCCTGCTCGAACAGCAAATCCAGCCGCTGCATATCTTCTTTCGTGCCCAGCGTCAGCGTCGCCAGCGCCTGCGTTTCCCCGCGCGTAAACAGCGCCGAGCCGTGCACGCGCGGCAGCAATCCCACTTCACAGGTAATCTGCCGGATCTGATCGAACGCGCGCCCGTCCGGACGCCGCCGCTTGTTCAAAATGTCGTCGCGGAAATATTCCTCGCGCAACCGCTCGAAAGCCCGCTTCGCCAGCGTGCGCTTCTCTTCGTTTTCCTCTGGAATCGCTTCGACAATCTCGTCCTTCACCGCGTCCACCAGGTGATAGCTTTCCTTCTTCGGATGTTTCTGTGTATCCAGCGCATCGTGCAGCCGCTCGCCATATTTCTTGCCAATTTCCTTGTATAGCCCCTCATCAAACGGAAACGGTTCGACTTTCACCTTCTTTGGATTAATGCGCTTGTACAACTCCCGAATCGCGCCCACAATTTTCTTGATCTGCGCGTGCCCAAACTCCAGGGCGTCCGCCACTGCTTCTTCGGAAACCTCCAGCGCGCCGGACTCCACCATCACGATGGCGTCTTCCGTTCCCGCGATCACGATGTTCAGCAAGCTTTTCTTCTGGTCCGCGACAGTAGGATTCGCCACCAATTGCCCATCCAGCAATCCCACGCGCACCGCCGCAATCGGTTTCTCGAACGGCAAATCCGAGCAGTAGCAAGCCGCTGAAGCACCCGTCACGGCAATCACGTCGGGATCGTTGTCACTGTCCGCCGAAAGCACCATGCTCACGATCTGCGTCTCATTGCGCCACGATTCCGGGAAGAGCGGCCGCATCGGCCGGTCAATCAGCCGCGATGTCAGAATCTCTTTTTCCGAAGGGCGTCCTTCGCGCTTGAAGAATCCGCCGGGAATTTTTCCCGCGGAGTAGGTGTTCTCGCGATAGTCCACCGTCAAGGGCAGAAAATCGCGGTCATTCGCGGTCGGAGCCATGCAAGCGGTGGTCAGCACCACGGTATCCCCGTAACGGGCCACAATCGCGCCGTTCGCCTGCTTGGCGATTTTGCCCGTCTCCAGAATCAGCGCGCGTCCGCCGACCTCAACCGTAACTTGATGCGGAGCAGGCGTAACATTGTTTTCAGACATAACTCATTTTTCCTTTGGCTCCGTCTCAGCGGAGCATTTCTGCGGAGAATGTCTCCGCTCATTTGTGAATTGAAAGAGATGAGAAGTTTCGCGAGGGCTGACGCTAACGCCGGACTACACCACGAGAACGCCGGCCGTCTTACGGCCGATTGCGTGACAAGTCACTTCCGGCCACAAAGCAACGCGCCGACACACTCCCAGTGGAACTTGTCACTAAGTAGAAACGCAGTGGATGCCGCTGTGTAAATCCGCGGCTACTTGCGCAGGCTAAGACGTTCAACAATCTCGCGGTACCGATCCGGGTCCCGGCGGTTGAGATAGTCCAGCAATCGCCGGCGTTTGTTCACCATCATGATCAATCCGCGGCGCGATGCGTGGTCTTTTACGTGGGACTTGAGGTGCGTCGTCAGGTAGTTGATCCGCTCGCTTAGAAGCGCGATCTGCACTTCCGGTGAGCCTGTGTCCTTTATATGTGCTCGGAACTGTTCGATCAACACCATCTTGGCTGTGCTCAAGTGCCCCTCTCCGTCGTCCCCTGAATTTTTCCTCTTCTCTTCGACCAATTCAGGCTAACACAATACAAACAAAGCTGTAAAGCAATGAGAATCGTCACGGAGGGCCTCTTTTGCGCCCCGTCGACCTCTACAAACGTAAATTGCGCGCGTCTAATTTTCAAAAGGGGGCGAATTCTACCGCTACGATTCCGCCCCGTGATAGAGTTCCCCGTCGGAGGACACACTATGCGTAAACCAATTATTGTTGGCGCGGCCTTGCTTGCAACTCTCACTGTCGCTGGCGCCATACTTCTCGCTCAGCAGGACAAATCCAGTCGCCCCAGCCCACCGGCGAAAGCCGAATGCAAACTTCAAGGCGGCAAGGGCATCACCATCGACTACTCCAGCCCGCGCGCGAAGGGACGCAAAATTTTCGGATCCTTGGTTCCTTATGGACAAATCTGGCGCGCGGGAGCCAATGAATCCACGACGTTCGTAGTGGGCTCCGATGTGACCGTCGGCGGCAAAGCTGTTCCGGCTGGCAGCTACACCATCTTCACCATTCCCGGCGAAGACAAATGGACGCTGGTCATCAGCAAGAAAACCGGCGAGTGGGGCACCGCCTATCCCGGCCCCGACAACGATCTTACCCGCATCGACATGAAAGTCTCGAAAACTTCAGGCCCCGTCGAGAATTTCACCATCGCCTTCGATCAAAGTGGAAACGGTTGCACCCTGCGCATGGAGTGGGAAAGCACCCGCGCGTCGGTCAACATCAGCGCGAAGTAGTCCGCAAGCGTCCTCAGCTCCGCGCCTGTAGTTGTGTCGTGCCGCGGTCGACGAGCACCACCGCTCCAATCACCATCGCCCCAGCCAGCGCCACGTTCAACGTCACGGCCTCATGCGCCAGCAGCCATCCCAGCAACACCGCCACAATCGGATTCACGTACGTATGCGTCGCCACCAACGTCGGCGAGTAATGCTCCAGCAGCCAGTTGTAGGCCGTGAACGCAATCACCGATCCGAACACAATCAGGTACGCCAGCGCCATCCACGAACGGTGAGACACAGCGGCAAAGTGAAAACCGCGGCTCTCCCCGGCGACGGTGCCAGCGATCAATAGCATCAGCGAGCCCGAAAGCAGCGAAAGCGCGGAAAGCAGCAGTGGATGGCCGGAGAGATGCGACTTCCGCGAATATACAATCCCCACCGCCCACGAGACCGCGCCCAGCAGCGTGACCACCGCCGCGGTCATCATTCCCGGCCCAGACATCAGTGAATTTTTCCCGAACAGCAACGCGACTCCGCCCAGTCCCAGCGCAATCCCTGCCAACAGGCGAGCATTCATGCGCCAGCGTCGTTCCGCCGCGCACGCCAAAAAGAAAACAAAAATCGGCTCCGTTGCAATCAGAAGTGAAGCCAGACCTGAATTGATCCGCTGCTCCGCCCAGTGCAGCGCGCCGTGCCCGCCGAGAAAAAATAGCGCGCCGATGATGACGCTCGCCTGCAGTTGCGCGCGCGTTGGCCGCAACTTCTTCCAAAAACACCAGAGCAGCAGAATGCTGCCGGCGACCAGGTGCCGGAATCCGGCGGTGTACAGCGGAGGAATCGTCTCGACCGCGTAGCGGATGGCCAAGTACGTCGAGCCCCAGATGATGTAAATCGCGAAGAACGCCAGCGCCACTTGCACGCGCAGCGAGCGCGTCCTGCTTGCAGGCAAAACTCCAGCCGCGGAAACCCTGGTGATTGCAGGGGCGCTCATGATCGGCGCCTTGCCGGCCCCACGGCGGGGGGCATGGCCTCTCGCGTGTAACGGCCTATTTGTGTTATACTCATTACATGAGAGTAGCGCAGCTCGCGTAACGAGTCAAGTGGATTTATATCATTACCATGATTCACACCTTGCACGACTATCGCCAAGCCGGATTCGGCAGCCAGTTTGCCTGGCTCGACTTCGTCAACAGCCAGGAGCGCGACGGCTTCGGCCGCCTGACCGATCATCTCCGTAATTCCTTTTGGCTCGCCAGCTTCCTGCGTCATTTTCGTCTGGCGGATCCGCCCCTGCCTGCCGCTCCGCTCCACGCGCTTGCCGATCTTCGCGAGTTCCTCCGCGGCGTCGCCGAAAATCTGGCTACCGGCCGCACCCTCAGCGCCAGCGATATCCGCAGGCTCAATGACGCGCTCATGGTGCCCGCCCGACAGAAACTCTTCCAGCACCAAAAAGGATTTCGCGCCGAGCTCTTCCCCTTGCGTTCCGGCTGGCCCTGGATTTTATCAAGGATCGCCGCGTCACTCGCCGATACGTTGACCCACTACGACCGCGAGCGAGTGAAGATTTGCGCCAACGACGGCTGCCGCTGGGCCTATTACGATGTCACCAAGGGAAATATGCGCCGCTGGTGCAACGATCGCACGTGCGGCAACCGCGACCGGGTCCGCCGCGCCCGCGCCGCCGCAAAACGACGACGCCCTTAAAGTGGGAGGCCAATCCGGACTGCGCACAGGAGCTGCTTGTAGAGAATTTTACGTTCAGCTCTTTCGGCTACCCTTGCCGGGCAGCCTCAGGATGACATCGTTCGCAAATTTTCGTGCCTGAAGGCCGCGGACGCGCGCTCCGGTCAGCTCTTCTTACCCACCAAAGCCAAAAACTCATCCCGCGTCTGCTTGTTCTCTCGAAACGCTCCGAGCATCGCGCTAGTCACCGCTTGCCCGTGCTGCTTCTCCACCCCGCGCATCTGCATGCACAAGTGCCGCGCCTCGATAATGACGCCTACTCCCTGCGGCGCGATCTTGTCTTCCAGAGCGCGCGCGATCTGGTTGGTCAGGCGCTCCTGAATCTGCAAACGCCGCGCATACATATTGACCAAGCGCGCAACCTTGCTCAACCCAATCACCTTCTTGTTCGGCAAATACGCCACATGCGCCTTCCCGAAAAAGGGCAGCAAGTGGTGCTCGCACAAGCTGAAAAACTCAATGTCCTTCACCACTACCATCTCGTCCACGTTCTGGTGATACCCGCTGGTCAAGAATTTCAGCGCCTTTTCGTACCGTTCCGGCGTCTTCTTCAACCCTTCGCGCTCCGGATCCTCGCCAATCAGCGCAATCATCTTCCGTATTAGAGATGCCACGCTCTCCGGTTTCGCGACCTCGTTGCTCTCAGTCAATAGAATTTCTTCCGTTGGTTTGCTCACAACCGCTCCCTTCCATTCGCTCCTGCATACTCAAAACTGTTATTCGATGTCTCCTGCACCCGCACGCGCTCCAGCTTCGCGTTCGGGAAACTCTTTAACCGCTCATAAATCTCGATGCACAAATTCTCAGTAGTCGGCACCACGTCGCGAAACGCCGCCACGTCCTCATTCAGCGAATGATGATCGAACACCGCAATCACTTCGCGCTCCACGAAAGGGTCCAGCTCCGCCAAGTTCGCGATCATTCCCGTCGCAGGGTCCACGTCGCCCGAGACGCTGATCTCCAGCACATAGTTATGCCCGTGCCCGTAAGGATTCGCGCACTTCCCAAACACGCGCGCGTTCTCCCCCTCGCTCAACTTCTCCGTATGCAAGCGGTGCGAAGCCGCAAACTTGTACCGTCTTCCGAGCTCAATCTTCACTTCCATTAGCATGCTGCTCCATTCCGGTAACAATCCGCGAACAAGTCCGCCGACTCATACAGTCGCACGCGATGCAATCTCCCCTGCTTAATCTTCGGATCAAGCAAATCCCAAATTACGCGCGCGATATTCTCGCAAGTCGGAATCTTCCCCTTCAGCTCCGCGACCTCATAATTCAAAAACCGGTGATCCATTCTTTGCATCACTTCGCGCTCGAGGATCTCCTTGAGCTCCTTCAAATCCAGCACCATCCCGGTAACCGGGTCGGGCTCGCCCGCGACGGTAACTTCCAGCGTGTAGTTGTGCCCATGCCCGTGCGGATTATTGCACTTCCCAAAGACGCGCCGGTTCTCCTCCGGCGAGAAAGCCGGATTGTGATAAAGATGCGAAGCGGAAAACTCAATCCTTCGCGTAATCAGCACCATATCATTCTCACTGCTCTGCCGCTTTCACCGAAATCCGCCGCCCCTTCCATTCCACAACTCCTTGCGCATGCGCACGATAGGACGCCCAAAGCACACCTGCATACAACGCGACGGCCGGTACGTAATACAGGATGTACATGACCCTGAAATGGTTACGCAAGAGTGTGCTCGCGTACATGGCGTGCTGCGCCACCAGGAGCCCCAATCCCGCCACAAAAGCAGGTGGCGCTTTCCATCCGAAAGCGAGTAATGCCAGGGTAATCCACGGCAGCACCCAAACCAGCTCGCGATACACTGCGCCGGGTGTCCCTCCCACCAATAAATAGAGGTTCTTTTTCCAGCCCTTCCACATCTCATTAAACGACCGGTACATCCGTACGCGCACCACTCCAGCGCCCGAACCAAACCAAATCCGGTATCGCGCGGCTTTCGCGCGCTTCGCCAGCGCCACATCCTCCAACACTTCTCCCGCAACACTTTCGTGCCCGCCAATCTTGCCGTAAACGTCTTCGCGAATCATCAAGAATTGGCCATTCGCCGCCGCCGCTCCCGACTGTGCATCATTCACCGCGTCGTACGAAAAGTGTTTCGCTAGCCGGCCGTACACAAACGGAATCAGGGCCTTTTCGTACCAAGCCTGGGTGACCTGCTCCGGCGAAAACGACACCAGCGCCGCGCCGGTCTCCCCCGCGATGCGCAACGCCCGCGCAGCGGCTGCATCCAGCAGTTCCGCATCGGCATCCGTGAACAACAACCAGCGGCTCGTCGCGCGCTTGGCGCCCTCCCACACCGCATAGTTCTTCCCCAGCCACCCTGCGGGAATCTCCCGCGCCTCCAGCAACCGCAAATTACGGATTTCGCCCATCAGCCCGCGCACAATTTCCGCCGTGCGATCCGTCGATTGATCGTTGACCACAAGGATTTCGGCAATCTCCGGTTGGCGTGCCAGCGACCTCACGCACGCCTCAATCGTCATCTGCTCGTCGCGCGCCGGCACAATCGCTGCAATGCGTTCATTGGAGGCTGGTCCAGAAACAGCGGCGGCGGGTTCGCTTTCAGCGAAAAGTGTTGGCATTGTGTGTTGGAGCGACCGTTCGCGATTAGGAGCAGTTAAGTTAGTATAGCATCATGGGAACGGGCCGAAGATTCCTCGCCTGGGGCGTACTAGCTTTCGGAATCGGCATTATCGTCGTTTTCGCCATGCCCAGCTACCGCCAGGGCGAAGCCTCCATCGCCGGTAGAACCGCCCGTGATTTCCCCTTGCGGCTCTCCGGCAAGCCTATTCGCCTCTCCGACTTACGAGGAAAGGTCATTGTCCTCGACTTCTGGGCCAGTTGGTGCCCGCCCTGCGTTGACGAAGCCCCTTCTCTTAACCGCCTGCAAAAGTACATCGAGTCCCGCAACGCCATGGTTCTCGGCGTGGCCGCCGACGAGGACGCTTACGCCTTCTCCAAATTCCTGATCGACCAGGGCGTTACCTTTCCCACCTATCGCGATCCGGGCACCAAGGAACATTCCTCCCCGATCGCCCTTTCTTACGGCACCTCAATGATCCCGGAAACGTACATCATCGACCGCCACGGCAAGATCGCCCGCAAAGTCATCGGCCGCCAGGAATGGGACTCCCCCGATATGCGCGCTTACTTCGACGCCCTCCTCGCCGAGAACTGAGCTGGACCGGCTGCTCATCACGCCTGGGCCGCTGATTTCCAGCGTCATGGCGCCGACAACAAACAGCAGCGCTGCGCGATTCCAACCCGTAGAAATCCGCATGCGATTCACAGCGCGGCTTTGCGGAGGCGAAGGGCGTTGGCGATTACGGAGACAGAGCTGAAGCTCATGGCGGCGCTGGCCAGCATGGGGCTGAGCAGCCAGCCGAAGAGCGGATAGAAGATTCCGGCGGCGATGGGGATTCCGACCGTGTTATAGAGGAAAGCGAAGGCGAGATTTTGGCGGATGTTTTTGATCGCGGCATGGCTCAAGCGCCGAGCGCGCACGATGCCGCGCAGGTCGCCTTTAACCAGGACGATTCCGGCGCTCTCGATGGCGACGTCGGTGCCGGTTCCCATGGCGATGCCGACATCCGCGGCCGCGAGGGCGGGAGCATCGTTGATGCCATCGCCGGCCATGGCCACAATGCGGCCTTGATCGCGTAAGCGCTTTACGATCTCGGCTTTTTGCTGCGGCCGGACTTCGGCTTCGACCTCTTCGATGCCGAGTTCGCTCGCGACCCTCGCTGCCACAGCTCGGCGGTCGCCGGTGAGCATAACCAAGCGAATTCCGTCGGCACGCAGCGCGCGAATCGCTTCTGGCGTGGAGGGTTTGATGCGGTCCGACAAAAAAATAACACCTGCCGTACGGCCGCCCACCGCTACGTACACGGGCGTCACAGCGGAAGAATCCTGCTGCAGATCGGGCGTTTGTTGCTCTCCAGGAATCTCAATTCCCTGCTCGCGCAAAAAGCTCACCGTTCCTGCGACAACTCGTTTTCCAGAGACGAAACCCTCCACGCCGCGCCCGGAAATAGAGCGAAACTCGCTTGGGGTGGCAAGGGGTAGACGCTTTTCCTCCGCAGCGGACACCACGGCGCGAGCAAGAGGGTGCTCGCTCGAGCGCTCGAGGCTCGCGGCGATGGAAAGCAGCGAATCGTCGGTGAAGTTGTTTCCCGCAAACACATTGATACGCGTGACCCGGGGCTTGCCTTCGGTCAGCGTGCCGGTCTTGTCGGCGACCAGCGTGTCCACTTTGGCTAGCGTCTCGAGAGCTTCGGCGTTGCGGACCAGCACGCCGGCGTGCGCTCCGCGGCCTACGGCTACCATGATGGACATCGGGGTGGCGAGGCCGAGGGCACACGGGCAAGCGATGATGAGAACCGAGACAGCGGCGACCAGCGCGTGCGCAAAGCGCGGCTCCGGACCGAACAGCAGCCATCCGAGAAACGCCAGAACAGCGGTGGCAATAACCGCGGGCACAAAGTAGGCGGCGACTTTGTCCGCCAAGCGCTGCATCGGCGCGCGGCTGCGTTGCGCTTCGCTGACCAGCTTCACGATTTGCGCCAGCATAGTTTCGCTGCCGACGCGTTCGGCTTTCATGACGAAGCTGCCGCTGGCGTTCAGCGTGCCACCGATGACTTTCTCGCCGACGACTTTGTCCACGGGCATGGGCTCGCCAGTTACCATCGATTCGTCGACCGCGCTTGCGCCTTCAAGAATCGTGCCGTCCACGGGAATGCGCCCGCCAGGACGGACGCGCAGGCGATCGCCGCGCTGTACTTCGCTGAGTGCTATGTCTTTTTCCGAGCCGTCGGCGGCAATCCTGTGCGCTTGCTGTGGAGCCAGATTCAGCAATGCCCGGATTGCTCCGGAAGTACGCTGGCGCGCGCGCAGTTCGAGCACCTGGCCGAGCAGCACCAGAGTGGTAATTACTGCCGCGGCCTCGAAATAAACGGGCGCTCCTCCGTGCACATCGCGGAAAGATGCGGGAAAAATGTGCGGGAAGACGGTGGCGATTACGCTGTCGAGATATGCGGCGCCGGTGCCCAGGCCGATCAGCGTGAACATGTTGGGAGCGCGATTGACAAGCGAGGCCCAGAAGCGTTGAAAGAACGGCCAACCGCCCCAAAGCACGACCGGAGTGGCGAGCACGAGTTCGATCCAGTGAAGAGGAGCGGGCGCGACGTGCAGGCCGAGCGACTCACTGAACATCGCAAGCACCAACAGGGGGGAGGAAAGCGCGGCGCTAACCCAGAAGCGCAACCGCATGGAGTCATATTCTGGGTCAGCTTCTACTTGAGCGAACACATCCATAGGCTCAAGCGCCATGCCGCAGATCGGGCAAGAGCCAGGTCCGATTTGGATGATTTCCGGATGCATTGGGCAGGTGTAGCGCACTTGCTTGTCTCCGGCAGGAGGTTTTTTTGAGGCTGGCTTGCGCTCCGCTTGACCCACAGCGGACGTAACGAAAGTTTCGTGTTCTACCTGCTTTGCCTCTTTGGTGGCAGGCGCTGCGGCCGCCCCAGCCGGTTTCGACGCGTTGTGCAGATTCACTAACCCGGGGGAAGGAGTTTGCGTGTTCCCGGGTCGCAAATATTTTTCAGGTGCTTGCTGGAACCGCTTCGCGCAGCCCGGCGAGCAGAAATAACAGGTTTTTCCCGCATGCTCGACTTTCGCCGCGGCTCTAGTCGGATCAACGGTCATGCCGCAAACTGGATCGCGCTCCAAAGTGTCCCCTCACGTCCCTTCTGCACTACTTACTTCGTTGTTTTTCCGGTTAGCGCAAATGCGCGTAAATCAATTCGAGCAGCTCGTCGTACATCGCCTGGGATTCTTGCTTCCTGCCGCTGCGCAGGGCTTTCGTGGCGCAATGGCGGAGGTGATTGCGCATGAGGTTGCGCGCGACACCGCGCAACGCTTCCTGCACACTGGCGATTTGGGTGATGATGTCCGGGCAGTAGCGGTCGTCTTCGACCATTTTTTGCAGGCCGCGGATTTGGCCTTCGATGCGGCGAAGCCGGTGGCGATTGGCAGCTTTGATTTCAGGATCGACGGCCGCTGCTTTGCGCGCGCCGGTGTCGCACGCGCAAGCAGCACTTGCTCGATGTCGCCGTTCACCGGCTGCAGGCATCTCGTTTCTCCTAAACCATCATATACCCCCTACCCCTATACGGGCAAGCGCCTTCATTGGACGACATCGGACAATTCGAAAGAACAGACTAAAGGCCGTGCCGCTTTGGGGGCTCGTGCTTTTGCGAATGCTTCGAGACGACGCTGGCGGGGCCCGGACGGAAGTCTGTGCTACTATGCGGCGCATGACACTTGTAGAAGCAACTTACGAATTGCAGAAGCCACTGGCGGAGGAACAGCTGCGCGCGTTGGGAACTTTTGCCAATACCTACGGTTTGAGGCGCTTCCGGATCGACGACAAGAATCATTTGTCGTTCGAGTACGACGCTTCACGCTTGCGGGATACAGAAGTGGAACACGTGCTGCGGCACCTGAATATTGCAGTAACGAAGAAGGTCAATTAGCGCGGGCGATTTCTAGGGACATTCGGATTGAGGCGGAGGACAGACAGAAATGGCTGTCCTACTTGTTTACGAAAAGGGTGGGCAAAAAAGTGGGGCCCTTGCTTGGGAACAAGAGCCCCTGAGTAGCGCGTCTCCATTGTCAGTGTCGTTTTCACACCGACGCGTGGGGTCATCCATCCTAGCTTCCCTCTCAGAGGCAGGTGGGAACGAACCTTAAAAAACGGCGAGCAAGCCCCTTCCCCCTCGCTCGTCACTCTTCTTGATTCGTCATCGGAAACGCGCCAACGGTCGGGGGACAGTGCACGAACAGCGCCACCGCAACCGTGACAGTTAATTTAGATAAATGTTCTCTTATGTGTCACTTAGCGTGACAACAAGTTTGCGGCAAGCGGTCCAAATCGGTCCCCGAGTTCACTTTGGAACTGGCTCGCGAAACATTGGCAGAACCGAAAAGCTGGCCGGGAGCTAGTTCCAGGACCACGGTAACAAAATTTTCAGCCATCCGGCGCTATCGGTTTTTTCCCGCAGCGGCAACAGAATCCGGCAATGCATGGGCTTCGCACACCCTACGCTCCGCCGAAGACGCTGCTGTGGAGATTGCTGCTGCTGGGCACTGTGCTTTTGGCGGCGTCCTGGGGCTTGTCGGCGGACACGCCCGGCCGGCTGCAATCGACGCAAGCCGGGGGTTGTTACTGCCATTGCTCCAGAGCGAAGAGCCCGGGAAGCTGCGTGAAGATGTGTGAACTGCCGAAATACGCGTCGCGCTGGTGGGCGACGTCTTGCGCGAAGTCGCGAAGCCATTACAGCGGAGAGAATCCGGGCGCCGGGCCGCGGTTGCGGCACAGGGATCGCGCAGAGCACGCCCGGCTATAAGTTCTAATTCCAAGAAAATCCCGCGGTTAGCTTACGGTTTGCAAATTTCCGGCGGCGGGTTCAGTGCCATACGTTCTCAGCACGCCAAACTGGGCACACTCCCTGCGATGTGGATAATTCACTAAGCCTTCTGCGCCCAATCGGTTCCATGGACACATTAACGTGCATTTCGCCGCCGCTTCACAGGCTGTTCATATCCTAGCTCGATGATTTCCCTATGTGTTGTAACCTCCATGTTTACTTCCATCGCATTAAGCATGTTCATTACCCAGGCCTACGCCGGATTTGCCGGGAGTCCTACAACGATCCAGCGGAAGTCTATGACCGGCTGAAGCGGCTGGGGATGTGCATCGTCGCGATAACCGACCACGACTCCATTGACGCTGCGGAGGTCTCCGCCGGCACAAGGATTTTTTTCTGAGCGAAGAGGTGACGGTTCACATGCCCAGCGGTACGGAAATGCACTTGGGCGTCTACGGCATGGCCGAGCGCGGTCACATAGGAATCCAGTGGCGGCGCAACGACTTCAATGCCCTGCTGATGTACCTCACCGAGCAGAAGGTGTTCTTCAGCGTGAATCGCGTTTTCACCGGTTTGACAGGACGCCGCGATGCAAGATGCCAACCTGGGCCGAAGGATGCTGGACGTGCTGATGCGAGGCATCTCGACGCGACAGTACCAGCGCGTGCTGCCCGCTAGTGGAACACCGCATAAGCAATCGGTGCTAGGCCTTCTTCCTCGTCTGCCAAGTACACAGTGTTCGAGATATAGGGCCAGGGAAAAACCGTCACCTTGGTTGCGGCAATCAGTAATACCTCGTATTCAACACCCGGGTCCATTTTGTTAAAAAGCAGCATCTGCTGGTATTTGGTTATCAGCAAGAGTCCGTGAAGAAGGTTTTTTACTTCAAAACTCAAACTATCGTAGCCCGAATCAAATTTCTTGTTCTTTGTCACAAAGCTTGAGCTAGCAACACCTGGACGGGAAAGTATATGGGTTAGCTCCCCCTCCGACTTCGTAACGTGATAGCGTTGCAGGCCTTTCTTAGTTTTTTCCACAACCGTATGGCTTTCGCCGCTACTCTTGACGTAATCACGGCCAACGGTGAAGAAGTTGGGTATGTTAAACGATTTACTGATTTTTTGATCGAGCTTGTGAAAGTATCTCTGCTGAGCAGGCTGAAAGTTGGCGCTGTCAATAAGGTGAGGTATTTGATGCGGCGTTAGTTCCTGCAATGGGTTAAGAATTCCGTCATTATTGTGAAAGACTTCCATTGTCAGATGCCGTGGAAACAGGGACGTGTAGTCGCTAATGGTATATTTGAAGAGCGAGACAAATCCCGCAACGACCAGAAGGAGTTTGATAACAACCGCGCTTGAGACCGGGACTTCAATGTTGATGTATGGGATCGCGACATCAATTGTCTTCCCGGCAGGTAGGTGGACGACAAAACCGAGAAGCCACGCAGTCAGCGCCAACACTAGCGGACCATAGAGTTTTATGAATATCGTTTTAGTTTCCACGGAACCCTCGTAACTCGGTCGGCGTTTTGCTTAAGATGGCGAGGGAAGCGATCAGCTCGGCGTCAGAACAGACAAAATCTCCCGAGGTTCGGACCCGTAAGCTGTTATAATGAGTTACAATATATTTAGCTCGATACTTTCTGTCAACTAAAGAATGCTTTACGGAGATGGAAGAGAGATACGAAGCCTTGCGTTGCATCCACGCGAGTAATAAGCAACATTCGGAGTAGAATGGCGGGGTTTGATGCCTTGAAAGCGTCGCCTGCTCGAAAGTCAGGATCGTGGCTAGCTTTTGTCGCAATGGGTTGCGCGTTCAGTTCTGCCATAGCAAGAGCTCAAATGCCACCGCAAATCAACTCGCTGGCGGATGCGCAGCGGCTTTCCGAATCCGTAGGCGACAAACATGGGATACTGACTTCGGTAGATAACACTTGTCTCTTCTACCGCTATTGGCCTTCCCATGAGAGTACTTCCGCTGAGCGTGTGGTCGTGGTGTTGCACGGAATTGGGTATCACAGCGGCCCGTACAAAGTCATCGCGGATGCTTTGAATCCGCATGGTATACACGTTTACGCTCTGGATGCCAGAGCCCATGGGCTGTCCTGTGGACGTCGGGGTTATCTCGGGACTCCCGCCCAAGCCGTAGAGGATGTTTCGTCCATCGTGCGGTTCGTGAAGAAGCAACGGCCCAATGCGAAGATATACCTCCTAGGCGAGAGCATGGGAGGGGCCTTCGCTCTCAATTATGTTAGGAGAAATAGTAATCAAATCGATGGTCTGATCCTTCTAGCGCCAGCCATCAACGTGAACAATCACCAACTCTTTAAAATTGAGAATTTACGCTTGTTGCCATATTTTCTCTTTGCTCACAGAACCCTAGCGATCAGTCTCGTCGACAAGCGGCTCGAAGAAAGTTCACGGGATCCTCAGTTCATCGCCGAACGTCGCACAGATCCACTGGCTTACAAAAGCATAGGCTTCGCGTATTTGTGGGATATCAAGCACCTTGTGAGGAATTGGAAGAGCGAAATCGTGCCCCACCTAAATGCGCCGACTTTGGTCGTTCAAGGAGGAAAAGATCTGATCGTGAGCCATAAAGACTGCGAAGCTCTCGTGCGAACAAGAGGAACTCCCGATGGGCAATATAAAGTATTTCGCGACGCCCGCCACACCACGCTATGGGACCCGGAAACACCGGAAATTCTCGGGCTGGTACGCGAGTGGATCCTTGTCCACTAATTAGAGTTGGCGTGTCCAAACCAAGGTGGTATGTGGAAGCACTTGTCGGCTGGGATCTTGGGACGTTTGGGATGTTAGAGAAGTTCGAGCGATGCTCCCAACAAATTGGATTGCCGAACGCGCAGCGCGTTCTCCCGCGGTTCTGGGCATTTTTGTCTTCAAGGCGCTGAAGAGGTTGAGCCAGCGGCCGCGGCCCTGCCAGTTGGAACCGCACTGCTGGTCAAGAGTTTTGCCGCCTGATAGATTTTCGTTTCCTTCCGGGCACACGATGACGGCGTTTTC
>WNEZ01002273.1_pt1 | contig 16397 bp, 10 predicted proteins | sample 5400521 | NCBI WGS metagenome assembly WNEZ01 (sample SAMN13153339, study PRJNA577476) | soil metagenome | isolation source: 120 cm saprolite under Douglas fir tree site 2 hole 1 replicate 1 | place: USA:California | collected 2015-04-18
CTCGTCGCGGCCAAGCTCGGAGGCGACATCGCGGAACGGCTGGGGCAACCGGCCGTGCTCGGCGAGCTGCTCGGCGGCATTCTCTTGGGCAACCTCGATCTGGTGGGCCTCTCCTGGGTTGGCTCGATCCCTGGGGATGGCACCATCGACGTGCTTGCCAAGCTGGGCGCCGTGCTGCTGCTGTTCGAAGTCGGTCTCGAATCCACGGTCGGCGACATCATGAAGGTGGGGGGGCGAGCGTTCGTCGTCGCCGTGCTCGGGGTGGCTACGCCGTGGGCGCTGGGTTGGGGAGTCGGCGCGCTCGTCCTGCCTGGCGGCTCGTCGTACATGCACGCGTTTCTCGGCGCCACGCTCACGGCCACGAGCGTCGGCATCACGGCGCGGGTCCTTAAGGACCTCGGGCAGGCTCAGTCGGCCGAGGCCCGGATCATTCTTGGTGCCGCCGTCATCGACGACGTCCTGGGACTCGTGATCCTTGCTGTGATCACGAGCATCATCACCACGGCTAATCGCGGCGTCGGAATCTCCTACATTCAGCTCGCTCTGGTATTCGGGAAGGCCATGGCGTTCCTCGTGGGCGCGCTGGTGGTGGGTCGGGCGTTATCCCCGAGGCTGTTCGCGCTGGCGGGCCGACTGCGCGGCCAGGGAGTCCTACTCATCACGGCGCTGGTGCTCTGCTTCCTGCTCGCCTACATCGCCTCGGTGGTCGGCCTCGCTCCCATCGTCGGCGCGTATGCAGCGGGCCTCGTGCTCGAGGAGGCGCACTACACCCAGTTGGTCGCGCGGAGCGGCCGCTCTCTCCCGGAGCTCGTGCGCCCGCTTGCGACATTCTTGGTGCCCGTTTTCTTCGTGGTCATGGGCACCCGCGTGCGGCTCGAGACGTTCGCCCACCCCGAGATCTTGGGTCTGGCCGGTCTCCTCACCGTGGCCGCGATACTCGGCAAGCAGGCCTGCGCGTTGGGTGGACTCGGAGCCCCGCTGAATCGACTGGCGATCGGAATCGGGATGATTCCCCGAGGCGAAGTGGGCTTGATCTTCGCCAACCTGGGACTCGGCCTCACGCTGTACGGCGCGCCGGTGGTGGATCAAGGGATCTATTCGGCCGTCGTGATCATGGTCGTGCTCACGGCGTTGATCACGCCGCCGGCGCTGACCTGGTGCTTCCGACGCGCCGCGTCGCAGACGGCTGCCGCTCGGAAGGGAATTGCGCCGGTTCCCGCCTTGGCTGCGGCGGCGCTTGACGACGGCGCGAATGGAGCGCCCCATCGCTTCCTGTGGTCCGCCTACCGCCAGGCGCAGCCATGGCTCAGCGCCAGTCGGGCTGGCCCCATCGCTCGGTCCGACGGTCCCAAGAAGGCGCGGCCGGCGGGGGGTGCGCGGCCGCCCGCGAGGTCGGCTGGGTAGCGGTTTGCCACGCGGCGCGACGTTCGGCGAACCTCGCGCCGCATGCCACGTTTGAAGAGCCTTTTGCACGTGAAGCGCCACCAGGACGTCGCGGGCGCGGCCGGGTCGCACGAGCGTCGAGTTTTTCTTGACGCCGTGTCGCAATGACGATACGTTTCCGCCGCACTATGGCCGCGGCGCTTTCGAGGCCGGCGTGTTCACGCCCGATCTGATCGAGACTACAGGCGGGCCAAGGAGATCGCCCCGTGGCCCTGCGGCCCCCATCCGTACGAGTTCTTCTTGTATTACGACGTGTAATGCGAGGGAATGAGGCGGCCGCGGCGCTCGGGCCGCCTCTCCTGCCATGACCGCGATCATCGAGAAGACCTCGCGAGCCACGAAGCGGGACATCCTTAATCTCTGCCGCGAGCAGGGAGTGGCGTTCCTGCGGCTCCAGTTCACCGACATCCTAGGCGTCAACAAGAACTTCGAGGTGCCCGAGAGCCAGTTCGAGAAGGCACTCGACGGCGACATCCGCTTCGACGGGTCGGCGATCGAGGGCTTCGTGCGGATCGAAGAGTCGGACATGGTCCTGAAGCCGGACTTGGACACTTTCCGGATTCTCCCCTACGACGACGAGGGCGGGCGCGTCGCCCGCCTGCTGTGCGACATCTATCACCCCGACGGCACGCCGTTCGCCGGCTGCCCGCGCCAGACCCTGAAGCGGCAGATCGCGCGGGCCACGACGTTGGGCTACGAGGTCATGGTGGGGGTCGAAGCCGAGTTTTACATCTTCCAGCCTGACGCCGAGGGGCGTCCCACCACCATCACGCACGACAGCGGCGGCTACTTCGATCTGACGCCGGTTGATCGCGCCGAAGAGATCCGGCGCCTCATCGTGCGGGACTTGGTGTCGTTGGGGTTCGAAGTAGAAGGCGGCCATCACGAAGTGGCCCCGGGCCAGCATGAAATCGACTTCCGCTACGCCGCGGCGCTCGAGACGGCGGATAACCTCGCGACGTTCAAGTTCATCGTGCGGAACGTCGCCTACCGGCACGGCTTTTTGGCCACGTTCATGCCGCAGCCGATCTTTGGGCAGGCGGGCTCCGGCATGCACACGAGCCACTCGCTCTTCCGCAAGGGCACGAACGCCTTCCATGACCCGAAGGCGCAGTGGGAGCTCTCCGAGGTCGCCCGCCAGTACATCGCCGGCCTCTTGGCGCACGCGCGCGGCTTCTGCGCGGTCACCAACCCGCTCGTGAACAGCTACAAGCGACTCGTCCCGGGTTACGAAGCGCCGGTGCACGTCGCCTGGTCGATGCGGAACCGCTCCCCTCTGGTGCGCATCCCGGACCGCCGTGGCCTCGGGACCCGCTGCGAGCTGCGGATGCCGGATCCTGCCGCCGACCCGTACCTGTCCTTGGCGGTGCAAATCGCCGCTGGGCTCGACGGCATCGAGCAGCGGCTCACGCCGCCGGAGCCCGTGGATAAGAACATCTTCGAGATGAGCTACCGCGACCGGCGCCATCATCGGATCGACGACCTGCCAAGGGACTTGCAGGAGGCGCTCCAGTCGCTGGAGAAGGACACGGTGATTCGGGCCGCGTTGGGCGACCACATCTACGAGCGCTTCGTCGATGCGAAGCAACGGGAGTGGCAGGAATACATCGCCCAGGTGAGCGAATGGGAGCTCAAGCGTTACCTGGGGCGTTACTAGGACCAGGTCGGACCGGCGGTCTCCTATCGCTTGGCCGCGTGAGCACCGCGCCCTAGCGTCGTGAGGCTGGGGGCGTGATCCACAAGAGACCCGTCGGATCTCCATATCCCGACCCAGCCCTCTGCCGCGCGAAGCGGGCGGCCGCGCAGCACCCCCGCATTCCAGTCCCCCACGCCCTCGAGAACGCTCGTTGCCGCCGGCGCGGCGAGCGGGCACTGAACCATCAAGCCCCCTTGAGTCCATTGTATCGGTCTCCCCAATCGGAAGCCCTTCGGATTGCATATCGTCAGTAAAATCGTGCATGATCTGCAGGAAATGGAATACGCTCCAACAGCGCACCTGGAGTACATCTTGCGCATCGTGGCATTATAAGTGCACTTTATGCACGAATGGCGATACACTCGTACAGCCACTTACTCACGACTAGCTCCAGGAGAGTCCATGCGTCGTTTCCCGATCTGCGTTGCGCGAGCCATGGTCCTCGGCACGGTGCTCGCGCCGGCGTGGCTCGCCGCCCAGAGCGCACCGCCGGCGCGAGCAGACACGGCAGCTAAGAAGACGAAGACCGACACGACGGCGAAGAAGGCTGAGCCGCCGCCGACGCCCCCGCCCCCGGCGAACCATCTGGAGACGTCGATCGCCGGGATCAAGCTCACGGGGTTCGCGGAAGGGTCGTACGCCTACTCGGGGCGCTCGAGCGGCGACACGGTTATCGTCGGGCGACTGTACGACCGGTTCCAGAACCAGTTCATGCTCAACGCGCTCGCGATCGTACTCGACAAGCCGTACGACCCGACGAAGTTCAGCGCCGGGTTCCACACCGAGCTCCTCATCGGGCAGAACGCAAAGCTGATCCGATCCCCCGGGCTCGACCTGGGGCAACAGGCCGACTTGCCGCATCTGTACGTCACCTTGAACGTCCCGACCGCCAGTGGCAACGGGCTGCAGTTCAAGGTGGGGCGCATCCCGACCCTCATGGGCGTCGAGGTGATCGAGACCCCCGCCAACCCCAACTGGTCGGAGGGGAACCAGTTCATCTACGTCGAGAACTTCACGGCCACCGGCCTCAGCATCGAGACGAAGTTCAGCAACTACGTGGACGCGCAGTTTCGCGTGATCAACGGCTGGGACCTGGTCCAGGACAACAACGCCCACAAGTCGCTGATGGGGCGGGTGGGATTCTATCCCGATACGCTCAGCTCGATCGGCATCGTGGGGTTCGTGGGACCCGAGGAGCCAAACGACAACCTGCACAAGCGCTCCGGCGTGGAAGGACTGCTGTGGCGCAAGTTCGGCAACGCGCAGGTGTGGGTGCAGGGAGACTGGGGCAAGGAGCAGGCGAACGCGGCGCTGCCGGTGCCGACCCAGGACGCCACGTGGTCGGCGTACGGCGCCTGGGTGACCTACGATTTCAGTGCGAACGTGGGCCTGGCCCTGCGCGGCGACTACGTCAACGACAAGAATGGCGCCCGCACGAGCGGCGCACTCGGTTATCCGGCGAACATCGGGCAGAAGTTCGGGAGTGCGACCGCAACCCTGAACGTGAAAGCATGGCCGAACGCGATGGTCCGGCCGGAGCTGCGGTACGACAGCTCCTCGTTGCTCGCGTTCGCCGGCCATGCGAACCAGGTCACGATGGCCGTCGGTGTGGCGTACGTGTACTGAGTCCGAGCGGAGGAGACGGCTCACCGGGTGGCATCGGTCAGGGAGGGGGATCGACGCTGCCCGGGCCTCAGCTCACTCTCTTGGCGTAACCGCCCGCCTCGGACCGACAGGATGGCCAGGGTGGTTGCTGCGGTCCGGTACGGTTTCGGTACCGTGGTCTAGAGCCGCCGCTCGGCTGCGCGGGCGTGCGCTTCGAGACCTTCCGCACGGCCGAGCCACACAGCATCCTCGATGAGCGGTCGCGCGGCCCGTCCGTCGTCCAGACGCAACCAGGTGCGCACACGGAGGAAGGTATAGACCGACAGCCCACCACGCGCGCGGGCGGTGCCGCCCGTGGGCAACACGTGATTGGGCCCCGCACCGTAATCACCCAGCACTTCCGCGCCGAGCGGGCCCACGAACATGGCGCCGTAGTGGGCCAGCCGCGGCGCGACCGCCGCCGCGTCCCGCAGCTCGAGCTGCAGGTGCTCGGGCGCGATCGCGTCGCAGACCGCGATCCCCTCGTCGATGTTCGCTACGACGATCACGCCGCCGTTCGCGAGGGCCGCGCGGGCGACGTCGCCGGTCGGGAGATCGCCGAGCTGGCGCTCGAGCGCGGCGTCGACCCGCGCGGCGAGGCTGGGATCCGTGGTCACGAGCAGCGGGACGGCCGCCGGGTCGTGCTCCGCCTGCGCCAAGAGATCGGCGGCGACGCGCTCGGGGTCCGCGGCGCTGTCGGCGAGCACCGTGAGTTCCGACGGGCCGGCGAGCATATCGATCGCTGTGGATCCGGCGACGAGCTGTTTCGCAGCCGTGACATAGCGGTTCCCCGGGCCGACGATGACGTCACACGGCGCGATCGGACCGGCGCCGTAGGCGAGGGCCGCGATCGCATGCGCCCCGCCCGCGGCCAGTAGTCCGTCGGCGCCCGCCACGGCGGCGGCGGCGAGCGTCAGGGGCGCGGGCTTGGGACTCGCCACCCACACCTCTCCTACGCCGGCCACACGCGCCGTCACGACTGTCATCAGCACGGATGAGGGCAGGGGATAGCGACCCCCGGGCGCGTAGCAGCCCGCCCGTTCCACGGGGACGATCCACTGCCCGGCGGCCCCTCCGGGCAGTGGCACTGTCACCGCAGCGAGCGCACACCGCTGCGCTTCGGCGAACACCCGGATCCTCTCTGCGATGCGCTCGAGCCGCTCGCGATCGGCGGCGGGAAGCGAGGCGAGCGCCCGGGCGAGCGCCGCGCGCTCGTGCCAGAGCGGCGCTCCCGGCGCCACGTCGCCGAAGCGCTCGGCATACGCACGCAGGGCCGTCTCGCCGTTGGCGCGTACGGCCGCGACGATCGGCGTCGCTGCGGCGAGCGCCTCGCTATCGACCGCCGCTCCTGGCTGGCGCTTGACGTCCGCGGCCGAGCGGCGGCGCAGCAGGGGGGCGCTCATCGCCCGGCGCCGAGTTTCGCGGCCATCGGGCGGCGCGTCACGGCGCCGTGGCGCCGCGCCAGCTCGGCGCGCACGTCCGCGAGCGACCCGCCGCCACGGGCGAGGGCGACGAGCGCGAGATACAGCAGGTCCGCCGCCTCGTGCACGACCGCTGGCGGCGTTGCGGCCTGCGCCAGTTCGGCCGCTTCTTCGGCGAGCTTGGCGGCGAGCAGTACAGGATCGGCGAGCAGCTGCGCGGTGCCGGAGGCGGGATCGGGCCGCCCGGCGCGCTCGGCGATCGTGCGCTCCAGGTCTTCAGGAGTGAACTCGGCTGGCCAGCAAGCCCGCCGCTCCAAGTGACAGAAACCGGCGCCGTGCTGGCGCACGGTAAAACGCAACGCGTCGCGATCGCAGTCGAGGTCCACGCGCACGAGGTCCTGCCGGTTGCCAGACGTCTCGCCCTTTACCCACAGCGCCCGCCGCGAGCGCGACCAATAGATGCCCCGGTGCTCGGTCACGGCGCGCATCACCGACTCCCGGGTGCTCCACACCAGGCCGAGCGCGCGTTCCCACTCGTCGCACACCACCGTGGGCCAGACGCCACCATCGAGCGACTTCGCGAGCGGCGCGGCCACTGCCTCGCCGAGCGACAACCGCCCGCTATAGAGGGCCATGCCCACCTGCGCATCCGCCCCGATTCCGTCGAGGGCGGCGATCTCGGCGGCGGTGGTGATGCCGCCCGCCGCCGTCAGGCGGGCGTCACCGGCGGCGCGCACGGCCGCCGCGACGGCCGGAAAGTCAAATCCGTCCATGGCGCCTTCGCGCTCCACCTGCGTGAATAGGAACCCGCCCACGAACGGCGCGAGCTCGCGGATCCGCTCGAGCACCGAGACGCCGGTGGCGGTGCGCCACCCGTCCACGACCACCTGGCCGCGCTCCGCGTCGACCGCCGCGATCAGTCGCTCGCGCGGCAGCGCGCCGCAGAACGCGGGGCTCGCCGCGGTGCCGATGACGATCTTCGCCGCACCGGCGTCGAGCCACGCCCGCGCCGTGTCGAGATCGCGGATGCCGCCCCCGACCCGGCAGGGCGCGCGCCGCACCATGGTCCGGATCAGCTCGGCGTTCGAGCCCCGGCCGAGGGCGCTGTCGAGGTCGACCACGGCCACCTCGCCCGCTAGAGCGAACTCCTCGAGCCGTGCCAACGGATCGCCCCCGTCCAGCACGAAGTCCCGCCCGTGGCGCAGCTGGACGGAGCGGCCGTTGATGAGGTCGATGCTGGGGACGATCATCGCCGTGTCCGAATCCCGCGGAGCGCGAGATCGGCCTTGATCCCGTCCACCGTCTCGTCGCCGTCGTGGAAGACGGACGCGGCGAGCACCGCGTCGGCGCCGGCGCGAAACGCCTCGGCGACGTGCGTGCGGGTCCCGATGCCGCCCGAGGCGATCACCGGCACGGTGACCGCGCCGACCACTGCCCGGACGAGCTCCCGGTCGGGCCCGGCGCGCGTGCCGTCCCGGTCCCAGCTGGTCAGCAGGATCTCCCCCGCGCCGAGGCGCGTGCCCTCTTGCGCCCACGCGACGGCATCGGTCCGCCCGAGCACGCGGCCGCCGTGGGTGAGCGCCTCCCAGCGGTCTCCTTGGCGTCGCGCATCGATGGCGAGCACGACGCACTGGCTGCCGAGTTCCTGGGCCAGTTCGGCGAGGAGCGCCGGGCGCTCCACGGCCGCCGTGTTCACGCTCACTTTGTCCGCACCCGCCGCGAGCAGCCGGCGCGCGTCCGCGACGGTCCGCACTCCCCCGCCCACGGTCAGCGGAATCCGGATCGCCGCGCGCACTCGGGCCACCGTCTCGACCTCGGTGTCGCGGGCCTCGGGCGACGCCGCCACGTCGAGCACGACGAGCTCGTCCGCACCCTGCGCTTCGTAGCACGCGCCTTGAGCGGCCGGGTCGCCCGCGTCGCGCAGCTCCTGGAATCGCACCCCTTTCACCACGCGGCCGTCCCGCACGTCGAGGCAGGGCACGAGGCGCGGCAGCAGGCCGGGCAGGGCAGTGGGATCTGGGACACTGGGTCCGGCCCGTTCCCCCCCGAGCCAGCACTCGAGCAGCGCCGCGCCGTAGGCGCCCGACAACTCGGGGTGGAACTGACAGACGAGGATCTGATCGCGCTCGAGCGCGGCCACGAAGGGCGTTCCGTGCGTCGTCCAGGCCGGGCTCCAGCCCGGCGGTGCCTCGCGCAGCGCGTAGGAGTTGGCGAACGCCGCCACGCCCGTGGTGACGAGCCGCGCCCCCGGCTGGGCCGTCACGGCGTTCCAACCGAGGTGGGGCACGCGCACCTTGCCCGAGAGCCGCCGGCACGTGCCCGTGATGAGCCCCAGGCCCGCGACGCCCGGCGCCTCCTCACTCGCGTCGCACAGCATCTGCATGCCCAAGCACACCCCGAGGAGCGGCGCGCCGCGTGCGACCACGTCCGTGATGGCGCGATCGAGGCCGCGCGCGCGCAGCGTGCCGACCCCCGCGCCGAACGCGCCCACCCCGGGCAACACGACCCGGTCGGCTCGGCCCACCGCGTCTGCGTCGCCCGCCACCACCACGCTCGCCCCGAGGCGGCGGAAGCCGCTCGCGATCGAGGCCAGGTTCGCAACCCCGGAATCGACGATCACGACGTCAGCCATCGCGCCGCTCCCCTCCCACGAGCGTGCCCTTGGTCGACGGCACGTCCGGAAACCCGGAGGCGGCCACCGCCTGCTTCAGGGCAAGGGCGGTCGCCTTGACGGCGGCCTCGGCCTTGTGGTGGTCGTTCTCGCCCCTCAGCACGTCGACGTGTAGGGTGAGCTGCGCCGCCGTCGCGAGCGAGCGGATGAAGTGCGGAATGTTCTCGCAGGCGAGGCCCCCGATCGCCTCGCGGCCCAGGCCCAGCGACACCACGGCGTAAGGACGCCCCGACAAGTCCACGACGGCGCGCGCCAGCGCTTCGTCGAGCGGTGCGTAGGCCCAGCCGAACCGGGCCACGCCGCGTCGCTCGCCCAACGCCCGGTCCAGCGCCTGCCCGAGTGCCAGCGCGCAGTCCTCGGCCGTGTGGTGGTCGTCGACCGCGAGGTCGCCCTCGCACGTGAGCGCGAGGTCGAACCGGGCGTGACGGGCGAACGCCGTGAGCAGATGGTCGAGGAAACCGATGCCCGTCCGTGCGTCGCCCCGCCCGCTGCCGTCCAAGTCGAGGGTCACCGTGATCGACGTCTCGCGCGTGGCGCGGGTGACCGTCGCGGTCCGCGCGGTCATCGCCCGAGACCCTGGGCTGCGAGCGCCACGTCGAGCGCCTCAGACAGCCGGTCGAAGTCGGGGGCGTTCCCGGGCAGGGTGATCCGGAGCGCCGACTCGAGGCCCGGGCGGTCCGGGAAGTCCCGGACGATCACGCCGCCCACGGTGAGATCGGCGCGCAGGACGGACGCGCGGGGGCCGCAGTCGACGAACAGGAAGTTCGCCTGCGACGGCCGCGGGGAGAGGCCGTACGCGGTAAGCTGCGCGGCGAGCAGCCGGCGCTCCTCGCGGATCCGCGACACGTGGGCTCGCATCGGCTCGCCGCCGCGCTCGAGCTGGGCGAGGGCCAGCGCGACGGACGGGGCGGCCACGGAGTAGGGACCGCCGGCCGCCCGCAGCACGCCGATCACGTACGGACTGCCCACGGCGTACCCGACGCGACAGCCGGCCAGGCCCCACGCCTTGGAAAACGTGCGCAGCACGAGGACGTTCGGGAGATCGAGGACAGCCGCCGTGAGGTCGGCGTCGGCGTACTCGACGTACACGTGATCGAGGATCACGAGCGCGTTCGGGACGCGGGCGGCGAGGGAGCGGATGTCGGCGAGCGTCGCGACGCTGCCCGTGGGATTGTTGGGCGAGACTACGACGACCACGGCCACGCGGGCCTCGAGCCGCTCGAGAAACCCATCGATCGGAAAGGCGTCGCCCCACCATGGCACTCGCACGAGCGTGCCGCCGGCGAGCGCGGCGCAGCGATCGAACATGTCGAAGCTCGGCTCGGGAAGAAGCATGCTGCGGCCGGGCTCGAGAAAGGCGCGGCACGCGCGGTCGATGGCCTCGTCGGCGCCGGCGGTCACGATCACGCGCTCGAGCGGGACGCTCAGGCGCGTGGCGAGCGCGGCCTCGAGCGCCGCCACCTCGGGATAGCGCCGCAGCAGTTCGAGATCGGCGCTTGCGAGTGCGGCGAGGAGGGTGCGCGGTGGCAGGGGCCCCTCGTTCGTGTCGAGGCGCAGCAAGGTCGGTCCGGCAGTGGTGCCACGCCGATAGGCGCGTTCCGGGTCGATCCGGGACACCGGCCCCGTCCGCGGGGATGCGGGGGAGGAGGCGCCGGTCATGGGACGATCTGGGAGAGCACGGAAACAACCAGGTCGGTGCCACCCGCCGCCTTGACGGCGGGGATCACCAGCGGCAGCGCGTCGCGCGGCACAGCGGCCTTCACCGCATAGCCACCGTTCCCGAACAAGGGTGCGACGGTGGCCTGGCGCATCGATGGCAGCGCTCGCACCACGGCGTCCAGGCAGTCGGCCGAGGCGTTCACCTCGAGCATCACGCGGCGCCGGGCGACGAGCACGGAGTTCAAGAGCAGCACCAGGTCGTCGATCCGGCGGCGTCGCGCGGGATCATCGAGCGCGCGAGGGTTGGCGTAGAGCCGCGTGGACGAGGGCATCACCTCGTCCACGATCGTGAGCCCGTTCGCCTCGAGCGTCGCGCCGGTGGCGGTGGTGTCTACGATGACGTCGGCGTCTTCGGGCGGGAACACCTCGGTCGCGCCGTAGGAGCGCACGAACTCGGCCGATATGCCGCGCCCGGCGATCCAGCGTTGGGCCAACCGCTCGTATTCCGACGCCACCACCAGGGTTCGCGCCGGCAGTCGGCCGGCCGCGAGCAGCGCCGCGGGCGCCGCCGCGACGACCTGCACCGGGTCGAGCCCGGTGTCGAGCAGCTCGACGAGCTCCGCTTCCAGCTCCGCCACCCAGTCGGCACCCGCGAACCCCACGTCGCGGCTGCCGAGCATGAGCATCTCGACGATGTTCTGCGGCTTGAGGGTCTTGGCCTCGGTGTCCGGCAACGACACCTCGGGCCGGTAGCCCCGGGCGCTGGGCCGGATACCGATGCCGGCGTCGCCGAGCAGGGTGAGGATCCCCTGCTCCATGCGGCCTTTCGGGAGCGCCAGGCGCAGCGGCGCGGCAGAACGGGATACGCGGGACATCTGTGGTGCTCCGATGTTGGCCGAACCGGAGCCCCCGGGATCGCGCACGTCGCCACAAAAGCACGACGCCGGCCCGGGGGGCCGGCGTCGGCGTTGCACTTAAGGCTCTACGGGTTGCTCGCTACCTTGCGTACGCCGCCGGCTGCCGCCCCTGGAGGAGGTGGTGATGATGATGCCGATGGTGTACGAGCGTGCGCTCCATGGCGCGGTAGATAACCCATCGCCTGCAGGCTGTCAACGACCGACTGGCGCGCCGCGTCACGGCGTCACCGCCGCGGGCGCGGCTTCGGGCCGCGGCTCCACCGGCGCGGGTACGGCGGCGGGGACCACCTTCTTGAACTGCGGACCGTAGCGGGCCCAGTGATCGAGGACAGCCTGCCCCCGCGGGCTACCCGTGTTCGCCACATGCTCGCGGACCAGGTCCAGCACGAGTCGCTCGTCCGCGGGCGCGAGCGTCACGACCGCCACCATGTCGCCGTTTACGCGGGCCCCGAACGTTTCGGCCTCGTCGAGCACGTAGGCGACGCCGTTCGACATGCCGGCGGCGAAATTGCGCCCCACTTCCCCGAGCACGACCACGACGCCGGCCGTCATGTATTCGCAGCCGTGGTCCCCGGTCCCCTCGACCACGGCCACGGCGCCGGAGTTGCGCACGGCGAACCGATCCCCGGCGCGGCCAGCCGCGAACAGCCGCCCCGCCGTGGCCCCATACAGCACCGTGTTGCCGAGGATGACCTGGGACTCCCCCGCCACTGTGGGCGCGGCATCCCGGAACGGCCGCACCACGAGCTCGCCACCCGAGAGCCCCTTGCCGACGTAGTCGTTCGCCTCACCCTCGAGTTCGAGCCGCATGCCGGGCAGGGCGAAGGCGCCGAAGCTCTGGCCGGCGCTGCCCCGGAAGCGCAGGCGGATCGCTCCCGGCGCGAGGCCGACGTTGCCACTCCGGTCCGCAATGCGCCCGGCGATGCGCGCGCCGACCGTCAGGTGGTGGTTACCGATGTCGTACACGCCCGCGAAGGGCCGCCCCGCCTCGAGCCGTGGCCCGAGGGTGCGCAGGATTTCGTCGTCCAGGGACTGGACCCCCGGGCGGTCGTTCCGCGCGACGGTGCGCCGCCGCGGCGTGTCCTGCCCGGCGGTCGGATCGGCGAGCAGGAGCGACAGGTCGAGCATTTGCGCCCGCGGCACCTCAGGCCGGTCGACGCGCTCCAATAGCTGGACGCGGCCGATGGCGTCGTCCAGGGTGCGACACCCGAGCTCGGCGAGGATGCGGCGCACGTCCTCCGCGATCCAGGTGAAGTAGGCGACGACCTGCTCCGGCGTGCCGCGGAACTTGGCGCGCAGGTCGAGGCGCTGCGTCGCGATCCCGGTGGGGCAGGAATTGAGATGGCATTGGCGCGCCATCGCGCAGCCGATCGCGACCAGGGCCGCACTGCCGAAGCCGTAGGTCTCGGCGCCGAGGAGCGCCGCGATCACGACGTCGCGGCCGGTGCGTAGGCCGCCGTCCACGCGCACTTCGATCCGATGGCGCAGGCCGTTCTCGATCAGGATTGCTTGCGTCTCGGCGAGGCCGAGCTCCCAGGGCGAGCCGGCGTGCTTGATCGACGAGAGCGGCGACGCGCCGGTGCCGCCATTGTGGCCGGAGACGAGCACGTAGTCGGCGTACGCCTTCGCCACGCCTGCGGCGACGCGCCCCACACCCGCTTCCGCCACGAGCTTGACCCCCACCCGCGCGCGCGGATTCACCTGCTTCAGATCGTGGATCAGCTGCGCCAGGTCCTCGATCGAGTAGATGTCGTGGTGCGGCGGCGGCGAGATCAGCGGCACCCCGGGCACGGAGTGCCGCAGGCGCGCGATCAACGCGGTCACCTTGTGGCCTGGGAGCTGGCCTCCCTCACCCGGCTTCGAGCCTTGCGCGATCTTGATCTCGAGCTCGTCGGCGCGCATGAGGTAGTGCGTCGTGACACCGAAGCGCCCCGACGCCACCTGTTTGATGCGGTTATCGGCGCGATCGCCATTGTCGAGCGGTGCGTAGGTGTCGGGATCCTCCCCACCCTCGCCGGAGTTCGAGCGCGCGCCCATCCGGTTCATCCCGATCGCGAGCGTGCGATGCGCCTCGGGGGAGAGCGCCCCGAGCGACATGGCGGTCGAGATGAAGCGGCGCCGGATCGCTTCGGCAGGCTCTACTTGATCGAGCGGGAGCGGTGGGCCGCCACGCAGGCGCAGCAGGTCGCGCGGGCTCGCGGGCGCCCGGGCGGCGACGCGAGCGCGGAACCCGTCGTACGCCTCGGGGGTGTCCGCGGCCACCGCCTGCTGCATCGCGCGCACGAGCGGTGGCGACCAGCCGTGATCCTCGCCGTCACGGCGATAGCGCACCCGCCCGTGGTCCGGCAGGCGCTCGCCTGCTCCCTCTCCGGCTCCCTCTTGCTCTCCCTCCCCCTCCCCCCCCTCCTCCTCCCCCCCTTCGCTCTCCGCTCGGGCGGTGGCCGGGCCTTGGGGGTACGCGGCGCGCTGGCGCGCCAGCACGTCCTCGGCGATCTCGGCGAAGCCGATGCCGCCGAGCGGCGAGACCGTGCCAGTGAAGCACCGGTCAATCACCTCGACGCCGAGTCCCAGCGCCTCGAAGATCTGGCCCCCGCAGTACGAGGACAGCGTCGAGATGCCCATCTTCGAGAGGATCTTCAGGAGCCCCTTCTCGGCGGCCGCGCGGAACCGGGCAGCAGCCTCCTCCCCCTCTCCCTCGACCTGCGTCCGCACCGACTCGAGCGCGAGCCACGGGTACACGGCTTCGGCGCCGTAGCCGATGAGCGCGGCGAAGTGATGCACGTCGAAGGCGTCGCCCGTTTCGGCCACGAGGCCGAGTCGGGTGCGCAGTCCCTTGCGCAGCAGGTACTGATGCACGGCTCCGACCGCGAGCACCATCGGCAGCGGTGCGCGCTCGCCATCGGCCGCGCGGTCTGAAACCACGAGGATGCGCGCGCCCTGACGGGTCGCGCTGGCGGCGGACCGGCACAGGCCGTCGAGCGCGATCGACAGCCCGCCCGGCCCGCCGGCGGCCGGCCAGGTCGCGTCCAGGGTGGCGGCCTGCGCCCCGGCGATGCCGATGAGTGCCGCCATCTCGTCCGCGAGCAGCACAGGGTGCTCGTTGCGCACGAGCCGCAGCCCGGCTGGCCGGTCCGCGAGCGGCGAGCCGCGCCGACCGAGGTGCATGCGCAGCGACATGACCAGGGTCTCGCGCAAGGGATCGATCGGCGGGTTCGTCACCTGCGCGAAGCGCTGGCGCAGATACGTATAGAGGCTGGGGGGCACACGGGCGAGCGGTGGGATCGGCGTGTCGTCGCCCATGCTCCACACGGCGTCCAGCCCGCCCCGCCCCATCGGCTCCAGCACGTAGCGCAGGTCCTCGAAGCTCCAGCCGAAGGCGAGCTGGCGCGCGCGCCGATCGGGCCCGCGCAGGGGCTCGCCCTGGGCGGCGGGTTTGGTCGGCCGCAGCGGGCGGATGCTCCGTGCCGCCCAGCGCGCGTACGGGCGGCGCCGCGCGATCTCGCGCTTGGCCTCGGCGTCGTGCAGCACGGCCTTGCGGCGCGTGTCCACCACCAGCAGTTCGCCCGGCCCGAGCCGCCCGCTCTCGATCACGGTCGCGGGATCCAGGTCCACGAGCCCGACCTCGGACCCGGCTACGACCAGCCCGTCGCGGGTGATCTTGTAGCGGCACGGGCGCAGCCCGTTGCGGTCGAGGGCGGATCCCACGAGCACGCCGTCCGAGAACGCCAGGGCCGCCGGGCCGTCCCACGGTTCCACGAGGCACTCGTGGAACTCGTAGAAACCCCGGAGCGCGGGCTCCATCTCTACCGCACCCTCGTGCGCCTGGGGGACGAGCATCATGAGCGCGTGCACCGGATCGCGGCCCGAGCGCACCAGCAGCTCGAGCGCGTTGTCGAGGCTGGCCGAGTCGCTGCCCGCGGCCCAGATCACCGGCTTCAGGCGATCGACGCTCTCCCCCCACAGCGCGGACGCGAGCGCCGGCTCGCGCGCCCGCATCGCGTTGCGGTTCCCCCACAAGGTGTTGATCTCGCCGTTGTGGGCGAGCAGGTGGAACGGTTGGACCAAGGGCCAGCTCGACGTGGTGTTCGTCGAGTAGCGCTGGTGAAACACGGCGAGCGCCGTCTCGAAGTCGGGAGCCTCGAGGTCGGGATAGAACGCCCCGAGTTGGGTCCCGGTGAGCAGCGCCTTGTAGACGATCGTCCGCGCCGAGAGCGAGCAGACGAAGAACGGTTGGAGCTCGGCGCCGCCGTCGGCTACGCGGTGCTCGATCGTCTTGCGGGCGAGATACAGGGCTCGCTCCCACGCGGCCTCGTCGCCGCGGCCGCCGTCGGCGGGCGGGGCGACGAACACCTGCTGGATCGCCGGGCAAGTGGCGCGCGCGCCCGCGCCGAGCACGTCCGGGCGTACCGGCACGTCGCGCCACCCGAGGATCGCCATGCCATCGCCGTGCAGCACGTCCGCGATGATGGCCGTGACGCGCGCGCGGGGGCCGGGCTCGGGCGGCAGGAACAGCGAGCCGACGGCGAACGGTACGCCCGGCTCCAAGGCGAGGCCGGAGCGCGCCGCCTCCCGAGTGAACAGCGCGGCAGGGATCTGCGTGAGGACGCCGGCCCCGTCGCCCGAGCTGTCGGTCGCCGCGGCCCCGCGGTGGGCGACGCGCCGCAGCGCCTCGAGCGCCAGGTGCATGACCTCGTGGGACGGCTCGCCGGACGTCCGGGCGACGAACCCCACGCCGCACGCGTCGTGTTCCCGCCACGGATCGAGGTCCGGGGCGCGCGCGTTGATCCAGTGCGATGGCTTAGCGTCTTCGGTCACGTCGCCGTCCGGTTGCGGTCACCAGCACGTTCCTCGATCACGGTCCTCCGCCGCTCCACAAAAAGAAGGCCCGCTCGATCGGGAGCGGGCCGCGGTGTCGCCTGGGTTCGTCTACACGCTTAGGCCGCCCG
>WNEZ01017291.1_pt1 | contig 16396 bp, 18 predicted proteins | sample 5400521 | NCBI WGS metagenome assembly WNEZ01 (sample SAMN13153339, study PRJNA577476) | soil metagenome | isolation source: 120 cm saprolite under Douglas fir tree site 2 hole 1 replicate 1 | place: USA:California | collected 2015-04-18
TGACCGAGGCCCTCCAGCAGCTACGACAGGCGTCTATCGCTTGAGGTCGGCGGCGTCCGGCGGCGGGATCCCGCGCGCGGCTTCCTTACAGCCCACGGGGTTCTGCTTGAGAAAATTCAGGCGACCTGAAGACCGTATTGGCGATGTGCATGAAGGCCCTCGCCGGCAGCACTCCCACGTAGAAAGCCAGCTGCATGCCAATTTCCATGATTTCCGTTCTGGTGAGGCCGAAACGCAGTGCCCCTTCGATCATCCGACGGACGGACACGTCGTACTGTCCCCTTACTACCAGGGCCGCTAGGGCGCAAACGATCCGGCTCTTCATATCCAGCCCGGGCCGTGTCCAGACGGCCCCCCAGAGGTACTCGTGCATCAGAACGTCCAGCGCGCGTTCCACCGACGTTGGCTCCGTCGGATGGTAGCCGAAGACGTCGGAGATCAGCTCCTTATGTTTCGCGACTCCCCGTTCGTACAGGGTCTTGGGCTCTAGCGAGGGATCGAAGGTTTCCGGCAAGGTAACGTGCATACCCCGCTCTTCAACGACCTCCTTGGTCACAGCCAGGGCATTATAGGCAGCCGGTATGCCACCGTAGAAGGCGACCATCATGAGTATCTCGATGATCTCCTCCGGCGTGATACCCACATTCAGAGCATTGCGTATATGTGATCGGACCTGCGTGGTGAGCTGGATGGCGGCGACCGTCAGGGTCGCTATGGCACGATACCTGAGCTCCAGGCCCGGACGACTCCAGATGGAACCGTACAGACTTTCCGTGCTGATCCTGTACATATCCGGAGCCAGATCATAGGCGGCGGGAACGGCCCCCTTGTATATCCTCCCCTGGCCCCCAGCCAGGCGCCCCCGCATCTCCAAGCCCTTCTGGAACCGCTCGTCTAGAGTAGCCATGCTGCAACCTTCCTTCTCTTGCACGGACTAGCTGCCTTTTGGAGTAGCATCCACCATGGCGCGTGCCGCATCTTTATCGCGATACCAGAGCGCATCGATTCTGGTAAACCTCTCCCACTTGTAGGGCAGATCGAATTCGCTATAAATAGCCCGAACCGGACACATCGGCTCACAAGCGCCACAGTCGATGCATTCATTCGGGTCGATGTAGAGTTTCCGGTCCTTCCCTGCGTCGAAATGAATGCACGCCACAGGACAGACGGTGACGCACGCCTGATCCCGTACGTCAATACACGGGTCGGTAATCACATAGGGCATTGCGATCGAGTGCTGGGCAAAGGAACCACTGGGCGACGACGATGACGTGCCGCGCCCAACAGCCTCAGAGCTCTCGTAAGTCCATGACACAGCCCTGCAGGCGCTTCTGGGCGGCGGGGGAAAAGGCGGTGGCATACTCGGGCTCCCGCAGCAGCTGGTTCACCAGCTCCAGCAGGTAGCTCCCTGCCCGGTCGGGAAAACCCGCCTGGTAGTCGCGCAGCGAGGCGGCCGGCAAAGGCCAGAGCCGCGGGGCCACCTGCTGGCAGATGGCGTTCATGTGCCGTTCATAGGCGGCGACGTTGTCCGGCGGTGGCGGCTCCGGCAATGCCAGGGGATGCGTGTCCTCTATGTCCAGGGTCACCAGGGCGAGTGTCTTTAGCGTGTCGATGGCTACTCCCAACTCCGTGAGGATCGTTTTCTCTTCCATGTCCCTACCTCCCTTACCCCTGCGCGCTCCTTCGCTCAGGCTGCGCTCGGCGCCTGGAGCGAATGGACGTGCTCGCTCCAATGACGCGCGATCGTCTCCAGGCGCTGCAGGACGGAGCGCCCACTCCCATCGCCAGTGACCAGGACCGTGGCGTTCGGGTCGGGGAGGGCACGCGCCGCCTTTGCGAGCCGCGCCTGCAACTGGCGCAGGAGCTCTGCGAGCTGGGCGGTGTCTCGGCCGGCCAGGCGACCGACGGCCCTGGCGTTCATCTCATCGACCGAGGCGTAGAAGCGATACGGTTTGCCACCGGACAGGACAGACTCCATGCCTTCGACTGTCGCCTGATGCCACCACACCAGGTGGCATAGGACCTCGCGCGGTCCCCATTTTCCAACCTTGATCCGGGCCTGGCCTCCTGGCCCCTGGAAGTAGGTCAATCCGGCCTCGACGCTCTGCTCCAGCGCTCGAATGAGGGCTTCGATCTGTTGACTCGCTGCCATGACAGGAATCCCCCTCCCAGGAGCGATACACAACGTACGCTGGCCAGCGTTGGGGGCGCGCAGACCGAGACAGCCGGGGTGCTATGCCTTGGGCCTGTGCTTCTCGATGAGCGCCACGATTTTGGGATCGATCCGATCCTTCAACGGGCGTCCGGCGTCGCACAGGGCGATCCCCAGGTGTGCGTCCCGAGCGAGCCCGTCGAATTCAGGACTCCCCCGCCACTGCCGCTCCAGCTCACCAAACAGCGCGTCGATATGGGCCTTCTCAAACATCTCTTGACCTCTGCTCCGTGAGCACAACGCACGGCGGGGCCAACCTGCCGCTGGCTGACCCCGCCTTTTCTGCCATCAACTACGTGCGCGACCGAGACCGGAGCCTACTCGTCTCCGAGGGTCGAGTTCCCCTTGTCGATGATCTTCTTCACGTCTCGAGCGAAGCCTACCAGCTCTTCCTGGGAGGGGATGCCTTCCTTCACCAGTTTCTCCTTGAACTGCTGGAAGAGCCATTCCTCGTTGCGGCCGTGCGGAATCTCGAAGAAGTTCCGGTCGAACAGCGGCAGTTCGCCAGGCCCGAAGTAGCCTTTCTCCATGAAGGTATAGCCTTCCAGGAGGTGTGTGCCTTTGCCGAGCACCTGGCCCGTGGCTACGTAGTGCTCCATGACCGCCGGCATCCCAAAGCGTTGGATCGGGCAGGTCTTCATACAGACGGCGCACCCATCGTAGCGCGCCATGACAGGGCGGCAGCGCTCGTAGATGAGCTTGTTCTTCTCGACCCCACGCCACCACACCTTCTCCTTGACGAGGGCACGACCCGGGCAGCGGTTCACACAGACCTGGCAGACCTGGCAGAACTGGTGAATGCCGTAGTCGACGGGTTGGTCGTAGGTCACCGGCGCGTCGGTGGTGATGATCGCCAATCTGGCTCTGGAGCCAAAATGCGGCGAGAGCAACTGTCCGTTGGCGCCCAATTGCCCCAGACCAGCAGCCACGAACATGGGAATGTACGGGGCGCTGTTGTCATTGGGGCTATGCACCTGGGCGTGATACCCGAGTTCCCGCATATGGTCGGCGAGGTCGAGTAACAGGGCGCCTTCGATCTCGTAGGTCCCGAAGTGGGCGCGCTCGGCGTCCATGCCGGGCAGGGACTGCGTCTGCACGTAGTTCTGTTCCAGTGCCAGGCAGATGGCGTGCTCGTATTTCGTCCAGTGCCTTTTGCTGGTGTACGTGTAGCGCCGGTCATACTTGGTGAAACCAACTTCGCCAAAGCCCAGCTCACGGGCCTTGCGGCGAATAGCCTCGGTCACGTCCTCGCCAGTCGGGGTGCCGGTGGGCTCGAGGTCCCCCGAGACCGCCGCGGCGTCGATGAGTGGCTCGCTGATGTCGTTGTGATCCTTGCGGTATTCGCTCATCTCCGGGCTGTAGACGGTCCAGACCCACTGCCGATCGGCGGCTTTTTCGATGTTCTGGGTCTCCTGGGGATACGTGCGGCTGTAGAAGCTCAGGTCGGTCTCCCGCAGGGGAATACCCGGGACGGTGGTGAGATCCTCTGCCACCGGAATCTGCACGTCAGGGTCGCCGTGCCGTCTACCCGGCCGTGTGACAACGTGATCTACCCGTCTTTCCATTGCGATTCCTCCATGGCAACGTCCATAGCATCGTCCCGGGTGAGCTAACCTGCCATTGATTAACAGAAGCATGCACCGGACGTCAAGGGCGCGATTGCTGTCAACTTGAGGACTGCCGCCTCAACATTCTGTCCTCGGCGGTGAGGTGACCTGCTGCTATCCAAGCTACGGGCGTCTGTGCTCTTGCCCCCGGCGGGCCTGGCACCCGCTAAATTAGTCGCACCTGCCCTTCTCTGGACACGCGACTTTGATCCTCACCTTCAACAACAGCGACAGGGCAGTCACGTTTGGTCTCGCCCGTGCGGTCTTCGGGCTTCGCCCTGGCAGGGTTATCGAGTCGTACTGGAACAACGATCGAGACCAAGCGCTGCTTCTTCTGAATGGACATCCCCCGCGAGGCCGTCGGCCACAAGAACTGGAATGCTCACTCGGCGTCTCGCGGCTGAGCCGCGGAGGCGGCCCCGGCCAGCTCGACGTCCTCGTCGACGGCCAACCGGTCTTCTCGAAGAAGTCCGCCGGTTGACGACGTCCCTGTCGCGAGAGCACCATCACCCCGGGAGTCGGATCAGAATCGCGCGGTCTCCGGCGCAGCCCTGATCGGAGGCCGCCTTCCGAAATTCCTTGACGGGCCCGTTGTCCGGGCTGTACCTAGGGCCGAAACGCCATGGAATGGAGGAAGCCATGCCGTTGCCGAGGAGACACCCGTTACCAGCGGGGCGCGAGCAGCGAGCCGCCGGACCTCTGGGAGAAGCGGCTGCCGCCCGCGCGCATGCCGCCGACATCGAGGCTGCGCTCAACCCGGCAGAGCTAGGCGAATGGCACACGGCTGTAACCCAGGCTGAGGCAGAAGGAACGTTTTTCATCGCTCTGCCATTCCACTGTGCAGTCGGCACCAAGGGGTAGCAGCGCGCCGTGTAGCGCGCCGGGTGTCTGCCGCAGGAGCGACTTCAGTCGCAACTCCCAGCGATCCAGGACGCTCATCGCGACTCAGGCCGCCCCCACATCGACGTTAAACGGCGCGAATGTTGCGCCGGCGGAGCTCTGGTTGCTGGTGAGGATCATGGGCCGCGCTCCGAGCGCCGGCTGATGGCTGGTGGAACAGGTTGGCGGCCAGCCGCGCGAGGCTAGATGAAGAGCACCGCCCTCGACTCCTTCTACCTCGAGCATCGAGCTAGAGAGCAGTGTCGAGGACGATCGCGTCGGGATGGCCGTCGTCCAGAAATTTCATCAACCCGCCCGGGGCGCCATGATCGCCGCTGGCCGGCGTGCTCATCGCGACGTCGGGCATGGCGAGCTGCTATGCCGTGGAAACGGGGCTCTACCTGCTGGCGATCGCCTGGACCCTGCGTCGGCTCGAAGCCGTCCTCGCCGAGGAACCGTCTAAACGCCGAGGAGGATATCCATGCCCGCACCACTGTCGACCGAGGCCAAGGCGCTCATCGACCGCCCAAATTTCGCGCATCTCGCCACTCTGATGTCGGACGGCTCACCCCACAGCGTGCCCGTCTGGGTTGGGCGCGAGGGCGATCGGCTCCTGGTGTGCACGAGTGAGGGGTCGCTGAAGGGGCGCAACACGCGCCGCGATCCCCGGATAGCGCTGTCCATCGTGGACTTCCACGATCCGTACGAGGAGGTGCAGCTCCGCGGCCGCGTGGTGGAGCGACGTCCCGACCCCGCCCTCGAGATCATGGATCCCGTGTCGCACAAGTACATCGGGAAGCCGTTCCCGATGCGGAGCCATGAGGGCCGCGTGGCGCTGGTGATCGAGGTCGACAAGGCGCGCTACACCAAGCTGCCGTTCGCGCACACGCCGCCCCGGCAATAGCGCGCGCGGGACGAGCGCGTTGTACCCTCGGGACATGAGCCTCGGGGGCTGGCTCGAGGAGCAGCTCTTCGAGCGTCGCATCGTGCTCGTCACCGGTCGGCTCGACGACGACGCGGCGACGAAGGCAGCGGCCGCGCTCCTGGCGCTGGACGCCCGCGGGGACCGGCCCATCGAGCTCCACCTGGACAGCCCCGACGGCGCGCTCGGGGCGGTCTTCGTCCTGATCGACACGGCCGACACGCTGCGCTCCCCGTTGCGTATCCTTTGCCGGGGTCAAATCGGCGGCCCAGCCATCGGCGTGGTCGCGGCCGCCGATCGCTGCGCCGCCGCACCGCACGCGCGGTTCCACCTCTCCCAGCCGACGGCGCGGTTTGCCGGCACCCCGGAGGAGATCGCCGCGCAGAGTCGCCAGCAGCAGGAGCTGCTGTGGAATCTCTACGGGCGCCTCGCCCGGCGCACGGGCCGGCCCGCCGAGGAGATCGCCGAGGACATGCGGCGTGGGCGCTATCTCGACGCGCGCGAAGCGCTCGACTACGGCCTCATCGACGAGATCACAGCTGCCGGATAGCTCCCGAGCGCGAGAATCGTTCGGAGCTCACCTGACCTCGCGAGCCCTCTCGACCGAATCCCGTCGCCGCTCAGGCCCTCAGAGCCGCCAGCACCCGTTCGGGAATGAACGGCGTGTGCCGCAGCTTCGCCTTCGTGACCTGGTACACCGCGCTCGCGACGGTGGGTGCGACGAGCGGCGTAGCCTGCTGCCCCACACCTGTTGGCGGGTTTGGCGTCGGCATCAGCTTCACGTGCATCTCGGGGATGTCGCGCTGGCGCGGCACGGTGTAATCGTAGAAGTTCGACTGCTGGACCACGCCATCCTTGAAGGTGATGCGCTCGGTGAGCGCGAGGCCGATGCCGTAGACGAAGAAGTTGTGGACGCGGATGGCGCCGGTCTGACGGTCGACCGACACCTCGGCGACTCCCGCGACCATCGTGGCCGAGTAGTCGATGAAGGCGAAGCCGAGACCGCGGCCCGGACGCGGACGGCGGTAATCCGACATCTCGATCACCGCCTTGACGACCGCCTGGCCACGCGGCGTGTTCTTCAATAGATCAAGCCGCAGCGTGACCGGGTCGATGCCACGCCGCTCGGCGATCTCGTCGAGCAAGGCTTCGGTCGCGAACTTGTTGGCCACCACACCGATGCCGCGGAGCGGCGAGGTCCGGATGCCCGTGTCCTGCCCGAGCTGTTCGGCGAGGCGATGCGGGACGTCGTACGTCCCGATCTCCGTCCCCGCGATCGCAATGACATCGTTCTCCCTCAAGATCCCCTTGTAACGGACCGGGTCCATGAAGGGAGTCACCCAGTCGCACGCGACCCGATGCTGCCAGGCGACGATCCGGCCCGAGGCGTCGAGCCCCGCGCGCAGGTAGTGCGCGCTCATCGGCCGGAACCGGCCGTTGCGCACGTCATCCTCGCGCGTCCACATGAGCTTGACGGGCCGCCGGACCTCCTTCGAGAGCAGGACCGAATCGACGACGAACTCCTCGTCGCGGTGGCCGCGCCGGCCGAACCCGCCGCCCAGCAGCGTGTTGTGCAACCGCACCTTCTCGGGCGGGATACCGAGCGCCTTCGCCACCGCCGCCACGGCCATCGTCGGCCCCTGGCTGCCGACCCAGAGCTCGCACGCGTCGCCAGCCGCGGACACCGAGGCGACCGCGTTGAGCGGCTCCATCTGCGCGTGGTAGGCGTAGTCGCAGCGGTACTCGGCTGCGACCACCGTCGCGGCCCTCTCCATCTCGGCGGGCGCGTCGCCGGCCTTGTCCCAGGGCTTGCCCGCCTTCCGCAGATCGCGCGCCGCCGACGCGTAGCGCGCGATCGCCTGGTCGCTGTCGAACCCCCAACCCGGCGCGCGACGATCCCAGGTCACCTTGAGCGCGTCCTTGGCGGCGAAGGCGGCCCACGGCGTCTCGGCGATGACTCCGACACCGTACGAGAGCGGCACGATCCGCATCACGCCGGGAGTCGCGCGCGCCGCTGCGTCGTCGATCTGCGCCGGAGCGCTGTCCTCGACCGGCGACCTCAAGATGGCGCCGTACAGCATCCCGGGAACCTGCACGTCGATGCTGTACTGCGCCGTGCCGTTCACCTTGCCAGGCAAATCGACCCGCATCACGTCTTTGCCGATTAGGCGGAACTCGCCGGGCTTCTTGAGCGCTTCGGGCTTGACCTCGGGCGCCTTCGCCGGAATCTCGGCGAACGCCGCGATCTCGCCGTAGCTCAGGCGCCGGCCGGACTTCGCGTGCACGACCACGCTCGGCTCCGTGGAAAGCTCGGCGACCGGCACGCCCCAGCGTCGGGCGGCGTTGTCGAGGAGCACGCGACGCACCTGAGCGCCGAAGGTCCTGAGCGGCGTGAAGTAGCTGCGAACGGCGTTGGAACCGGCGGTGTACATCTGGCCGCCGAAGCCGGGGTTGCCGTAGAGCGCGTCGTTCGGCGGCGCGGGCACGATGCGCACCTTCGCCCAGTCGGCGTCGAGCTCCTCGGCGATGATCAATGGCAGGGAGGTGAGCGAGCCCTGGCCCATCTCTACGGCGGGTGACTGAATGAAGATGCTGCCGTCCGTTGCGATGCTGACCCAGGGGTTGAACGCCGGCGCGTTCCCCGACGTGGCGGCGAGCATCGCGCCCGAGCTCTCTCCCGTGCCGATGCGCGCACACCCGGGCAGCAGCACGCCGAACGTGAGACCCGCCGCGCCGACCATGAACTCGCGCCGGGTCATGCTGGCTCCTGAGCGATGCTCGTCCACACGCATCGTCATGGCTCAGCCCTCCCGCACGGCGCGCTCGATCGCGCGCACGATCCGCTGGTAGGTCCCGCACCTGCAGATGTTGGCCTGCATGTGGTCGATGATCTCGGCCCGCGTCGGCCGCGGATTCCTCGCCAGGAGGGCGGCCGCATTCATGATCTGGCCGGACTGGCAGTAGCCGCACTGCGGCACTCGCTCAGCGAGCCACGCCCGCTGCACCGGGTGCATGCCATCCCGGGATAGTCCTTCGATCGTCGTGATGGCGCGGCCGCGAACTGCCTCGGTGGGCGTCTGGCAGGAGAACGTCGGCTGCCCGTCGACGTGGACCATGCACGCGCCACACTGAGCCACCCCGCAGCCGTACTTGGTGCCGGTGAGCTTCAGGCGCTCGCGCAGCACCCAGAGCAACCGAGTGCCGTCCGGCACATCGACGCTGACCGCCCGGCCATTGACCTTGAAGTCGACCGCCATGGCGTCCTCCTTGCGCACTGCCTCTCAGCGGGCCGAGCAACGCATAGCGCCCGCCGCCTGGCGTGTCAAGAGGGCGCCTCGGAGCAGGGCCCGCCACGGCGCCAGGCCCTGGCCGCCTCGCGCTCTCGGTCGTTCACGAGAGCGGTACGGGCTAGTCGCGCACCACCAGTTCGGCGACGGAAACGCCCGCCTTGAACCGTTTCACCAGGTCGTCCGGATCGTACTCGACGCCGATCGGATTCCGATCGAACGCCGGCGACAGCATCCAGTCCTGCCCTTCCTTCGCGGTGGCGAAGTTGTCGATCTGCAGCTCCACGCGGTTGCCGTCCGGATCGCGGTAGTACATCGACGTGGTCGGCCCATGGTTGACGCAGAAGAACGGCCGGATCCCGCGGTCCCTCAGCCGGACGTAGTTGTCGAGGAACTCCTCCATGGAGCCGAAGGTGAAGGCGACGTGGTGCAGGCCCGGCTGCTCGACGGGCTTGACGCCCAACTCGGTCACGGCCGGGTCACGCGGGGCCAACGGACCAAAGTCCAGGAAGGCCACGCGGTGATGCTCGTCGTCGTACGTCGCGAAGGACAGGTGCTTGTTCTCATAAATCACGTGCGCGCCCAGGACGGCACAGTACCAGTCGCGCATCTCGGCCATACGGTTGGTCTGGTAGACGAGGTGAGCCAGCTTTGTCGGTGGCATTGCTCTTCTCCTCCTGCGGGCCGGGCCCGCCACACCACGAACCACTGCCCGTCCACTTCGGGAACGAACTGTTCTCTACGTGAAAGGGAAAGTCTGATCCGTCTCGTTGACGAGTATCCGTGAAGATGCCGGGCACCGCCAGGCACAACGCGTACTCCAACGCCAGCAGGTAGCGCACCCGACACGCAAGCTCATGTCGGGTCGCGGCGCGGGCCCGCGCCCGCGCCGTCAGCGCTTTCTATTTCTTGCGCGGGTCGTCAGCCGGATTGATGTAGTCGATGCCTCCCGGACCGACGAACTGAACTTGGACGATCGCCCCCTCTTTTCCTGTCCAAACATAGTGCGCGTGTTTTGCCGGTTGCGCGAAGAGGGCACCCGCCTTGACCATCTCGCCTTTCGTGGAATCGAACTTTTCGCCCATCCCGAAGCCGACGCTACCGCTGATCACGGTGACGGTCTCGGCATATGGATGAGTGTGCGGCGGGACTTTATAGTTGGCCGGCAACTTGACGCGCTGGACGATCACCTCGCCAGCTTTCGTCGGGTCGCCTACCAGGACAGCGACGTGGGCACCCTTCGGAATACTCGGATTATCCTTCCATGCCAGCGCATCAGGCTTGACCAGGGTCACCTTCATGACATCTTGCGCCGATGCCGAAACCGCGAATGCGATCAAAGCCACAAAAGTCAGAAGCTTTTTCATGAAGTCCTCCTTGGCTCGGATGTGCCCGCCGAGGCCCCTCACCTGTCCAGCCAGACCTTCTTGTAGAGGACTTTCCACTCGGCGTTGTAGACGTAGTCCTTCATCCACGGCTGGGCGACCTCGTAGAACGGCGAGCCGGAGATCGTGTTCCAGTAGAGCTTGTCGGTCATGAACTCCTGAAATTCCTTGGCGATGGCCTTGCGCTTCGCCGGGTCCATCTCCCGAGCGTAGCGGGCGTAGTAGTCGTCGACTTTGGCGTCGGTGTGGCGCGTGGTGTTCCACGCCGCGGTGCTGCTCGAGAGGAGGGTGTTCTGATCCAGGGTGAACAGCGACGCGAGGTCCTCGACGTACATGTCGAACGGCCCATCCTGCGTGGCCACGTTCATCCAGCTCACCTTGTCGACCAACTTGATGTTCGCCGTCACGCCGATCCGGGCGACCTGTTCCTTGATGACGGTGGCGATCACGTGGAACACCGATTTCTCGGTGTTGGTCATCAGCTCGAAGGTCAGCGGCTTCTGCGGGCCGTAGCCGGCCTCAGCGAGCAGCGCCTTGGCCTTGGCCGGATCGTAGGGGCACAGGTGCGTGACGTCCACGGTGTCCGGAGTCCCCGGCGGGATGATCCCGACCCACGGGGTCGCCTGTCCCTTGAAGGCGATCTTCACGATCTCCTTGCGGTCGATGCCGTAGCAGCCGATCGCCTTGCGGACCCTGATGTCGTTGAAGATCGGATGCGGCGCGCGGTCCTTGGCCATGGGCTTCGCGTCCTTCGGGACGGTGATCTTCATCATCGCCACCATCGGAGTCGTCTCTCTCCCGGTCATGACCTGGGCGCGGGGATTCTGCGCCTTGAGCGTCTCGACGTGCTCCGGCGAAAAGTCGGTGATGAAGTCGATCTCTCCGGCCTTGAACGCCGCCATCTGAGTGACCGGGTCCTTGATCACGCGGATCACGACGCGATCCAGATAGGGAAACCCCTGATCGTAGTACTTGTCGAAGCGGTCCATGACCAGGTGACTCCCCTTCACCCACTCGACGAGCCGGAAGGGCCCGCATCCCACCACCGCCTCCGGCCTCCCGCTCTTCCGATCCTCGAGCGTGTACTTCTGCGTGGCGGTCGGCGAGTAGAACACGAGCCCCATGCGGTACGCGGCCAACATGTGCAGCATGAACCCGTACGGCTGCTTCAGCCGGATCTGCACCGTGTACGGATCGAGCACCTCGACCGAGTGCACAGGCTCGTAGTAGGTCCGCATGCTGGACCTCGTCGCCGGATCCATGATGCGATCGATGCTGAACTTGACGGCGGCCGCGTCGACATTGGTGCCGTCGTGGAACAGGACGTTCTTCCTGAGCTTGAACGTGTAGAGGAGCGCGTCGGGCGAGATCTGCCACGATTCGGCGGCGTCCGGGACGAACTTGCCGTCGGGCGTGATGCCGAGAAGGCCGCAGCCGATGTTCATCGCCACCCAGTTCAGCTCGTAGCCGGGCGCGGTGTAGAAATCGAGGTGGGCGATCTCGTTGCCGTAGGAGACGCGCAGCGTGCCGCCGCGCTTGGGCGCCTGCGCGTCGGTGATGGCCGCCGGCGTGACGATCGACCAGCCGAAAGCGACGACTCCTACGACTGGCGATCACCTCGGAAGATTGGCGGGTACTTTACAGGAAACGCAGGTTGTCAACAACCGTCGCCGCGACCCGTTCCTGCTTCTCGCGCTTCACGACCTACCTCGCCCGTGGAAGGGCGGCCGGTCGTTCCGCGACACGCTCGGCCGCCTCGCGGATCGACGAGTACTGCCCGCACCGGCGCGTCGCTCTTCTTCGGGCGCAACGAGGAGTGCGGTCTGCGATGCGTCTACCACGGCTGAAAGTTCGACGTCGACCGTCGGGCGGCCGGATCTGCACGAGAGCGGCTCGGCCTGCTCGGCCGACCGGCAATCTTCGGGCCCCCACGTTCCGGAAGGGTCGTACACTGATCGTCGGGTTCGACGAAGCCACCTACAAGCGCGTACTCGGCTGAAAGGAAGGCCCACGATGTCGCACAAGGGGTTCTCGCACATCGGCCTCTCGACACTGGATCTCGACCGGAACCCTCAGGGTCAAGGAAGGCGGGCAGATCCGCCACATCTTCTTCGACACCGGGCGCGATCAGCTCATCGCCTTCATGGAAGCGCGGGGCGTGCCGGGCGTACCGGCGCACTACGACGCCGGGATCAACCACGGGCTCGGGGTGCCGAACGCGTTCTATCACTTCGCGTTCGAGGCGGGCTCCGCGGCGGGGCTCGACGAGATGCGCAACGCGCTCATCGCCCGCGGCGTCGAGGTGACGGACGTGGTCGACCACGACTGGGCCAAGTCGATCTACTTCAAGGACCCCAACGGGGTTCAGCTGGAGTACTGCTGCTTCACCCGCAACCTGAACGCGGACGACGCCCGGATGCAGGAGCGCGCCGAGATCTCGATCCGCCGGTTGGGGCTGACGAGTGCCGGCACGCCGCCGCCGGTGGAGAGCGCTAAAGCCGGATAGCGACGCGCTCCGAAGCATGCAGGGGCCCGGAACGGCGGTGCGCGTGACACCGTCAGCGCGCCGATGAGCGGGCCGTCGTGTCTGGCCGCCGCCGGCATCCCGCACTGGCTGCGCCGGCGCCTCCACGGCTGGGCCGTGATCAGCCCCCGCCCGTGCCAAATCCGGCGCGGGCCGCTACTGCCACTTCCGCGAAGAGCGTCTGGCCCGGTTTACCGGACGCCGCCCCCTCAGCCGCCTCACGAGCTCGTAGAGCGCGCTCTTGCCGCCGCGATAGCTGACGAGCCGGACGCGCCGCAGGATTTCGACGCCCGGGAGGTCCGGATCCTCGTGCAGCCACTGCGCGACCTGAGGCGCGTACGGCGCCACGGTCGACGGGCGCCCGGCACCGCGAAGTCGGGGAGGCGTCACCTCACCAGAGCCATCCACGGCAGGACTTCATCGCAAATCTGATACCGGAATCGAATTTCCGGAAGATCAGTGACTTAACTTATGCGCCGCTGGGCGGCTGAAGCTATGCCGCCGGGGGCGAGCCTACTGCCGGTCACGTGCAATACAAGGGGCAGCTATTTGCTTCAGCTACTCTCGATGCTTCAGCACCCGCACACACGCGGGCGGGTGGCAAGCTACCCGCACTTCCTCGAACACGTCTGGCAGCCGCTCCTGACAGCGGCGGGGCTCCCTACCGGAAGTACCACAGCACGCGGCACTCGTTTGCCACGTGGCTCCTCGAAGGCCAACCCAGTCGCAGTCCCCGCATGCACGCTCTGAATTTTCGAGCCGGGACTCCAAAATTTCGAGGTCTCGGCGACCTGAGGGTGGTTCGCCAAGGCCGGGCTACCCTATCGGAAATACCACGCGACCCGCCACACGTTCGCCACGTGGCTCCTGGACGCCGGCACTGACCTCCGGTGGGCGCAGAACCAACTCGGCCATGCGACGATCGCCCAAACGGCCGACCTCTCTGGCTCGCTTGGCGATCCACTCCAGCAGGCGCCTGTTCTTGATCTCCGTCCGCGTCCCCCATCCGCCCGGCACCACCAGGAGGGCCAGGGGCGGACAGTCGTCGATCGAGTAGTCGGGCACGACCTTCAATCGGGCACGACCTTCAATCCCCCGGTGGCCGTCACCACGTCCTTTCTCTCGGCCACCAGGACCGGCTCGAAGGGCGAGGGCTCCTCGCGCCGGCGTTCCTCGTTCAGCCGCGTCACAGAAAACACCTCGAAGGGACCGCAAAAGTCGAGCACTTCCACGTCCGGGAACACGAGAATACCGACGCGCTTTCTGTCCATGGCTACTTCTCAGTCGCCGACGATGTGCGGCTGGATGTCGCCGATCGAGAGCGAAGGAAACACTCCCCGGTGCAGGACGTCCCCGCCTCGAACTGGGTGAAATCGACCACTCGGATTCCTGCGAGACAATCGAGGTCCTGGCAGCTTTCATTCATCGCTGACCTCACGCGCCCTTCGGAAAATCGTAGAGGCTCGCTGGATTCTCAACCAGGACGCGGTGGCGCGCTTTCTCATCGGGCACCCAGTCGGAGAGCAGGTCGAAGAGCACGGCGTCGTCCGGCAACTCTTTCCGCTGCTCGCCGGGATGCGGCCAGTCGCTGCCCCACACGCATCGCTCGGGCGCTGCCTTCGCGTACGCGCGCGCGACCGCGCTGGAGTCCGCATAGGTCGGCGGCCCCACCTTGGTGGGCATGATCTCCATGATCTTGGTCGCCGGCGCGTTGATCTGGATGTGCCAGCCGAGGTCATTGATCCGCTTCGACAGCGGCTCGATCATCTCGGGCGTCGTGGCGCCCACTTGCGCCAGGTTGAAGCGGATGCCGCGCACACCGAGCGCGTGCATGCGCTTGAGCTCCTCCGTCGACACGCTGTCGTTGACCACCGCGACCATGCGGGCCGTCGGCCCGAACGCCGCCAGCGCGTCGAGGTGACAGCGGTTGTCCGTGCCGTACGTCGAAGGCTGCACGAGCACGTTGCGTGTCGTCCCGATGCGCTTCTGGAACGCGCGATAGTCATCCACCAGCGCGTCGCCCGGGCGCAGCGTGGCCTTGAGATCGACCGGGTACTTCGCGTTGTAGATGTGGTGGTGGCAGTCGGTGGCGTTGGCCGGCGCCTTCAACTTGGGCGTCGCGGTGCCCGCCGACCACTTGACCGCCTGGGCGGCCGCGGGACGCGCGTGGGCCACGACCAGCGCCGACGCGGAAACGACCTTCAGCACCTCGCGCCGGCTCCAGAACTGAGTGCTCATCGCGTCCTCCTCGCGGCCACCGCCGCGTGACCTGCTCAGCGAGCCTATCACGGACTGATGTCCTTGACCGCCGCAGACCCACATAGCGAAGCTCGGCCCGGTTGTAGTACAACCAGCCGGGTGGCTGGCGCGGGCCACGTCGTCTTCCACGGCAAGCGCCGGGAGGAAAACATGAGGACGTTCATGCTGCTTCTTGCCCTCGCGCTGGCATTCATTTTTTCTGGTGCTACGCCAACATCCGGCGCCGAGGAGCCGCCGGCATGGGCGTATCCCGTGAATCCTCCAGATTTCAAGCCTCGCCCCGAAGACGGAATTTCGAGACGTGTGCCGGGGAGCAGTGCCACGTACTCTGTCACTCAACTGCGTGACCGCTTCATCGCGCCCGTCTGGCATCCTGGCGATCACCCGCCCCTGCCCCAAATCGTCGCTCAGGGCAGGAAGCCCAACGTTTTTGCTTGCGGCTTCTGTCACCGAGCAGATGGGCCAGGCGGACCGGAGAACTCGAGTCTTGCCGGTCTTCCCGCAACTTATATCGTCCAGCAAATGGCCGATTACAAGAGCGGGGCCAGGAAGACCTCTGCGCCAAAGCGAAACGTCGACTTGATGATCTCGCTGGCCCAGGACATCACCAACGCCGAGGTGGAAGCTGCCGCCGCCTATTTCTCCGCGCTGAAACCGAGGGCGAATATCAGGGTCGTCGAAAGCACCACGGTCGCCAAGACGTTTGTCGCCGGATGGTTCTTAGCCGCCTCGACAACCGGCGAGAAGGAGCCACTCGCTCAACGGATCATCGAGGTGCCCGAAGATCTCGAGCAATTTGAAAATCGAGACCCGCGAGCGCGGTTCATAGCCTATGTGCCACCTGGCAGCGTCGCGAAAGGGGCCGCATTGGTCAGCACCGGCGGCGCGGGCAAGACACTGCAATGCGCGATCTGTCATGGACCGGATCTGAAGGGTCTGGGCGGCATACCCTCGATCGCAGGCCGTTCACCGAGCTACGTCGTGCGCCAACTCTATGACATCCAGAACGGCGCACGCGCCGGCACGGCAGCGCAACTCATGAAAGGCTCGGTGGCCAATCTGACCGTCGACGACATGGTGGCGATTGCCGCGTACCTGGCTTCGCGCGCTCCGTGATCTCACATGGCTCGATGCCTCATGCTCGTCCCCCTCGTCAGGGCAGGTTGCCGGAGGGCGGCGGCACGCCGTGGTCGCGCGGCCTGCAGCAGCCGCGCCTGCGCGGCGTCGGCGTCCTCGCAGAGCAGCCCTCGGCCTGACCGTCGATCCTCGGACGCGACGACTCGCAGTGTCCGACACTACGCCGTTCGCCTCGGCGGCTACC
>WNEZ01002276.1_pt1 | contig 16390 bp, 12 predicted proteins | sample 5400521 | NCBI WGS metagenome assembly WNEZ01 (sample SAMN13153339, study PRJNA577476) | soil metagenome | isolation source: 120 cm saprolite under Douglas fir tree site 2 hole 1 replicate 1 | place: USA:California | collected 2015-04-18
AAGGGCGCTGGACCGGCCATCCCTGGAGAAGTACGCGGCCGAAGTCGGGCTCGAGATCACCAAGTTCAAGGCGGCGCTGGACAGCGGGCGGTTCCGCTCGAAGGTCGAGTCCGATGCGCGGGAGGGTATGGCGGTCGGCGCGAACGGAACCCCCACCTTCTTCATCAATGGGAGGGAGCTGATCGGTGCGCAGCCGTTCGAGAAGTTCAAAGAAATCATCGATGACGAAATCAAGAAGGCGGACAAGCTGCTCGCTTCCGGAACGAAGCCCGAGGAGCTCTACGCGAAGCTGCTCGAACAGGCAGCCGCGCCGGGCCAGCCGCCGAGCGAACACCCCGGGGCCGAAGTGACCAAGATAGAGGTGGGCGTCGCTCCGGTGAAAGGACCCAAGAACGCCCCGGTGACGATCGTCGAGTTCTCTGATTTCCAGTGCCCGTTCTGCAAGAACGTCGTGCCCACCCTCGAAGCGCTGGAGAAGCAATACGGAAACAAGCTGAAGGTGGCGTTCAAGAACCAGCCACTCCCCATGCACGCCAACGCGCGGCCGGCCGCCGCCGCATCCCTGGCGGCAAATGCGCAGGGAAAATTCTGGGAGTACCACGACAAGCTGTTCGCCCATCAGGAGGCGCTCGATCGGGCCTCATTGGACAAATACGCCGCCGAGCTCGGCCTGGACATGGCGAAATTCAAGGCCGCTTTGGATTCGAAGAAGTTCGACGCCCAGATCACCGCTGACGCGACGGAAGCGACCTGGGCCGGAGCGGAGGGCACCCCCACGTTTTTCATCAACGGGCGCAAGCTGGTCGGCGCGCTTCCGATCGACGCCTTCAAGGCGATCATCGACGAAGAGCTGAAGAAGGCCGGCCGGGCCGGAAGCGACCTCAAGAAGACGGCGAAAAAATAGCTTTGATCGCCTTTCCCGTGGGAAGGCGGCCGGGCTTCAAGACACCGCGATGGCGTCGATCTCCACCCGGACGCCCCGCGGAAGAGCGGCGACCTGGACGGTCGACCGCGCCGGAGGCGCACCGGTAAAATACCGCCCGTAGGTTTCGTTCACCTTGGCGAAATCGCCCAGATCGGTCAGAAACAAGCCGCAGCGGACAACGTGAGAGAAGTCCAGGCCCGCTGCCGCGAGCACCGCCTTCAGATTCTCCATCACCCGTTCGGTCTGGGCGACGACGTCTCCGGCGATCAGCTCACCCGTTTTGGGATCGAGCGGAATCTGCCCCGATAAGAAGGTGATCTTCCCCGCGTCCACCTGGACCGCCTGCGAATAGGGCCCGATCGCCTTCGGAGCGCGATCGGTTTGAATGGTCTTGCGTGACATGGCTTTCCTCTTCGTGAAGATGAAAGCGTCGACACTAGCGCGAACTTCAGATTCGCTCGACCGAATAAACGCCGTTCAGTCGCTCGATCGTCCGCATCAACTCGGTCAGCTGCTTCAAGTCGGAGATGGTGACCTCGAAGGTATTCACTGCCCGGTCATCGCCGGTGGCGCGGCAGTTCGCCTGGGAGATGTTCACCCCCTTCTTCGAGAAAGTGTTCGAGATGTCGGCGAGGAGCCCCGGGCGATCGGCGGTGAGCACGCGCAGGGTGACCGGCCGCTTGAAATCGCCGCGCACGTCCCATTGGACGTCCACCCGGCGCTCGGGGTCGGTGGCGAGCGCCTTCTCGCAGCTCACATGGTGCACCGTCACCCCTCGGCCTCTTGTAATAAATCCGGCGATCGCATCGCCGGGGACCGGATTGCAACATCGGCCGAAGCGCACCAGGACATCGTCTACCCCGCCGATCTGCACGCCGGTGCGGTTCGACTTGCCGACGAGCTTCCTGGCGATTTCGGTCATCCGGGACAGCCCGGACGCCGGCAGGGTGGGCCCGCTGCTGCCGTTGGCGGCCTCCCGGGTTCGCTCCTCCGCCGCGTCGGCCAGTTTTTCGGGCGGAACCAGGCGTTTGATCAGCTGCTGCGGAACGATCTTGCCGTAGCCGATCGCCACCAGCATGTCCTCTTCGATGCGGTAGCCCAGCTCGTTGCTGAGCTCCTTGAGCTCGCCGGACTTCATCATCTTGTTCAGGTTGAGCGAGAAACGACGAAACTCCTTGTCCGTCAGCTCCCGCCCGAGTTGCAGGCTCTTCTCCCGTTGCTGTTGCTTGATGAAGGAGCGGATGCGCTGCTGGGCACGGCTGGTCTTGACGAAGGTAAGCCAATCCTTGGAGGGATGGGCCTGCGGATTGGTGAGCACCTCCACCATGTCTCCGTTCTTCAGCTTGTAGCGCAAAGGAACGATCTTGCCGTTGACCTTGGCGCCGACGCAGCGATTGCCGATGTCCGAGTGGATGGCGAAGGCAAAGTCCACCGGCGTGGCGCCGCGCGGGAGGCTCTTCACGTCGCCCTTGGGGGTGAAGACGAATACCTCGTCGGTGAACAGGTCGACCTTGACCGTCTCCAGAAATTCCTTGGGATCCTTGAGATCCTGCTGCCACTCCATCAGCTGGCGAAGCCAGGCGAACTTCTCGTCGTCTTTCGAGATGAGCGACTTGCCTTCCTTGTACGCCCAGTGCGCCGCAATCCCTTCCTCGGCGATCCGGTGCATCTCTTCGGTGCGGATCTGGACCTCCATCCGTTCGCTCATCGGGCCAATGACCGCGGTGTGCAGCGACTGGTACATGTTCGGCTTGGGGATGGCGATGAAGTCCTTGAAGCGGCCGGGAACCGGCTTCCAGAGCTGGTGGATGAGACCGAGCGCCTCGTAGCAGGAGGGCACGGTGGGCATGATCAAGCGGAAGGCGATCACGTCGTGGATCTGGTCGAAGTCGATCCCTTGCGCCTTCATCTTCTTGTAGATCGAATAGATGTGCTTGAAGCGACCGGAAACGCGCCCCTCGATCTGGCGCTCCTGCAGCTTCCCTTCGATCAAGTGAACCACCTGCTCGATGTACCGCTCGCGCTCCTTGCGGCGCCGATTCACCTTTTCGAGCAGGTCGGAATACTCCTGCGGCTTCAGGTAGCGTAAGGAGAGGTCCTCGAGCTCCGTCTTGATCCAGCTGATTCCGAGCCGGTTGGCCAGCGGCGCATAGATGTCCAGGGTCTCCCGGGCGATGCGCTGCTGCTTCTCCTCGGGCATGTGCTCCAGAGTGCGCATGTTATGGGTGCGGTCCGCCAGCTTCACCAGAATGACGCGGATGTCCTGCGCCATGGCGATGATCATCTTCCGGAAATTCTCCGCCTGTTTCTCCTCCTGCGACAGCGTCGCCGACGCGGAGAACTTCGACAGCTTGGTGACCCCATCCACCAGCTGCGCGACTTCCGGCCCGAACAGCTCGGTCAGCTCCTCGGCGGTGGCCAGCGTGTCCTCGATCGTGTCGTGAAGCAGACCGGTGACGATCGACGCCTCGTCCAGATGAAGCTGAGCGAGTATTCCGGCCACCTCCAGGGGGTGCACCAGGTAGGGCTCCCCCGAATTCCGAAGCTGACCCTGATGAACTTTCGCCGAGTAGACGTAAGCCTTCTTGATCGCGTCGAGATCTGGATCGGGGTGGTAGGAGACCACCCTCTGTAAAATATCATTGAGGCGGATCATGAACCTTGCTCAATCGTAACTGGCGAAATTCCCTGGAGCAATGACCGAGAGCGAAGCCTGCGACATTGGACACCGCGCGGTGGCGCTCCTAACATCGCGGGAGATGTCGAGCCTCTTGCTGTCGACCCTGGGTATCGTCTGCTCGGCGTGCGATCGCCTCAACCCGGCCTTAAGCCCGAAGTGTGCTCGATGCGGCGCGCGTCTTCTGCAGTCTTCTCCCGCCAAGGCCGCTGAAAACCTCCCCGGGTCCTCCGGCAGCCACCCGGCGAGCCCTTCGGGAAAGGTGTCGCCTCTGGTGGACAGCGTGCTGGCGGCCCAAGCCCACGCCCGACCAAAGCCTCCGGTGCTCGCCCCCCGCAAGGAGGCCCCCGCGACCGAGGTGCCCGCCGCGCCGCGTCCGCCCGCCAAAGCCTCCGCGGCAGCCAAAGCCTCCTCGCCGGCAAACGCCGCCCGTCGGCCCGCCGGCCCACCGATCCCCGCCATCGAGCTTCCAAAGAAACGACCGCCCGCTGCCCCGGCGGCGAGCGGGACCGCACTGGCCCCTTTCGTCCTCGCGGTGGTGGAGGGCAATGGCAAAGGACAGCGCTACCGCATTCCTGTCGTGGGATGCTGGGTGGGGCGCGATCGCGGAAACATCCTGTTCCCCGAGGATTCCTTTGTCTCCAGCCATCACGCGACCCTCAGCGTTCGCGAGGGCCGGCTTTGCATCCGCGACGAAGGAACCCCGTCGGGGGTGTTCGTCGCCATCGCCGGGCAGGAGACGATCCCGCACGGCACGCTGTTCAGCATCGGCCGGCGGCTCTTGCGCTACCTGGGTCAGCTCCAGCTGGCCGTCGCACCAGCGGGCCAACCCCGCGTCTATGGCGCGCCGCTTCCCCCGGGTCGGCCACCCTACGCTGTCGAGGAGGTTCTGGTCGGCGGGCGTTCCGGACGGGCGGTGGTCAGCGCCGGCCCGATGCTGACGATCGGGCAAACCAACTGCGATTTCTCCTTTCCAAACGACAGCACGCTGGCAAGCAGGCATTGCGAGCTGGCACCCGTTCCCCAGGGGGCGGTGCTTCGCGACTTGTCCGGCATCCGGGGAACGTTCGTCCGGATCGCGCCCGGCTCGGATCGCCCGCTGAACACCGGGGACCGGCTGCGCGTGGGCCAGCAGATCCTTCAGGTTGAAACGGCCTGAGCGCCTTTTCCGCTAGCGAGCGGCGTTCCGGTATTGCCCGGGAACGGGAGCGTTTGCTGGCAACGCGGTGGGTTGCCTGCTCGCGCTCAGGCTCGACCGATAGAGTCCGTAGCCCAAGCCCAGCGCAGCCGCCAATAAGAGCAGGGTCAGCCCCCGGAAGGCAGTCCAGGGCCACCTCGCCCAGGACGCGGGGGGCGCCGGCGGCCCGATCGATGGGCGGCGCCGCTCGGCGGAGGGATTCAATGCGGCGAACCCCTCCACCACCGGCGTGTCCAGACCGGACGCGGGCGGAGCGGGAGCGTGGGTGCAGGCGAAAAGCTCGTCCTTGAACTCGTCGGCAGTCTGCGGGCGAGCTGCGGGGTCCTTCGACAGGGCCTTGAGAATCAGCCGCTCCATCCCAGCTGAGATCATCGCTCCCGGCCGGCGGCGGCTCGGCGGAACGGGCAGCTCGGTCAGCTGCTTCGTCGCCACCACCGCTCCAGACGGGTCGACGAAAGGCAGCACCCCGGTGGTGAGTTGATAGAGGAGAATTCCGACCGAATAGAGATCGGAGCGGGCGTCCAGATCCCCCCCGCCCGCCTGCTCGGGGGACATGTATTCCGGTGTGCCGCAGACGAAGCCGACGCGCGTCAGCGGGCCATCCTCGGTCAAGGGATCTACGATCTTCGCGATTCCGAAGTCGAGCACCTTGACGAAGTCCGGCTCGTCGCGGAGCTGCTGCACCATGATGTTCTCCGGCTTGAGGTCGCGGTGGATGATCCCCGCGGCGTGCGCATCGGAGAGCGCGGACAGCACCTGAGAGACCAAACGGACCACCCGGGCTTCGGGCAGAGGCCAGTCCTTGGTCAAGACCGCATGAAGGTCCTTTCCGTCCACCCACTCCATGGCGATGTAGTAGGCGCCGCTGTCCGTCTCGCCAAAGTCGAGCACGTTGATCGAATTGGGGTGACTCAAACGACTGGCCGCCTGCGCCTCCCGACGGAACCGGGCCACCGTTCGCGGCTCTGCCACGAGCGACCCGCGCAATACTTTCAGAGCGACGGGCTTATCGAGCGCGAGAATGCGGGCCTGGTAGACCCTTCCCATTCCGCCCTCGCCAATCAACTTCTCGATGCGGAACTTCTTGGCCACGGTGTCGCCAATGTGGCTTTCCACTTCCGCCTGGACCGCCAGCGGCGCGCCGCACTGCGGGCAATAGGCGAAGGCTTGGGCGGCGTCAGACCCGCAGGATGAACAGAGCAATCTCCGCTCCAAATAGGGGCGTATTCGCAGCCTGCGACTGTGACACGCGGAAACAGTGGCCGCAACCCGCTGCGCAACCAACTCCACTGCTCAATCCCCCGCTTCTCCTGATATAGATGTGAACACCGCACCCGTCCTGATGCCTGCTCCTGTTTGCGCTCGCTGTAACACCCGAAACTCGGCGGACTCCGCCTTCTGCCGGGCCTGCGGAGCGGCCCTGACCGCACCGCCCGCGCGCCGCGGGAGCGAAGTCCGACGTCAAATCGCGATCCGGGTGGTCCGGGCGGACGGGGGTCCGGAAGTGGTGGTTGCGATGGATGGCGACGAGCTGACCTGCGGAATTCTCGGTGACATTCCGCTGGTGGACGATCCCTTCGTCGCTCCGACCCAGGCGCGATTTTTCCTCACCGCGGGCAAGCTGGCGGTCGAGGACGTGGGGGGCGGGAATGGAGTCTTCCTCCGGCTGCGCGATGAGCGCGAGATTGCCAGCGGAGGGGAGCTTCGACTGGGGCGCCAGCGGCTGGTGCTCGAACCGGTGCCGGCGCTCAGTCCAGGTCCGGACGGCACGACCAGTTGGGGGTCTCCGGACATCGGCCATCGATTCCGCCTGATCCAGATCTTGGAAGGAGGAACCCGCGGAGCCGCCTTCGTGCTCAAGGACGGAGAGAATTTTGTCGGCCGCGAATCGGGGGAGATCAGCTTCCCAACCGATGCCTTCGTCTCTGGCCGGCACGCTGTCCTGCAAGTGCACCAGGACCGTCTCTGGGTGCGGGATGTCGGATCGTCCAACGGAACGTTCTTGCGTCTGTCCGGGCCCACCGAGTTGGGCGATGGGGATCATCTTCTGATCGGCCGCGAGCTGCTGAGAATCGAGGTCAGCGGGCAATGAGCCCGTTACCCGTATGATTTTTCCTTCTTCTCCTGCTCTTCCTTGCAACGGATGCACAAGGTGGTGACCGGACGCGCATCGAGGCGCTTGGGAGAGATGGTCTCGTCGCAGCGCTCGCAGATTCCAAAAGTACCGTCCTCGATCCGGATCAGCGCCCTCTCGATCTTCTTCAGCAAGAACTTCTCCCGATCGCGGAGGCGAAAGATCATCGACTGGGCGTACTCGGACGAGGCCAGGTCGATCTCATCGGGAAGATCGTCGGTGTCGAAGTTGGATTCCTCCATCAAGGTCTTTTTCGCGCTCTGCAGCAGACTGAGCTTGCTGTCCTCGAGCATCTTCCGGTAGCGCTTAAGATCTTTCTGGTTCAAGTGGCGCCGTCCTTACTGTGGGCGGGCAAGTTTAGATGGCCTGCCCGTTGAAAAAAAGGCGTGAAGCTTTAATTGCGCCAACTGCCGGTGTCAAGCTGCGCTAACGTCGTCTACTCGGAAGGATCGATGTCCGAAACGCTAAAATTCGACCGCGAGTTTATTCGCTCCTGCCTCGCGCTGGCGGCGAAGCCGGAAGTCGACCACTTTCTCTACATCTGCGACACTCCACTCCCCGCGGAGGATCTCAAGGGTCGAAAGGCCCGGAGCAAGCTGATCTACGCGGTGACCCTGGAGTCACTGGCGGCGGAGCTTGCCGCCCAGAAACATCGCGCGCTGGTCATCCCACCCTACGACTACTTGCGCGTAGAGCGCGTGAAAGTTGCGCTCGTTTCCGCACTCTCGCAGGGAGCGGTCAAGGAGGGGGACCTCGTCCTCTGCGCCACCGGTCGGGTCGGGCGGCCGATCGACACGCTGATGCACATGAAGCTCGGCGGCTCGCTGGAGGATCGGATCACGCTCGAAGGAGTGAAGCTGGGCGACCAATTCAACTCGCAAGTGGTGGATGCCTTGATTCAGTTGGCGCTCCAGATCGGACAGGAGGGATTCGAGGGCCACCCGATCGGCACGATCATCACCATCGGCGACCACAACAACGTGCTCGAGAAAAGCCGGCAGCTCACCATCAATCCGTTTCAAGGTCTGAGCGAGGCAGAACGCAACGTGCTCGACCCGAAGATCCGTGAGGCGATCAAAAACTTCTCCGTGCTCGATGGCGCTTTCATCATCCGCGAGGACGGAGTGGTGCTCTCGGCCGGGCGCTATCTCCTCGCCGGAAACGAGCATGTGAACGTTCCCTTGGGATTGGGAGCGAGGCACGCTGCTTGCGCGGGAATCACCGCTTCCACCGACTGTGTCGCCCTGGCGGTGAGTCAGAGCTCCGGCGCGGTTCGGTTGTTCAAAGGCGGGTCGATCGTTTTGGAGCTACATCAGAGCGCGCGCAGAACCTGAGGTTGCGGCCCTCGAGCGACTAGGGCGCGCACTCTCGAACGGTACCTGCGGGATCCTGGAGTGTCGGTGGCGGCGAAGGTTCAGCCCCGCCCTGAACAGCCGCCAACTGAGCGGGTGACAGAGCGCGAATCGTCTCTTTGCTGATCGAGAGTTTCTTGGTTGGCCGTTTTTTCATGCCCTGGACACGCCCCGCCCCGAAAGTATCTACACGCAGTGCTAGCCGAATTCCTGGCGACAATGCAACAGAAAAAAGAAACCGGCACAAACCGGGTTAATCGGGGATTCAGCTCGGATCGAAGATCAGGTCTGATTGGAGATGCAGTTCCGGGTGCCGTCCACGCAGTAGTCAGAGACAAGCACGCAACCCTCGACGAGACTGTCGGCTGCCTCGGCGACCCAATCGGCTTCCCCGCCGCGGACCTGCCTCAGCTGGGAACCGAGAAGCGCCCGGATCGACTCCTTCTGGAGGCGAAGCTTCTTCGACGCTGTCGTACGCGTTGACATCCAACCGCGAGGATGTACGCCTGTACCGGTAAAAAAGCAATGGCCGCCGGTCGACGGGTCTCGGGGGCCTTCCCTCTCTTTAGCTTGACGATATAGAGGGTGCTCTGGAACACTGCCGCCGCAGGGGGATTGGTCGTTGAACGAGGACGCCAAAGCCACACTCCAACCGGCGACAGCTCGCTGTTTGACCGGTGCGCCGGACTCAGCTGAAGCGCCGTTCGATGACGACCTTAACCGGGCTCCGGACGACGCCTGGCAAGCTCTGCTCAAAGAGATCGCCAAAGCTCCCGACGCGGACCCGAGTCCTTTCGTCAGATTGCCGCCCGGCAAGCACGTCATGTTGGGTCGCCAGCTGGGTCACTTCCGGATCCTGGATCGGATCGGCGAAGGGGGGATGGGAATCGTCTACAAGGCTGAAGACGAAAACCTTCGGCGGCCCGTCGCCCTCAAAGTGCTGCGACCTCGCTTCCTCCAGGATGAAGCTCAGCACCAGCGCCTGATTCGAGAAGCGCAAAGCGCCGCCGCGTTCAACCATCCGAACATCGCGGCAATTTACGAAATCGGCCAAGCGGACGGATTGGCATTCATTGCCATGGAGTACGTCGACGGCAAGCCGCTTCGCTCGGTTCTTCAGGGACAAAGGCCTCCCGAATCGGAGGTCTTGCGGTACGCGGTGGAGATTGCGCGGGGACTGGCGCGCGCGCACGGCGCGGGCATCGTCCACCGCGATCTCAAACCCGAAAATTTCCTGGTCGACGCCGATGGTCACATCAAGGTTCTCGACTTTGGTCTGGCCAAGCCTGCCCACGAAATCGCCGGGGAAACGCTGACCCGGTCCGCCGTCTGTGAAGCGTCCACTCCGTTCGCCACCGAGGACGGACAAATTCTGGGGACGCCGGTTTACATGTCTCCCGAGCAGGCCGATGGCCGCCCCGTCGATACCCGCTCCGATATTTATTCTTTCGGCGTCGTCCTCCACGAGCTGTTGACCGGGCGGATCCCCAAGCGCGGCGAGAAACAGGTCGAGCCGTCGAGCGGTAACACGGCGAGCGATCCGGTGCTGGTCTCCGCCGTTCGCGCCGAGTTGATGGCGATTGCCAAGCGCTGCTTAAGCCCCAACAAAGAGGATCGATACGCGGACGGCAGGGCGCTTTTGGCGGTGCTGGAGACGGTGGAAAATCGAAGGTCTGCGCCTCCGGTCAAGTCTTCGCGCTCGCAGCTGCCCCGCGCCTACGCGCTGGGAATCGCGGCGGCCGTCGTCGGCTGCGTCGCGCTGCTTTGGATCATCAACGGCTCGCTGCCTCGAGCCTCCGCCGGCTCCAAGGCGTTTCTGTCGCCCTCAGCTCCGATTTCGCGGCGCATTGCCGCCGGTCCATCGGCGAACATGATCAACGACGCGGTGATCTCGCCGGACGGACAAAAACTCGCCTATGCGAATCAAACGGGGCTGTACATCCGCAAGATCGATTCCGGCGATACGCGCCGGGTGGACCTGCCCAAGGCTCTTCTGCCACCGCAGGGCATCTCCTGGTTTCCGGACAACCAATCGCTCTTTATCACCGCCCTCGAGGTAGGCCAGGTCCATCATTCGATCTGGAAAATCGATTCAGGCAACGGAGCGCAGAAGCTCTCGGACATGCTCTTTCGGTGGATTCCCAGACTCTCGCCCGACGGCAAAGCTTTCACCTGGATCGATGATGCCAAGGGAATCTATTGGGCGCGATTGGAGGATCAACGCCCGCAGCTCGTCGTTCCGTCGGCGGAAGGCGATACTTTCCTCAACCCAATCTGGTCGCCCGACAACAAGCGCATTGCCTACGTCCGAATCCGGGAGGCGAAAAAGGGACCGCAGCCATTCATCGAGACGGTGGACTTGACGGGTCGACCCCCCAGAATCGTCGTCCAGCGGCAGGACTTGATCCAGGAGCAAGGAGACACTTCGCTCGGCTGGATGCCGGATGGTCGTCTGATCTATGGCGTCGCCGAGCTTCCGCCGAAAGAGCCGGGTACGACGCTCTGGACAGTCCGGGTGAACGTGGGTACCGGTGAGCCTCTCCGCGAACCGACCGCGTTGCAGTCTTGGACCGGACCGATTGAGGGCACGCTGAGCGTGAGCGGATCCGGCAACGTCGTTTTTCAAAGGAACACCGGGCAGCTCGAAATCTACACCGCCGAGCTGTTGGACCAGGGCAAGCAGCTGGGTTCGACGCGTCGTTTGACCTCGACCCGGCGGGATGAACGACCCACCGGCTGGAGTCCCGATGGCCAGACGATCGCCTTCATGTCTGACGACAGCGGCAGCCAACAAGTCTTCCTCTTGAACGCGGATACCTCCGAGAGCCGACTCATCACCAAAGGGCCCGCCTGGCACACCTGGCCCCGGTTTACGCCGGAGGGTTCGCTTCTGTTCTGGCAGTTGCCGGCGGCTCCCAACGAGGAGCCGAGCCAGACGCAGTTGATGCGACTGGGGCGCAACGAAGACGCGCCGACCCAGGTTTTTGCCGCGGGACTTCCCGTAAGGTTCAAGAGAAACGGCCGGCCGCCACCTCGCAACGTCCACTTCCGCTGCCCGCGCGCGGGCGCATGCGTCTTCAGCGAGGTCGTCTGGAATCAGCTGCGCTTCGCGGAGTTCGACGTGGAGACGGGCCCCGGGCGCGAGCTGATGCGGATTGATGCGGAAGGTACTCCCGGGTTTATCGACTGGGATCTCTCGCCCGACGGGTCTCGAATCGCCCTTCCATTGGAAGGCTCCCAGAGCATTGTACGGATCCTCAACCTCGAAACGAATGAGGTGACGAACAAAGAGATCCGCCCAGGTTGCAATCCGCAGTTTGCTTCCTGGCGCCCTGACGGCCAAGCGGTGTTCGTCACCGCGATGTGCGCCGGCGAGAATCAATACAAGCTGTTCCTCAGCGAGTTGGAAGGCTCGACCCATCTGCTCATGGAATCGCCCAACGAGTGGATCGGAAACCCGGTGGTCTCGCCGGATGGTCGCCGCCTCGCGTTTTCGATCAAGTCGCAAACGGTCGACGTCTGGTTGCTCGAAGGATTCTAGTCGCCCGCGCTGCTCCAGGCTTTGGCGTCAAAGCCTCGGCACCGATCGCCACAAGAAAAGCGCCGATCCGATCGGGCCGGCGCCTGATTTCTTTCGGCTGCCAGGACAGCTTTAGTTTGTCCTGAACTCCGCGTCGACGACATCGTCCTTCGGCGTCGCCTGGCTTCCGGGCGCAGCCGACGGTCCTTGAGGTCCGGATCCGGGAGGCGGCGTCTGACTGCCGGCTGCCCGGTACATCTCCTCGGCGACCTTGTGACTTGCCTGCTCAAGCCGCTCCATCGCGGACCGGAGCGCCGCCTTGTCCTGTCCCTCGCGAACGCTGTTGACGCTCTTGATCGCCTCTTCCAGCGTGCTCTTCGATTCGGCCGAGATCTTCTCCTGGTTCTCCTTGAGCAGTTTCTCCATCTGGTAGACCAGGTTCTCGGCGCGGTTGCGCAGCTCGATCAGCTCCCGCTTTTCCTTGTCCTCCGCCTCGTGGGTCTGGGCGGAAGCAACCATCTTCTCGACCTCGTCCTTGGCCAGCCCAGAGGAGTGGGTGATGGTGACCTTGCGTTCCTGATTCGAGGCCTTGTCCTTGGCGCTCACGTTCAAGATGCCGTTGGCGTCGATGTCGAAGGTGACCTCGATCTGCGGCACCCCTCGCGGCGCGGGAGGGATTCCAGTCAGATGGAACCGACCCAGCGAACGATTGTCCGCCGCCATTTCGCGCTCACCTTGGAGCACGTGGATTTCCACCTGCGTTTGACTGTCCGCCGCGGTGGAGAACGTCTCCGACTTCCGGGTGGGAATCGTGGTGTTGCGCTCGATCAGCTTGGTCATCACGCCACCAAGAGTCTCGACGCCGAGGGACAGCGGCGTCACGTCGAGCAAGAGGATGTCCTTCACCTCGCCCGAGAGCACGCCGGCCTGGACCGCCGCGCCAATCGCGACCACCTCGTCAGGATTGACGGATCGGTTCGGCTCCTTGCCGAAGAGTCGCTTCACCGCTTCCTGGACTTTGGGAATGCGCGTCGATCCGCCGACGAGCACCACCTCGTTGAGGTCCTTCGGCTCGAGGCCGGCGTCCTTGAGGCACTTGCGGCACGGCTCCAGCGACCGCTCGATCAAATCCTCCATCATCGACTCGAGCTTGGCTCGGGTCAGCTTGATGTTCAGGTGCCGGGGTCCGGACGCATCCGCGGTCAAGAAAGGCAGGTTGATGTCCGTTTCCATGAGCGACGAAAGCTCGATCTTCGCCTTCTCCGCCGCCTCTTTGAGCCGCTGGAGCACCATCTTGTCCTTGGAAACATCAAGGCCGGTATCCTTGCGGAACTCGGCGATCAGCCAGTCCATGATCCGCTGGTCAATGTTGTCGCCGCCGAGATGCGTGTCGCCGTTGGTGGCGAGCACGTCGACCACGTTTTCGCCCACCTCGAGGATGGAGACGTCGAAGGTGCCCCCGCCGAAATCGTAAACGGCGATCTTCTCGTCCTTCTTCTTGTCCAAACCGTAGGCGAGCGCCGCGGCGGTCGGCTCGTTGACAATCCGCTTCACCGTCAGCCCGGCGATCTCACCGGCGTCCTTCGTCGCCTGGCGTTGGGCGTCGTTGAAATAGGCGGGAACGGTGATTACCGCCTCGGTGACCTTCTCGCCGAGGTAGTTTTCCGCGGCGCGCTTGAGCTTGAGCAGGATCTGCGCCGAAATCTCCGGCGGACTGAACTGCTTCCCATCGATCTCCACTCGCGCATCGCCGTTGGGTCCGCGAACGACCTTGTAAGGGACGAGCTTGGCTTCCTCCGTTACCTCTTCGAACCGGCGGCCCATGAACCGCTTGATGGAGTAGACCGTGCGCTCCGGATTGGTGATCGCCTGGCGCTTCGCCACCTGCCCCACCAACCGCTCGCCATCCTTTGTGAATGCCACCACCGAAGGCGTGAGGCGACTGCCCTCCTCGTTGGTGATGACCTTGGGCTCGCGACCCTCCATGATTGCGACCACGCTGTTGGTGGTTCCCAGGTCGATGCCGATTGTCTTTGCCACTTTGTATCCTCCTGAAACGACTTGGAAATTCGGTATTTACGAAAGGTTAAGCTAACCACCTCGTCCCCGCTGTCAAACGCGCCGACAGATCCCCACTCGCCCGTCTGTGGGCCTGGGCCGCCGAAGACCTCAGTATCCGCTGCATAGACCGCTGCGCAGCACCGCCACCTCTGTTTTGCATCTGGTCGAATCGCAATCGGATCCCCACGATGCAAGAACCGGTGATCGTTGTTCTTCTTTGAAGCGTCAGGGCCGAGGAAAGTGGCCGGGAATGTGCAGTGGCTTCGTTTCTGCCGCACCGCGTAAACCGAGAGCACCCGAGGAACCGACGCATGATTGTCCATCAGGATCGAACATCGCTGCCTGGCTTCATTCCGTCGATCGAGCCATCTCCGGAGCAGCGCGTCGCTGTCGTGGTCAATGCGAACGCCCGCCAGGTCACGCCCAAAATCATCCGCGCCCTGTCGCACGTCGTTGCCGAGGATGATTTTTTCGTTTCGCATTCCCAGCTGCAGATGGGCCGCATCGCCAAGACGCTGCTCGATCGCCAGTACCCGGTCGTCTTCTGCGGGGGCGGCGACGGCACCTTCGTCACCGTGGTCAACGAAGTCTTCCAGCGGCTTGAGCGCGGCGGAGCGAAAGCACCGCGGCGAGCACCTCGGTTTGGCGTTCTCAAGCTTGGCACCGGCAACGGGCTTGCCTCGCTGGTCCACGCCTCTTCCCCCCGCGGCGAGCGAATGCTCGAGGATGTCCTTCGCGCGAAGGCAGGCGAGGTCACCGGAGTCCGGCGTCTCGACATGCTGCTCGTCGAGGGTCAGCGAACGCCCTTTGCCGGCCTGGGCGTGGACGGCAAACTGCTCAACGACTACGTCTGGGTTCGCAACCATCTGGCCAAGGGCGTTTTCAAGAGTCTGCTCAGCGGCAGCGGAGGCTACATTTCCGCGGTGGCGTTGAAGACCCTGCCTCACTACCTCACGCATTCGACATCGGTCGAGTGCGAGGTGATGAACGGCCTCGCCTCGCCGGCCTACCGGCTCGCCCCCGATGGCTCGATGCTCGGAGAGCCGATCGCTCCGGGCGAGCCGATCTTCCGCGGCCGATTGATGATGGCGGCGGCGGCGACGATCCCGTTTTATGGCTTCGGCCTGAAGATGTTCCCTTTCGCCGGGGTACGCCGGGGCATGATGCACCTGCGCATCGGCTCGGTCTTCGCGTCGGCGGTCGTGGCCAACCTTCCCTCGCTCTGGAAGGGCCGTTGGTTCCCCAAGGGAATTCAGGACTTTCACGCGCGGGAGGTCACCATCCGCTTCGATAAGCCGATGCCGCTTCAAGTCGGAGGCGACGCGGAGGGTTATCGCAGCGAGATCGCCTTTGGAGTCGCCCGCAGTCAGGTCGAGTTGCTGGATTTCAACGGCGCGGTCAACTGACCCCCACGCAGTCGGGTTGAAAGCAATCCCGGAGCAGCCGTCCCCTCATCCGTCGTTGGGTTTCATCCGCGATCGCGCGCGGGGGGCGGTTTTTCCCCTGGCTCCTTGCGCCGGCCCATCGCGCAGGCGAAGGTGACGCTCGAAGGTCCAGCCTGGGCACGCTGAAGGCGAACCTCTTCTTGAAACTCGGCGCGCGCTTCGTCATCCTTGGGGAGCTTCGACGCCTTCTGCTCGAGCGAGCGGTAGATCTCATCGAGCTCGGGCTCGCTCAATGACTCGATGTTCTCCGGCTCGTAACCAGCCTCCGAGAGGACCAAAAGCAGCTCGCGGGGAGCTTGTAGCGGGCGACCCAGCTTCCGCTCCCAATACTGTGCCAGCGCCGGAGGCACCTGGGCCCCGACGCGCACCGGCTGACACACCACCAGGCGCCCTCGACTCGCGAGGTAACGGCGGAGGTTGGTGGCAGCGTCGGAAAAGGAATAGATGCCCTTTCCCGGCGCGAGAACCAGGTTGAATTCACCATTCGCGAAGGTCAGCTGAGCAAAATCGATTTTCAGCGTCTCGACGCGGGCCTGGAGCGATTCTGACCGGAGGCGGCTGGACAAGCTGGCAAGAGCCGTGTTGTCGCTGTCCGCGGCCACGACGGTGCAACCGAACTCTCGCGCGAGCAGGAGCGAAGTGCCTCCGGTTCCGCAGCCGAGGTCGAGCACCTTCGACCCACTTCCCAGGCGCGCGGTCTGCGCCATCCGGCGAAGGGATTGCCTGTTAAGGCCTAGCCGAGCGTCACCCGAGAAAAAGAGCGGAGCCTGCTCGTCCGAGGACATGAATGACCGTCGTTATACCGAGTGAGGGGCCTGGTGGCCAGTTTGGGGGTCGATCAGGGGGACGGCTTGGGGTGCTCATAGGTAATAGAGCACCCTCTTCTCCTTGTGGAGCTGCTCGTAGATCGCTCGCCGCTGGTCTTCCGAGAGCAGGTATACCGAGACGGACACCGACAGGTATTTACCCAGCCGGCTGGGCCGTTCGGCAATCGAGTCGAGCGGGACCTCGGTTCCCAGAGTCCTCTTGAAGATCTGGCGAACGTGTTCGCGAAACGCGTGCTCCTGCTTTCCAAGCA
>WNEZ01003229.1_pt1 | contig 16390 bp, 18 predicted proteins | sample 5400521 | NCBI WGS metagenome assembly WNEZ01 (sample SAMN13153339, study PRJNA577476) | soil metagenome | isolation source: 120 cm saprolite under Douglas fir tree site 2 hole 1 replicate 1 | place: USA:California | collected 2015-04-18
GCCTCGGGTTGCCCGGAGAGCTGGCCGTCGTCTCACCCGAGGACAAAATTCTCCGGGGCGCGGATCTACGGCGGGCGGTGGACCAGCTCGACCGTCTCGACCGGCTGGTCGTCGTCCTGTTCTTTTACATCGACCTCCCGCTCGAGGAGATCGCCGCCGTCGTCGGCAGCTCCGTCGGAGCGACGCGCGGCCGGCTGTATCGCGCCGTCAAGCGCCTGCGTCCGGACCTCGAGATCCAGGAGGCACTCCAATGAGCCTGCGGGCCGACATCATCTCTGCCTACGACGAGATCGCTCCGCCGGCGCCACAGTTGCAGGCCCAGATCCGCATGTCAGTGTCCGCCGAAGCGCGGGCCGCCTCGCAATCCCGCCGCACGCGTGGACCGTGGATGACGAGTCTCCGAGGAACGATGGCCCTCGTGGCGGCGCTGCTCGTGGTCCTGATCGTCGCCACAGTCCTGGTGGGGGGTCGGGTCATGCACGACTGGAACGTCTTCAACAACCGGCCCGCGCCGGCCGGTTCTGGCGACGCGGCGACGCAGATTGCGATGCTCGAGGCGCGACCTCTTCACCTGCCCCAGGTGCCTACAGATGGGACCTGCCCTGCCGGACCGCTCACCGCTATCGATTACGGCAGTGGGGCAATCGCAGCGGCCTATGGGAACGGGCCGGCCTATGCCATCGGCGGCTCAGGACCAGCTACCAGCTGGGGCTTCTACTTCGACGTGACGTTCGTCACCGAACCGCAGGTCAAAGGCTGGATCCTCGTACGGGCGCGGGACGCAGTGGATCACACGATCCCGGTCGTGTTCGTCGGTCCGTACGCGGCAGGCGCCGTGATCGGGACCGACACGATCAACGGCACGCTTGTCACGCAGCGCGCCGAGCTGCTCTTCGACGCCGGCCATCACCCCGCGTCGTCGGGCAAGAGCAAATGGGGTGTCTGGGATGTTCGCCAGGGAATCAGGGCCAACGGCTGGTCTGGCTGCACCGCTTTCCAGCTCGATGGCAACGGGTTCAGCACGGTCTTCGTCGGCTAACAGCAGAACTGCAACAAACCTGCAACAAACCGCCTGGCCGGCGACAGGTATAGATGAGACCGTGCAACGGGTGGCCGACATCACAGAGCTCGACGTTTCCAGCACCGCGAGCGAACGCGACTTCGGCGACCTCCTCCGGCCGCTGATCGACCCCGCGTTCCGGCTGGCTTTCGCGATGCTTCACGATGCCCAGGCCGCCGAAGACGCAGTCCAGGAAGCGTCGTTCACCGCTTGGCGAAAGGTGGCGCGGCTCAACGACCCGACGCGGCTTCGAGCGTGGTTCCTCGGCGTGGTGGCCAACCAGTGTCGCAACGCTCGCCGGCGGAAGTGGGTGGCCGACGTGAGGCTTGGCTTGCCTGAGCAGCTTTCGGTTGTATCAGGCGAGGAGCGCTCGCTGCGCGGCAGCGACCTGCGTCGTGCGGTGGCGCGGCTTCGCTACGAGGACCGGCTCGTGGTCGTCCTCTATTTCTACCTCGACATGCCACTCGACGGCATTGCGGCTGTCGCGGGCAGTTCGGTGGGTGCAACTCGAGCACGTCTGTATCGCTCGATCCGAAAGCTGCGCCCAGATCTCGATCTCCAGGAGGCACTCAAGTGAGCCTGCGCACCGACATCCACAGCGCCTTTGACGCGGTGACACCTTCGACTTTCGGCATGCCGGAGCGAGTGGTTGACACGGTCGAGACCGAGCTTCAACTCAGGCGCCGCCATCGGCGCTGGTACATACGGCTGCGGGCGCCGCTTTCGCTAGTCGCGGTGCTCTTGCTGCTGGCGATGGCGATCGGGGTGCTCGTCGGCGGTCGTGTCTTGCAGGACTGGAACACCTTCCTGAAGAGCGCGCCCGCCGGCCCGCAGTCGAGTGAGCTTGCGCAGCTGGAAGCGCGGCCGATGCAGATGCCCTACTTGAAGGCTGGTGATCCATGCCCCACAAGTTCCCCCAGGGCGATCTTCTACGGCTCTGGACCAGCTTACGGTGGCGCCCCGCTCGCCTCGTACTACAGCTACAAGACCAGCTGGGGCGATTACTGGGATATGGAGCTCGTGGTGGATGCTGGCGTCAAGGGTCTTGTGCTCGTACGTGCTCGAGACCTCCGCACCAACCAACCTGTGATCTTTGTGGGCCCATATTCGGGCGGACCTGCGATTGGTGCCGACACGGTCGACGGAAAAGTAGTCCGCCAACACCTCGAGCTTGTCCTCGACACGAGCCATCCGCAGCTCAATGAAGCTGGGCTTCAGCTCGTGTGGTCATTCATCGTAGGGCTGGCAAATGGTTACTCGGCGTGCACCGGTTGGCAGATCGACGGACACGCCTTCACCGAGACCTACGTCGGATCTGGTGACTAAGCGAGGGTGCTCGATAGCAGGATCCCGTTTGCCCAGTACGTGCCGGTCGGGCCCGCCGGCAGGAGATCGTAGGTGCGCGCTCCGGCGTACGGGACCAGCTCCCAAAGAGTGACCGTCGAGCCATCGAGCGCGTCGCCGCGGCCCAGGCTGCCGAGCGGGCGGCCGTCCGTGGCCGGAGGGCACCTCCATGCTGCCCACCATCGCGACGGGCTGCGCGATCCGCGTGCCATCGGCCGCCTCTGTCCACACGAGCATGCCCGGCGTGAGGTCGGTGACGCGGACGGCGCCACTCGGCGTCGCAATCAGCGTGCCGGCGGCGAGGCAGATCGGGCACGGGGGCATCCCGCTTGACTTGCGCGAGGTGATCGTCACCACACCGTCGACACGAACCGAACCGTCGACGAGCTCGACCGCGGTGTTCGGGCCCTTTGTCTGCACGCGGATCTCAAAGGTGTAGGAGTCGCTGTTCTGCGTGAGGACGAGAGCCCGGAGCCGCTTGAAGGCTCGGTAGAGGGTGAGCTTTTGCGCCTCGTCGAGCTCGCCCGAGGCCAGGTGCTCGTGGGCGACAATGGCCGCGTAGAGCTCGGCGTCGGCCCGGATCTGCGGGTAGTAGGTGTCGGCGTTGGACTCCTCACCGCCCTGGTGCGCGATCGGGTAGTAGTCCGGGTCGCAGAACAGCGGGACGCCAACCGCGTCGATGACCTTGAATTTGAGCTGGTCCACGGAGAGCGGACTGCCCACCGCTCCGCCGGCCCCGCCCGCCGAACCGCAGGCCACGGCGAGCAAGACGATCGCGACCGCAAGCTTGAGCCTCATCCGCTTATGAACCAAACACGTCTGTCAGGCCCTCAACGTAACGATCTGCGGAACCAAACGGCCCCGCCATGCGTATTCATCTCGAATGGCCATGAACGGTCAAACCTATAATCCGCGCCATGGGGGTTCTCCAGGGATGGTGACCGACGTCGTCACCCGCGTCGCCGAAGCATTCATGGCCAACGTCGGCCGGGCGATCGTCAACAAGGAAGACGAGGTCCGCCTTTGCCTGGTGACGCTGCTCTGCGAAGGCCACCTTCTCATCGAGGATGTCCCCGGCGTAGGCAAGACGATGCTCGCGAAATCGCTGGCGCGATCGCTCGACTGCACTTTCCGGCGCATCCAGTTCACCCCCGACCTGCTCCCCTCCGACGTCACCGGCGTGCGCGCCTTCAACCAGAAGGAGAACGACTTCGAGTTCAGGCCCGGGCCTGTGTTTGCGCAGATCCTCCTCGCCGACGAGATCAACCGGGCCAGCCCCAAGACGCAGGCCGCTTTGCTGGAGGCCATGGAGGAGCGCCAGGTGACCATCGACGGCGAGACGCACAACCTGCCCAAGCCATTCATGGTCATGGCCACCCAGAACCCGGTCGAGTACTCGGGCACGTTTCCACTCCCTGAGGCTCAGCTCGACAGGTTCTTTATGAAGGTCAAGCTCGGCTATCTCTCAGAGAAGGAGGAATCGATCCTTCTCAGCCATCGCAAGGTCGAGTCGCCGATGCTCGAGCTGCAGCCGGTGGTCTCACCCAACGAGCTGCAGGCAGCCCAGGACGCGGTGCGCGACGTGTTCGTCAAGCCCGAGCTGCGCGACTACATCGCCCGCCTGGTGGGTCGCACGCGCGGCAACCCGGAGGTCGCGCTTGGTGCGAGCACCCGCGGCACGATCAACCTCTTCCACGCGAGCCAGGCGCTGGCCGCCGTGCTGGGCCGCACCTACGTGATCCCTGACGACATCAAGACGCTCGCCGAGCCGGTGCTGGCGCACCGCATCATCCTCAGGCCGAATGCCGAGATGCAGGGCCAGAGCGCCGGCAAGTTGGTGGCCGGGCTGCTCGAACGCGAGCACGTTCCCCAGCTGGCCTACGACGGGTAACGACACCGGGGCCCGCTAGTCGACGCCGCGATGAACAAGGTCGCCCTCGCTGCAGCGCTGGTCCTGCTCCTCTTCTTCACGTACCTCACCGGAGAGCGCCCCGCATACGCCTTCGCGTACGCGCTGTGCCTGCTTTTCGTGGTCGCGTGGGTCTGGCCGAGGATCGCAATCAGGGGCATCAGCCTGGTCCGCCGGCTCGACCCCGGCACCCCCACCGTGGGCGAGCCATACGAAGAGGTCATCGAGGTGCGCCGTTCGGGTTGGGTGCCTGCGCCGTGGGTGGAGATCCGCGACCTCGGCCAGATCCCCGGCTACCAGCCAGGCCGCGTGATCTCGGTCGGCAGCGATGTGGTGAGCTGGAAGACCCGCGGCGTTTACCGGCGCCGCGGATGGATGTCTTTCGGACCCACGTCGGTCAGCGTGCGCGAGCCGTTCGGCCTCTTCGACCAGCAGCTGAAGGTGGGGAATCGCACCACCGTGCTCGTCTATCCACGGGTGCGGCCGATCCCGGACCTCATGACGCCAAGCGCTCAGCAGGTCGGCAGCTCGACAAGCCTCGGCGCGTGGGCGGACTACCCGCCCGATACCGGCGGCGTGCGCGACTACACGACGGGTGACAGCTTCGGCCGCATCCACTGGCCGCTCTCGATGCGTCACGCGCGGCTGATGTCGAAGACGTTCGAGCAGCCGTTGACCACGGACCTCTGGATCCTGCTCGACCTCGACCACAACGTCCATTACGGAGAGGGTGAGGAATCCACTGTCGAGTACGCGGTCAGCCTCGCCGCCTCCATGGCCTCGCAGGTGCACAGCCGCGGCCGCCAGGTAGGCCTGATCGCTAACGATTCCAAGGGCACGATCCTGGAGCCACATCGCGCCGTGCGGCAGGACCGCGTGATCCTCGACTACCTGGCCGTCGCCACAGCCGACGGCCGGACGCCGTTGACGAAGACCCTGGCGTGGGATCGCATCCGCCGCCTGCCGCGCCGAGCCATCGCCGTCATCACTCCGAGCGCCGACGAGGCCTGGGTCCGCCTGCTGCAGGCGGTCCGCGGCCGTCGCACCACGCTGATCGTCTTCTACATCGACGTCGCCAGCTTCGGCGGCCCGGATCAGAACCCGACCTTCGACCTCGGGCAGGACGTCGATCTCTACGTCGTGCGCAAGGGCGACGACTTCGCACGCCTCATGAGGACGCGAGATGCAATCCGCATCGGCTAGCTACCCGGTGCGGATCGCGAGGCGGACGCGCGAGGCGCTGCCCGGTGGCGTGCTCTGGACCTCGCTGCTGGTCTTCCTCCTCACGTTGGCGGTTTCGAAGTCAACAGTCACCGCCCACTGGGTCGACGGCATCGAGGTGGTGCCCTGGGTCGCGCTCGGAGGCGCGATCCTCATGGGGCTGCTGGCCCTCACACGGATCCCCTGGGCGCTTGGTCTGGGGACGGGGATGGCGCTGGGCCCGGTCGTGGCCGGGTATGCCGCATGGCCGGCGCTGCACGCGGAGCACCCCACCGAGGCCTTCGGCCTCGGCCTGGCGCACATCTGGTGGGGACGCGTGCTCGACGGGTCGGCGATCTTCGATCTCGCGTTCGACCTCTTCCTCGTCAGCTGGCTGATGTGGGTGACGGGCGGCTGGTTGAGCTGGTGCGTCTTGCGCTGGAGACAGCCCTTGCTCGGCCTGGTCCCCGGCGCCGCCGCCTTCGCCACCACCCTCCTGAACCTCCCCCGCGACCAGAACGGCTATGTGCTCGCCATCCTCGTCCTGACGCTTGCCCTCCTGCTGTGGTCGAACTACACGAGCTCGATCGCCGACGCCACACGTGCACGCGTGAAGCTGACGGGCGATGCGCGCTGGGATTTCTGGGAAAGCGGCCTGGTTGCAATGGCAGCGCTCATCGTTCTGGCGATCATGCTGCCGCCGCTGTCGACCTACGATCGCACCACCGACATCGAGTCCAGCGCCTTCACGAGCTGGGCTCAGCTGCTGCAGACGCTCAGCCATCCGGGGCAGCCGGGAACGGCAGGGGTGGGAAGCGGTACCACCGGTTTCTCCACCGACGTGCTGCTGAACAGCTCGCTCAAGCGGACTCACGACACCGTGTTCACCTACTCGGTGACCGGTGAGTTCGTCGGTCCGCATTACTTCCGCGGAGTCGATGACACCTTGCTTTCGAACGGCGCGTGGCGGTACTCCGACAATGCTCAGTTCAGGGAGCCGATCCCAAGCGGGCAGAGTCCCGTGTTCGGGGAGGACTACGCGAAGCTGGGCGTGGCCGGCTTCAAAGTGCGGATGCTCTCGCCCCCAATCGGAAACGGCGACATCCTCTTCTACCCCGGCCGGCTGTATCGCGTGAACCGCGACTCGCTGGCGACCGAGGCCCTGGCCTATCCAGCGGGGTTGATGACCATCGACCGGCTGTCGAGCGCGTCGCCGCGGACGTCGCGAGGCACCTATGACGTCTCCGTCGAGTTTTCCCTCGCCACAGAGGCGAACCTGCAGTCGGCCGGGACGTCGTACCCGAAGTGGGCGAACATGTATATGAGTCTTCCGGCGGGCTACCGCAGCCCCGCCGTTCTCGAGAGGATCCACACGCTCGCCCTGGACGTCGTGCGGCAGGCCGGCGCGACGACCCCGTATGACATGGCCATGGCCATCGAGACGTACCTCCGCGGCCCTCTCTTCAGCTACAACCTCGACCCCCAGCCGGCGGCTCCGGTCGGCTGGGATCTCGTGGACTGGTTCCTGTTCCACTCGCGGTCAGGATTCTGCGAGTACTTCGCCTCCGCGATGGGGGACATGCTGCGGTCGCTGGGCATCCCGACCCGCCTCGTCAGCGGTTACGGACCCGGCACTTACGACACCAACATCAACCAGTACGTCGTGCACAGCGACGACGCACACGCCTGGGTCGAGGTGTACTTCCCGACCTACGGTTGGATCGAGTTCGAGCCCACCCACGACAACGTCTACTTCTCGATTCCGCGTGGGTCGACCGGGTCGGCCAACCTCTGCCTGCGCGACCTGCTCTGCAACGATCCGGGAACCATCGGTCCCGGAGGAGTGGTGGCCCCGCCGACCGGGCGCGCAGGCGGCAACGTGGAAGGGCCCTCGAGCGCCGGCGGAGGCGGTTTCTCTCTCCGAATCCCCGACCCGAGCACCCTGACGAAGATCATCGGCATCGTGCTCGCGTTGGTGCTCTTCCTGTTCGCGGCGGTGGCGCGATACCTGCGCCCACGGACGGTCATGGGGGTCTGGCGGCGCACGCTTATGCTGGCCCGGCTCGCGGGCGCTGATCAGCGCTCGGGGGAGACGCCCCTCGAGCTGGGGCGGCGGTTGGCGTGGAGCTTTCCCGAGGCTTCCGAACCTATGCGGTCGCTGGCCGACGGCTTCGTGGTCGCCGCCTACGCGCCGCCCGACGTTGCCCGTTCCGCGCGAGCGGCGGTCATGGACGCGTGGTCGACATTGCGCCCGCTCTTGCTGCGCCGGGCCTTCTCCCGCTTCCGTCCCTCACGGGTGTAAGGGATATTGGGTGTCGAGGGCAAGACCTACCCGGCGGTGAGCGCGGCGATCGAGCCCGAACGGGTCGCCGCCTTCGCGCGCGCGGTGGGCGCGAACCCGGTGGACGGAGTCCCGCCGACCTTTGCCGCCGTCTACTCCCTCGGCGCCACCGCGCCCCAGCTGTTCGGCGATCCCGAGGCTGCTGTCGACTTCGCCAGGCTGCTCCATGCCGACCAGGAGTTCGAATGGGGGCGCCACCCCGAGGTGGGCGAGACCGTCACGTCGCAGGGGCGGGTCGTCTCCGACATCAGCCGAAGGGGCATGCGCTTTCTCACCTTCGAGGCCACGACGACGGGCGAGGACGGCTCGGGCATCTGCCGGTCGCGCACGCTCTTCGTGATCAGGTCGTGAAACGAGTCGAGCGCGCGATCACATTCACCAGCGACCAGATCGCGGCTTACGCGGATGCCTCGGGCGACCACAACCCGATCCATCTCGACGGCGACTTCGCCAGGTCCGTCGGCCTGCCTGGCATCATCGCGCACGGCATGCTCCAGATGGGAATCCTCGGCGGCGTTGCCGCTGAGGCCGCGGGCGGCGGCGGTCGCCTCCGCCGGCTCTACTGCCGCTTTGCGGGAATGGTCGAACCTGGCGACACGGTGACGTTCGCGGCCGAGGAGGCGGGGCCCGGCAAGCTCGCGCTGAGCGCGGTCAACCAGCGGGGCGAACCGGTTCTGACGAAGGCCTCAGCCGAGTACCTTTAGTCGCGCACTTCGCGCAAGTACTGAAGGGGGGTAGCAGATGTTCGAACTCACGGGAAGGGTTGCCCTCGTCACCGGAGCCTCACGCGGCCTCGGGCGCGAGGACGCGCTCACGTTGGCGAGGGCGGGCGCCGACGTCGTCATCACCGACATCCTGGTCGAGGACGACCCGGATCTGCAGAAGACGGCTGACGCTTCGGGCAGCGTGCTGGCGCAGGTGGCGGTGTCGCAGGGCTGGGTGCACTCCAACGCGACCGCGGAAGAAATCCGCAAGATGGGCCGCCGCTCGCTCGCCATCAAGATGGACGTCACCAACCGCGAGCAGGTGCGTGAGGTGTTCAAGAAGGTCAGGGACGAGTTCGGAAAGCTCGACATCCTCATCAACAACGCGGCGACCCTCGACCACACCGCTCAAATCCCCAACCAGTCGTACGAGCTGTGGGACAGGGATGTGAAGGTCAACCTCACCGGTGCGTTCAACTGCACCAAGGAAGCGTGGCCATACCTGGTTGAGAACAAGTGGGGCCGCATCATCTTCATGTCGTCCGTGGCCGGGACGCTGGGCGGTTTCGGCCAGGCGAGCTACTCGGCGACCAAGGCGGCGCTGATCGGCCTCGCCAAGACGGCCGCGCTGGAAGGTGGTCGCCACAACATCACCTCCAACGCGATCGCGCCGGGCATCATCGAGAGCGAGGCGGGCAAGGCGGCCGCGCAGACCAACCCCATGTACGACAGGTTCCGGGCGCGGACCGTCTTCAAGCGATTCGGGCAGCCAGAGGACATCGCAAACACGATCGCCTTCCTCTGCTCGAATGAGGCGGGTTATATCACTGGCGCCGTGATCGAGGTCGCGGGCGGCATTCCCCTCTTCACGGCGTAGCCGTGGGTGAGCTCGCCGACGTTCGGCGCGACGGCGCGATCGCGCGCGTTGTCATGCACCGCAAAGGAAACAACTCGATCGCCGAGGACCTCATGTCGGAGCTTGCTACCGCGTTCAACGAGCTCGGTGAGGACCCTTCGGTGCGAGTCGTCGTGCTCGCGTCCGAGTACGAGAAGTACTTCAGCGTCGGCGCCGACCTGGCCTCGCTGGCCGGCATCGACCGCAGCTCACCTGACGCGGCCGACCAGATCGGCGGGTTCATGAGGCGGATGAACGCTCACTTTGCCGCGATCGAGCGATGTCCCAAACCGGTGATCGCCGCCATCAACGGGCACGCGCTCGGCGGCGGAAGCGAGCTCACCCTCTGCTGCGACTTCAGGATCATGGTCGAGGACGGCCGCTCGAAGATCGGGCAGACCGAATCCTCGCTCGGGATCATCCCCGGCGCCGGCGGGACGCAGCGACTGCCCCGCTTGATCGGCAAGGCGCGGGCGCTCCGATACATCATCGAGTCCGCCCGGCTGTCGGCGAAGGAGGCGGAGGCGGTGGGGTGGGTGGACCAGGCGGTCGCGCCCGAGGAGCTCAACGCAGCTGTTGCCGCGCGGGCGGCCAAACTCGCGAAGGCGGCGACGTTTGCCATCGCGATGATCAAGGACGCCGTGCGGCGCGGCTACGACCTCCCGCTGGACGAGGCGCTGGAGATCGAAGCGCGCAACTTCGCCCGCGCTGCGCTGAGCGATGACGCGGCCATAGGGATCTTGAGCTTCCTTTCGAAGCAGGAGCCCGAATTCACCGGATCCTGACGATGTCGATTTCGCGCACCACCCGTTCGTCGTATGAATGAAGCGGCGAAGGGACCGCCTTGATTGGAGATTCGAAATGAAGTACGTGCTGATGTTCGTGGGTAGCAGCGAAGACCAGGGAGCGTGGGAGAACATGTCAAAAGAGGAGCGCGAGGCCGCCTACGAGGCGTCTGGCAAATGGTTCGAAGAGCACAGCAGGGCCGGCCGGATCGTCGGGGGCGAGGAGCTCCAGGGGCCGAGCAGCTCGACGACCGTTCGCATCAAGAATGGCAAGGCCATCGTCACCGACGGTCCGTACATCGAGGCCAAGGAGATCATCGGCGGTTTCGCGATCGTCGAGGTCAAAGATCTCGACGAGGCGCTCGCCATGGCCAAGGGATGGCCGGCCGGCGCGGTCGAGGTGCGGCCGGTGGTGGATCACTCGGCCGACATTGAGCAAGCTGAAACCAGACGGCTCTCGGACGCCCCCGCGAACGGCTGAACGGACGCGTACCGCCACCGAAGTAGCAGTGGCGGCCGTCTTCCGCGAGGAAGCCGGTCGCCTGACTGCGGCTTTGGTTCGCGCGCTCGGCGACTTCGACCTCGCGGAGGAAGTCGTCCAGGACAGCCTGCTGGCGGCGCTCGAGAAATGGCCGGAACAGGGCATTCCCGACAAGCCTGGGGCGTGGCTGATGACCACGGCGCGGCGTCGTGCTATCGACATCCTTCGCCGGGACAAGAGATATCGCGAGAAGCTCGCGCTGCTGGAGGGCTCGGACTTGCGCTCTGATCCCGCCGAGGCGGATGACCGCCTGCGGCTGATCTTCACGTGCTGCCATCCCGCCCTCTCGCAGGAGGCGCAGGTGGCGCTGACGTTGCGGGCGGTAGCCGGGTTCACAACCGCCGAGGTGGCAAGCGCTTTTCTCACTGCGGAGGCGACGGTGGCGCAGCGCATCGTGCGCGCCAAGAGAAAGATCGTCGATGCGCACATTCCGTACCGGGTGCCCGAGGGAAGCGAGCTGGCGGGACGGCTGGACGGGGTCCTGTCGGTGCTCTACCTGATGTTCAACGAGGGCTACCTCAGTCGCGGCGCGCAGGTTGCGATGCGTCGCGACCTGGCGGACGACGCACTCTGGCTGACGCGCCTGGTGACGACCCTCATGCCCGACCAGGCTGAGGTGCTCGGCCTGCAGGCGCTAATGATGCTGAACCTGGCCCGGTCCGCGGCCCGGTTCGACGCCGCTGGCGAGATGGTGCTGCTGCCGGACCAGGACCGCAGCCTGTGGGACCGGCCGGCGATCGCGGAGGGCATCGCGCTGCTCGATCGTGCAGGGGCGATGAGGGCGCCGGGGCCCTACCAGATCCAGGCCGCCATCGCGGCGCTGCATTCCGAGGCTCGGTCATGGGAGGAAACGGATTGGCACCAGATCGTCGTCCTATATGACGCCCTGTTGCGGATGGCGGACAGCCCGGTGATCCGCCTCAATCGCGCAGTGGCGCTCGGCCACTTTGCCGGACCGAAGGTTGCCCTGGGGGAGGTCAACGACCTCGCGATCGCGCTGAGCGGCTACCACCTTTTCCACGCCACGCGCGCGGAGCTGCTGGACCAGCTCGGTGAACACGCGCTGGCCCGCGAGGCGCGCCGCCGTGCGCTGGACCTCTGCCAGAACCCGGCCGAGCGGTCTCTACTGGAGCGCAAGCTCCGAAGCTGACCCGCGCGCCCACAGCTCCTCCAGCGCCCGAGCGTGGGCAGGGCTGTAAATGCGCTCCGGGGGTACGAAGTGGTGGACCTCAGCGAAGCGCTGGATCCGAACGTCGGCAAAAAGACTGGCCAGGATCGCGACCTTGGCGGCCTCGATTTCGTCGGTGAGGTCGCCGTAACCCAGGTACACGGGGAAACCGCACTCGCGGAATCGATCCCTATCGAATGGGAACGCGAGAAATGCCCGCATCATGGCGGCGATGCCGGCCGGCCGTTTCTCCATCCCCGGTGCGGGCGGCGGCGGGGGTGGCGGTTGGACGCCGGCTTTGAGCTGCAACCTCACGAAGGCGGACATGAATTGCGCACCGTGAAGCCCATCGAGTTGGGTGCTGAGCGTGTCGGCCATCGCCTGCTCTTCCGGCGTCATCGAGCCGGGAACCATCGCCGGCTCGAACACCGCCAGGCTCAGGAGGCGCTCGGGCCGAATGCCGGCAAAGGCAAGGGCTATGAAGCCCCCGCCTGAATAGCCGACGAGATTGAAGCGGTTGAGACCCAAAGCGTCGGCGAAGCGCTCGAGGGCTTCGATCTCCATGTCGACCGAGTAATCGGGCGGTGGTGAGTCGCCTCGATAAACCTCGAGGTCTTTCATGTGCAGCTCGGCACGACCGTCCAGGTTGGCTTTCAGCGGACCGTACCTCTGCGCTGCCGGCGCCACACTGCCTGGGATGCAGATGACCTGGGGCGTCAACGGACTTCTCCGGTCATGCCCAGCTGGGCGCTCCGGCGGCGGACGACCTCGATCACCTCATCGACTCGTTTAGGGTCGCTGCCCAGGCAGCGGATGACCAGCTCCTTGGTCTCGAAGTTCGGATACGAGCCCACCGACACATCGGGGAACTTCTCCTCGAGCTCTCTCATAAGCGGATAGAAGCGCGCCTCGACGGCGAACATGAAGCGCAGCTCGCGGACCGTCGCCGCCGAGCCGGCAGAAAGGAGCTGCGGCTCGAGCTCCTCGGTGAAGATGCTTTTCAGCTCCAGCGGCACCCCGGGCAGCACGAAGATGCGCTTGCCCTCGGCCTCGTAAAGAACGCCCGGCGCCATGCCGCGCTTGTTCTTGAACACCTGTACCGGATTGGCGGGGATGCGCGCCATCCGCAGGTTGCCCTCGGTGACATCGGGTGATTCGAGCAGCCCGGCCTCGTGCATGCGCCGCACCCGGCGCTCGATGCGCGCGCGCGTCTCCTCCCAGATCACCAGCTCGCGACCGAGCGCGCCGGCCACCGAAGCGAAAGTGCGATCGTCGGGCGTCGGTCCGAGACCGCCGCTCACGAACACATCGGTGACCTCGACGTCTGCGAGCTCACGCCTGAGCTGCTCGACGATCTCCTGCGGGCGATCGCGGATCGCGGTCATGCGCTTGACGGGATAACCGAGCAGCCGCAGCCGCCCGGCGAGCCAGTGCGAGTTGGAATCGAGCGTGAAACCGCCCACCAACTCGTCACCGATGGCGACAATGCTCGAAGCCGGCATGACGGCAACATATAGCCTCACGCGAGTGGAGCGCTTGCACGGCTTGGTGCGTGGCGATGTGCAGGGAGTCGGCTTCCGTTTCTTTCTCGTGCGCGAGGCGCACTCGCTCGGGCTCCGAGGCTGGGTCCGAAATCGTGACGACGGCTCGGTCGAGTTCGTCGCCGAGGGTCCGAGAAACGACCTGGAACGACTGCTCGAAGCGGCGAGGCGCGGCCCGAGTCACGCGCGGGTGAGCGGCGTGCAAACGGAGTGGTCGTCCGCGAGCGGCGGCCTGGACCGCTTCGATCTGACCTACTAGGTTTGGAGACCCGCCCAGCGGCTCCTCGACGGATCTTCGGCGCCCATGCGGCCCATCTGCGGCGTCGCCTCCTGCGCTCCTCGCTTACGCATCTACGGGATGCGCGCGCTGCGGTGCTCGTCGGCTCCTTGCATCTGAGCCACCTGGTCACCGAATCTCTCGCCGAGGACCGCCGGCGGGCCTCCCTACAATTCCTGATCGTTGATCGAGGTTCAGGGGCTCACCAAGTTCTACGACGAGCGCCCTGCGATCCAGGACGTGACCTTCTCGGTGCCCAAAGGCCAGGTGCTCGGTTTCCTGGGTCCCAACGGCGCTGGGAAATCGACCACGATGCGGATCCTCGCCGGCTTCCTCGGCATGTCCGCGGGCCAAGCGAGCGTCGACGGTTACGACGTCTTCAGCCACTCCCTCGAAGTGCGCAGGCGCATCGGCTACCTGCCCGAGACGGCCCCGCTCTACAACGAGATGCGCGTCGCGGGGTTTCTCGACCTCATGTGCCGGCTGCGAGGCGTGCCGCCGTCGAAACGCCGCGCGCTCGTGGAGAAGGCAATCGACGTCTGCGGGTTGGAGGACAGGCGTGCGGAGATCATCGGCAGGCTTTCGAAGGGCCTTCGCCAGCGAGTCGGCCTGGCCCAGGCGATCGTCCACGACCCCCAGGTCCTGATCCTCGACGAGCCGACGGCCGGGCTCGACCCGGCGCAGACCCGTGAGACCCGCAACCTCATCAAGCAGCTCGGGCAGGAGCACACGGTCATCCTGTCGAGCCACATCCTGCCCGAGGTCGCGGCGACATGCGAGCGGGTCCTGATCATCAACCAGGGCCGGCTCGTCGCCGACGACACGCCGGAGCGCCTGACCGAACGCTTCGGGCGCCGGCACGGCCAGGAGATCGAGATGCTGGTCCGCGGAGAGGGTGGCGCCGATGAGATCGAGTCGAAGCTGCTCGCGGTCGAAGGCGTCGATGAGGTGACTGTCACCGCGGCCGGCGACGGCCTCTGGAGCGCGGTCGTGCGCGGCAGCAGCCCCGGCCTACGCGAAGAGCTCACGCGCGCCGCGGTCGAGGCCGGCTTCGGGGTGCGAGAGGTGCAGGCTCGCAAGCTCACCCTCGAGGACGTGTTCCTAAGCCTGACCACAGATGAGATGGTCGAAGTCGAGACAGAGGCGACCGAAGAAGAATGAGCAAGTCCTCACGGCGGCGCGCCCGCGCCAAGGTCCGCAAGCAGGTCGCGCAGCGGGCGCGGGGCGTTCCCGTCAGGACTGGGACGCTGCCAGCGGCCCGCGCGACCCGGGGCCCCGCCACCAGGGACGAACCACGCGCACGGCCGGTGCGCAGGACGGCGCCGGTCGAGGCCTCCCCGCCGGGCGTCGCCGACGCCGTCCATGCGGTGGTGTGGCGCACGGGCCTCCTCAACGTCGCGGCCATCGCCCGCCGCGAGCTGGGCGCCCTTTTTGTGTCGCCGGTCGGGTGGGTAGTCGCCGCCATCTTCACGTTCCTGGTCTCCGGCTTCGGCTTCATCGGCACCGTGCTCGAAGGCCAGGTGGCGACGATGAACGGCGTCTTCGGCGTGATCACCGGTTTCCTGACCCTGATCCTCGTCCCGGTGCTGACCATGCGCCTGATCGCCGAAGAGCGCAGCCAGGGGACGCTGGAGCTGCTGCTGACATCACCCGTCCGCGACTGGGAGCTCGCGGTAGGGAAGTGGCTCGGCGCTTTCGTGTTCTACCTGCTGCTCATCGCCACGACCATCGTCTACGTAGTCCTGCTGGCCATCTACGTGCCTGACAAGAACACGATCTCGCTCGGTGGCCTTTCCATTTCGGTCGGCGCCCTCGATTTCGGCCTTATCGCCGCGACCTACGTCGGCATGGTGGTCGTCGGTGGGGCTGCGATCGCGATCGGCGTCCTGGCGTCGAGCCTGACGAAGAACCAGGTCATCGCCTACTTCGTCTCGCTCATCACCCTGCTCGCCATGTGGTACACGGCGTTCCTTCTCGGGCTCTTCACCAGGCCGCCGCTGAGCCTGTTCTTTGACTATGTCGCCGGCTACTGGCGCTACCAGTCCTTCAGCCTCGGCCAGGTGACGCTGCGCGACACGGTTTACTTCTTGACCCTGGCCGCCGGCGCGCTCTTCCTGACGACGCGCGTGCTGGAGTCGCGGCGATGGCGATGACCCGATGGAGGCGGCGCGCCGGCGCGGGCTCGTTGAGCGCCGTCATCACCGTGGTGGTGCTGGCCTTGCTGGTGGTGGCCAACGTGCTCGCCTCGAAGTCGACGCAGGCGATCGACCTCACGCGCAGCGGGCTCAACACCCTCGCCCCGCAATCCGTCCTTGCGGCCAAGCATCTGGCAGCCGACCTCCAGGTGATCGGACTCTTCCGCGCCGGGTCGGGCAACGGACAGACCGAGGCCGAGGCACTGATCAGCCTCTACGCCGCCCAGAGCTCGCACGTCAAATACCGCAGGGAGGACGTGGATGCCGACATCACCGACGTCAAGAAGTACGCGATCAGGGAGGCGAACACTGTCGTCCTCGACTACAAGGGCAAGACAGAGCTGCTCACGCAGGCCTCGCAGAACGAGGTCGACTTCACTGCTGCGCTGCTGAAGCTCGAATCGGATCGCGTGCCCCTCGTGTGCTGGGC
>WNEZ01002277.1_pt1 | contig 16389 bp, 18 predicted proteins | sample 5400521 | NCBI WGS metagenome assembly WNEZ01 (sample SAMN13153339, study PRJNA577476) | soil metagenome | isolation source: 120 cm saprolite under Douglas fir tree site 2 hole 1 replicate 1 | place: USA:California | collected 2015-04-18
GTGCGTAGGTGAGCGTGACGTCGTCCTGCTCGATGGCCACCTTGTCGGGGGAGAGCCTGACGGCTTTCCAGAAGAGTTCCCCGAAATTGCTCCGCTCCATGAAGTCGATGGTCCTCATCTCAGCCCTTCATCTCATAGGCAGTCGCACTCAGATGACCGTCCCCGTTTCTAGCTGCCTCCTGCGTTCGTCCCTACAGTGTGCGGTCCGAGGTGCTGAGCAGCTCGGCCCCATCCTCCGTCACAACCAGGTCGTCCTCCACCTTCAGGGTACCGATCCCCGGCAGGCAGATGGCGGGCTCAATGCACAGGGTCATGCCGGGAGCGAGAGGTTCCTCCTCATTCTGCAGGTTCGGCCACTCTAGCGACGTAGCCAGTCCCACCCCGTGGCCGATGCGGTGCGCCAGAGTGTAGCCCGCCTCGGCTACGGCCTGCGCCGCAACCTCTTGCAGCCGACTGGATCGTACGCCGGGCCGCATGTTGTCCACCGCCCGTTGCCAGGCGTTCACCACCACCTGGTAGGCCTGTTCCTGTTCCTGGGAGGCGCGACCGAGGACAAGGGTGCGGCTCACGTCGGCTTGATAGCCGTTCCACGTCGCGCCGAGGTCGAGCATGACTACGTCGCCTTCCTGGACTCGCCGCTCTGTCGGCATCGCCACTGGAACTACTCGCTCAGGTCCAGAGAGAACCATTGTGGGAAATGCTAGGACGGTGGCGCCGGCCGCCTTCATCGCATAGTCAGCCAGAGCCGCCAGCTCGACCTCGCTCACCCCTGGACGGATCGCCTCACGCACCGCCCTCACCCCGGCTTCGGTGATCTCCACAGCGCGCCGCAGTTGCGCAATCTCATGAGCGCTTTTGATGCGGCGGGCCCGTTCCAGTGAGGCAGTGATGTCCTTAAAGTCGATCCCTGGAAAGTGGGTCGCGAGGCCAACAAACATCGGATGCGGAATGCGATCGAACCCAATGGTCGCCACACGTCCCCGGGTGATCCCCAGGTCGCGCAGGAAGGCGCTCACCTGGTCGATTATATCGAAGGAGGCGAGGAACGCCTCCAATCCGGTATCCTCGCGGGCGCGGGGGATCTCCCAGTCGAAGTTCAACAGATAGAGCAGGCGTTCCGGCGTCATGATGAAGACCGCGTCCCCGTAGATGGGAGAGAAGTTGGTTAGGTAGCGGATGTTCTGACCCCGGCCGTCAGCAGCGTAGACGATGAGCGCATGCGCATCCTGCGTCTCAACATCCCGCCATGCGAGACTGCGGCGTCTTCTCAACTCATCGTGCAGGGCCGGATCCATTCGTTTCTCCTTCGCGCCCCTTGTAAGCCTTCACTCAGCACGCACGCTCAGATCGTGCTAAAGAGTCCCCGGCCGATGGCCACCGTCTGCCCGGTTTCATCGAAGACCTCGACGTCGGCGACGCCCAGACGACGTCCTACTTTGACAGCCCGGCCGACGGCACGGAGGGCGCCACGGCGGACAGGGCGGAGGTAGTCGACCCGCAGGTCAATGGTCGGGACGTCGCGGCCGATCGCGGCAATGATGGCGAAGTTGCCCGCGACGTCGATCAGGGTCGCGATTGCGCCCCCGTGAATGTACGGCGCGGTCGTGCTTGCCAGGAGTCGGTCGGAGTAGGGCATCACGACCTCTACCTCACCCGACTGGACCTGCGTCACCGTAAGGCCAAGTAGCCTGTGAAACGGGGATGCGTCGTTTAGCGCTGGGATGTCGATCGAAGGCGGCGCTTCCTCGGGCATTGTAGTTGGAGGGTCCGGGAATTTCAGTCTGGGCGAAGGATGACTTTTCCGAAAACTTCCCGGCGCTCCAGAGCCTCCTCTCCTGCGGCAGCCTGGCTCAGCGGGAGGACCCGGTCGATAATGGGGTGGATACGTCCTTCCCACGTCACCCGGCACAGAGCGCGCAGGTCCTCCGGCGTCCATCCATCGGACCCCAGGAGATTTAGCTCGCGGACCCAGACGTACCGGACGTCGACCATTGACTCATACCCGGCGGTTGCGCCGACGGTGACCAGTCGCCCGCCCTTCCGCAGGGCGCGCAGGCTGGGAATCCAGGTATCACCGCCAGTGTAGTTCACAACGACGTCCACGCCACGTTTCTCCGTCAGAGTCCAGACTTTCTGGTCGAAGCCGCCGTCCGCCGTTTGCACGACCTCGTCCGCCCCGATCTCATGTAAGCGCTGCGCCTTGTTCGGGCTCCCGGTTCCAGCGATGACCCGGGCCCCAGCGAGTTTTGCGATCTGCACGGCGCCGGTGCCTACTCCCCCGCTTGCCCCCAAGATGAAGACGGTCTCGCCTGCCCGAAGGCAGGCACGGGTGATGAGCATGCGCCATGCGGTCCCGTAGGCGATCGGCAAGCATGCTGCTTCCTCGAACGTGACGTGCGGTGGGAGCGGGATCAGGTTCAGGGCGGGAACGACGGCGTACTCGGCGAGGCCCCCGGGGAGATCCTCGCCGAGGGCGCCATGTCCGACCGCCGGGTCCACCAGCACGCGGCTCCCGACGACGCGTTCGTCGACGCCGGCACCCACCGCCACAACCACGCCGGCGATATCGGCGCCGGAAATGTGCGGGAGAGGGATGTGCTTCCCCGGCATTCCCCGTCGGACGAAGATGTCCAAATGGTTGAGACCGACTGCGCGCACCTGCACAACGACGTGTCCCGGATCCGGGCGGGGAGTAGGGACTTCGATGTACTGAAGGACATCGGCGCCCCCATGAACAGGGATGATCACTGCTCGCATCGTTGCCGGAATCGCCATTAGAGGAGGGAAGGTACCTCCAAACCAGAAAGATATATGGCTCGTGTGATAAGCCATATATTGCACCCGGTTGAGCAGGTTCCTTTCGGAGAGGTTGGTTGTGGGAAACGCACTGCGCGTCGAGCGGTCCGTGCGCAAGTCCCTGACTTGGCGAGGGGGAGCACGGTTGAGTTCGCGCGCGGAGGCGATCACCCAGGCGCTGCGACGCGCGATCATCTCCGGAGAGCTCGCCCCGGGGCAGGTGCTCTTTGAGGGAGACCTGGCCCATCGATTTCGCGTCAGCAAGACTCCGGTCCGGGAGGCGCTGAGCGTTCTTCAGGCCCAGGGACTCCTTCGCGTGATCCCCTACCGGGGCTACCTGGTCGCCCCGGTTTCTCTCACCGACGTCAAGGATCTGTTTGAAACGCGGATCGTGCTGGAGGAGGCGATCGCGGGGCTGGCGGCGGAGCGGATCTCCCAAGAGTCGCTGGCGCAGCTCGAAGAGATCAGCCGATCGGATTTGACCTTCCCGAACGAGACGAGCGAAGATCGATTCGCCTGGATGGCCCAGAACAAGGTCTTCCACCTTGAGATCACACGCGCGACGGGCAACCATGAGCTTGTGAGCATCATGGACCTGTTGTTGGATAAAGTTTCGCGGGTCGTCTTCCTCTACTATTCCAAGGGATCGTTGGAAGAGCATCGCTCCGGCCACGCCAAGATCGTCGACGCGCTGCGCCTGCGCCAGCCGGCGGCTGCGCGGCAAGCCATGCGCGAGCACATCGAGCTCACCTGCACGAGCGCGCTCACGATTTTGAAGAGCTCCAATCCCAACAGACTCAGCGTTGCTGAGAGGAGGAAAGGATCATGAAGGTCAGATGGCGAGATGTCCTCATCGCCGCTTTATCCGGGATTCTTGTAGTCGTTTTGGGCGGCCCGCATGTGGGCAGTGCTCCCCGCACCGACGTCCTCATTATCGCGAAGGATATTTCCGACATCCGCACGCCCGATCCGTCGAAGTCCTACGACGTGGGGGGAGTCTTCTTGCAGTTTCCGGTCTACAGCCGGCTGGTCCGCCAGAGCGCGCCCAACTACTGGAAGATCCTACCGGATCTAGCTGAATCGTGGACGGTCAGCCCAGACGCGCGCGTCTACACTTTCAAGCTGCGAAACGCCACCTTCCATACGGGGAACCCTGTAACGGCGGAAGACGTCCGGTTCTCACTGCTGAGGACCAAGAACATCAAGGGGTATGGGTCCTTCCTCGCTGACCCGATCAAGAACGCCGAGGTTCTCGATGCACGGACCGTGCGCGTCGAGCTCAACGAGCCCGATGCCACCTTCCTGGCTGCGCTTGCGGCCGGGGTGTTCTCTCTCATCGACAGCAAGTCCGTCAAGGCGGCCGGCGGCGTGGAGACGGCCAACGCGGACAAAGAGGACAAGGCGGAGCCGTGGTTCTACACTAATTCCGCGGGGACCGGTCCCTATCGGCTCGTCCGCTACACGCGGGAGACGGAAATCGTGTTGGAACGCAATGAGGGCTACTTCGGCGCGAAGCCGTTTTTCCGCCAGGTCATTATCAAGCACGTCAAGGATCCCAGCACACAGGCGCTGATGCTCCAGCGCGGTGACGCCGATGTGGCGCTCGATCTGAGCGTGGACCAGGCGGAAGACCTGAAGGGCAAGCCAGGGATTCAGCTCTTCGAGGATTTCTCCGGCTGGACAGTCTACTTGGGGTTGAATACCAGCGTCGCTCCCTGGGACAAACGCCAGGTCCGCGAGGCAGTAAAGTACGCGATCGACTACGATGCGATTGTTTCACAGATCATGCGGAGCCATGGGCGTCGCATTGGTAGCATCATGATGCCGGGCATGCTCGGCTTCACGGAGACGCAAAACCGGGCACTGCTTTATCCCCAGAACCTGGAGAAGGCCAAAGCGTTGATGCAGGAGGCGGGTGTATCGCGCGCCAGCGTGACCCTCACCTGGGCGGCGGGGGCCAACTACGGCGCCCTACCACTGGACCGTCTCGCGCAGAAGCTGCGCACCGACCTGGGGCGGATCGGGATTGATCTTCAGCTCGAGCCGGTGCAAACATCGATCTTCCTTACCAATTACCGGCAGGGCAAGCCGCAGACAGCGATCGGTTTCTGGTTCCCGGATTTCATGGATCCGGACAACTGGTCGTACTTCGTCTCGGGGTTTATTAACAAGCGACTTCACTGGGAGTCTCCCGAAGGCGCGCGCCTCGTGGAGGATGCCAGGTTGACGGCCGACCAACAGCAGCGCGCCACCCTCTACGCGCAATACAACCAGCTGCTGGCCCTGCGGGACACCCCGTACGTCTTCCTGGTTCAGCCTACCAACCTGACCGCCACGACGAACGATTTGACGGGCTTCCGGTACCATCCGCTCTTCTTCTTTGAGATTGAGTCGCTACGCCGCAGGTGACCGTCTGAGGAGGTGGGTGTGATGCCCCCACCTCCTCGTTTCTCCGATGGCCTTCTACTTGTTCCGCCGCGTCCTCGTGAGCATTCCAACGCTCGTCGGGATCACGCTGATCACTTTCCTGGTCTCACACCTGCTGCCGGCCGACCTTGTTTTGGTCAATCTGGGGGACCGGGCCACGCGAAATCCGGACCTCGTGCGCGCCTTCCGGGCGCGCTGGGGTCTCGACCGGCCGCTATTGGTCCAGTATCTCGTCTACCTAGAAAACTTAGTCCGTGGCAACCTGGGCACGTCCATCGCTACGAACCGACCCGTGCTCACGGAGCTGGCGCTTTCCCTTCCTATGACGATTGAGCTGGCCACACTTGCCACGCTCATCGCCGTCGTCGTGGGAATCGTCCTTGGTGTCGTTGCGGCCGTCCGCCGCGACACGTTGGTGGACGCGGCGGCGCGTGCCGTATCCCTTGTCGGGGTCGCCGTGCCGACCTTCTGGTTCGCCATCCTGCTTGTCTCGCTCGTCTATTTCCGGCTGGGCTGGGCGCCGCCCCCTGGACGACTGACCGCGGGAGTCGTGCCACCTGCCCCAATCACTGGCATGTACTTGGTGGACAGTGCACTGGGAGGTCAGTGGACGGTGTGGCGCGACGCTCTATCGCACTTAATGCTGCCGGTTCTGGTTCTGGCCACGGTCGGGGTCGGGTACGTGACGCGGATTACCCGGGCGAGCATGCTGGAGGTACTGCATCAGGATTACGTGCGCACGGCAAGGGCCAAGGGAGTCGCTCCCTTCGCTGTGGTCTTCCGCCACGCGCTGCGCAACGCTCTGATCCCGGTCATCACCGTCGGGGGCACTCTCTACGCACAGCTCATGTCCGGGACGGTGATGACAGAGACCATCTTCTCTCTCCCGGGCCTTGGCCGCTACGCTTTTTCCTCTGCGGCCAGCCTCGACTTCCCGGCGGTGATGGGCGTGGCTCTCGTCGTGGGCATTCTCTACGTTGTGATCAACCTGGTGGTCGACATCCTCTATGTCTGGGTCAACCCGCGCATCCGGTACGAGTGAAGGCACTGCCGGCGGCGCCGGCGCGGGCCTCGCGGGGCGTGAGGGGGTGTTCCCGCGGGCGCGTGCTCGGGGGCCGAATCGACAAGCGCTGCGACGCCTCGCATTAGTCACGGGGGTCTTCGTCGTGGGGATCTGGGTCCTGGGGGCGGTGGCGGCGCCGCTCGCTCCTTACGGAGCGGACGAGCAGCGGTTACTCGAAGCGTTCCAGCCCCCCTCGGTGCACCACCCCTTCGGCACAGACGACCTCGGCCGCGACGTCCTCACGCGCGTACTCTACGGCGGGCGATACACGCTCAGCCTCGCGCTGGCCGTCGTGCTCCTGACGGCCTTATTCGGGATGGCCGTCGGCGTCACCGCCGGTTACTTCGGAGGATGGGTGGACGAGGCGCTGATGCGTGCGACCGAAGTGGTGATGGCTTTCCCCGCGATCATTCTGGCGATGACCATCGTCGTCGCCCTTGGCCCCGGACTGATCAACGCCGGGCTGGCGATGGTCCTGGTCTGGTGGCCGCCCTACGCGCGCCTCGCGAGAGGGGAAACACTAGTGGTACGGCGGTTGGAGTACGTGGAGGCGGCGGTCGCCCTGGGACAGAGCCCCTGGGGGATCCTCCGGTATGCGATCACCCCGAATATCCTTTCGAACTTGATCGTGCTCGCCACGATTGACCTGGGCGCGGCGGTGGTCACCGCCGCGGGGTTGAGCTTCCTTGGGCTGGGGGCCACGCCCCCGACGCCAGAGTGGGGCGCGATGGTTAGCGCGGGCCGCGAGCTGCTAGCTCAGTGGTGGGTCGCCTCGTTCCCGGGCCTGGCAATCTTCATGACGGTGCTCGGCTTTAACTTCATCGGCGACGGCATCCGTGATCTGCTCGACCCCCACCGGCGCGGCCATGGCTGACGCCGATGCGACACGCCCGGGCTCGGCGACGGCAGCGGCTCAGATCCCGGGCCGCCGCACCTGGATCAGCGCGATCCCGCCAATGACCATCGCCATCCCCGCAAAGCCAGCGTTAGCTTGCGTACGCATGCCGCAGGTCATGGAATGTGAGCTGCGCAGACAGCATCGCCCTCGGCGTGGAGGGGCAGGGGGGGTATTTTTCAAAACACGAATGCGAGATCAGGAGGGGGCAAGGAAAGTCGGCGACTGGCTTACTCTATCGTCTCCCAAAGAGCGCTGGGCTTGCACCATCTGGTAGCTCCAGCTATGCCGCTGGACCTTCAGTTGCGCTAGTCTTACGCTCATGGTTCGTAGCACCCGTGTAGCACCATTCCCAGTTGACATCTCTCTGGCGGCTAATCAGGATCTCAGCGGCCCAATGCTGTTTGAACAGATACGAGGAACGGTGAGGCTTTCGAGACTGCAAAGACAGGTGTCTACTCCTGCGACTCGCTGTCCGGCGCACTCGTAATGTGCAGGCCACCAGTTCTTCGATGCGGATGTTGTCATCGTGACAGGGCAGCGCACGGGTGATCCCCCCTCCATCGACGAGTTGCGGGAGGTCCGGGAGGCCACGCCTCTTCCGCTGATGATCGGAAGCCCTTCGTGCTTGCAGAGAGTACCTGGGGGCCTAATGTGTTGGTGCTGGGGGCAAACTGCTTGGCGCTGCTCTTGGTGATTCCCTAGGCGAAGTCATGCTCCATGGTCCGAGGGCCACCTCTCTGCTCTGGTGGCACGACCTCCAAGTATGACTAGTACTGGGCCGGCGGTTCGAGAGAGGGCTCGGCTGGTGCGGGCGTGGCAGGAGCCATGCCGGGCTCCCCTCGAAGGACATTGTTCGCGCCGTCGCACCCGTCACTGCACCTCTGATCCCACTCTACCTCGTGCTCCCGCGTGTGTCCTACAGTGGGGGGGCGGAATGTCAGCGACCAGGACCGAGGACCTCCGTCGCGCCTGCAACGGTCCACAAGCTGTCGGCGTTGCCCGTGGCCCACCTCGCCCCGAGGCGGCACTCGATTCGTTCGCGGCAGCCCAGACTCTTCTAATCATATGAAGGTGGATGTGTACGATTGGCAGTTGAGGAGGAACCGGCGATGAGAAGACTGGTAAGTTTGGCCGTGTTAGTGGTCAGTCTCGCGACACTCACTCTTATTGCACCCGCGGGCTTAGCCCAGCAACGCCAGGCACTCGGCCACCACGTGCGTTTTGACCTCGTCAAGACCATGCAAAGTGTCGTGCTCACCGGCGGCGAGGATGTTGGGCGGGACGCCGTTACCGGCGATACTATCGGACTAACGGGGTCAGGAGAGTTCAAACCCGGGACCATGGATGCAGCCGGGGGTGGGACGTTTGTCCATCGACACGCGAACGGCACCGAGGTTGCGCACGGCGTCTGGGTGGTAACCGGGTTCGTAAGCTGGACCCCGGCTGGCGGATTCTTGCCGTCGTTCCTAACTGATGGTATCGGTGAGGTATCCGAAGCTAGCGCAGGCATCGTCACGATTCATGTTGAGCTCAAACCTTCGAGTGGGGGATCAGTCCCTGCAACGCTTTCGGTCGACTGCAACCTTCCTGGAGCGGCATTCCCCATCGAGGAAGGTATCACATTGAACATCGGCACATTCCATTTCGAGCAGCACAGCGGTCTGACGGTCTTCCATATCCTTGAGTGAGGCGAACGGGGCGGCCTGGTTTAGCGGGGAAGATCACCAAGCAGGCGGGGAGCGGCAACCTCCGCTCAGCGCCGGCCGTGTGGGTGATCAAGGACGGCAAGCCGATGCTCCTCAGGCGCTGAGTCCGGCATTGCCTGGTGAACCTTTGCAGTCGCCGGCCTTGACGATTATCTGGGGAACTGATGTGCTGGAGGCCCGTCTCGCCGCGAGCGTCGGGTCGGGCCTCCGCTGCTCGAAGGCGACGTGGTGGAGACTGACCGGTGTACACACACGAAAGGCCCCACCCAGCTAGTCGTCTGGCCCGGGTCCTAGTGTTAGTAGCACCCTAGTAGCACCATACCCGCCACGTACCGTGAGATCGCGGCTGCACTGACGGCAGACGGGGTGCCAACTCCCTATGGGAGGGGCAAGCCTGGGGGCCCTGCCATCGTGAGGCTCATTCTCCACAGGCAGAAACTCTACAGCGAGTGGAGAGTGAGTGAATCGACGCGAAGAACCATTCATGGGGTTCTATCCCGCATAGGAAAGGAATGGTGGTCGCCAGTGAGCACTACTGAGATTGCCGAGAAGCCAGCAGGCATTCCGCAGCAGGTCATCGACGGTACGGAGTAGACAATGGCCCCCTTCAGAGAGCGCGAATTTACCGTGGGCCAAGTGGTTACGATCTCCGCCGCGCGCTCTTAATTTCACTCGATGTGCTTGAAGCGGGCTGAGCTTCTCACACCGCGTGCACCGCCTTACGCTTGAAGATCTTGTCACCTGGCAGTCTAGCCCGAGTGTTACCCTCGGCGAAATGGAACGGACGCCGCGTGTGGCGCCACGCGTCCCAAAGGAGGTCGATCTGCACCGCAAGGTCTGCTGCCGCCTTAACGTCACCTGCCTGCCACGCCTGATGCCGATGCGCTTCAGCGCCGTTGATCGCCGCCTTGATCTCCTCGGGACTCATGGTTTCCAGCTTCAGCCACCTATCGGGACCGCCGCCACTGTTTGCCCAGTTCTCGCTTGCCTACCGCTGCGGCAAGTATACTAAACAACTGCAAGCGCGGCTGGGACTGCGAGTTGCTACCCTGATGGTCAACTAACTGGGACTCACCGGTATTCGGTCCAAGCACCCAACGCGCATGCGGTATCCCTGCTGCTTCGAGGAAACCGAGCCGTTGCTTCCGAAATTCCTTAGGGTTTGCAACGAGTTCCTTCCTGTCGGGCTTCGCGAAGCGGCAAAGGAGGTCTACTCCTGGCTTTCGGAAGATGCAGAAGATGTTGCTCTTCAGTCAAATCGTGAGGGGAGATCAGGGTGGGAAACTTTCAGATCTTCGGTCTGCAATTCGTGCTCAGCATTATCGTCTACGCGCTGGTCATCCGATGGTACGCAGTGCGATGGCTGGCCGCCATGCCGCTCCGGAATGCGCTGATGTTGTTGGTGCTTCCGCATCTCCTCTTCCGGCACTTGGGGATGACGTTCTTGTCCACGGCCGTAGTTTCTTCGGAGTTGCCTCGGAGCTTCGCCGCCCAGATTGGCTATGGCGACCTGCTGTCCCAGGCGCTTGCCCTGATTTCCATAGTCGCGCTTCGGGCAACGTGGGGGATTGCATGGGGGGCCCTCTGGGTGTTTAACATCGTCGGATCTGTGGACCTGCTTAACGCGCTCTATCGGGGGATTCAGCTGGATGCCTCACGTTATCAGATCGGGGCTGCATGGTACATCCCGACGTTCGGGGTACCGTTCCTACTCGTTACCCATTACATGATTTTCGCCGCGCTGCTGCGACGTCCCAGGGCAGCGAGATAGGAGACTTCTTCCGGGGACCTGCGGGAGGGCGAGTAAATTACTCGAGGTCAGGGCAATAACCCCAGCCGGCAGATTGATCGCCGCGCCATCGGCTCCACCTGTAGCGGCGTAGTGTCACCCGCTGATCGCACCTAGACGAGACAGACGTTCGCCGCGCGAGATCTTACCTATCATGGTGCGCATCGGCTTCCCAAGTCGAAGGTCACCGTACCATTTGACAGCACCCTGACAGCACGACTGGTCACAACCCCCGTCCACTACCGCATCTGATGCATTTCATGAGAATCAGGAGACGCGAATTGGCGGGCCTCCCGCGGCAGGCGCGACTGGAGCCTACTCAAACAGCGGTGAGGACTGCGTTCTCGTAATGCGCGGCTCATCGGTTCGAGTCCGATCGCCGGCTTCAGAAAGCCCGCAACTATCAAGACTCCCGTGAGATCCCCCCGGTAGGCGGAGATCTTCTAGATCTCGCTTGTGCTACTGTGTGCTACTCTCCGGAGCCGGGACAACTCCCAAGACTGGCTTTACACTTGGTGGCCCGGCGCCCAGGCAGGTCCCGATAGGACAATGCTGACGAGACCAAGGGGGACGCGGAACCCCCCTCTCTCACCGATGAATCCGGCCATTGGCCGTCGTCATATACGGTGAATCCCGCATTCGCGGTCAAACGGAGGGAGCGCATGCCCAACACGCGCAATACCGTCTGGATTCGAGCGTCCGCAGACAAGGCCTGGGAGGTTGTCGGCGACCTAGAGAGCGTCGTCCGCTGGGTCCCCGGTGTCACCACCTGCCAGCTTGAGGGATCCACCCGCACCTGCAACAGCGGCGAGATACAAGAAGAGATCAGCGCCTACTCGCCCGAGAGCCGATCATATCGGTTCCGGCACATCCGGGTCCCGCTGCCGGTCAAGAATTCCCACGGCAAGTTCACCGTTCAATCGGAAAACGGCGCGACGGTCATGCTGGAATGGGAATTCGAGGCGGTCGACCCTGCGCAGGAAACGGAGCTGGCGCGAATGGTGGACGGGGCCGCGAAACAAACCCTCGAGATGCTGCGTGCACTAGTCGAAGGCCACGCGTAGGCAGTGTCGAAAGTGCACGACGATAGGGTTTAAGGGGGTATTCCTGGTGACTTCGGAAGCGGCAGCATTTGATGGAATCTTACGCTCGGTCCGCACCCGCCCGGGCGTAACGGTCGCCACGATGTTCGGGGCGCCCGGCCTACGCGCAGGCGGGAAGGTCTTTGCGACACTGTACAAGGGGGAATTGGTCCTCAAGCTGCCCCAGGATCGCGTGCAGCAATTGGTCGAGGCGCGCGACGGCGTCCTGTTCGATCCCGGGCACGGACGAGTCAGTAGGGAATGGGTGGCAGTGAAACCTCATGCAGTGGACCGATGGCCAAGCCTCGCACGCGAGGCGCTCCAGTTCGTGGCGACGTCCTCGAAGTCGGCCAGACGCGGGAAATCGCGGAGCCGCAAATGACCGTGAACGTTCAGGCCAGGCAATTATCCACCGGGCTGGATCGTCGAATTGCCGCGCTCGACGGGAACGACCTGCGGGAGCCCAAACAGCCGAAACAACGACGGGTCGGCAAATCCTGCAACCCAGGCGACCCTGCCATCGCGAACAGAAAGCACCTTGAGCGCGAACGCCTCACGCCGCCCGGCTGGTGCGTCGTCCCGGTACACTGCAAATGCTGGGAGATAGTTCGCCTCTACGGGCACGAGGTGCAGACGTCCGGCGAACGGGCCGTCGAAGACTATCCGCGCGTGGAACGCGGCGATCGCTTCTCGCCCCTCATACCACGACGGAGATGGCGGCATCGTCATAATCGCGTCCTGAGCGAGCAGTTCCGCAAGCGCATCAGCGTCACCAGCCTCCCAGGCCTGCATGTATCGCTCCACCAGGACCCGATGCGCCGCAGCGTCGGCGGGAACGACAGCAAATGATCCACCGGCGGGTCGCTTGGCTTTGATTACCGCCCTCGCACGTTGCAGCGCGCTGTTCACCGCTGGCACGCTGCTTTTCAAGGCTTTCGCTGTATCCGCCGCCGACCAACCCAGCACATTCCGCAGAATGAGCACCGCCCGCTGCCGTGGGGCAAGATACTGGATGGCCGCTACAAATGCCAGAGAAACGCTCTCCCGCAGTTCGTATCGTGCCGCTGGATCAGCGAGGAGCCCATGCAATCCTGCGGTGGGATACGGCTCAAGCCAGATGGGTTCACGGATGTCAGGAAGCACTGCGTCACCCGGATCGGCGGCCGGCCTCAACGCTGTGGGAAGGACGCGTCGCGACCGGTGCCGGAGCGCATCGAGGCACACGTTCGTCGCAACGCGGTAGAGCCAAGCCCGGAAAGATGCCTGCACTCTTAGCGTGCGCAGGGACCGCCACACGCGTAGAAGCGTCTCCTGGATGGCGTCCTCCGCATCGTGCAGCGACCCCAGCATCCGGTAACAGTGCAGGTGAAGTTCAGGCCGGTGTGGCTCGGTGAGCTGCCGGAACGCTTCCGGGCTGCCCTGCCGTGCTGCCGCGACGAGCGCAGCGATCGACTCGCTGTTGGAGGGTGCTACAACCGCACCCATGCGGGTTTCCTGCGGGATGGTGCCTTCTATTCTCATGTGTCGACGGCCAGCAAACAGACCCTTCCCGGAATTCTTCAGGGATTCTCTCAGTATGCGACCTCACATCGATACATCATCGCGACCGGAACCATCCCGCTCTTCTTGGATTAGGGCGTACGTCCTGGCCTGATTTTGGCTTTCTTCAAAATTGCCGGAGTCGCTATGCTGGGGGACTACATTCCCATTTCCATCGCTTCTGCGACATCAACTGTGCCGTGTTCAAGGTGCGGGCATCTCTTAGCCATTTCAAGAGCAGCATCCATGCTGTCGGCTTTCACGGTAGAAAACCCTGTCAAGCGATTCGACCCACCACCATCTGACACGCCGCGGGAGCTTACGGTCTTGGGCTTTCCCAAGGGATTGCCAGGGTTGACCAAGGCATCGCCAAGACCGCGGACCCACGCCCTCCATTTCTCCTTATATTTGGCTCCTTCCTCAGGACTCTTAAACTTCGGCTCACCGTAATAGGCAAATGTAAATTTTTGCATATTTTTACGTTCCTTTCCCTAATAATTTAATTTTGATTCGACTCTTGCAAGCATAGCGCATATTTTACACCTTTCGTCCATGTAATCCTCTGGTCGGAACCATTTTCGTTTGCGAGCCGTTGAACGCATCGGGCCCTGCGCCCGTCTAGGTGACGGAGACGGCGGGCACAGTCTCCGTACAGATGCGCGCGCCGTGCGTCGGGGAACTGACCGGAGAAAATGATGAAGACCCGTGAGCGGGCAGTCGATTGCCAGGGCCTCCCACTGGCTCCCGGGCTCCTAGTCCGGTTGCTGGGCGAGGCGGCGCAGCCTGAGGCGCGCATCGTGCGCGTCATCGGGGACTACGACGTGGTAACCGTGATGATTGAGGACAGAAGCGGCAAGGTGGAACGGATGTATGCTTGCGCGGAGATCGAAGTGCTGGCACCCGCGCGTGTTAACCTGCAGGTCGGCCGCAACGTCGCGTAGCGGATGAGCTCCCGCTCCGGAGTCCTTCAATTATGCTTCGTAGCACCCTTGTAGCACGATTCCCAGTTGACATCTTTCTCGCAGCTAATCAGGGATCTCAGTAGCATCCTGCTGGTTGAACAGCCCCCAGGAATGGTGAGGTTTCTGAGACAGCAGAGACAGGTGCCTACTCCTGCGACTCGCTGTCCGGCGCACTCGTAATGCGCAGGTCATCGGTTCGAGTCCGATCGCCGGCTCCAGTCCCATCAAGGAGTTTCGCGCCCGCTTGTTCCCCCGCGCCTGGCGTTGACAGCACCGTGCAGCGCATCCGTGGCGAAGCCGACTACCAAAGGTTTTTTGAACGCCACCCGTGCATGCTTCCGTGGTACGGGGCACCTTATACAGGGGCTCATAGGGGCTCATGGCATGTTTCCCTCGGGCGGCGGACTCAACGGGGCAGTGCAACAGCCTCGTTGAATTTCTCTGATGGTGTCATGAACTGGAGCGTCTTACGGGGACGTCCGTTGAGCTCGGCGGCGACGGCGTCGAGGTCGGCCTGGTCGAACCCGCCACCTTCCTCGCACGGTCCGGCCTGCCAGCAGGATGACAGAGGGGCCGTCCCTATTGGTATCATTGCGCGGGTCCCTTCGCCTGAGCCTGTCGAAGACAACGGGGCGCTGCTCAGGATAGGCCCTGTCGAAGGAGAACGGCTGGCCGCTCGGGGCAGGCTTGTCGAAGAGGCGAACGGTGCTCAAGGCAGGCTCCGGCCCGCAGCAATCTCCGCTGACCCTGTCAATCCTGGATCAGGACCGCCTCGAACCGCACCGTGTCGGGCGACCAGTAGTAGCCGTACCAGCCTACTTGGATGACGTCCCCGACGACGTGGACTGAACCACTCTCCAGGAATTTGAATTGCCCGTTTGCTGGCTTCTTCTGGCAGAAGGGGCCCGGCCACAGTGTGCGGTCTTCATTGAAGCCATAGGGATCGGTGACCTTGGGAAGCGCGAAGACGCGATAGCGCGGAGGGACCGCAAGGAACACGTGCGGAATCACCTCGCCGCCCGCGCCCTGTAGGAGGAGCGCGTAGTCGCGACGGCCGTCGCCGTTGAAATCCCCGTAGCATCCTGCCAACAGGGGACGAGGCTCTTGATAACTCAGACGGAAAACATCATATGCGGTGACGTAAACACACACTGCGGGATCTGCTTCTTCAACGCTGCGTTTCTCCAGGTAGATTGGACGAAATCCTGCGACAGTCAGCAGGCCGGCCCGAACCGCAGGGTCGGTGGCCGGCACGCCGTAGGCTCCTGGCGCAAACTGCTGAGCGCAGTCCGTTGCCGCGACAGCGGCCGGAACCGGCGCCAGCAGCGTGATCAAGAGGATGAGGAAGAGCCGGACAAGGTGCACGCGCGAGTGTCCCATCGACATCATGCCCGTAGTTCCCATCGCAAGGCACAAGGGGCCTTGCAATGACCGAAAGAGCGTCCTAGTTTAGAACGTCTTGGGCTTCCCCGCGCCCGCGTCCAACGCGGCATTCGTGCTCCCAAGCCGGAGGTCACCACGTCCGTTTGACAGCACCATGACAGCACGACTGATCACCACTCACGTCCACTAACGCATCTGATGCAACGTATGAGAACCAGGAGACGCGAATTGGCGGGCCTCCCGCAGCACATGCGACTGGAGCCTATTCAAACGGTGGTGAGGATTGCGTTCTCGTAATGCGCAGGTCATCGGTTCGAGTCCGATCGCCGGCTCCAGTCTCATCAAGGCTTTCCGCGCTCGCCTCCTCTCTCACGCCCGGTTCTGACAGCACCCTGACAGCACCGTGCAGCGCCTCCTCGAGTTTGTGCAACGTCGTCTCCCGGTTCAGCGCGTGGCCTTCCTCTACGAGATGGCCATAGGTGTCCAGCGTCAGCTTCGCCGAGCTATGACCTATCTGCCGGCTCACGTACAAGATCGGGTCGCCAAACGCGAGCAGCAGGCTCGTATACGCTGCAACCGGTGGTTAGGGCTCTCACTGACGCACATAGCGCAAGTGCGTAGCAGTGGGACTATCAACAACCCTGTCAATGCGAAACTGCGGCCCGGGCTCGCGCAGGTTCTCGAAGAGACGCCGCCCACCGCCGAACAGCACGGGCGCCAAGGCGATTTCAAGCTCGTCCACGA
>WNEZ01009113.1_pt1 | contig 16381 bp, 14 predicted proteins | sample 5400521 | NCBI WGS metagenome assembly WNEZ01 (sample SAMN13153339, study PRJNA577476) | soil metagenome | isolation source: 120 cm saprolite under Douglas fir tree site 2 hole 1 replicate 1 | place: USA:California | collected 2015-04-18
CGGCGTAGACGATCGTTGCCCCGCCGGCGAGACGTTTCGAGAAGCGCCGGCGGATCGGCAGCGGAAGCGCCGCCCATTCGTGGTCCGACAGCAGGGCGCGGAAGCGGAGATCACCCAGCGCGGGCTCGGATTCGGGTGCGGCGGGCGGATGCAGCGGAAGCGCAAGCATGATGCCGGTGTGCTTCATCGTCGACCTCCCACGCCGGGCCTGCGGCGCTACTTCGATTTTCCTCCGGGCAGGAAGCTCACGATCCTGGTGCCGAGCCGGATCAGCCCGGCGAGCTTCTGCTTGGGCACCGTGAGCATCTGCGCGTACCAGCGATCGAGCGTCTCGACGAATTCGAGCATCGCCTTGAGGCGCGCGGTCGCGACCACATGCACGGTCGGGTCGCCCTGCGCTTCCGCGACGCAGGCGCGCAACGCCACGATCGCGGGATCGAGCTCGCGCTCCTTGCGGCCCGCCGAGATGCGCATGAACATTTCCCAGATGTCGGTCTCGGCCTCGAAGTGGTCGCGCCGGTCGCCCTTGATCGGCACCCGCCGGATCAGATTCCAGCCGAGCAGCTCCTTGATCGAGTTCGACACGTTGGAGCGCGCGAGCCCGAGCAGGTCGGCGATATCCTCGGCGGTGAGCGGGCGGTCCGAGAGATAGAGCAGGGCATGGATCTGGCTGACCGAGCGGTTGACCCCCCACCGTCCGCCAAGGTCGCCCCAATGGAGCACGAACCGTTCCATCGCCACGGGAAGCCTTTTCCTGGTTTCTTCTATTTCTGTCATGACAGAAATATCGGAAAATCCGGAACGGAAGTCAAGCGGCTTTTGGGCGGCCTGCCGGCAGGGTTGAGCGATGGTTACCGGCGCACCTGGAATGCGACGAGCGCCGCCAGCATGACGGCGCCGCCGAGCGCCTGCAGGGGCGCGAACACGTCGCCGAGGAAAAGCGCGCCCGCGATCGCCACCAGCAGCGGCTCGAGATTCATGATGAGGGCGGTGCGGAACGGGCCGATGCGGCTCGCCGAGATGAACACCGCGAGCAGCGCGACCGTCATGGCGGCGCTCAGCCCGACGAGCGCCGCCCAGCCTATTCCCGTGCGCGGCGGAATCCAGGTCCACGTCGCGAGGGAGATGACGACGAACACCGCCGTTGACGAAACGAGCGAATACCAGGTGGTCAGCCGCGCATCGGCCTTCGCCAGGAAAGCGCGCGTGAGCAGCAGCATGGCGGCGCGGCTCGCGGCGCCGCCGAAGGACATGAGGACCCCCACGAGCGCGACCTCGCCCGGATGCGCGCCGATCATCAAGGCAAGGCCGCCGAACGCGACGAGCGCCGCGGCGGCGCCCTGCCAGCCGAGCCGCTCGAGGCCGGTGATCGCGGCGATGATCCCGGTGAGCAGCGGATAGATGAAATAAGCCAGGATCGCGGTCGGCGCATCCATCAGCTCGATCGCCTTGAGCACGCCGAACACGGTGATGGCGAACAGAAGCCCGAGACCGGTCGCGATCCACCGCTCGCGCGAAGAGAATGCGCCCAAAGGCGCGCCGACGCGCAGCCAGATCGCCAGAAACGCGATGCCGACGACGCCGCGGAACGACAGCAGCGTCACGACGTCGCCGCCCGCCAGAAAGACCACCTTGGCGAGGACGTCGGCGCAGGCGAAGGCGGCCGCCGCAGTGATGCCGGCGCCGAGAGGGCGGATCCTTCGCTCGGTCACCGGTGGATCAGCGTTCCGGCGCCGAGATCGGTCAAAAGCTCCAGCAACACCGCGTGCTCGACCTTGCCGTCGAGGATGACGACGCCCTCGACGCCGGCTTCGAGCGCATAGATGCAGGTCTCGACTTTTGGGATCATGCCGCCCGCGATGGTGCCGTCGGCGATGAGCCGCCGCGCGTCGTCGACCGACATGTCCTTGATCAGATGCTTCGACTTGTCGAGCACGCCCGGCACGTCGGTGAGGAGGAGCAGGCGCTTCGCCTTCAAGGCGCCGGCGATCGCGCCCGCGAAGGTGTCTGCGTTGACATTATACGTGCCGCCCCCCGCCGCGGCCGCGACCGGCGCGAGCACCGGGATGAGCTCGCGGCCGAGGATCTGGTTGAGCACGCTCACGTCGACCTTGTCGGGCTCTCCGACGAAGCCAAGGTCGACGATCTTCTCGATGTGCGAGCCGGGATCGACCACGGTGCGGCTCGCCTTGCGGGCGAGCACCATGTTGCCGTCCTTGCCGCAAAGCCCGACCGCCTTGCCGCCGGCCTCGTTGATGAAGCCGACGATCTGCTTGTTGATCGAGCCGGCGAGCACCATCTCGACGACCTCGATGGTGGCCGCATCGGTGACGCGCAGCCCGGCCGCGAACTCCGACTTGATGCCGAGCCGCTTGAGCATCTCGCCGATCTGCGGGCCGCCGCCGTGCACCACCACCGGGTTGATCGCGGTCTGCTCCAGCAGCACGATGTCGCGCGCAAAACTCCGGGCGGACGCTTCCTCGCCCATGGCGTGCCCGCCGTATTTCACCACCACGATCTCCTCGTCGTAGCGCTGCATGTGCGGCAGGGCTTCCGACAGGACGTGGGCGATCTCGTGCGGGCCGGCGGGCATAGTCGTGTCCTTGGGCGGGTCCTCGTTTGGGCGCCGTTGTAGCGGCAGCCGGCCTCCGGCGAAAGGGTCAGCCGGCGCGAAGGAGCCCGATGATCGCCGCGACCGTGACGGCGAGCCATGCGGCGATCAGGATCGTGCCGCCCGCGGGCGCGGCCATCGGGAAAAGCCGGTGGCCCGCGAAGGCGCGCATCGCGATGTCGCCGGAAAAGAGCGCGGCGCCGAGCACGAGGCCGGCCGCCGCGAGGAGACCGACCGGCCGAAACAGCAGCCCGAGATGGAGCGCGCCCGCGAGCGCCACGACCGCGGCGGCATGAAACAGCAGCATCTGGCCGGCGCTGTCGAGGCCGGCGCCGGGCGCCGCATGGGCCGACGCGGCAAGCAGCACCACCCCCGCGGCTCCCATCAGCCCGGCCAGCGCGATCAGGATCATCGAGCTCATGCGCCCTCCCCGCTTCTCAACCATCCGGATGACGCGCCGATTTGCGCAATGCTCACCCGGCGGATAAGCCTACCGCACCTTTATCCTGCATCGAGCACATTTCGATGGAGAAGATTCGACGCGTCCTCGTTGTCGGCGGCGGCGTCGGCGGGCTCACCGCCGCGACCGCCTTTGCCCGGCGCGGCGTCGAGGTCGTGCTCATCGAGCGCCGCCCGGCCTTCGACGTGCCTGGTGTCGGGCTCGGCCAGCCGGCGAATGCGCTGCGCGTCTACGATGCGCTCGGCGCGCTGCCGGACATCCTCGCGTCCGGCTTTTGCTACGACCACATGTGCATCTTCGATCCGAAGCGGGAGCTCATCGTCCGGCACAAGTTTTTGCTCGGCGATGCGAATATCCCGGCGTTCTGCGCCCTGTCGCGCCGGCGTTTGCACGACATCCTGCTGGCGGCGGCCGAGAAGGCGGGTGTCGAGGTGCGATGCGGGCTCACCGCAAACGAAATTCACGAGCAGCCCGACGGCGTGACGGTGGATTTCTCCGACGGGCGGAGCGAGTCCTTCGACCTGCTCGCCGGGTTCGACGGCATTCGCTCGGCGACGCGCCTCCACCTCGTGGGCACCGCTTTCGTGCCGCGCCCCTCGGGCTACGGCGCGTGGCGGCTGCAGGTGCCGCGGCCGGGCTACGTGCGGGGCATGGAGTTCTTGCAAGGGATCGGCAGCAAGGCGGGCGCGATGCCGCTCGCCGACGATCTCATGTATCTCTTTCACATCCGCCCGGAAGCGCCGGACGCCGTCTTCGAACGCGACGACTACCCGCGCCTGCTGCGCGAGCGGCTTGCGCAATACGGCAGCTATGTCGCCGACATCGCGGCGTCGCTCGATGCAAATTCGGACATCGTCTACAGCCCGATCGAGCCGATGATGCTGCCGTGGCCGTGGTTTCGCGGCCGCGTCGTGATCGGCGGGGACGCCGCGCACGTGTTTCCGCCGCATCTGACGCAGGGCGCCGCCATGGCGGCGGAAGACGGCTACGTGCTCGCGAATGAGACGCTGTCGGAGGATGTGCCGGTCGAAGCGCGGCTGATGCGATATTCGCAAAAGCGCTACGCGCGCTGCGCCTTCGTCTACACCTTCTCGCAGCAGTGGATGGAGGACGAGCAGTCGGTGCGCACCGCGGACGATCTGGCGCGGGCGCGGGTCGAGCTGGCGCTCAACGCCTCGGCGCGCATCGCCGCGAGCGACTGCATCCTCGATACGCGAGTTATCTAATTATCGCTCAGGTGGCCTGCCCGCGAAATGCCCAGCCGGCCATCCGGCGTTCCAACATGGCGCAGAAGGCGTAGAGCACGATGCTCATGGCCGCCACCAGAAGCAGGGCGGCGAACAACAGCGGCACCTGGAAGCGAGAGGAGGCTGACAGCATCAGAAAGCCGATGCCTTGGTTCGCCGCCACCGTCTCCGACACAACCGATCCGATGAAGGCGAGCGTGATCGCCACCTTCAGCGAGGCGAAAAGGTATGGCATCGAGCGAGGAATCCCGACTTTGCGGAGCACCTCATAGGAACTGGCGCCGAGCACGCGCAGCACATCGCGCAGTTCCGGCTCGACGCTGGCAAGTCCGGTCGCGACGTTGACGGTGATCGGGAAGAACGAGATGACGAACGCGGTGATGATGGCCGGCACCGTGCCGATGCCGCACCAGATCACGACGACTGGAACCAGCGCAACCTTGGGGATGGCGTTGAAACCGACCAGCAGCGGATAGAGAGCTTCGTAGACCGCTGCCGAGCTTCCAACCGCCACGCCCAGCAGCACCCCGACCACGATCGCGATCGCAAATCCCGCAATCGTCGTGAGCAAGGTCTGCAGGCCATGAAAAAGCAAGGGATCGCGGAATTGGATCGATGCCTGGAAGATCTCCGAGGGCGCCGGCAATATGAAGCTTGGCACAGCGAAGAGCCAGCAAGCCGATTCCCACACCGCGAACAGCGCGATCGTCAGCAGCCAGGGACGCGCCTGTTTAATCACGGCTTGGTTCACTGTGACCTGACCCTGGCGATGCGTGCGCGCAGCTCGTTCACGATCTCGGTGTAGTGGGGATCGAACGTGGTCTCCACGGTGCGCGGACGTGCGATGTCGATTGCGCACTGGTGGACGATCTGGCCTGGGCGTTGGCACATCACATAGACGGTGTCGGCCAGGAACGCCGCCTCGCGGAGGTCGTGGGTGACCAGGATCGTGGTGAAGCGCTGCCGCAGCCACAGGTCCTGCAGGACCAGCCACAGGTCTTCCTTGGTGAAGGCGTCCAAGGCCGCAAACGGTTCGTCCAGCATCAGAAGCTTTGGCTCGTGGATGATCGACCGGCAGAGATTGGTGCGTTGCTGCATGCCACCGGAGAGCTGCCAGGGAAAACTGGCGCCGAATTCGCCAAGTCCGACGGCTTGCAACAGCTTCTGCACCCGCGCTTCGAGTTCTTTGCGGTCGCGGCGGATGTTGTGCTTGAACGGCTCGACGATCTCCAGCGGCAGCATGACGTTGTCGAGCGTCGAGCGCCATGGCAGCAGCGTCGCATTCTGGAACGCCATGCCGGCTCCCCGCACCGGCCCGTCGACGCGCTTGCCGTCGACCCGGATCTCGCCCCGCGTCGGCGGCAACAGCCCGGTCACCAGCTTCATCAAAGTCGACTTGCCGCAGCCGCTCGGCCCGACCACCGCGACAAAACCGCCCTCGTCGATCGACATCGTCGTGTTGGTCAGCGCCAGCATCTCGCCGTAGCGCAGATCCACATCGACAAGCTCGACCATCGGCTGCCGGGCCGGCGAGGCCGCCTGGGAACGCAAATTGTCGGCGAGGGCGGGCGAGGATGCCGCGGTCGGTCCCATTGCAGGCAAGCAAACTCCCCAGACCCGGCGGCTAGACCATTCGCAGTCGTGTGCGGCGACAGCCGAGTCCGTCACACGTTTGCCTCGCAGATTGAGGCACTCCGACCCGAATGTTACCATGCTGACGGCGGCATTTGCAGCATATCGTGGGCGGGGTGCGGACCAAGATGGGGAAAAAGCTCCTTCAAATCACCGGCGCGCGGATCGCACAACTCGAAGAGCCAGCATCCATCCTCGACAACACGGACCTGTGGATTGCCGATGGACGCATTCTGGCGCTGCTGCCGGCCGGAACACCGGCGCCGGCGGCAGGTGAAGTCGAGACGCTTGCGTTCCACAACGCGGTGGTGATCCCGGGCCTGATCAACAGCCACTCGCATTCGGCTTCATCGGTCCAGCGCGGTTGCATCGCCGGCTCGCCGCTCGATCTGTTCGTACTGGATGCGCTCACCCGTCGCGCGCCCAAACCGATGCGGCAGGTCAGGGCCGCCGCGTTGCTGCAGGCGACCGAGATGCTCAGGCGCGGGATTACGGGCTGCGTCGATCACTTCCGTCATGCCGGACTGCCGACCGTGGAGGCGGTAACGATGGTGTTCTCGGCCTACCGGGACGTCGGGCTGCGCGTCGCGGTTGCGCCGATGTACGAGGACAGGCGCCACGTTGATTCGCTTCCGATCGACCAGTCGCAACTGCCGGCCGAGGTCCGCGAGCGCTGGCTCGCGTCGCGGCCGCCGGCGCCGGAGAACTATTTCGCGATGATGGAGGAGGTTGCGACCGAATGGCGAAGGCGCGACCGGGTGCAGCTTCTGCTCGGCGTCGATGGGCCGCAACGCTGCAGCCCGCATCTGCTCGAGCTGACCGGCGAATTTGCCGCCCGCCACGGCATCGGCCTGCACACCCATGTCCTGGAGGCCAAAACCCAGGCCATGGTCGCCCCGGCTGATCACCAGCACAGCTTTGTGTCCCTGCTCGACCGCTACGGGCTGATCAACCCCAAGAGCTCGCTCGCGCACTTCGTATGGTGCACGGACCGCGACATCGAACTGTCGGCTGAGCGCGGGGTGAACATCGTCAACAATCCGGTGAGCAATCTTCTGCTCGGCAGCGGCCTGCAGCCGACGGCGCGTCTCCTGGAGGCCGGCGTCAATGTCGCGCTCGGCTCCGACGGCGCGGGCGGCAACCCGATCAGCCTGTTCGAGCAGGCCAAGTTCGCGATGCTGCTCAGCCGCGTCAGTCAGCCCGATTGCGAACGCTGGATCACGGCGCCGCAGGCGCTGCGCATGGCGACCCGCAATGGCGGCGCGGTACTGGGTGAGCCCGGCGCGCTGGGCGTCATCAAGGTCGGCGCCCACGCCGATCTTGCCGTGGTCGATCTGAACAGGGCCGTGCATCGGCCGCTCGGAGACATCTGGAACCATCTGGTGATGTACGAGACCGGCGACGGCGTCGACACCGTGCTGGTCGGGGGCGAGGTCGTCGTTCGCAACGGGCGCTGCACCAAGGTCAACGATGATGATGTGTTGGCCGAAGCCGAAGAGCTTGCACTCGCCGATCGAAGGGCGAACGAGCCGTACATGAGCCGGGCCCGCACCGAGCGGGCGGCGCTGCAGGCGCTCATCACCAAGGCGCTGGAGAAACAGATTCCGCTCGAACGGTTTGCGCGTTTGAATTGATCGAGCCTGGATAAATCATTTGAAAAGTGGTGATCCGTGGCATGACATTTGCTAATCAAACATGGCTGACAATCGTCCGAGCCCAAGAGGCAATCATGCCGACAACATCCAAATGCCTTCGTTTCATCAGCTTGGTTCTGTGGTTCGGTTGCGGACTGACATCCGGCGCGCAGGCGCAGTTGACGCCGATAAAATTTCGCCTGGATTGGGTGTGGCAGGCGCCGCAGTCGATCTGGACGCTTGCCCATGAGCGCGGCTACTTCAGGGATGAGGGGCTCGAGGTCACCATCGACCGTGGCTATGGCGGCTCCGATACGGTCGGCAGCGTCGCCGCCGGCAACTACGAATTCGCGTTTTCCGATATCAACAATGCGATCGAGTTCAACGGCAAAAACCCGACTCACAAGGTCCAATGCGTTTTCGTCGTCTATGACGCGACGCTGGCGGCGGTCATCACGCGCAAGGGTAATGGCATCAATACGCCGAAGGACTTGGAAGGAAAAGTGATCGGTGCGCCGCTGACCACGGGCGGCCGCACGTTGTTCCCGGCATTTGCGAGGGCCAATGGCATCGACGAAAAAAAGATAACCTGGGAAACGATAAACATTCAGCTGCAGGATCAGCAATTCGCGCAGGGCAAGTTCGACGCGGTCGCGAGCTTTGCGACGACATCGCTGCTCAACCTCAAGCTCCTCGGCGTCGATCTCAACAGCCTGACGGTGTTTCCGTTCTTCAAGTATGGCCTCGATCTCTATGGCAGCTCGCTCCTGGTTCGGCCGCAGTGGGCCCAGCAGAATCCCGAGATCGTGCGCAAGTTCCTCCGCGCCACCGTGCGCGGAATGAACGCCATGTTGGCCGACAAGCCGGCGGCCATCGCGTCACTGCAGAAGCGCGATCCGATGCTCAATACCCAGATCGAGATCGACCGGCTCAACATGATGATCGACATGGGGCTGCGAACACCGACGGTCGAAACGTACGGCGTCAGCCACGTCGATTCCGCCCGCATGGACCGTGCGCTCGAAATCGTCGCGACAGCCTTCAACATCTCGCCGGTACCGAAAACCGCGGATATCTTCACGGATGCCTATCTGCCCCCACCGCAAGATAGAAAGCTGAAATTCTGATTGCGGGACGCAGTCTCGCTACGTCTCGCGCGGGGCCAGAGGCTATGAACTCACCGACCTAGATTATTGCTTCTCGGCAAGCAGCCGCGCGATCGCGGCGCGCAGCTCGGGCACGCCGGCGCCATAGGCGTGGATCAGCTCGGTCCAGGCCGCGACCTTCGCCTTGGACGCCGCCGCGTAGCCGTAGCCCGGCATGTCGACCAGCGTGAGCCCGCCCGGGCCGCCGAAGAAGATAAGCTCCTGGGTGCGGCCGGGCGTGTGCGAGGTGCGCGCGAGCGCGTTGCGATTGGTGAGCGCGTTGATGAGGCTCGACTTGCCGACATTGGAGCGGCCCGCCACCGCGATCTCGACGCCCTTCATCGCCGGCAGCGACTCGAACGATCCCGCCGCCGAGGCGAACTGCCAGTCGCCCGCAAAGAGCTTGCGCCCCGCCTCGCTTTCCTCCGCGGTGAACGCCTGAGCGGACATTTTGCTTGCCCCTCGCCGCTCGGCGTCGTCGACGAAGCTTATGCCCGCAACAGCAGCGCCGCCGCGATCAGCAGGACGGGAACGAGGAGGCCGATCAGCAAAAGCAGGGACGGCGGCCGGCCCTTCGGCCAAAGCGCCTTGATGTTATCGAACAGCTCGATCTTGGCGCCGTGCTTCTTCATGATGATGCTCTGCTGGATGACCGAGAGCGTGTTGTTCCACGCCCAGTAGATCACCAGGCCGGCCGAGAAGCTCGCCAGCATGAAGGTGAAGATCACCGGCATCCAGTCGAAGATCACCTTCTGGGCCGGATCGGGCGGCGCCGGGTTGAGCTTCATCTGCATCCACATCGTCACGCCCATGATGAGCGGCCAGACGCCGAGATGGAGGAAGGAGCCGACCACCGGCAGGACCGTCGGGTCGAACGAGATCAGGCCGAACAGGGTGAAGATGTTGGTCGGGTCGGGCGCCGACAGGTCCTTGATCCAGCCGAAGAACGGCGCGTGCCGCATCTCGATGGTGACGAACAGCACCTTGTAGAGCGCGAAGAACACCGGGATCTGCACCACGATCGGCAGGCAGCCCGCCACCGGATTGATCTTCTCGCGCTTGTAGAGATCCATCAGCTCCTGCTGCTGCTTGACCTTGTCGTCCGGCCAGGTCTCGCGGATCTTCTGCATCTGCGGCTGCACCGCCTTCATCTTCGCCATCGACGCATAGGACTTGTTGGCGAGCGGGAAGAAAATTCCCTTGATGGCGACGGTCACGATCAGGATGGCGACGCCGAAATTGCCGACCAGCCGGAAGATCCAGTCCATGAACTGGAACATCGGCTTGGTGATGAAATAGAACCACCCCCAGTCGATCATCAGATCGAAGCGGTTGAGGTCGAGCTGCTTGTTGTAGGCATCGACCACGCTCACTTCCTTCGCGCCGGCGAACAGCCGCGACGTGGCGGCGCCGGTCGCGCCGGGCGCGATCGTCTGCGCGTCGAGCAGATAATCGGTCTGATAGGTCTTCACCTTGTCGATCTCGCCGGCGGAGAACTGCGCCTGCACGTTCGCCTTGGGATCCGGCAGCAGCGTGGCGGCCCAGTACTTGTCGGTGATGCCAAGCCAGGCGTTGGTCGCCTTGAACGGAAGCTTCTTCTTGTCCTCGATCGTCTTGTAGGTGACTTCCTGCAGCCCGTGCTCGCCGAGCACCCCGATCAATCCTTCGTGCAGGATGTAGTAGCCGAGCGTCGCCGGCGTGCCGTGGCGCGAGACGAGCGCGTACGGAAAGAGCGTGACCGGCTGCGCGCCGCGGTTCGCCGCCTCGTCCTGGATCGTGAAGACGTACTTTTCGTCGATCGAGATGGTGCGGCGGAACGTGAGGCCTTCGCCGTTGTCGTAAGAGAGCACCACCGCGTGCTGCGGCGTGAGCGCGCCCGTGCCCTCCTGGCGCCAGACGGTTTCGGCGCCGGGCAGCTTGGCGGGCGCGTTGGCGCCGCCGACCCAGCCGAACTCGGCATAGAACGGATGCGGCGTGCCGGAGGGCGACAACAACACGATCGGCGGCGAGTGCGGATCGACCGTCTCGTGGTATTGCGCGAGCGAGACGTCGTCGACGCGTCCGCCCTTGAGCGCGATCGTGCCCTTGATGCGCGGCGTGTCGATGTCGATGCGTGGGCCCTGCTTGATCACCTCGGCGCGCGAGAGCTGCTGCGCCACCGTGGGCGCGGCGCCCTGGCCGGGCGCCTGCGGCGGCACGCCGGGCTGGGCGGACTGACCCGGCTGGGTCGGCCCCGGCGTCTGCTGCGTCTGCGTCTGCTGCTGCTGTTTCTGCGCCTCCTGCTGGCGCTGCATCGTCGGCAGGCCATAGAAATACTGCCAGACGATCAGCACGATCGCCGACAGCACGATGGCGAGGAGGGTATTTTTCTGGTCGGTCATGACGTCTTCTGCTTCCCCGCCGAAACCGGCCCTGGCTTGTCCCGGCGGCGGCGCCCGGCGGGTTGCGTCCCTCGTCGCTCCTGATGGATGTGGCCTAGCGCGCGAGCGAAGTCCGCGATCAAGCGGTCAAAAGACAGTTCGAGCGCGGCGCGCCGGCCGACCACCACATAGTCATTCCCGTACCGCAGCGGTCCCGCGTCGGAAAGCCGCACAACTTCGCGCAATCGCCGCCGCACCCGATTGCGCTCGACCGCACTCCCCACTTTCTTCGACACCGTAAATCCGACCCGTGGCGGTCCTGTGTCGGCGCGCTCGCGGGCCTGCACGATGAACGCCGGCGCATTCGCCCGGGGTCCCGTCGCGGCTGCCAGGAAATCCGCCCGTTTCCGCAAGCGTTCCACGGGGCGGGCGGCCGGATCGGCTCAGGCGCTCAGCCGCTTGCGGCCGCGGGCCCGGCGGGCATTGAGCACTCTGCGGCCGCCCTTGGTCGCCATGCGGCTCCGGAAACCGTGGCGGCGCTTGCGCACCAGTTTGCTCGGCTGATAGGTCCGCTTCACCGCTCTGTTCTCCGCTGTCCGGTGGCTCCGATCGGTCGGGCGCCCAATGCGCCGCACCTCGGAAAGTCCCGCAAAATGCGTGGGTTTTCGGGTCGCCGCCGCGGCTTATACGGGAGGCCCCCGGTGGCGTCAATGCGCGCCAAATGCGGGCGATTCCGCCCTCCAAGCAAGGCGCTGGAAGCGTCTCACGCCGCCCTCAAATGGCAGTGAAGGGGGTCATCGCCGCCACGCTCTTCGGTATAGATAGCCGGGACAGACTCCGCAGCAGCCTCAGGACCGCATGCCCGATCCGACCGTTTCCGATCAGAGCGCCATGGCCGCGCCGCATTACCGGCTTGCGCGGCTCGTGCCGCTCGCGGTCATCCTGGCGGTGACGGCGGTGGCGCTCGCCATGGGCTGGCACAAGCAATTGTCCCTGTCGTCGCTCATCGCGCATCGCGCCGCGGTCGAGGCGTTCGTGACCGAGCATTGGATCGCGGCGCTCGCCGCCTATGTCGGAACCTATTTCGCGGTGGCGGCGCTGTCGCTCCCAGGAGCCGTCTTCCTCACGATCTTCGGCGGCCTCATCTTCGGAACGGTGGCCGCCACCGTGGCGACGCTCATCGGGGCGACCGCCGGCGCGACCGTCATCTTCCTCGTCGCCAAGAGCGCGCTCGGCGGCTGGCTCGTGCGCAAGGCGGGACCGCGCGTGGAGAAGATCGCGGCGGGGTTTTGCGCCGATGGGTTCAACTACCTGCTCTTCCTGCGGCTGGTGCCGCTCTTCCCGTTCTGGCTGGTGAACCTGGTGCCCGCCTTGCTGGGCGTCCCCCTGCGGACCTTCGTGGCCGCGACCGCGCTCGGCATCATTCCGGGAACCCTCGCGTTCGCATTCTTCGGCGCCGGTCTCGACAGCGCGATCGAAGCCAAGGGGCCGACCACGCACCTCGTGGTCGGCCTGGTGGCGCTCGGCGTGCTCGCGCTGGTGCCGGTCGTGGTCAGGCGGCTCAAGTCCGCCCGCGGCATCGCAATGACAAAATGACGTCGTATCACTCGTAGCCGCAGCTGGCGGGACCCAGGACACGCATGCCCGACCTTCTCACTCCCGATCTCTGCGTGATCGGCGCCGGTTCCGGCGGCCTCTCGGTCGCCGCGGCCGCGGCCGCGTTCGGCGTGCCGGTGGTGCTGATCGAGAAGGGCAAGATGGGCGGCGACTGCCTCAACTACGGCTGCGTGCCCTCGAAGGCGCTGATCGCCGCCGCGAAGCACGCGGCCGGCTTTGCGCAAGCGCCGCGCTTCGGCGTCGAGGGCGGGCCGGCCAGGATCGATTTCGCAAAAGTGCGCGACCACGTGCGCGGCGTGATCGCCGCGATCGCGCCGAACGATTCGAAGGAACGCTTCGCCGGCCTCGGCGTGCAAGTGATCGCGGGCGCGGCGCGCTTCACCGATCGCGAGACGGTCGCGGTCGACGACTACGAGATCAAGGCGCGGCGCTTCATCATCGCGACCGGCTCGGCGCCGGCGATCCCGCCGATCCCCGGGCTCGCCGAGACGCCGCATCTCACCAACGAGACGATCTTCGATCTCGCCGAATGTCCGAGACATCTCGTGGTGATCGGCGCGGGGCCGATCGGGCTCGAGCTCGCGCAGGCGTTTCGCCGGCTCGGCGCCGCCGTCACGGTGATCGAGGCGGCGACGCCGCTCGCCAAGGACGATCCAGAATGCGCCGCCATCGTGCTCGACGCGTTGCACCGCGACGGCGTCGTGATCCGCGCCGGCGTCACGGTGAAGGAAGTTGCCGGCGGCGCCGGCACCGTCAAAGTCGCGATCGCGGGCCCGTCGGGCGAGGACACGATCGAAGGCACGCACCTGCTCGTCGCCACCGGGCGCACGCCCAACATCGCCGATCTCGGGCTCGACGCGGCCGGCATCAAGCACGAGCGGCGCGGCATCGTGGTGAACGCGCGGCTGCGCACGACCAACAAGCGGGTCTACGCGGTCGGCGACGTGACCGGCGACCTGCAGTTCACCCACGTCGCCAACTATCACGCCGGGCTCGTGATCAGGAACGCGCTGTTTCGCTTCCCCGCGAAGATCGATCGCGACGTGATCCCGTGGGTGACCTTCACGGATCCGGAGCTGGCGCATGTCGGACTGAGCGAGGCGGCGGCGCGCAAGCGCAAATACAAATTCTCGGTGCTGCGCTGGCCCTACCACGAGAACGACCGCGCGCAGACCGAGCGCGTCACACACGGCCACATCAAGGTCATCACCACCCCGCGCGGCCGCATCCTGGGCGCGACCATCGTCGGCGCCAACGCGGGCGAGCTGATCGCGACCTGGACGCTCGCGATCGGCCAGGGTCTCAACATCCGCGCCGTGGCGGAAGCCGTGGTCGCCTACCCGACCCTCGCCGAGATCGGCAAGCGCGCCGCCATCACCCATTTCGCCCCCAGTTTGACGAGTGCACGGGTCCGGCGCATCATCGGCTGGTTGCGTCGGTTTGGTTGAGAAAACGCTGAGAAAACAACGCGGTTGAGCACGGTTATGGCTGGCGCGGTAGCGGCAAACACGAATGGGACGGAAGGCGGCGGGCCGCTTCCGCGCCGCTTCGGCCTGTCCGCAAAGCTTTTCGTCCTCACCATCCTGTCGGTGATGATCGCCGAGGTGTTCATCTACGTTCCCTCGATCGCCAATTTCCGCCTCACCTGGATCCAGGACCGGCTCGCCGCCGCCCACACGGCGGCGCTCGTGCTCGACGCCGCGCCGAGCGGCATGGTGCCGGACAGCCTCGCCCGCCAGATCCTCGACAGCATCGGCGCGCGCACGGTCGCGATGAAGATGGGGCAGACGCGGCGCCTGCTCGCCAACACCGCGGTGCCCGGCCAGGCGGCGCACCAGAAGGTCGACGTGCGCGACGTCTCGATCCCCGACGCGATCATCGATGCGTTCGACACATTGTTCTTCTCTCGCGACAGCGACCTGCTGCAGGCGATGGGTCCGGCGCCCATGGGCGGCGAGTTCGTCGAGATCGTGATGGAGGAAGGTCCGCTGCGCCGGGCGATGTGGCGCTACTCGCGCAACATCCTGCTCATCTCGCTCGTCATCTCGACGATCGCGGCGGCGCTCATCTATCTCGCGCTGCATTACCTGTTGGTGCGACCGATGTATCGCATCACCGCCAACATGATGGCGTTCCGCGCCGATCCGGAGAACCCGGCGCGCGTGATCAAGGCGTCGCAGCGGCGCGACGAGATCGGCATCGCCGAGCGCGAGCTCGCCACCATGCAGCACGACATCGCCTCGATGCTGCACCAGAAGAGCCGGCTCGCCGCGCTCGGGCTCGCGGTGTCGAAGATCAACCACGACCTGCGCAACCTGCTCGCCTCCGCGCAGCTCATCTCGGACCATCTCTCGCACGTTCCCGATCCGCGCGTGCAGCGCTTCGCGCCAAAACTCATGCGCGCGCTCGAGCGCGCCATCGAGTTCTGCCAGTCGACGCTGTCCTACGGCCGGGCGCAGGAGCCGCCGCCCGACCGCAAGATGATTTCCCTCGCCGAGGTCGTGGACGAGGTGCGCGAGACGCTCGGGCTCGCGCCCGATGCGCGCATCGGCTGGATCAGCGCGGTCGAGCGCGGGCTGATGGTCGACGCCGACCACGACCAGCTCTTGCGCGTGCTGCTCAACCTCGCGCGCAACGCCGTGCAGGCGCTGGAGACGCGCGCGCCCAACGATCCGGCGCGCGACCAGATCCGCATCACCGGCCGGCGCGAGGGCGCCGTCGTGGTGATCGAGGTGTCGGACACCGGGCCGGGATTCCCCGAGAAGGCGCGCGCGCACCTGTTCGAGGCGTTCCAGGGCTCGACGCGCAGCGGCGGCACCGGCCTCGGCCTCGCGATCGCGTCCGAACTGGTGCGCGCCCATGGCGGCGAGATCAGCCTCGCGGAAGGCACCATCGGCGCCACCTTCCACATCATCATTCCGGACCGCGCCGTCGAGCTCAACGCGCACCGCTCCGAGCGCGCGCGGGCGTGAGCACGCGGCATCGGGCAATCAATTCATTGCGTTTTTCGCCCTAGGTTCAATCCGCCAAAATTGCCATTGCGTCGCGGTCTGCTCGGCGCCAATCGAGCCGCACTGAATTCATTGCATTTTCTGGCTTCGTTTTGCCAAAACGCGGCGCGGGCCGAGTTAGCTTTGTTTTGCCAAAAATGCGGTCGCCGCAAGCCGGCGGCTTGATCAGATCAGGAAAAGATCACGGATAATTCCGCAATCGTGCGCGGCGCGCGCCGCTTGCCGCAACGCGTTCCCCTCCCCCTTGCGGCAGGGCTATCGCATTTGATCTGGCACGGCGGTTGGTCCCCCTCTCCCCGCAGGGGAGAGGGCGGGGTGAGGGGCTCTCGGAGCTCGAATTGAAAGTCCGAGCGGCCCTCACCCGGCTCGCTTCGCTCGCCACCCTCTCCCCTGCGGGGAGAGGGAAAGCCCGAAGGCGTCGAACACCTGCCGTCGTTTGTTTGTGACTATTCCCGTTCCGCACCGGCGCGACGACAACGATGAAAGTCGCTGTCAGGTGATCTGGGCACGTCGGCTGTCCTCGGATTCGCGAATTTCAATGGCCTTGCGAAGCACCGAGGCCAGCTTGGCCGCCGGAATGACGATGATGGCCGTCTCGTCGGCAAAGACGATATCGCCTGGATTCACCTGAACGGAACCGAGCATCACGGGCTCGTTGATCGAG
>WNEZ01003491.1_pt1 | contig 16380 bp, 18 predicted proteins | sample 5400521 | NCBI WGS metagenome assembly WNEZ01 (sample SAMN13153339, study PRJNA577476) | soil metagenome | isolation source: 120 cm saprolite under Douglas fir tree site 2 hole 1 replicate 1 | place: USA:California | collected 2015-04-18
TGGCGCCCACCCTTCCAGTTCCCGGGCTGGTGGCTCTATGCCGGCGAGACGCCGATATTGCACGTGATTCATCGCGACCACCTTCCCGAGGGCGATCGCGCCGGCGTGCTCGACCACATGGCGTTCAGTGCCGAGGATCTGCCGGGCACCGTCAAGAAATTGAAGAGCCGCAACATCGATTATGAACTGCGGCGGCTCGCCGGCGGCGGGATCTGGCAGCTGTTCTTCCTCGACCCGTGCGGCGCCAAGGTCGAGTTCGATTTCCACAAGGACGAGAAGGCGCCCGCAGGTCACGCGGAGGCCTGACAGCGCTGCGTCTCACTCCCTCTCCGTCCTCGGGGGGCGGAGAGGGCAGAGCGCTTCCCCATGGACCGCGGGCGTCTCGCCGCATGCGGCCGGGACGGCCGCGGTCCGAAGTTTCGCTTGGCTTATTCGGCCGGAGCCGGGGCAGGCGCCTGCTGCCCGAAGGCCGGGGTGTCGGTCCGGTCGACCAGGGCTTCGGGGCCTTCGGTCGGCAGGTTCTCCAGCCAGTCGATCGCGCCCTGAATATCGTTTTCCCACATCTCGCGCGGCAATTCGTAGAGGAACTCGACGCCGTAGCCGTTCGGGTCGTTGATATAGACGCTGTGCGTCACGCCATGGTTGACGCGCCAGTTGAACTTGATCCCCCGGCTTTGCAGGAAGGCCAGCTGCTTCAGCCACGCCTCGCGGCTCGGCATGGCCAATGCGATGTGGTTGATCGCGACGCTGCCGTCGGCCAGCACCCACTCCGCCGGGGGCGGTAGGTTCGGGCTCTCGACCAGGGCGACGTCGTGGTGGGTGAGTTTCCCGTCATGGTCGGCGCTGTAGAAGCGCATCTTGGGCAGGTTCGGTCCGTTGGGCCGGGGGCGCAATGCGGCGACCTGCTTCAGGCCGACGATCTCGGTCCAGAAGCGGTGCGATTCCTCGATGTCGCGGACGTTCAGCACGAGATGGTTGATGCCGCGGGGCGACACCGCCTCGGCGGGGGCCGCGGGGGTATCGGATACAGGGTTTGCCATCGCTGTCCTCCAAATTCGATCAGACCTCAGATACTCTCGTAAATCGGGGCACACAAGCCGGCACCTCCGGCAACGGCTCAAGGAACCTTGGGCTTGCGCGTCAACTTGTCGAGCAGCGCCCGTGCTTCGAGTAGCTCGAGCTGGATCTCTTCCAGCGCTGCTCGTGTGTCCGGCTTTGTCGGCCGCTGCCGCGAGCGCCGCGCCGGCCGTTGAGGGCTCGGCGGCTCGACCGCACCTGTCGCCGAATCCGGGGCGGCGTCGAGCGGGAACAGGCTCGGCGCGGCCGCCGGATCGGTTGCAGCCGCACGCTCTGCCGCGCTGACGCCCAAGAGCTTCTGCACGCCGCGGATCGTATAGCCGTCCTGGTAGAGGCACTGCCGGATACGACGCAGCAGAACGATGTCTTCCGGCCGGTAGTAGCGCCGACCGCCGCGGCGCTTCAGTGGCTTCAGTTGGGCAAACTTCGATTCCCAGAAGCGCAGCACATGCGTTGGCAGATCGAGGTCGTCGGCGACCTCGCCGATGGTGCGGAACGCCGCGGCGCCTTTGGCCGGCCCAGGCGGCGCGGGCTCACCTGTCTCGCTCACCTAGGCAGGGGCCGCCTTTGCGGCGTCCGACCTCGCCCTGACCGCGGTGCTGGTGGCCGACCCGGGCTGATTGAGGCCGTTGTTGATCTGATGCTTGAGCGCATGCGACGCGCGAAACACGAGGACGCGGCGCGGGCTGATCGGGACTTCCTGCCCGGTCTTCGGATTGCGCCCGACGCGCTGCCCCTTCTTGCGGACGGCAAAGCTGCCGAACGACGAGATCTTGACCATATCGCCGCGCTCTAGCGCGCGGGAAATCTCGGCAATCACCGATTCGACGAGTTCGGCGGACTCGTTGCGTGAGAGCCCGACCTCTTGATAGACCGCCTCGGTGAGCTGAGCACGGGTAACCGTATGACCGGCCATGACACACCCTCCCCTGCTTTAGGGAGGGTATCGCGGCCGGAAAAATTCGTCAAATTACAAAGCGTTGCCGAGGATTTTTGGGTATCGGATTTTTTTGGGCGTCGCTACCACCGCACGACGCTGGCGCCCCAGGTGAGGCCGCCGCCCAGCGCCTCCATCAAGACGAGGTGCCCTGGCTGGATCCGGCCGTCGGTCACCGCCTCATCAAGGGCGAGCGGGATCGATGCCGCCGAGGTGTTGGCATGGCGCTCGATCGTGACGATGGTCCGCGCGGCCGCCAGCCCAAGCCGGCGTCCGACCGCGTCGATGATGCGCGTGTTCGCCTGATGCGGCACCAGCCAGTCGATATCAGCCGGGGCGAGCCCGTTCGCCGCCAGTGCCTCACCGACCACTTCGCTCAGATGCTGCACCGCCTGGCGGAATACCTCACGGCCTTCCATCCGAAGGAAGCCGGCGTGGCCGGTCGAGGACGGGCCGCCGTCGACATAGAGGATGTCGTGCAAACGGCCATCCGAGTGCAGATGGGTGGAGAGCACGCCGCGGCTGGTCGGGCCACCCGGCGCCGCATTCAATACGATCGCCCCGGCCCCGTCGCCGAACAGAACGCAGGTGCTGCGGTCCTCCCAGTCAAGGATCCGCGAAAAGGTCTCGGCGCCGACCACCAGCGCCGTGCGCGCCTGGCCCAGCCGCAACGCGTTGTCGGCGGTCGCGAGCGCGAAGATGAACCCCGAGCACACCGCCTGCACATCGAAAGCGGCGCCGCGGTTCATGCCCAGCCGCGCCTGCAGCTTGACCGCGGTCGACGGGAAGGTTTCGTCGGGCGTTGCCGTCGCGAGCACGATCAGATCGAGATCGCTGCCGCTCATCCCGGCGCGCTCGAGGGCGCGACGCGACGCGTGGAAAGCGAGGTCCGAGGTCAGTTCGCCCTTGGCGGCTATGCGTCGCTCGCCGATGCCGGTGCGCTGCCGGATCCAGGCATCCGAGGTATCGAGCCGTGCTGCCAGCTCGTCGTTGGTGACGACCCGCTCGGGGAGATAGCCGCCGCACCCGGCAACTCGGGAGCGCAGGGTCACGTCGGCGCGCTCACAACGCCGCCGACTGTTCGGTCGACGGCGCCCGGTTGAGGCGCGCGAGGTCGTCGCCGATCTTCTGGAGGAAGCCGTTGAGCTTGAGGTCCGCGGCGACGCCGATGGCGTTGGCGAAGCCGAACGCATCGGTCGAACCGTGGCTTTTGACCGCGATGCCGGCCAACCCGAGAAACATCGCCCCGTTATAGCGACGCGGATCGAGACGCGCCGCGAATTTCTTGAGCGCGCCGCGGGCAAAGACATACCCGATGCGCCCCGGCAGCGAATGGTGGAACGAGGCGCGCAAGGATTCGCTGAACAGCTTGGCGACCCCTTCGATCGTCTTCAGCGCGACGTTGCCGGTGAACCCGTCGGTGACGATGACATCGACCGTCCCGGCGGCGATGTCGTCGCCCTCGATGAAGCCGTGGAACCGGATCGGCGTCATCCCGCCGCGCAAGCGCGCGCCAGCCGCGCGTACCGCGTCGTTTCCCTTGAGGTCCTCCGAACCGACATTCAACAGCCCGACCGTCGGCTGCACCAGCCCCAAGACGGTGCGCGCGAAGACGTCGCCCATCAGGGCAAATTGCACGAGGTTTTCGGCGTCGCACTCGATGTTGGCACCGAGGTCGAGCATCACGCTCTCACCGCGCCGCGTCGGGAGAATGGTTGCGATCGCCGGCCGGTCGATCCCTGGCAGGGTTTTGAGCACGAATTTCGCGATCGCCATCAGGGCGCCGGTATTGCCCGCGGATACGACGCCGTCGGCGCGCCCATCCCGGACCGCGTCGATCGCCAACCGCATGCTCGACTGACGTCCGCTGCGTAGCGCCTGTGACGGCTTGGCGTCGTCCGCCACCGCCTCGTCGGTGTGATGCACCGTCGCCGCCTCGGCGAGCCGTGGCAATCTGGCGAGCAGCGGGGTGATCTGGGCGGCGTCGCCGAACAGCAGAAATTGCGCGCCGGGGTGCCGTTCCAGGGCGATATTCGCGCCTGTCATCACCATTGCCGGGGCACGGTCGCCGCCCATCGCGTCGATGGCGATAGTGATGACGTCGCTCATCGCGCGCGTGCTTTGCCCCGCCGCCGAGGGGTCAGGAGGTCGGTGCCGGCTGAGGCGTAACCTCGCGCCCGTCGTAAAATCCGCAGGACGGGCACAGATGATGCGGTCGCTTCAGCTCGCCGCAATCCGGGCATTCCGCATAAGCCGGCGAGCTTAGCGCATGATGCGAGCGGCGCATCTTACGGCGCGATGGCGAGGTCTTCTTTTTTGGAACGGCCATGGTCAACTCATTTAAGGCTATGTGGAGACTTTTGGTACTTAGCCAAATTTCTGAGGCCCCGGCAACAGCAATGGAACGCGGGCGAGGCGGGGTCGGTGATGCAATCGGCCTCGACTACCGGTCGCCGCGCCGATCGACGAGCCGCGCCAGCCCGGCGGCCAACGGACCGGCTTCTTCCGCTGGCGGCGCCTCGGCATCGAGGGTTGCGTCGGGGCTGCGCGGGAAAGGCGGCAGCGCCAAGGAGAATTGCTGCGCCACGGCCTCGCCGACATCGATCGCGTTGCCGACGAGCGGCTCGAAGGCGATTTCGTCCTCGACGGTCTCGCCCGCATCCGCCTCCATCTCGGGCAGCGCGTAGAGCAATATGAACTCCTCCGACACCGCGCCGCCGACCGGATCGAGGGTGACGACGCAGTTTTGCACGAATTCGGCGGAAAAGGTGGCGCGCAACCGGAACATGTCCTGGCCGAGACGTACCAGTTCGACCTCGGCGCAAAGCCGATCGACGGCAGGGAGGCCGAACCGCCGCGCGAGGGCGGCGCGCTCGCTCTCGGTCGCGGCGATCTCCTGGCGAAACGGTTCCACCCCGAGCCGCGCCAGCGGGACGAGACGCGAGAATTCCGGTGGGGCTGTGCTGGTCATGGCTCGCTGGCCGCGGCGCGGGGCGGCTCCCCGAACAAGAGGCGACCCGCCAGCAGTTCCTCGGCGCCCTGCCGGTTCAGCCCCGCCGCTTCGCGGCGCACATAGCCTGCCATCGCCTCAAGGAGGGCGGGGTTCGGCGGCGCGGTGCCAAAGAGATTGCGCGCGAGAGCCGGCAGCAGCACCGAATCCTCGCCCGCTAAACCGCCTTCGTAGGCCGCGACGCGGCCGTAAAACGCTTCTGCCATGCGCTTGATCTCGCGGCCGACGCTGAGGTCGCCCGTGCCCATTTCGCGCAGCGAGCGGTCGAAATCGGCAAACATGGTGTCGAAAAAGCACTGGCCCAAAGGCGCTGCTCGCGGCTGTTCGCGCTTCAGCCGATGGAGATAAAGAAAGGCGTGCAGACAGATCAGCTCAAACCGGCCGTCGACCGTATCCGGCACGCCGCCATCGATAAAAAAGCCGGGCTGGCGCGCATGCTCGACAATGCGGCCGTAGGCGAGCTCGGCAGCCTTTCGAACGGGGATGGTTCTGAACAGCGTTAACATTGGAGATAGTCGCGGCGCAATCTAGCGGAGTAATGGGCGTTGACAGCAGCCCACCCTCGGCTAAAGTCAAACCGAGACATGGGCTGAGGCCATACCTATTTCAACATAAGTCAGGTAATTCAACCGCGTGTTCCACAGCACCCTCCGCACGCTAGTCGTCCCGGCCTTTGTCGCACTCGCCGGGGCTGGCCTCACGGCCTGCGCTCCAACCGTCGACCAGCGCGGCAATCTGCCGGAACCCGAGAACCTCGCCCAAATCCATCCCGGGACCACCACCCGCGAGCAGGTGGCCAAAATCCTGGGGACACCATCGAGCACCGGGGTATTCGACGACAAGAACTGGTACTACATCAGCCGGCGGACAAAGCGGGTGGCGTTCTTTGACCCGGATGTATTGGACCAGCAGGTGTATATCGTCAATTTCGATGCCACCGGCGTGGTTCGCGGCGTCGACCACAAGAATTTGAAGGACGGGCGGGACATCGATCCCGCTCCCGGAGCCACACCGGCGCCGGGGCGCGAGCTGACCTTCCTCGAGCAGGTGCTCGGCAACATCGGCCGCTTCAACAAGGGTGGGTCGAGCAGCGGCGACAGCGGCGACAAGACTGCGAAGCCCTAAGACCCGAAACGGCGAGGGGGCGCGCGACCAGCGCGATTCACGCCAGCGCGTAGAGGTGCTCCGGCGAGGGCGGGGCGTGGCCCAATTCGACCCGCTTCACCGCCGCGATCAGCTTTTCATGGGTCGGGGCCGGGAGGCCGACCTCGCTCCCTCTTTCGACGATGACGCCGTTGATGAAGTCGATCTCGGTACGCCGACCCTTCTCCATGTCCTGTCCCATCGACGGGCGCTGGTGCTCGCTGCGCTGCTGCGAGTTGCGGAGCGCCAGCATCAGCGATTCGACCGAATCGAGCGCGGCGCGGTCGCCTTCCGATGCGCGCGCCAGCGTCTCCGAATCCTGACCGGCGATGTCCTCGAGCCGGTAGCCGAGCGCCTGGCCGATCCGCACCGCCTCGCCACCGAGCTTGATGATGACGCGGCGAATCCGCTCGTCCTGGCGCATGTCGTTGCCGGATAGCCCGCTCGCCGCCGACACGCCGTTATGCATGCCGTTGACGCACAGCTTCGACCAGCGCTCGCCCCACAGATTGTCGGTGACCTTGCAGGTGTCGACGGTGCGGATCATCGCGCCCAGCTCCTCGATCCGCTGGGTCATCCGGCCGTGCACCTCGCCGACCCGGTAGACCTCGTGGCCCGGCGGGTTCTTGGCGCCGGTGCGGCGGATCTTGCCGGGGGCGTAAAGCTCGGCGGAGAGGATCGCGGCGATCGCGCCGACCGTCCTGCCCCAACCGACGATGCCGGCGATACGTTCCTCGTTGATGCAGTTCTGCAGCGAGACGACATAGCCCGTCGGCGCGAGGTATTGCCGGATCATCGTTGCCGCCCATTCGGTGTCGTAGGATTTGACCGATATGAAGGCGATGTCGATCGGCCGCTCCTTGGCGAGGTGCTGGACCTCGGTCAGGTGCAAAATCTTCGGCCGGGCGACGACGAATTCATCGGCGGTGACCCCGTCGAGCGCCAGCCCATCCCTGCGGATCGCCTCGACATGCTCGGGCCAGGGGTCGATCAGCGTGACGTCGAACCCGTTATGCGCGAGGTTCCCGCCGGTATAGCCGCCGATCGCCCCGGCGCCGACCACGACGATGCGCTTGTCCATTGATCGATCCTCCCTCTATGACCCGACAGACGGCATGATAAGCTGGTTTGCGGTCGCGGCAGAAGACCAAGCCGATCCCGCGCGGCACAGAGAGGACACCGAGACGATGAACTGGACCGAACGACGGACACGCTTTCGCGCTCTCCTTGCCGGTAATCGCTGCGTCCACACCGGCTCCGTCTACGACGCGATCTCGGCGCGGATCGCCGAGGATCTCGGTTTCGAGGTCGGCATCTTCTCCGGCTCGATCGGCTCGATGGCGGTGCTCGGCGCGCCGGACCTCGTCGTCATGACCCTCACGGAATTTGCCGCCCAGGCCAACCGGGTCTGCCGCGCCGGCAACCTTGCCCTCTTGGTCGACGCGGATCACGGCTATGGCAACGCACTCAACGTCCGCCGCACGGTCGAGGAATTGGAGACTGCCGGGATCTGCGCGATGTCGATCGAGGATACCGTGTTGCCGCGGTCCTACGGCCCGAACGGCAAGCCGACGCTGATCCCGGTCGAGGAGGGGATCGGCAAGATGAAGGCGGCCTTGTCCGCCCGCCAGGACAAGAATCTCGCCATCGCCGGGCGCACCAGCGCGCTGGCGATCACCGGCGTCGACGACGCGATCAAGCGCGCCAAGGCCTATGAGGCGGCCGGAGTCGATGCGATATTCCTGGCCGGCGGCGTCACCGTCCCGGCGATCGAGGCGGTCTCTTCGGAAATCAGGATCCCATTGATCACCGGGGGCGGCGCCGGTCCGCTCGCGGATCTCGAGTGGATGGCGGCACACCGCGTCCGGGTCGCCTTGCAGGGGCATGCCCCGTTCAGCGCCGCGGTGCAGGCGGTCTACAACACGCTGAAGGCGTTGCGCGACGGCACCAAGCCGGCCGATTTGACCGGCATCGCCTCACCGGAACTGATGCAGCAGGTCACGCGCGGCGCGGATTACCGGCAATGGACCAAGGACTTCCTCGGCGGGGAGTGATTTGAGGTAGAGCCGGGCCAAGCCCGGGAATGACGAAGAGAGAAGCGCGGAGATAGGGGGATCGCGTGCGTATTCTGATCGCTTCGACTTTGCTGATCGCGACCGCCTCCTGCACCTGGCCGCCACCTCCCGCCCAGGTGGCGGCGGCCCCGCCCGCAGCGGCAGCTGTGCCGGCCCCGCTCCCGCCGCCTGTCGCGCTGATGGCCCCGCCGCCTGCCGTGATGCCAGCGCCGCCGCCGGTTGCGGTTGCGGTGGCTGCGCCGCCTCCGCCTCCGCCACCTGCACCCGTTGTTTTTGCGCCGCTCGCCGGGCTGTTTGGCCCCCCGCCGTCCGGGCGTCTGACGCTGAGCAATTTCAGCTTCGACACCGCGCGTATCGAGACGGTGATCACCGGCGCTCCGGACTGTGCGGCCCGCGAGGGGACCACGACCAGCGATTTCGTGCTGCCGCTCAACGGCACCCGGGTCATCCAGTCGGTACCGGGGGCCGATGTATGCTGGCGCCGCGCAATCGAAGCCGGGAAGAATGCCGGAGCGCCCCCGTCAACACCCGGCTGGACGGAGTGGAACCGGGCGTTCCTCTCGTCCGGGCGCTCGGTCGATTCGCGGCTGTGAGAATCGCTGAATGATTTGAAAGGAGCGGACCCGATGATCACTGCGATCGTGCAATACCGCCTGCCGCCCTCGATCGATCTGAAAGCCTGCGCCGAGCATTTCCGCAAGATCGCGCCGGGTTTTCGCGGCGTAGCGGGGCTCATCCGCAAGCAGTTCATCTATGCCGAAGATGGCTGGGCCGGCGGCGTCTATCTGTGGGAGAGCCGCGCCGCCGCCGAGGCGTTCTACACCGGCCCCTGGCTCCAGGGCATCCGCGAGCGCTACGGCATGGACCCGCAGATCAAGTATTTCCACACCGCCTGCGTCACCGACAATGCGGTCGAGGCCGTGCTGCTGCCGGACGCCGCCGAATAAGGTTCACCACGGAGACACGGAGGGCACGGAGTAACTAGAAAATCGCATTCCCGGCGAAAGCCGGGACCCATTCTGCAGCGTCGCAGCGCTTCATCGGTGGGTCCCGGCCGGCGCCTGGCCGGCGCCGGGACTGCAATAATTTTTGTGATCTCCGCGTCTCCGTGATGAAATCAATTGCCCCCGCGAGAGAAATTTGATGACCCGTATCGTATCGATCGCTACTTACCCGATCTCGGTGCCGCGCCCGTTTCCGGTATGGACCGCGCAAGAGGAAAGCAAGGCGTGGTCGGTCGTCCTGACCGAGGTCAAGACCGATGACGGCCTTGTCGGCTATGGCGAGATCCACGGCGCGCCGATGCCGCGGATCTGCGAGTGGGTCGCCCGCTTCGGCGAGATTGTCGGCGGTATGGATGCGTTGGCGCACGAGGCGGTATGGGACCGGCTGTTCGCGCTGACCTGCCCGCGTCCCGGCGCAATCGAAGGCAAGAGCAGCGTGCCCCCGCCGCTGCCGCGCGGCGAGCGCACCGCGGTCATGGCGGCGATCGCCGGCATCGACATCGCGCTGTGGGATCTGAAAGGCAAGGCCGCGGGGCTGCCGGTGTGGCGCTTGCTCGGCGGCGAGAATCGCCCGCTCTTCACCTACGCGACCGGCGGCTACTATCGGCCGGGCGCGACGAATGCATCATACGGCGAGGAACTGGCCCGGTTTCTCGATCTCGGTTACCGCGCCGTGAAGCTCAAGACCGGCGCCGGGAGCGTCGTGGCCGAAGCGCAGCGGGTCGGCGCGGTGCGCGCCGCACTCGGCGAGGCCCCCGACCTGCTGCTCGACATGAACGCGCCCTACGATTTGCCCGACTGCATCGATTTCGCGCATCGCGTCGAGCCCCATCGCATCTTCTGGCTCGAGGAGCCGCTGCATTGGTATCTGCAACCCGCTGATTTCGCCCGGCTCGCCGCGGCGACGCCGATCCCCTTGGCGCATGGCGAGCGCGAGCTGACCCGCTTCACGGTGCGCGATTTCATCACGTCAGGCGGCATCCGCTATGTACAGTTCGACGCGACCCGCGCGGCCGGCTTTAGCGAGGCATTGCGCGTCGCGGCGCTCGCCGAGCAGCATGGCGTGATGGTCGCGCCGCATACCGCGCCGGAGATCCACGGCCATCTCGTTCTCGCGCTGCCGCGCTGCGCCTTTGGGGTCGAATCGCATGGCGGACGCGAGACCGACCCGCTCGCCTATGGCCTCTTTCGCGAGCATCCCGAATTGCGCGACGGGCATATCCATATCGGCGACCGGCCCGGTTTCGGGCTCGACCCCGATTGGGCTTTCGTCGAGCGTTATCGAGTTTAGGCCGGATGCGCAACGTGCCGTTTCCGCGACGACGGATGCTCGAAGTATCGCTTGCCGGCGCGGCCGCATTGGGGCTGCCCGGGTTCTTGCGCGCGGTCGCCGGCGAGGCGTTGATGCCAACGCCGCAGCAGACCCCGGGACCGTTCTATCCGCTGAGCTACCCCGACGATTCCGACAACGATCTCGTCCATGTGGCTGGACACGCCGCACCAGCGAAGGGCACCACCACCCGCGTCGCCGGGCGCATTCTCGATCGTGCCGGGCGGCCGATTTCAGGCGCCCGCGTCGAGATCTGGCAATGCGACGACAACGGCCGCTACCACAATGTCCAGGACGGCGGCGGCGAGAGGCCGCGCGACGACAACTTCCAGGGCTTCGGGCGAACCGTCACCGGCGAGGCGGGCGGCTACAGCTTTGTCACGATCCGGCCGGTGCCGTATCCCGGCCGTACCCCGCATATTCACTTCGCGGTGGCGGCGCCCGGATTGCCGCGCTTCGTCACGCAGATGTATGTCGCCGGCGAGACGCTGAACGACACCGATTCGGTGCTGCTGGGCGTGCACGACCCCGCCGCCCGAGCTCGCCTGATCGTGCCGTTGCGGCCGGCGCCGGAGATCGGACGCGAGGCGCTCGCGGCCAGCTTCGATATCGTGCTCGGCGGGTAGAAGCGCGCGGAGCCTGCCATCAGGCCGGCGTATGCCCGGCCTCTCGGATCGCGCGCCACAGGCGCTCGGGGGTCGCCGGCATCGGAACCTCGCGGATGCCGAGCGGCTTCAACGCGTCGACAAGCGCGTTGCCGACCGCCGGCATCGCGCCGACCGCACCAGCTTCGCCCGCGCCCTTGACCCCGAGCGGGTTGGTCTTGGTCGGCACCGGGTTGCTCTCGCAGTGAACCGCCGACAAATCGTCGGCGCGCGGCATCGCATAATCCATGAACGAACCGGTGACGAGTTGGCCCGAGCCGGCATCGAAATGGATGTCCTCCATCAGCACCTGCCCGATGCCCTGGACGATGCCGCCGCAGATCTGGCCCTCGAGCAACAGCGGGTTCAACACCGTGCCGACATCGTCGACGACGCTGTAACGGAGGAGCTCGACCGTCCCGGTCTCGGGGTCGATTTCCAGCTCGCAGATATGGGCGCCATTGGGGAAATTCTGCTGCTTGGCGGCATAGGCTGCGCTGGCGACGAGGCCGGGCTCCATGCCGTCGGGCAGGCTCGGCGGGTCCCACGCCTCGCCGGCGATCTCGGTGAGCGACACGGCGCGGTCGGTGCCGGTGATCGCAAAGACACCGTCGGCGAATTCAATGTCGCCTTCCGCGGCCTCAAGCATGTGAGCGGCAATCGACTTCGCCTTGGCGACGATCTTCTCGGTGGCGAGGTAGACCGCAGAGCCGCCCAAGGTCGCCGAGCGCGAGCCGCCGCTGCCCTCGCCGATCGCCACCTTATCGGTGTCGCCCTGGATGTACTGCACCTGGTCGGGATGGATGCCGAGGCGGTCGCATAGGAGCTGCTTGTAGATCGTCTCGTGCCCCATCCCCTGAGTGATCGAGCCGCTGAGGAGCGTCACGGTGCCGCCGCGGTCGAAGCGGATCTCGGCCGCCTCGAAGCCGCCCGCGGCGGCCCGCTCGATCGTGTTGGAAAGCCCGATGCCGCGTAGCTTGCCGTGCCGGCGGCTTTCGGCGCGGCGAGCCTCGAACCCGGCGACATCGGCGAGATCGAGCGCGAGTTCGAGGTTCCGGGCGAACTCGCCGCAATCATAGGTGAAAATGAGCCCGGTCTTGAACGGCATCGCCTCGGGCGGGATCATGTTGCGGCGGCGCAGCTCGACCCGGTCGATGCCGAGCTCTGCTGCCGCCTCGTCGACCATTCGCTCGATGACATAGCCGAATTCCGGCCGCCCGTTGCCGCGATAGGGCCGCATCGGGTTGGTGTTGGTGAAGACGGCAGTAACGTCGGCATGGATCGCCGGGGTGCGGTAGACCCCGGCGAGGGTCCCGAGGTTCATCACGAACGCGTTCGAGCCGGCCTGCGCATAGGCGCCGACCGCGGCGATGACCTTGACGCGGAAGGCGAGGAACTGCCCGTCCTTGTCGAGCGCCAGCTCCGCTTCGGTGACATGGTCGCGCGCCTGCGCGTCGGAGAGGAAGGCTTCCGAGCGCGTGCTGGTCCATTTGACCGGGCGCCCGAGCAGCTTCGCACCCAGAAGGACCAGCGCCACCTCGTTGTAGATCGCCGATTTCATGCCGAAGCTGCCGCCGATATCGCCGGCGACGACGCGTACCCGGCTCTCCGGCACCTTGATGATCTGGGCCAGCTCGGCGCGGTAGGCGTGGGTGCGCTGCAGCGTGGTGTAGATCGTGTAGCGGCCGTCCGACGGGTTGAAATCGCCGATCGAGCCGCGCGGCTCCATCGCCGCCGCCGTCACCCGGTTGATGACCATGCGGCGCTTGACGACATGGTCGGCGCGCGCGAAGCCGGCCTCGACCGCCGCCTTGTCGCCGACCTCGTGGACAAAGCAGATGTTGTCGGGGCAATCCTCCCAGACGCGCGGCGCGCCCACCAGAACCGCACCGGCAGTCGAGACAACGGCCGGCAGCGGCGCGTAGTCGACCTCGATCAGTTCGGCCGCGTCGGCCGCCTGGTGCTTGGTCTCGGCGACGACAAAAGCGACATAATCCCCCACCCAGCGCACCCGGTTGGTGATCAGTGCCGGAAAACGCGGGCGATACATCGGCCCGCCGCCCCGCCGCCGCATGCCGTCCGGCACCGGCAGATCGCCCCAGCCCGCTTGTTGCCAATCGGCGCCGGTGAGCACCGCCAGCACTCCTGGCGCGGCCTTCGCCCGGGCGACATCGACCCTGCGGATCCGCGCATGCGCATGGGGCGAGCGCAGCACATGGCCGAACGCCATGCGCGGCAGCACCATGTCATCGACATAGCGGCCGCCGCCGCGCAGCAACCGCGGATCCTCAAAGCGCGGAACCGGCTGACCCAATGCGAATTCGCCCATGTTTCGCCTCGCGGTCGGGTCAGATCATCTGTCGCGCTCATGAACTTCGTCCCGCGACAGGCGATCGGAGGCGTCGAAGCTAACAATACGCTCGCGCATCGCCCGTTCCTCGCGCTTCAGCCGTTCTATTTCGTCCAAGGCAAGCGCCTGGAGGAAGCCCTCAACCAGCGCGGATACCGACATATCGCGCTGGACGGCGATCCTCAACACGTGCCGGTAGGTTTCGTCGTCCAGTGACACTGTGATATTTTTCATGGGCTCGCAGTCTAGCGTTTTGAGATCGGGGAGTATCGCCGCTTGGACGGCATTATCGATAACGCGCAAGGGGCTGGCGATACGGTTTCCACGGCGGCCATCGCAAACTCCGCGGCGCCGGAAAGCTCCGCCGCAGCGGCGTCGACCCAATCGGGCGACCCGGCGCCGGCCAAGCCGGCTTATCCCTCGCCCGCGCCGGTGCCGACCCAGAAAGGCCCCAAGGGGGTGCGCTTCGATTTCAACGAAGGCTGCCGGGTGGTGCTGCCGGAAAGCGAACACCCCTGGAAGGTGCGGATTTCCGACCTCGACACCGGCAACATCCTTTACGAGACCGAAATCAAGGCCGGGCGGGTCAGCAGCACATCGGGCAACAGGGCGAAAGCCTCTTCAACCACGAGTATTCCGCCGATGGGCAGGCGGTGCTGATCCAGTTCCCGGTCGGCACCCTCGGCGACACGCTCGGCTGGTTTCCCTATGCGGTGAAATTCCAGGCGCAGCACAAGTGCCATCTGACCTGCGCGATGGCCGAGCGGCTCATTCCGCTGTTCCGCGGGACCCACCCGGAGATCGAGTTTGTGACGCATGAGGAGGTCGACCCCGAGCGCTATTACGCCACCTACAGCATCGGGCTGTTTTTCGACGACAAGGACGGCATCTTCCAGCCCTGCGATTTCCGGCATGTCGGGCTGCACCACACCGCCGGCTTTATCCTCGGGGTCGACCCGACCGAAGTGCCGCCGCGAATTGCGCTCGCCGACGAGCCCCGGCCATTGGCCGAGCCCCATGTCTGCATCGCGGCGCAAAGCACGACCCAGAGCAAGTGCTGGAACAACCCGCTCGGCTGGCACGAGATCGTCCGCTTTCTGAAGGAGGCAGGATACCGCGTCGTCTGCATCGACCAGAAGCCTGTGCACGGCAGCGGGATCGTGTGGAACCACATCCCGCATGGCGTCGAGGACGAGACCGGCGATCGGCCGCTCCTGGAGCGCGCGAACTGGCTGCGCCACGCCGATTTCTTCATCGGCCTGTCGAGCGGCCTCTCATGGCTCGCCTGGTCGGTCGGCACGCCGGTCGTGATGATCAGCGGCTTCACCCACCCGACCAATGAATTCACCACCCCCTACCGGGTCATCAACTACCACGCCTGCAACAGCTGCTGGAACGACCCGCGTCACCGCTTCGACCACCACGATTTCCTGTGGTGCCCGCGTCACGCGGGCACGCCGCGCCAGTTCGAATGCACTCGGCTGATCACCGCCGAGCAGGTCAAGCAAATCGTGCGCAAGATCCCCGGATTCGGGGTGCCGGGTAGGGCTAAGCCCAAGCGGACCCGGATTCGGGCCGACGCATAGAAGCGGGCCGACGCGCTCATCGCACGCGCTCCGTTCCACGCCATTCGGCAACAATCATGACCCGACCTTTCCTGCCGCTGCTGTTGAGCCAGCGGCTCCCGGTGTTTTACGGCTGGATCGTGCTGGCCTGCCTGTGCTGCGCCGGGTTTGCTCGGCAGGGGCCGGCGGTCGCCACGTTATCGATTTTTGTCGAGCCGCTGACCCAGGAATTCGGCTGGTCGCGCACTGCGCTCTCCGGCGCGGTGTCGTTGGGCGGCGTGCTTGCTGCGCTGGTCGCGCCGCTGATCGGGCCGGTGCTCGACCGCCAGGGCTCGCGTCTCGTGTTGTGCGCCGCCGTCTTGGTCAACGGCGTCGCCCTGATGCTGTTGTCGCTGACCGGGTCGCTCGGCGTGTTCTATCTCTTGTTTTGCCTGGCGCGGATGAATTGGGCGGCGCCCTTCGATCTCGGGCTCTACGGCGCGCTCAACAACTGGTTCGTCCGGCGCCGCGCCTTCGCCAGTTCGGTGGCGACCCTGGCGCAGCAGATCGGTTTGGTCGCGATGCCGCTGATCGCGCAATTGGCGATCCTGCAGGATGGCTGGCGCGCCGGCTGGCTGGCGATCGGCGCGACGACGCTCCTGGTCGGCTTCGTCCCGACCTGGCTGTTGTTGGTGCGCCGGCCGGAGGATCTCGGCCTTGCGCCCGATGGCATGGTTGCGCCGACCGGTCGCGAGGCCGGTGCGCCCGCCGCCCTCGTCGCCGAGGCAGAGCCCGCCTTCTCGCGACGGCGGGCGCTCGGCACCGGCACGTTCTGGCTGCTGCTGCTTTACACCGCGCTGGTTTTTCCGGTGCAGGCCGGGGTCAGCCTGCACCAGGCGCCCTATCTGATCGAGCGCGGCATCGACCCGACGATCGCCGCCACGATCGTCAGCACCTTCTCGGTGATGTCGGCGGTCGCCACCGTGGCCTGCGGGTTGCTGCCGCGGCGTGTGCCGATCCGCTATCCGCTCGCCGCCACCGGCGCGATCCTCGCGCTTGGGGTCGTCTTGATGCTCGACATCCACACGGCCGGGCAGGGCTATCTCGCGGCGAGCGTATTCGGCTTCGGCCTCGGCGCCCTCCTGACCCTGTTGCCGGTCGCCTGGGCCGATTATTTCGGGCGCGCCAATTTCGGGGCGATCCGCGGCATCGCGCTTTCGGCGCAGGTGCTGGCCCAGGCGGCGGGGCCGCTCTTATCGGGCGCGC